>Ga0184637_10000326_pt1 | contig 35276 bp, 30 predicted proteins | sample PLM3_127_b2_FD_133143 | JGI IMG/M metagenome (GOLD analysis project Ga0184637, IMG submission 133143) | Groundwater sediment microbial communities from an aquifer in East River, Colorado, USA - PLM3_127_b2 | ecosystem: Environmental > Terrestrial > Soil > Riparian zone | place: USA: East River... | reverse complement strand
GGCCGTGGGGGTGGGGCCCCACGGCACTAAGCACTTGATGAGGCTCTCGTGAACGATCGCCTGTCGCGCCTGGAGTCGGAAGTCCAGAGTCTTTCTCGAGCGCTCGAGCGCGTCGAAGATCGTCTCGGTTCCCTCGAGAAGCGCGCCGGCACCCAAGCGAGCGTCGGAACAGAGCCCGTGGCAACGCCTGCTCCGGTGCCATCCGACTCCGAGGTCGCGACCGGTATAACTTTCGCCGGACGCACGCTCCTCGTTCTCGGAGGCGGCTACCTCCTCCGAGCGCTTACCGAAAGCGGGGCGCTTCCGCCCATGGCGGGAGTCACGCTCGGGCTCACGTACGCTCTTTTGTGGCTTCTCGCGGCGGACCGCGCGGGAGCGAAGTCGAGAACTCTTAGCGCCGCCTTTCATGGAGCCGCCGCGGTTCTCGTGGCCTTTCCTCTCCTGTGGGAGGCGACCTCCCGATTCCAGTTGCTTTCTCCGGCTGCGAGCGCCGGCTGTCTTGCCTTCGTGAGCGGGGTCGCGGTCAGCGTGGCCTGGCGCCGGCGCCTCCGCTCTTTTGCCTGGGTAACGGTCGTCGGGGCAACCTTGACGAGCGCGGCGCTCCTCGTGGGGACGCGGGATTTGGTCTCGTTCGGCCTTCTCCTCGTTCTCGTCGGCGTCGCCACGTTGTGGCTCGCCTATCATTCCGATTGGCCCGTGGTCCACTGGATCGTGGCCGGTATCGCCGACGCGACGGTGGCCCTTCTTGCCGTCGGACTCCTCATCGAGCGCACGAACGCCAGCCCGGCGGCCGCACTCGTCGTCCAACTCGCCCTGTTCGTACTGTTTCTGGGGAGCATCCTTTACCGCGTGGTGAAGGAGCGGCACGACCCGGGCCCGTTCGAGGTGGTGCAAACGGGGGCAGTGATCCTCGTCGGATTTGGGGGAGCTCTGTGGACGGCTCCAGGCTCTCTGGGATTCGCGCTCGGAAGCGTCGGGATCGCCGCGGGCGCGGGATGCTACGCGCTCTCCTTCTCGTCTCGAAATCTGACCCCGGCGGGCGCCACCTACGTGAGCGGCGTCGGCTTCCTCCTGACCCTTCTGGGCGGGGCCGCCCTTCCCTTCGAGCCAACGCTCTTCTTCGCGCTCGCCGCCGTCGGCCTTTCCTCCCTCGGCTCGAAGCTCGAGCGCCCCGTCCTCTGCCTTCACGGCGCCGCCTTCGTCCTCGCTTCCGCAATCTCCTCGACGCTGCTCGGGCAAGCGGTCTATGCCTTCTTTGCCCCGGCGGCCTACGCCTGGCCTCCCGTCGGACCCTGGCTTCTGGTTTCCTTTCTGGCAGCCGCTTTCGCCTATACCTTCCCGCCGTCTCGGGACAACCGTTGGTTCGTAAAGTGGAGGCTCGCTCGCTTGCTCGACCTCGCCATCGCGGTTTTGGCGCTCGGCGGAATCGCGCTCGCGGCCGCGGCGCCCTGGATCTCCGGACGGCCGGGCGAAGGCGCGGATGCCGCGAGCCTGGCTACGGTGCGCACCGCGGTCGTCGCCGCTTCCGCTCTGGCGCTCGGCGTGCTCGGACGGCTCGAACGCTTCCATGAAGCTTCGTGGCTCGTCTACCCACTGCTCGTCGCCGGTGGGATCAAGCTCTTGTTGGAGGACTTTCCTCATGGACGTGCGGTGACGCTCTTCGTGGGGCTCGCGCTCTACGGTGGGGCACTGATCCTGGCGCCGCGTGCCACACGCTTGTCGAGATGACCGGTGACCCCGAGGGCGAGACCCGGGAGTTGTTTCGGATCGGGGCTAGAATGCCCGTGATGGACGCCGGTTCGGGGTCTGCGATCCGACTTCGGGAACGGCTCACCGTGCGACTCACCGCCGGAGTGATCCTCGCGCTTCTCGTGATTGGAGTCCCCTTCCTCCTGGCTTTTCTTGGGCTCTCGAGGGATCAGCACCTCGAAGTGCTCGCGGAGGCGAGCGCGGGTATGAGCCGGGTGCTGGTCGATAGCTTGCGCTCGGCGATGTTGGCGGGAGAGCCGCATCTTCTCGACCAGGCCATTCGCGATCTCGCGAGACAACCCGAAGTCGAAAGGGTTGTGGTGCTCGATCGGGAGGGCGTCGTCCGTATCACTTCCGACCCCGCGTTCCAGGATCGGGTTTTCGAAAGAAGCCGGGATCCCACGTGCCAGGTGTGTCACCTGAGCCCCGAGGCTCTTCCCTCGAGCCGTACCCTCGTGGTTGCGGATCGAGGCCGGCAGGTCCTGCGAGCAATGAGCATCATCCCCAACGACACCAGCTGCCACTCCTGTCACGACCCGTCGCCTCCGACGAACGGCGTCCTGCTCATGGATCTTTCGCTCCGATCTGCAAACCAAAGTTTTCTTGCCGGAATCACCAGTACCGCTCTTCTCGGCTCGGTCATGGTCGCGGTTACCATTGCGGCTCTGGTCGCACTCCTTCACCGGATGGTGCACGAGCCACTTCGCGCCGTCGTCAGCACCAGCCGGAGCATCGTCTCCGGCAACCTCGGCGCCCGAGTCCCCCTTCGGTCGGTCGGGGAGTTCCGAATCCTGTCGACGCAGGTGAACCGGATGACCGACCATCTGGCGCGCTCGATTCAAGCCGAAGAGAGCCATCGCCGCGAGCTCCAGGCGATCCTGGACAGTGTCGACGACGAGATTGTCGTACTCGACCGCGACCGGCGGGTGGTTGCCGCGAACCAGGCGTTCCTTCTGGCATCGCGCACAGCCGATCCGGTCCTGGGCAAGTCCTGCCCGGAGGTATCTGCCCTCAGGCCCTGCTCCGAGAATCCGAGTCTCTGCCCGGTGGAAGAAGTACTACAGGGGGGGCATCTTCAAAAGGGGATCATGTCTCGGATCGATGAGAAGGGCGCCGAGCGCGCCATCGAGATTCATGCCTCGCCGGTGCGGGGCGCCGATGGCGCGGTCGACCGCGTGGTCGAGGTTCGGAGGGACATCAGCGAACGCCGCCAGATGGAGGCTACCCTCGCTGCCTCGGAGCGACTGACGTCGCTCGGCCTTCTCGCTTCCGGGATCTCGCACGAGGTCAACAACCCCCTGGGCGCGATTGCCGCCTCCGTGGAAGGACTGCGGCGCAAACTGGCGAGGAAGACAGAGGATTCCCGAGGAGTAGAGGAGGACTTCGACCGGACGCTGGTCCGGATCGCTCGCGAGGTTCAGCGAGCGCGAGCCATCACCGATCGGCTGCTCAAGGTGGCGCGGCCGCCGGGGCGGTCGAGAAGCCTCATCGACGTCAACCACGCCGTGGCGGATACGCTCGCCCTCCTCTCCTACGACATCGAGCGCACCGGGATCGAAGCAACCACCGAGCTTGCCGAGAAGCTCCCTCCGCTCTCGGGGGACGAGTCTCGACTGGGTCAGATTCTCATGAATCTGACTCTCAACGCCATCCAGGCCATAGAGGCCACGGGAGGCGGCGGGAAACTTCTTCTCGCAACGGCGGTCGAAGACGGTGCCATCCGCATCGACGTAGAAGATACTGGCGAGGGTATCGCAACCGAGGCCATCGGGCGCATCTACGAGCCTTTTTTCACCACGAAACCTGCGGGCAAGGGGACGGGTCTGGGGCTTTTCATCACCCACCGTCTCGTCAGCGAAATGAATGGCGCAATCGACGTGCGCAGCAAGCCGGGCGAGGGGACCCGGTTCACGGTTCTCCTGCCCTTCGGGTCGAGGGGGAGAAGCATCCCATGAGGGCCGGACACCCATCGATCCACGTGCTCCTCGTCGATGACGACGAGTCGCTCCGGTTGGCGCTGGCGAGCGAGCTCGAGGCGAGCGGCTTCGCGGTGCGAACGGGGATCGATGCGGAGGAAGCTCTTCGGGAAACCGACAATCGAACCTTCGACGTCGCCATCGTCGATCTCAACTTGCCCGGCATGTCGGGAGAGGAGCTGCTTCGCGAGCTGCGCGAGAGGTGTCCCTCGACCGAAGTCGTCATCTTGACCGGTCACGGCACCGTCGAGAACGCGGTGCGAACGCTCAAAGATGGAGCCTACGACTTCCTCACCAAACCCTGTAATCTCGACGAGCTCGAGGCGATCCTTCAGAGGGCTTTCGAGAAACGCCGGCTGGTTCGGGAGAACCGGCTGCTGCAGCGAGAGCTCGCGCGTCACGACCGCTTCAAGGAGTTCGTCGGCGAGAGTCCCGCGCTTCGTTCGGTTCTCGACCTCATCACCAGGGTCTCCCGGACGGATTCCACGGTGCTGATTCAAGGAGAGAGCGGGGTCGGCAAAGAGCTCGCCGCGAGAGCCATCCATCGAGCCAGCGCTCGGCGTGACCATCCGTTCATCGTCGTAGATTGCACGTCGCTCCAGGAGTCGCTTCTCCAGAGCGAGCTCTTCGGACACGAGCGAGGTGCCTTCACCGGAGCGGTGGCTCGCAAGCACGGTCTTTTCGAGGTGGCCGATGGAGGAACGCTCTTCCTCGACGAGATCGGAGACCTCGGTGCTCCCGTCCAGGCGCGCATTCTGCGCGCGCTCGACACCGGCACTTTTCGCCGCGTGGGAGGGGTTCAGGACGTACGGACGGACGCGCGCATCGTTTGCGCCACGAATCGCGTGCTCTCGCAGATGGTCAAGGAAGGCGAGTTCCGGCAGGACCTCTATTTCCGAATCAACGTGGTCAGCATCACCTTGCCGCCGCTGCGCGAGCGGCGTGAGGACATCCCGAAGCTCGCCCGCTACTTCGCCGAGCAGTCGCCGGTGGCCGGCAAAGGCCCGTTCTCATTTTCATCCGGGGCTATGGCCATTCTCCAGGCGTATTCCTGGCCCGGCAACGTCAGGGAGCTCCAGAACGTCGTGGAGAGAGCTCTCATCCTTGCCGACCGGGGCGAGGTCACGGCCGAAGATCTTCCGAGCAACCTCCGGCACGATGCCGGCACCACGTTTCGAGAGTTAACCGAGGACAAGCCGAATCTCGCCGAGCTGGAGCATCGCTACATCGCGCGGCTTCTCGAGGAATTCCGCGGCCACCGTGGCCGCGTCGCCGAAGTGCTCGGGATCAGCGAAAGAAATCTCTACCGGAAGCTGAAGAAGACACCTGACCTTCAGGACTGACCGGCGGCTTCTGACAAATCTGTCAGTAAAGGCACCTCGCCCGGAACCCATTCCATCCTCGGGACTAACCGATGCGGGCGCTCGCTCGCCGATTCGTCGACTGCCATTCTGTCATAGGGTGGTCCCCCGATACCGGAGGCGCTAATTGGTATGCACTTCTAAATCAACGAGTTCGGAGGTCGTCTATCGCTCGTCCGGATGGAACCAGGCTTGCAGAAGGATCCGGCGGAGGGAGGAGAACGCGTTGGTCGAAACACCGGGAGAGCGACTGACCGGGCAGGCCGTTCCCGTCCCCTCTGGCGACGTTCTGGTTTGCGGCTGTCAGCAAGACGACGTGGCAGTGCTCAAGACGGCCCTCGGTCGGAAAGGCCCCTCCATCCGCACGGTGGACAAACCCGCCGAGATGGCGCGACAGGTGGTGCTGCGTCTTCCGCTCGCGGTCTTCTTGGGACTGCGAAAACGAGATCGGGCCCGTCTTCAAATCATACCTCTCCTCCGGGCGTTGTTTCGAGAGCTTCCGTTGATCGTCATCGCCGACGAGGCGTCGCTCGAGCTCGAACGACGTGCCCGACAGGAGGGAATCTTCTATTACTTCGTCCATCCACTCGGAAGCGCCGAGGTTCAAGCGGTATTGAAGGATCTTCTCAGGCGGGCGGCCCGTGAGCCCCGTCAGCCACGTGAGATTGCGCCGCGGCCCGTCACGGGACAACAGGTTGGAAGCAAAAGGAGCGAATCATGAATTGGGTCAAAAGTTCCGGCTTGATGGTTTTCGCCGCCGTCCTCGCCATGAGCCAGGCAGGGTGGGCGGCGGATCACGCCTACGTGGGATCGAACAAGTGCCGGAAGTGCCACATGAAGGAATTCAAGTCCTGGCAGGAGTCGGCCATGGCCAAATCGTTCGAGCTGCTCAAGCCGGGGGCGCATGCCGAACAGAAGACGGCAGCGAAACTGGATCCTCAGAAGGATTACACCCAGGATGCCAAATGTCTTCCCTGCCACACCACGGGCTACGGCAAGCCCGGAGGTTTCGTCGACATGAAGAAGACTCCCGATTTGGCAGGGGTGGGCTGCGAGTCCTGTCACGGACCTGGTGGGACCTATGTCAGGGATGGGTACATGACCATGGAGAACAAGGAGTACAAGATAGACAAACTGATCGCCGCGGGCATGATCAAGAGGACCGACCAGGGCACCTGTGCTGGCTTGTGCCACAACATCAAGAGCCCGTTCGTGGGTCCCGACTATGTCTTCGACTACGAGACGAAGAAGGCCGAGGGCATCCACGTGATCGTTCCCCTCAAGTTCAAGCATTGAGCCGAGGGTCGAAGAATCCATGGAGATCCAGCGATGACGGAAACCAGCGGCAGCGATGCTTCGGGAGAAGGACGGGGCATACAGAGAGCCCACCTGCTGGCCGCGTTCGCCGGCTTCGTCGTCTTCTTCGTGGCGAGTGCCGCCATCGTCGGCTCCGGCGGGCGTAGAGTCGATCAGCCGATCCCGTTCAATCATCGAATCCACACCGTCGACAACGACATGGCCTGCACCGAGTGCCACGCCTTCTACGAAAAGGAAGCGTTTTCCGGGTTCCCCGACAGAGACACTTGCGCGTTCTGCCACGAAGAGCCCCAGGGGGAGAGCGCGGCGGAAGTGGCTCTGGTCGAGCTCTTGAAGTCCGGGGCGCCCCTCGACTGGAAACCCCTGTTTCGTCAACCACCGCACGTCTTCTACTCGCACCGTCGCCACGTTCAGGCGGCGGAGATCGAGTGCCAGTCGTGCCACGGAGACATAGGACAAAGCGAAGCGCCTCCCCGGCGGGTGAGAAAGCTCGAGATGAACGATTGCATCGATTGTCACCAAGAGGAAGACGCCGCTTTCGACTGCACGACATGTCATCGTTGAAAGCCCTTCACTCGCGAACAAGGAGAACCGCATGAAGTTCGACCGTCGCCGATTCCTGGGCTTCACGATGGGCGCCGCCGCCGGTACCGCCGCCGGCGTACCGGCGGTGCGGACCTACTCGGACGTCATGGCCGCCATGAACCCGTCCGTCTACCCGCCGAAGGGTCCCGAAGATTTCGTACTTTCGGTTTGCGCCCTTTGCCCCGGAGGCTGCGGCGTGCGCGCGCGCCGGGTGGGCGGTCGTGTGGTCAAACTGGACGGCAATCCCCTTCATCCCGTGAGCGGCGGGCGGCTTTGCCCCAAGGGACAGGCTGCCCTCCAGCTTCTCTATCATCCCGACCGCGTCTCGACGCCGCTTCGGCGCACCGGTGCGAAGGGCTCCCTCGAGTCGTTCGAGCCCGCATCCTGGGACGAGGCGCTCGGAGAGATCGCTTCCCGCCTGCGCTCCCTCCGCACGGAAGGGAAGCCCGAGTCCCTCGTCTCGATACGAGGGCCGTTGCGCGCCACCTCCCAAAGGCTCTTGGCCCGGTTCCTTGAGGCGTTTGGCTCTCCCAACGACCTCGGGCTTCATCGAGGAGAGAGCGCGGCCGCCCTCGCCCTGGAGCTGTCTCAGGGGGTCCGGGCGATGCCGGCCTACGACATGAAGAGCGCAGAGTATGTTCTTTCACTCGGAGGCGCGCTGCTCGAAGCCTCTAGCTCGCCCGTTCACACCATGCGGGCCTACGGAGAGTTCCGCCAGGGTCGGGCGGGCCGTCGTGGCAAGCTCGTTCAAGTGGAGCCGCGTCTTTCCATCACCGCCGCCTCGGCCGACGAGTGGATCTCGGTAGCCCCTGGAACGGAAGCCATCTTCGCTCTGGGTGTGGCAGCGGTGCTGGTCTCCGAAGGTCTGTACGACCGCGACTTCGTGAGGGAACGAACCCTCGACTTCGATGAGTTCCGCGACGGGGACGGTCGCACCCACGATGGGCTCCGGACGATTCTCGAGCGGGATTACAGTCTGGAGAGCATCGCCGCTCGAACCGGCGTTGCCGTCAACACCATTCTTCGTATTGCCCGGGAGTTTGCCGCGTCGCGAAGTCCCCTGGCGATCGGTCCGCGTCAGGGCCCGCTCCTCCCCGGACCTCTGTACGGTCATCTCGCCGCGCAGTATCTGAACGCTCTCGTCGGGAACATCGATCAGCCCGGGGGGCTCCTGGTACAGGAAGACGTGCCCCTTCCCTCCTGGCCGGAGGTTGCGCCCGACCCCATCGCTCGAAAGGGGCGCTCCTTGCCCCGACTCGACCGGGCCGATGTCGACGACGCCTTGCCTCATCTCGACTCCGAGCCGGAGCGGCTGGCGGAGGCGGTTCGAAGGCGCTCGCCCTATCCGGTGGAGGTGCTCTTATTGATGAACGCCGACCCTTCGTTCGCGAGCGCGACGGTGGAAGGTTTCACCGCGGCTCTAGAGCGGATTCCTCTCGTGGTCTCTATTTGTACGATCCCGAACGACGGGGCTCTCATGGCCGATTGGATCCTCCCCGAAGCACATTTCCTGGAGGCATGGGAGCTCGATACCACGCCGCCCGGTGTCCCCTACCCCGTGGCGAGCCTCGCTCGTCCCGCCGTTGAGAAACCGCTCGGCGAGGCGAAGCCCATAGGACAGATCGTTCTCGACCTCGCCCACCAGGTCGGAGGGGAGGTGGCGGCTTCGTTTCCCTGGTCGGACCTCGAGGAGGTCATTCGCTCCGATGTGGCGAATCTCTATTCGGCCCGCCGCGGCGCCGTCATGGGAACGTCCTTCGACGAATCGTGGGTTCTGCTCATGGAGGGCGCGGGTTGGTGGGCGCCGGGTTATCGATCCGCGGACGAGCTCTGGGAGCGCATGCTCGAGACCGGGGGCTGGTGGGATCCGTTCTACGACCACTCGAACTGGCAGCGCGTCCTCAGAACCTCCTCCGGGCGCCACGAGTTCAGGGCCGATCTTCTGACCGCGCTTTCGAAAATAGGGGACGCAGTACCCTCCAGTTCCGCCTCCGCCGCCAACGGAGACGGGGCGACCGCGGAAGACGAGGCTGCGGGGAAGCTCTCTCTCCTGCTGTTCGAGCCTCTTCCCGTCGCCGCGGGTTGCGGCGCGGAACTACCCTTCCTCCAGGCGATCCTCGACCCGGGTCTCGAGGAACGCTGGGAGACCTGGGTGGAAGTGCACCCCGACACCGCTCGAGGTTTGGGCATCCAGGATCGCGACTGGGTTCAGGTGGGGTCCGATGCGGGGAGGATCGAAGCCCGGGCGCGCGTGACTCCCCGAGTCGCGCCGGGAGTGGCCGCTGTCCCGGTCGGTCTTGGAAAGCGGAGCGGCGGCCGGTGGGCCAGAGGCGTTGGGGCCAATCCGTTGCACTTGCTCTCGCCCGACCACAACCCCCTGGGGGGACTTTCTCCGGCGGGCGCCACCAAGGTCGACATCACGTTGCTCGCCCGAGCGGGAAGCCGTTCAGCGCGGGAAAGGAAGGTCTGAGCCATGGCACGCTGGGCGATGGTTGTCGATCTGGATCGCTGTACCGCCTGCCAGGCCTGTGTCGTCGCCTGCCAGGTGGAGAACAACGTGTCTCCCATGGGAGTCGAGGAATCGGACAAGGGCCGCGCCATATCCTGGCTCCGGCTCGTGGCCTTTCACGAAGGAGAGCACGGGACCCGCCCCGGACTCCGATTCGTCCCCCTACCCTGCATGCACTGCGACAACCCCCCTTGCACCAAGGTGTGTCCCGTCCAGGCCACGCAGATCGACCGCGAGGGTCTCGTGGCGCAGGTCTATCCTCGCTGCATCGGCTGCCGGTATTGCACCACCGCCTGTCCTTACACCGTGCGCCAGTTCAACTGGAAACCTCCCGAGTGGCCGGAGCCCATGCAGACGGGGCTCAGCCCGGACGTCTCCATTCGCCCCAAAGGAGTGGTGGAGAAGTGCACTTTCTGCCATCACCGGCTCCAGCGGGCCAGAGACGAGGCGCGAGCGGAGAGGCGCGAGCTCCAGGAAGGAGACTACCTCCCGGCCTGTGTCGAGACCTGCCCCGCCGGGGCGCTCGCCTTTGGAGATCTGGACGATCCTCGCAGTGAAGTCTCTCGTCTCGGCGAAAGCCCTCGGGCGTTTCGGCTCATGGAGGAGCTTGGGACGGAGCCCAAAGTCATCTATCTGAGCAAAGGAGAATGGGGTGGAGAAATCTAAGCTCGAACCCAAGGATGCCGCCCTGCTGCGACCCATCGAGAAGACGACGGGCAAGTTCTGGGCGTTCATCGGAATCCTCTTTGCCATCTGGGCGTTCGGAATGTACGGATGGTTCAACCAGCTCGGGCGAGGCCTCGACGTCACCGGCCTGAACGTTCCCGTGTACTGGGGCGTCTACATCACGAATTTCGTGTTCTTCATCGGCATCAGCCACGCGGGGACGCTCATCTCCGCCATCCTTCGGCTCTCGCACGCCGAGTGGCGCAGGCCGATCACGCGCGCCGCCGAGGTCATCACCGTCCTGGTGCTGTTCTTCGGGGTGGGCTGCGTCCTTCTCGACCTCGGACGGCCGGACCGGGCGCTGAACGTTCTCATGCATCCCAATTTCCGATCCCCGCTCCTCTGGGACGTCACGTCCATCAGCGTGTACCTTACGGCGAGCACGATCTACCTCTTCTTGCCACTCATCCCCGACATCGCCATCCTCCGGGATCACTACCCGGGACGTCGATGGTTCTATCGTCTTCTCGCGCTGGGATGGACCGGGACCGAGAGGCAGAAACACATCCTCGAGACCCTCATCGCGACTATGGCGGTCCTGGTGATCCCCATTGCGGTTTCGGTCCACACCGTGGTCTCCTGGGTCTTCGCCATGACGGTCCAGCCCATGTGGCATTCGACCATCTTCGGTCCGTACTTCGTCGTCGGCGCGATTTTCTCCGGAATCGCCGCGATCATCATTGCCATGGCCGTCATCCGGAGGGTCTATCACCTGGAGAACTATCTCAAGCCGATACACTTCAACAATCTGGGAATCCTCCTTCTGGTGATGGCGCTCCTGTGGTTCTACTTCACCTTCGCCGAGTTCCTCACCACGTTCTACGGATCCGATCCCTCGCACATGGCGATCTTCATGTCGAAGGTAGGAGGAGAGTTCTCCTGGTATTTCTGGATCATGGTGGTGGCCTGTTTCATCGTGCCGTTGGTGCTGCTCGGGAACGGGCGGACTCGCGGCGCGGTATGGGGAACGGTCGCGGCCTCGGTGTCGGTGGAGATTGGCATGTGGCTCGAGCGTTTTCTCATCGTCGTGCCGAGCCTGTCCCGCCCAAGGCTGCCGCTCGAAAGTGTCGCCTACTCCCCCTCGTGGGTGGAGTGGTCGCTGCTCGCGGGGTTCATCGCCATGTTCATCTTCTTATATGCCGTCTTCACGAAGCTCTTCCCCATCATCTCGATTTGGGAGATCCAGGAAGGCCGAGAGCACGCTGTCGTCCATGTAACGCAAAGAGTGAAGAGCTATCTCGACACGGCTTCGGCTCCCCTGGAGCCCGCGGCTTCGGGGAGCAGTGATTGATCACACGAGAAGGGATTTCACCATGAGTGAGACTTTGTCGAAACGAGACGGATCGAGAGCCGGTGGTGCAGCTGTTTGTCTCGCAAGCCTCATTCTTCTGGGTTTCGCCGGCGTCGCCGTTGCCCAGGAAGGGTTTGGCGATCCCGTCCTCGGCCAGGCGATCTTTCAGTCCAAGGGCTGCGTCCGCTGCCATGCGGTGCGCGGCGCCGGAGGCCGTATCGGCCCCGATCTCGGACGAAAGGGCGTGAGAGGGTCTTTCTACGATATCGCCGCCGATATGTGGAATCACCTGCCGGCGATGGGCGAGAAGATGCGGGAGTTTCATCTCACCCGGCCGCGTTTCGAGGAGGAGGGTGATCTCGCCAATCTCGCCGCGTTTCTCTATTTTCTGAAGTACTTCGACGAGCCCGGGGATCCCCAAACGGGCAAGATCCTGTTCACCGAGAAGCACTGCGTTCGGTGTCATGCCGTGGGTGGGCTCGGTGGAGATACCGGGCCGCGGCTGGACGGTCTGCCCCGCAGTGTCTCGCCCCTCCGCATCGCGCAGGATCTGTGGAACCACGGGTCGGCCATGGTCGCCGCGATGCAGATGCAAGACCTCGACGTTCCTACATTCGAAGGAAACGAGATCATCGACCTTCTCGCCTACCTCCGAAGCCAGGGTGAGAGGCGAGCGGCCCGCGAGTTCCAGTCGGCAGGCGATCCTGCGAACGGGAGAAAGCTCTTCGACAGCAAGGGGTGTAGTCGATGTCACGCCATTTTCGGCTCGGGCTCTCGCGTCGGGCCGGACCTCGGAGCCGCGGAGCTGAGGGGAAGCGTGACCCAAATCGCCGGACGAATGTGGAACCACTGGCCCGAGATGAACCAGGCCATGCGCGAGCTCGGGATGGAGCGCCCGCAGTTCAGCGGTGACGAGCTCGCGGACATTTTCGCCTACATCTTCATCGCGCGCTACGAGGGGACGGGGGTCGATGTCAGTCGAGGCGAGACCATGTACCGCGTCAAAGGATGCGCCACCTGTCATGGGGAGGGGGCGCAAGGAGACATCGGTCCTGCGCTGAACGCCGCGTCCGAGGAGGCCACCAAAGAGAACATCACCCAACGCATGTGGAATCATGGTCCCGACATGTGGGCGAAGATGATGGAGCAGCAGATTCCGTGGCCCCGGTTCGAGTCGGAAGAACTTGCGGATTTGCTCGCCTACTTGAAGTCGATACAATCCACTTCGTCCGATTCGCCGTGACGCAGGAGGGAGCATGAATCCTAGAACGCGGAAGGCTTTCTGGTGGGCTCTTGGCGGCGCCCTTCTCGTCATCATACTCGTCACCGGTCCAAGAGGGCCGCGCGAGCTCGACACCTTGGCCGGATTCCTCCCGGGCAACCCGCACCGGGGAGGCGAGCTCTTCTATGACCGCGGCTGCGGGGGCTGCCATGCCATATCGGGCATCGGGGGGAAAGAGGCCGCCGATCTGGCTCGCCCCGGCAGCGCCCCCTCGGACCTGGAGGACATCGCAGGATCGATGTGGAACCACGCCCCGGAAATGTGGGAGAGCATGTCGACTGCCGGTATCGAAGCTCCCACTCTCACGCCCGAGGACGTCTCCGATCTGATGGCATTTCTCTTCGCGGCGGGATACCTGCAGGAGCAAGGAGACCCGGGCCGGGGGAGGGCCGTCCTGACGAGCAAGAAGTGTCGGAGCTGCCATCCCCTGGGGGACGAGAAGCATGGAGTCGGGCCGGACCTCGCTCGCTGGTCCTCGAGGGCGAACCCCATCTTGTGGTCCGCCGCTTTGTGGAACCACGCGCCGGAGATGGAAGAGGCCATGAAAGCCGAGGGAATCGCCTGGCCGGAGTTGTCCCAGGGCGAAGTCAACGACATTCTCGCCTACCTTCGAACGATCGGCAACGTGCCGCGGGAGCGCGCGCCCTTGCCTGGCGACCCCCGACACGGGCGGAGTCTGTTTCGACGGGACTGCCAGAAATGTCACAGAGCGGAAGGGCAGGGAGGCGAGATCGGCCCAGACCTGGATGCCGGGGCCGAGGTGCGCACCCTTTCTGGATTGGCGGCATCTTTTTGGAACCATTCCCCGGCCATGGGCGAGCGCATGAACGAGCTCAAGGTGGAACGGCCGACGCTCTCGGAGGCGGAGATGGCCGATCTCATCACCTACCTCTTCGCGATCCGCTACTTCGAGCGGCAGGGGGACGTTGCCGTTGGCGCTCGGATCTACGAGAGCCGCTGTGGCACGTGTCACGGGAAGGGTGCGAAAGGGAAAGGAGAAGATGCACCCGACCTACGCTCCTATGGGGCTCAGGTGAGCGCCGTGTTCCTGGCTTCGGCGTTATGGAACCACGGTCCGCGCATGTATGAACAGGCACAAGAGCACGGCCTGGAGTGGCCCAGGTTCGAAAACCATGAGATGCACGACCTAATCGCCTATCTGCGGAGTCTCGCAGATTAGACCTAATTTGAGCTCTTCGGTTCTGCTCGTAAACCTCGGCACGACCCGAGCGCCGGAGCCCGAGGCCGTTCGCGAGTTTCTCGCTGAGTTTCTCTCCGACCCGATGGTGGTCGACTATCCGGCCTGGTTGTGGCGCCCGATTCTCTCGAAGATTCTCCGGTCCCGCCCCGAGAAGGTGGCGGAGCTCTATCGCGCGATCTGGACCGAAGAGGGGAATCCTCTGGAGAGAGGGACGGAGCGCATCGCGACCGCTCTCGGTCGACTCCTTGGTTGCGAGGTCCGTCATGCCTATCGCTACGGGAGCCCTTCGCTCCGGGAGAGACTCGGGCCGACCAGGATGACGGTCGTGCCCCTCTTCCCGCAGAGGACCGGGTCGACGACGGGCTCGATCGAGTTCGCGATCGACGGAGCGCGCGGGATCGAGATCCGCCGCATCGCTCCCGACGACCCCGGCTACATCGAGGCCATGGGCGACCTCTTCCATCGGTCGGTGGGCCACGAGTCGCCGGAGCACTTCGTCGTCTCGTTTCACGGCATCCCGCTGCGCTATGATCGACGAGAAGACGGGATGTATCGAGCGGACTGCGAGAGGACGTTTGTGGCGCTGCTGAAGCACATCGCGTGGCCCGAGGAAAAGGCGACGCTCTCGTACCAGTCGAGGTTCGGCCCGGAGCCATGGCTCCGGCCGGCGACGGCTTCGGTCCTCGCGCGCCTGGGAAGCTCCGGTGTGGGAAGCATCGCCGTCGCCACCCCGGGCTTCATCACCGAGGGTCTCGAGACCCTCGAGGAAATCGGAATCCGTGGAAGACGGTCGTTTCTAGCAGCGGGGGGGAAGTCGTTCATCCGCGTCCCGGCGGTAGAGGCCCACCCTCGTTTCGTAGAGTCACTGGCGGCCCTCGTGGCGGAGACGAGATCATGATGGGGAGGATTCCCGCGGATCGCGAAACGATTAGGAACCTCATCGCCCTCATTGCGAAGTACGATCGCCCCGGCCCGCGCTACACCAGCTATCCCACCGCCGTCGAGTTCCAGGACCTCGAAGCAGGGGTCTACGAGAAGCACCTCGCCGCGGCGGATGCTCTCGGGGAGCGTCCGCTCTCGCTCTACGTCCACCTTCCCTTTTGCGAGGAGCGGTGTCTGTTCTGCGGCTGCCACGTGATCATCGCCAAGAATCACGCAAAGGTGGACAACTACCTCGACGTCCTCACACGGGAGGTGGCGCTCGTTGCCCGCAGAACCCCGAACCGGCGCAATTTCGCTCAGCTCCACCTGGGGGGAGGGACTCCGACCTACCACCCGCCCGAGGGACTTCGTGTCTTCCTCCGGTCCCTTCTCCAGCACTACACTCCGCTTCCCGGGGCGGAGCTCGCGGTCGAGGTCGATCCCCGGGTCACGACGAGAGAGCACATCGACACCCTCGCCGACCTCGGGTTCAACCGGATTTCGATGGGAGTCCAGGACTTCGCCGCTGACGTCCAGCAGCGCGTGAACCGCATCCAGACGCCGGAGCAAACGAGGGCCATCATCGATCGTGCCCGCGAGCGCGGATACAGCGGAATCAACGTGGACTTGATCTACGGTCTTCCCCTCCAGACTCCCGAAACTTTCGAGAAGACGGTGGAGCGGGTCATCGAAATGGGCGTCGATCGCGTCGCCTGCTATTCTTTCGCTTTCGTACCCTGGATCCGCGGCCACCAGAGGAAGCTCGACGAACGCGAGCTCCCCTCGAGGGAAACGAAGATGGAGCTCTTCGCCATCGCGCGAGAGAAACTCCTGGGGGCGGGCTACCAGGCCATCGGGATGGACCACTTCGCGAGGCCCGAGGACGAGCTCGGGCGCGCCAGGAAAGAGGGGCGGCTTCGCCGCAACTTCCAGGGCTACGCCACGATTCCGGGAGACGACGTGCTCGGCTTCGGAATCTCGGCGATCGGCGACGTTCGCGGAGCGATGTTCCAGAACGAGAAGAAGCTGAGCCGCTACCGCGACCTGGTGGACGCGGGGCACCTGCCCGCCGTTCGGGGGATCGTCCGGAGCCCGGACGACGAGGTTCGGGCCGACGTCATCCACCGCCTCATGTGCAACTTCGTCATCGACATCGGGGCGGTGGAGGTGATTTGGGGCATCGACTTCCGCGATACCTTCGCTCGCGACCTCGAGCTCCTCGTTCCCTATCAGGAAGAGGGCCTGGTTCTCGTCGAGAAAGAATCGATCCGCGCGACGCCGACGGGCGAGCTCTTCGTCCGCAACCTCGCCATGTGCTTCGACCGCTACATGCGCGAAAAGCACGCGGCAGAGCGAGAGCCGGTCTTCAGCCGCACCGTCTGATCGAGACCGTGAAGCGACTCGTCGTCATCGGCGGCGGCATCTCCGGAACGGCGGCCGCCTTCACCGCGAGAAAGCGCTCGCGGGAGCTTTCACGCGAGCTCGACGTCGTGCTGCTCGAGAAAGAGCCCGAGGTGGGGGGAAAGGCTCTGAGCCACGTCGAGGACGGGTGGCTCTTCGAGACCGGCCCCCTCGGCTATTTGAACAGCGACCCCATCGTCGACGAGCTCGCCAGGGAAGCGGGCCTCGAAGGCGACGTTCTACGGGCGGGAGAGGCTCAGTCCCATCGATTCGTCTTCGCGCGGGGGAAGCCGCGTGAGGTCAAAGCCAATCCCCTCGGTTTCGTCGCGAGCGGGATCTTGAGCCTCGGGGGCCTTCTGCGCGCGGCGCGCGAGCCGTGGGTTCCGGCGAGAACGGACGGGGGCGACGAGTCGGTTTGGGACTTCGCCGCCCGCCGACTGGGCCCGGAGCTCGCCGACCGCCTCATCCACCCCATGGTCCTCGGCATCTTCGCCGGAGACGCGAAACGTCTCTCCCTTCCCGCCGCGTTCCCCATGATGGCCGAGCTGGAACGGGAGCACGGCTCGCTCGTCCGCGCGCAGATTGCCCGCGCTCGGCGCAAGAACGGGCCCCGCGGCTCGGTGCTCTCCTCCTTCCGGGAGGGAATGCAGTCGCTTCCACGTGCGCTCGCCGCTCGCGGCGGGTTCACCGTGAGGACGAGTTGCACCGTTCGTGCCGTCGAGAGGCAGGGGGACTATCGGATAACGCTCGATTCCGAGGGCGAGGCTCTCGCCGCCGACGCGGTCATTCTCGCCTGCGAGGGGTTCCAGACCGCGGCTCTCTTTTCGAGGAGCGCGCCCGAGATTTCTCGAAGGCTTCTCGAGATCCCGACGCCTCCCATCTACGTCGTCGCTCTCGGTTACGGTCCCGAAGCTCGCGCGGCGATCCCCGAAGGCTTCGGCATTCTGATCCCGCGGGGCGCGGGGTATCGGGCTCTGGGCGTGACCTGTGACGGCTATCTCTTTCCCGGACGAGGCCGCGCGGAGAATCTGCTCGTGAGGATGCTCTTCGGAGGAAGCTTCGATCCTCGAGTCGACGAGGTCGAGCCTTCGGAGATTGGTCGCACGGCGGCCGAGGAGATGAAGCGCCTGTTCTCGTTCGAAGCCGAGCCCCGGTTCACTCGAGCCCGGCTCTGGCCGAGGGCGATACCCCAGTACGAGATCGGACATCGCGCGAGGGTGGCGGAGATCGAAAGGGAGCTTCTGGCCTTTCCCCACCTCTACCTGGCGGGGAACGCTCTCCACGGTCCCTCCTTCGGAAAGGCGGCGGCACGAGGCGCCTTATGCGGGAGATTGGCGGTGGATTTGCTCTTCGAACGCTCTCGACCTCGTGACCAGGGCCGACCCGGCTCAGGTTCATGAGAGCGCGGTCGAAAGTGCTGGTCCCACGAGGGGAAGCCGCGTTTTTCGGGTTCTCGCACCGCCTCTACTCCTCCACATCGACCACCACGACCGTCACGTCGTCTTGAAGCGGCGCGCCTGGACCGACCCAGCGGCGCAATGCGGCGACCACACGATCGACGAACTCGTCGGGCCTGAAGGCAGCGCTTGTTACCAGAAAGTGCTCGAGGCGTTCGTCACCGAAGAACTCCTGTGTCTCGTTGCAGGCTTCGACCAGCCCGTCGGAGAAGAAAACGAGACGGTCGCCGGCCTCCAAGGTCACGTCGGCGGTCGCGTAGCGTGCTTCGGCATCGAACGCGAGCAGGAGGCCGTGCTGGTCGAGTCTCTCTACGCGACCGTCTCTGCGGCGTAGCAACGGTCCAGGATGTCCGGCGCTCGCGTATCTCAGCCTGAGGTTGTGCGCGTCGATGAAACCGCAACAGGCGGTCACGTAGGCACCCGCGAAACTGCCGCACAGCGTACGATTGATGTTCGTGAGCACCACACCTGGCCGGTCGAGCCTTTCTGCCTCCGCCGCAAACGCGATCTTCACCATCGAAGCCACCAACGCCGCCGGTACGCCGTGACCGGAGACATCGGCAACGATCAAGCCCAGGTGGTTCGGCCGTCGAGTGACGAAGTCGTAGAAGTCGCCGCCGATCTCGCCCATGGGCAGATAGCATGCAGCGACGCGAAGGCCTTCGACATGGGGAAGTGCGCGAGGCAGGATGGATTGCTGAATCTCCCGGGCGAGCTCGAGCTCACGGGAAACTCTTGCGAGCCGGCGGTCGCCGGCAAGCATGCGCTGCGCCACCAGGTACCCCACCGAGGTCACGAACGCCAGCATGGCGAGAGACTCGATCTGGACCTCTCCGCCAAGCGTCTGGTACACGGCGACGCCAGCGAATACGAGCCCGCCCAGAACCGCGAGGCGGAACTCGCTCGGCCAGCTTTCCCGCCGCCAGTACCCGAGCACGTGGGCCGTCGCAATGCCGCCGAAGAGGAGTACCGCGGGCGGGTTCAGCCACAGCGCGGCACCCGGCTCGCGACGCACCAGGTCGTGCGCGATCGCCATCGGTGCATAGACGGCAGCGGCCTGCCAGCTCCGACGCAACGTGAGCCGCCAGCCGGGTCCGAACAACGAATCGACGAAAAGGGCCCCCGGCACGAGAATGGCGTAGGTGATGAACGCGTCGAGATAGCGCCAGAAGACTTCGGCGAAAACGGGCTGGACGAGTTGCGAGTGCCCCGCCAGGCGGATCCCGTAGAAGCATGCGAAGAGGCCGAACCAGATGGGCGAACGATCGCGCGACGGCAAGCGAAGAGCGGCGAAGGCTATCGCGATCAGACCTATGGCGATAATGAACGAAGCGATGACCGCGTCAGCCACCTCGCTCAGCGGGACCATCGAAAGGTTCAGACTCCGGTGCCTCCGGCGGAGGCCAGTCTCGCGTACTGCAGAACGGCACTCGGTTCCTCACAACGCTTGACGGTCCCCAACGAAGGACCAAGGAGGTTGTTCATGGTCAACATTCCGGAATCAGTGGCAACGTTTCTTCGTGGGCGGCGCATAGCCGTGGCCGGCGTCTCGCGTAACCCGAGCCAGGCGGCCAACGCCGTGTTCCGCAAGCTGAGAGGCTCTGGGTACGAGGTGTTTCCCATCAACCCAAAGGCCTCGGAGGTCGAGGGCACGAGGTGTTACCCCGACGTCGGAGCCGTACCAGGGCAACTTGACGGTGTTGTGATCGCGACGTCGCCAGACATCTCAGTCCAGATCGTGCGGCAGTGCAGTGACCATGGTGTGCCCCGAGTGTGGTTCCATCGTTCCTTTGGGAACGGTAGCGTTGCGGAGGAGGCCGTTCGAGAGTGCACCGCGCGCGGCATCGACTGCATCGTCGGGGGCTACCCGCTCATGTTCTGCGATCCGGTGGATTTTGGACACAAATGCATGAGGTGGTTGCTTCAGCGGCAGGGCAGCGTGCCACGGTAAGAACCGTCTGAAGAGCGCTTGCACGTGACGGCGCTCGCACTGCGTCCCAGAGTGCTTCATTTGTCACTAATACTTCGACTTCAAGAAGTCGATCCCGGCCTTGAGGGACTCGCGCCAGGCGGTTTCGACCCCGGGAACGAACTCGGGGTCGTTCTCCGCCACCGCTTTCATCAGGCACTCGAGCCACACGTCGTACAACTCGGGCTTGATGTCGCGCTGGTTGCGGCTGTGTCGCTCGCCGAGCTTCGAAAGCTCCTTGTAGGCCGCTCCAGACGTCGCCCCCGCCGAGGCCATCATGACGAACAGCGAGTCCTGCAGCATCCTCTTCTGCCGGTCGAAGTCGGTGTCCGCGAACTTCTTTCGGATCTCCTCCGACGAGGTCATGAAGAGGTCATAGAAGCGATCGACAAAGGCAGGATTATTGATACAGCGGCTCAAGCTGTTTCGCGCCTGTTCGACGTGATCCACCATTTCGTCTCGTGCCTCGGCTATCTTCATCCCGTGCGGCGCAAAGTGCAAATCATTTAATCCAATATCTTCCTCGCTTCGACCTCTCCCCACCCATTCTTCCGGTCGAGCTGGAAGCCCCGCTTCCGGAAAATCTTCATCGCCCGCGTGTTGGCCATCGTCGTGTAGGCCACGATCTGCTTCACCCCCCACACGGGAGCGAGCTCGAGACAATAATCGGTCAGGAGCGCCCCAAGACCTCTGCCCTGCCAGGCGTCGGCGACCAGGACGGCGTACTCCGCCGTCTGGTGATCGGGGTCGGCCACCAGCCGCCCGACTCCGACGAGCTTCCGCTCGGCTCCGTCCGAAACCTCGGCGACGATCGCCATCTCGCGATCGTAGTCGATGAAACAGAATCGAGCCGCGAGCTCGTGAGAGCGCCGGACGAGTTGCCGGAAGCGTTGAAACAAGCTCTCGGTCGAGGTGCTGTCCAGGAGTGCGCTCCAAAGCGGCTCGTCTTCGGGTCGGATCGGCCGGAGCACGACCGAAGTGCCGTCGGGAAGCGCCCTCCGGCTGACGAACGACTCGGGGTAGGGCCGGATCACAAGATGGGAGTAAGGCTTTATGTCGTCTTGCCCGATGAGCGCCTCGTCGAGAACGACTCGTGCGTCGAGAGCGACCACTTCCTCGGGCGTCACCAGCAGGGGATTGATGTCGAGCTCTCGTATCTGGGGGAGCTCGGCGACGAGATAAGAGAAGCGGATGATGGTCTCGAGCAGAAGCTCCAGATTCACTCCCGGACGCCCGCGATAGCCTTCGAGCAGCGGCCAGGACCGGAGCGACTCCAGCATGCGCCGGGCCAGCCGCTCGTTGAGGGGAGGAAGCCCGAGAGCTCGATCTTGAAACAGCTCGGCGGCGACGCCGCCCATGCCTACCAGGATCGCGGCCCCGAACGTGGGGTCCTTCTTCGTGCCCACGATCATCTCATAGCCGCCCGAAGCACTTCGCATGGGTTGGACGGTGACACCCTCGATCCGTGCGTCGGGGCGCTTCTCATTTGCCGCGGCCACGACCGCTCGGAAAGCGCGGCGGACCTCCTCGTCGTTCCTGAGGTCGAGCGCCACGCCACCGACGTCGGTCTTATGGGTGATCTGGGGCGAGTGGATCTTCAGCACGACGGGATAGCCCATCCCGCGGGACGCCTCGACGGCTTCTTCCACCGAGGCCGCGGCGAGGGGAAGGTTGACCGCGATACCATAGGCCTCGAGCAACGCCTTGGAGTCGATCTCGGATAAGATTCCCTCGCTTCCCGCGCGGAGCCGACGTTTGCCGAGCTCGGTTCGGTCGTTGCCCAGGTTCACTGGCACGTCGCGCGGCGTCTCGTACAGAATCTCTCGGCGGCGCGCGAAGCTCACGAGGTACAGGAACGCTCGCACCGCGTGCTCCGGTGTCGAATAGGTCGGAACGTTCGCGCGATTCAGAATTCGGATTCCCTCGCGAACCGACCCGCCGCCCATCCAGGAGCTGAGCACCGGCTTTGCCGCGCGTGACACCACCTCGGTCAGTTTCTGAGCGGTGGCCGCCGGGTCGGTCATCGCCTGGGGGGTGAAGATGGCGAGCACGGCGTCGACGCCATCGTCCTCGAGTACGAGAGCCACGGCTTCGGCGAACCGTTCCGGCGGTGCGTCTCCCAGAACGTCCACGGGGTTTCCGCGCGACCAGTAGGCGGGAAGCATCCCGTTCAGTTTCGCAATCGTCGACTGGGAGAAGCGGGCGAGGGCGCCCCGACGCGCCATCAGAGCGTCCGTCGCCATCACTCCGGGCCCTCCGGCGTTCGTCACGATGGCGAGTCGCTCCCGCCGAGGAATGTGCGGAATGCGCTGGCGGGCGAGGAGCTCGGCACAGTCGAACATGTCCTCCGAGTCCAGGATGCGCACGATACCCGCTCTTTCGAAGGCTGCCTCATAAACCGCGTCCTCCCCGGCCATGGCGCCGGTATGAGATGCGGCGGCTTTCGCGGACTCGGGGAAGCGCCCGGCCTTGTAGGCCACGATGGGTTTCGTGCGCGTAAAGGCGCGGGCGGCCGACAGGAACTTTCGCGCCTCCGTGATCGATTCAACGTAGAGGACGAGGGCTTCGGTCTGCGAATCCGCTGCGAGGTAGTCGATGAGGTCTCCGAAATCGACGTCGATCATGTTGCCGATCGAAACGAAACAGGAAAACCCGATTTCCTCTTCCTGGGCCCAATCGAGAACCGACGTGCAAACCGCGCCCGATTGGGAAACGAACGCGACCCGGCCGTCTTTGGGCATGACTCCCGCGAAGCTCGCGTTCAAGCCGCTGCGGGGAAAGATGACCCCGAGACAGTTGGGCCCGATGATCCGAAGTCCTTCGAAGCGTCGTGCCGCCTGGAGCACCTCTGCTTCCAGAGCCTTCCCACCCGGACCACGCTCCCCGAATCCCGCCGAGATCACGACCACCCCCGGGGTGCCTGCCTCACCACAATCCCGGATGACTCCCGCCACCGAGGGCGCGGGCGTGCAAACGACGGCGAGATCCGGTCTGTCTGGAAGGTCCCCTACCGTGGGACGCGCCCGCACGCCTTGCACGCTCTCTCGGGAGCGGTTCACGGGAAGGACGTCACCTTCGAAGCTTCGTCGGAGATTCCGAAAGACGGCAAACCCGACGCTCGATGGGTCGTCACTTGCGCCGACGACCGCGATGCGCTCCGGCCGAAGAATCTTGTCGAGATTGAAGATGCTCAAGGTTTACGGTTGCGGCTTATCAGTGTCCGGACGAGATTATAAACGAGCCTCGTAGACGCCGTTGCGCCTCAAGGAGAGCCGGGCCGGATCTATCGTTTCAACGCAGTTCGAGCTCCTCTGCCCGTGGACCGGTTTCGTGCATCGACCCATTCCTGGGGTTTCGCCGGTTACCTGGAGCTCGAGCCGTGGGTTCGTTTCCCGAGAGAGTCGTGGTATACGGCTTCGAGGGAAGACGATTCGAGCCGGGAGCGGCCGTCTCCGAGGAAACCGCGAGAACGGCGGGGCACGCCGCGGGAAGGAATCCCGGAAGAGATCGGGCTCTCATAGGGATAGAGAGGTTGGGCCATGGACGCAGGCGACACGCAGAGGCAACAACTGCAAGCCCTCGGGAAGCTAGCGGACCGTAAGGACCGGTAGCCGGCAGAAGCGCGTCACTTTAATGCCGTAGGACTTTCTCGGCCACGCTTCCCATGAGCCATTTCCGAACGCCGGAGCGACCGTGGGTACCCATGACGACGAGGTCTGGCTTCACCGATTCGATCACCGCTTCGGCCCTTTCGTAAACGTCGCCGAAACGCAGCGGTGCAAAGGGCCTCCACCGCAGAGGCTACTGAACGCCGTCGAGAACGACGTCGCGCCAGGCGCCGGCGACGATGGCCTCGCGAATCTGGGACGGGACTCGTCCGGCTTCGGTCAACTGCTGTGCAAGGAAAACTTCCTTGAGGCAGATGGTTCACGTGGCGCCGTGATCGGAAGCGAAGCAATCGAGAAGGCTCCCGTGGCCGAAGGAGTCTCCGCAATTACAGTAGCAGGGCTGCTGCGCGAGCACTTCGGGGATCTCGTGGGCGATTCGATACGCCTTCGAAACCACGGGAATCTGGTAACGCTCGGGATCCTGGAGGATGGGGAACGGCCTGGCCGCTTCGGCGCTCCGGTGAAACGGAGGAACGTGAGAGGCGGCGGGCTCCGTGGGCGGCGGTTTCGGCGGCTTCGCCTCGTCCTCGAGGAGAAGAAACGCTACCGCGACCGCTGCCAGAATCGCGAGCGCCCAACTGGCGCCGCGAAATCCCGATGCCGGCTCGGGACTCTTCTTCACCACGTTCGGCATTATAGGCGAACCGACTCAATCGGTGGACGAATTCAATGCCGTCGGCCCTCCGCCGAAGGATGAGCTCCTGACCCGGGCGCTAGGCGCGTGGCCACCGGTCGCGCAGTCCCCTCAGCAGATCGAGGGTCGTCACGATGCCGACGACGCGATCGCTATCGGTCACGATGAGCCGATGCACGCGTCCTCCGACCATCATGTCCGCCATCTCCACGAACCTGGCGTTCTCCGACACGGAAAAAATCACCGGAGTCATGATGTCGCGTACGACTTGTCCTGCATCCTCCTCGATCGAAAAAGAGCGGTACTCGTCCTCAATCAGCTCCCACCCACGTAGATAGAAGTCCGGCGGTCTGTCTCTCCGGATGTCGCTGGTTCGCTTCGTGCTGTGGAGGGCGATGTCCGTCGTCGACACCACTCCCACGAGCTTTCCGTTCTCGTCCACAACCGGAGCACCAGTGATCATGTGCTCGGACAAGGTCGCCACCAGCTCCGACAACGTGGCGTCGTCTGGAACTGTGATCACATTCCTCGTCATGATATCTCTTGCAGTCAGTTCAATCACTTTACCTCGCAGTCGCTCCATTCGATCGGAACCGTTTGTTGATCCCGCGATCGAGACGGCGCTTTTCCGTTGAGCCCGTCCTTTCCTTCGCGGAAGACTCCAGGCCCATTTTACCTATTCTCTCGAGATCCTCATCACAACGCGATACGGGTAGTTGACGGCGTGCGAAACCCACACCGGACCATCCCAGGGAGTCACGGTGTAGGAGCACCCGAACTTCGGAGGTGACTCGCATACCGCGGACGCTGATACATGGGACCTTTCTTTTCGTTCTTACTGACGAGTGCCGTCATCGCCCGTGGCAACAGCGGGCGCCGACCCACCCGGAGTGGCTGGAGCGCCGATGGGTGTTCTACGTGGGTTTCCTGATGGCCGTCGCTTTCTGCGGCGTACTGCTGGTGGCCGGGAACTGAACCGAAGGCCCCGCCGAGAGATTCCCCCCGCGCGCAACCCAGAACCGTATCCCGAGGCGCGGGGCGAAGGACCCCCCATGAGTCGCCTTCGAGCATCCTGCGATTTCGTCAGCGGAGCGTCAGCGCCGGGTCTCCGAGGAGCTCGGAGGAGCCGCCCGAGGGCTGCGTAGTCGCGCTGCGCCGCGATGACCGCGTCCCTGAGACGCTCGTGTCCGCGATAGAGCGCAGCGTCGAGCAGCAGCTGATGAAGCTTCTCGGCGTGGGCGTCGACGCTCAGTCCCGAAGGCGAGAAGGCGGCGACGACACCCTTGTCGTTCGCTTCAAAAGCTCCTCCGCGAGCGAGTTGAAGTAGGGAAAGTGGAAGTAGCCGTTGAGGCAGTTCCTCGTCAAGAGAAGAGTCTTCGATCTCTTTCTCGATCTCGGAGATGATGGAGAGCGGAGATGGGCTCTCGTTTACCATATCGTCGCCGATGCGATGGCGGCCTGTCCGAGGGCGAGGCCGCCGTCATTCGCGGGGACTTCGATGGGCGCCAGAACGTCGAGACCCTGGGCTTCGAGACGCGAGGCCACTCTCGAGAGAAGAATTCGATTTTGGAAAGAACCTCCGCCGAGGGCCACCCGGGAGAGCCCGGACTCTTTCGCAATCGAGGCCGCGGTCCCCGAGAGGGCGTCCGCGAGACCGAGGTGGAACCCGGCGGCAATCGACGGCAACGCGCGACCGCGCTGAATCGCCTCGACGACGTCCCGGACGACGTCGTCGACCGCTCGGGGAGACTCCGGCGCGAGCGAGTCTTCGGCTCTTTCCTCAAGGGCCGCGAGCGCTTCCAGCTCCATCGCCGCCTGCCCCTCGAAGCTCGTCTCCAGGCGAAGCCCGACGAGCGCGGCGACGGCGTCGAAGAGCCGCCCGCAAGAGGAAGTGAGGGGCCAGCCGAAGCCCGACTCGATCGCGCTCACGAGGCGGCGCACCCGGTCCCGGGGGACGGCGTCGAGAAAGGGGATCTCGAGATCGAAGAGCCCGCGCCCGTAGAGCCGGTGGAGCCAGGCGACCGCCATCCGCCAGGGCTCGCGGGCGGCCCGGTCTCCTCCCGGGAGGACGACCTGGGGCAGATGCCACCTTCGCTCGAAGCCTCTCAGAGAGGCCACGAGAATCTCTCCGCCCCACACCGTGCCGTCCCCTCCGAATCCCGTGCCGTCGATGGCAATCCCGACCACGGTCTCGTCGAGGCCGTGCTCGGCGAGGACCGCAGCGACGTGAGCGTGATGGTGTTGAACCGCGATCGCGGGAAGGCCCGACTCCTCGAGCGCCCAACGTGTCGAGAGATACTCGGGATTTCGATCGTGGGCGACGGCGACGGGAGCGATCTCGAGCGTCTTCGAAAGGTGGGAGATGGATTCTCGGAAGCCTTCGAAGGCCCGGAGGTTGTCGAGATCGCCCACGTGAGGGGAAAGAAAGGCTTCCCGGCCCCGGGTGAGACAGATGGTGTTCTTGAGCTGTCCTCCCACGGCGAGGATGGGCGGCGTTTCGTCTCTCAGGAGAATCGGGCGCGGGGCATAGCCGCGGGCCCTTCTCAGAAGTCGCGTCCGTCCGGCGGCGACCCGCGCCACCGAGTCGTCGGCGCGCCGGTGGATTCCGCGATCGTGCACGAGGAAGGAGTCGGCGATTCCGCCGAGCCTCTCGACGGCTTCGTCGTTGTCGAGAACGATGGGCTCCTCGCTCCGGTTTCCGCTCGTCGCGACCACGGCGTAGAGCGAAGAGTCGAGAATCAGCGCGTGGAGAGGCGTATAGGGAAGCATCACTCCGTAGCTCGACTGACCGGGAGCGACCGAGGGAGCGATCCTGGAGTTTTCCGCTCGCTCCAGGAGAACGATGGGACGCTCGGGGCTTTCGAGGAGAGCTTCTTCCTCGGGGCGAACCCGGCAGAACTCGCGCACCCGCGCCAGAGAGGCTGCCAGCAACGCGAGCGGCTTCTCCTCGCGGTGCTTGCGCTCCCGGAGACGAACGACGGCGGGCTCCAAAGTCGCGTCGACCATGAGGTGAAACCCTCCGAGCCCCTTCACCGCGACGATGCGACCCTCCTCGAGGAGGCGAACGGTCTCGCGGATGGGATCGCCCACCGGGAGCTCTCCTCCCTCCCCGTCGAGGAGCCGGCACTTCGGTCCGCAGCGGGGGCAGGCATTGGGCTCGGCGTGGAAGCGCCGGTCTTCCGGGTCCTCGTACTCGCGGCGGCACTCGGGGCACAACAAGAATGGCGCCATGGTCGTAAGCGACCGGTCGTAAGGGAGTCCGCGGATCAGCGTGTAGCGGGGACCGCAGTCGGTGCAGTTGATGAAAGGGTATCGAAAGCGGCGGTCTTTGGGGTCGAAGAGCTCCGAGAGGCAAGCGCGGCATACCGTCACGTCGGGCGGGATCAAGGTGGTCGCCGACTGTCCCTCCTCGCTCTCCTCGATGCGGAAGCCGGCCGTGCCCGGAACCGGGGCGCTCTCGACGGTGAGCTCGGTGATCCGCGCGAGGGGTGGGCGTCGCCTCGGGAGCTCCTCCACGAAGGCGGTGAGGGAAGCGGCCTCTCCCCGAACGCGGATGATCACTCCCTCGGGCGTATTGGATACGGAGCCTTCGAGGCGATGCTCTCTCGCGAGCCGATAGATGTACGGACGAAATCCAACCCCCTGAACGACTCCACGTACGCGGACGATCAGGCCTGGCGCGCCGTCAAAGGCGCGGTCTGCACGAGTTGACTCGCGAGCCACCGTGTCCATCCCTCGAGCCCCTCTCCCGTCCTGCAGGACAGGCGAACCACTTCGATATGCGGTGCTACCTCTCTGGCGTTGGCCTCGGCGCGGTCGGCTTCGAAATCGTTCGACCCCAGGAGATCGATCTTGCTGATGACCATGAGATCCGCTCGCTTGAAGAGGCCGGGGTACTTCAGGGGCTTGTCGTCACCCTCGGGAACGGACAGGATGGCCACCTTCGAAGCCTCACCGAGGTCATAGGCGGCGGGGCAGATGAGGTTCCCCACGTTCTCGATGAGCAGGAGCTCGATGTCCCAGAGCTCGTCTCTGGCGACGCAATCCAGGATCCTCTGGGCGTTCAAGTGACACTCGTTGCCGGTCGTGATCTGGATCGCGGGGATACCCGATCGTTCGATGCGATCGGCATCGTGACAGGTCGCCTGATCCCCGGTGAGAGCTGCCGCCGCGACCCGGCCATGGCACCAGGCCGCCGTCCTCTCGACGAGAGACGTCTTTCCCGAGCCCGGGCTCCCGATGAGGTTCACCGCGAAGATTCCCCGCGCCGTCAGGTGACGCCGGACCTCGGCAGCGATGCGATCGTTCTTCGACAGCACTTTGTTCTCGTAAGTAATCTTCATGATCATTCCACCTCGATGCTCCGGATTTTGAGCGAGCTCTCGCGCGCGAGCCGGGGGAGCGGCGCGCCGCAGCCAGAACAGCTCGAGGGAGAGTCACGGACCGCGAGCCGCGCGCCGCACAGCCGGCACTCGTAGGTGGGAGGGACCTCCACGAACTCGAGAGCGACGCCCGCGAGGGGCGTCTCGGCGGTGAGGGCGGTGAAACCGAACCGCAGCGCCTCGGGATTCAGGCACGACATCGTGTCCAGCTCGAGCTCGATCGATCGAACGAGCCGCGGCGCGTGGATCCGCGACTGCTCTTCCGCCCACTCGAGGAGAGCCGCCGCTACCGAGAGCTCGTGCACTCGAACCTCTCCCATTCGTAGAGTTGACGGAGAGCCGCCGCCACCAGCTTTCCGATCGCGCTCTCGACGGGAGCGCTCAGCCCCACGCCCAGACTCAACGAGGCCGGCTCGACGCCGAGGATGACGATCTCCTCCGGCCCGCCCGAGAGCCGGCTCGCGGTCAGGATGTCGCACAACCCGATCTGGTGTGTTGAGATTTTCCCGAATCCGTCCGGCCCGAGCTCGGCCCCGTCGAGCCTCACGACCGTTCCCGGCGGTCTCCCCGCGAAGACGGCGTCGAGAACCAGGACTCGGTCCGCCGATCGCAACCGGGGAACGAGGCTCAGACCCGCCGTGCCCCCGTCGAGGAGCTCGACCGAGGGCGGAAAGTCGGCGGCGGAAGAGAGTGCTTGGAGGGCACGGAGTCCAACTCCTTCGTCCCCGAGAAGGGGATTTCCGAGGCCGAGCACCAGAGTCGTCAACGCCGGCCCTGCACGAGCGCGTTCAGAAACGCCACCAGTTGCCAGATCTGCTCGTCGCTGAGGTGCTCCCCGAACGCAGGCATCGCGGAGCGGTCTCGAGCAAGAGCCCCCTCCTTCCCCCCTTCTTTGATGCGAAAGAACCAGTAGCCGGGATCCGCTCGCGGCCCACGCAGGTTCCGGAGATCCGCGGGCGACGGGTCCAGGCTCCTCGCCTGGGGCCCATCCCCGTGTCCCGAAGGACCATGACAGAGACTGCAGTTCCTCCGGTACAGATCTTCCCCCGCCCCCACCGCCGCTTCCGACGTCAAGACCTCCTCGCGCGGGGTCGGGAGGGACTCGTCGAAGCACCCGGCCGCGAGGGCGGCGAGGGCGACGGCGGCGAGGGTCCGACCCATGGGGAGCTCACTGCTTGGCCCTCTTGGGCACGAGCTTGTAGCCGGAGAAGATGCCGCCCATGAGCCCTCCGCGCGTCTCGCGGTCCACGAGAACGGCGCTCGCCACGTGGTGGGCCACGAAGCCCCAGAGAAGCCACATGCCCATGTGGTGCATGAGCCGGAGGGTGGGCGCGCTCACGAGGACCAGCGGCCAGGTGAGCCAGGACTGCCACCCCGCGGCGAACGCCATCCCGTGAAGAGCGAGCCCGGAGACCACCATGAAAAGAAGGAGCAGATAAACGACGAGATAGGTCAACGCCGCGAGACGGTTGTGTCCAAAATCCGCGTGCGGATAGCGAGCCCGGGCGAAGACGTAGAAGAGGAAGACGTCCTTCAGATCGCGCCAGTGCTCTTTGCGGCGAGGAACGAAGTCGGTCCAGCGGGCGTACTCGTTCCCGAAGAAGAAAAGATAGACGCGGAGCAGAAAGGCAGCGAGCAGAGCCCATCCCGCGATCGTGTGGACGTAGCGAATCCAACCCATCTGGAACGTCCCGCCCGGCCCCGCGGGCAGGTTTCCGGTGCCGATCCAGTAGCCGGTGACGGAGAGGACCACGGCGCCGAAGAACACCGTCCAGTGGACGAGTCGAAGCGGAAGCGGGAAAACGTACCGCGACTCGCCCACCCAATCCCTGGCGGTAGAGCTCATAGCACCTTCACCTCGGCGAGCTTCCGGCCGCGCGCGTCCACGACGTGGGCGGCGCAAGCCATGCAGGGGTCGAACGAGTGGACCGTTCGCAGGATCTCGAGGGGCTTCTCCGGATCCGCGATGGGTGTTCCCACGAGCGCTTCCTCATAAGGACCTCTCTGGCCCTTCGCGTCTCGTGGCCCGGCGTTCCAGGTGCTCGGAACGACCGCCTGATATCCCGCGATCTTTCCCTTCTCGATGTGCACCCAGTGGCCGAGAGCCCCCCGCGGGGCTTCATGGAAGCCCCAGCCCTCGGCCTCGTCGGGCCAGCTCGAAGGATCCCATTTCTCGTCGTTGTGGATCTGAAGATCGCCTCCTGCCATGTTGGAAGAGAGCTTGTCGAGCCAGCCCATGAGCTGCTCGGCGATGACCAGGGTCTCGATGCCGCGGGCCGCGGTGCGGCCCAGGGTCGAGAACAGGGCCTCGGGACCGACCTTCAGCCGCTCGAGCACCATTCCCACGAGCTCCCGCACTCGCTGGTGTCCGCGGGCGTAGGCGACCAGCATCCGCGCGAGAGGTCCGACCTCCATCGGGCGGTCGTCGTAGCGCGGCGACTTCAGCCAGGAGTACTTCCCCTCGGTGTCGAGAAACTCGTACGGGGGTGTCGGGCCGGTGTAGCGCGGCTTCGTTTCCCCCTGGTACGGATGGAGGCCCTCGGCGTCCCCTCCTTCGTACTCATAGTAGGAGTGAGCCACGTACTCCTGGATCTTCTGCATGTCGAGAGGCTGAGGAGAGCCCAGGTCCTTGTCGAAAACCACTCCCCGGGGAAGGAAGAGCTGCTCGGGATCGAGCCGCGCCGTCGTCGGAAAATCGCCGTAGGACATGTAGTTCCCGACGCCGCTCCCGAGACTCGCCCATTCCGGGTAGAAGCTCGCGACGGCAAGGAGATCGGGAATGTAGACCTGCTCCACGAACGTCTTCGCCTTCCGGAACAAGCTCTGGAGAGCGGCGATGCTGTGGGCGTTGATGGCCTGCTGACTGTTGGGGTCGAGGGGCACCGCCATCCCTCCGACGAGATAGGTCTGGAGATGCGGGTTCTTTCCGCCGAGAATCGCGTGCCCCCGGATGACGTCCCTCTGCCACTCGAGCGCCTCAAGGTAGTGAGCCACGGCCATCAGGTTGGCCTCGGGCGGGAGGCGATAGGCGGAGTGGCCCCAGTAGGCGTTGTCGAAGGGGCCGAGCTGCCCCGCTTCCACGAACGCCCGCACCCGATCCTGCATCCCCTGGAAGTAGGTCGGGCTCGAGAGCGGCCACTCCGAGATCGACTGCGCCAGGGTTGCAGTCTTCGCCGGGTCGGCAGAGAGGGAGGACACGATGTCCACCCAGTCGAGGGCATGGAGGTGGTAGAAGTGGACCACGTGGTCCTGCACCTGCTGCAGTCCCGCGATGATCGAGCGGATGATCTCCGCGTTCTCCGGGACCTGGATTCCGAGAGCGTCCTCGACGGCCCGCACGGAGGTGATGGCGTGCACCGTGGTGCAGACGCCGCAGATCCTCTGAGCGAAGACCCAGGCATCCCGCGGATCGCGCCCCTTGAGGATGATCTCGATTCCCCGGAACATGGTGCAGGACGACCAGGCGTTCGAAACCCGGCCGGCTTCGACCTCGGCCTCGATCCGGAGATGGCCTTCGATTCTGGTGATCGGATCGACGACGATTCTAGCCATGGCGATCCCCCTTCAGGACTTTTTCGCTCGTTCGCTTTCGGACGCCTCGGCTTTCTCGGCGCGCCGCTTCTGGATCGACTTCACGATTCCGTGGGCGGTGAACGCCGCGGCGGTGCCCGCGACGATTCCGACACCGATGGCGTCGGCGCTGGCATCGACGCCGAAGCCGTCGACCTTGGGAAGCCTCTCGTAGAAAGGCGTCATCGTGTCCCAGAAGTAGGGCTCGGCGCAGCCGACGCAGGGATGGCCCGCCCCGATGGGCCAGTTCATGCCCTCGTTCCAGCGGACGGTGGGGCAGTTCTGATACGTGGCCGGGCCCTTGCACCCGAGCTTGTAGAGGCAGTACCCCAGCCTATGTCCTTCGTCTCCGAATCCCTCGGCGTACTGCCCGGCATCGAAATGAGCGCGCCTTTCGCAAGCGTCGTGGATGCGCTTTCCGTAAGCGAAGAGCGGCCGGCCCAGGTGGTCGAGCGCGGGGAACTTCCCGAACGTCAGGTAGTGCACGAGAAGCGCCGTGACGTTCGCGGCGTTGAAGGGACAGGCGGAGAGGTTGATGACCGTCGCGCCCGGCACTGCGGCGGAGACACTAACCGCCCCGGTGGGATTCGGCGCCGCCGCCGGGATCCCGCCGAAGCAGGCGCAAGTCCCCGCCGCCACCGTCGCGAGGGCGTTTCCGCAAACCTCACGCGCAATGTCGAGCGCCGTTCTTCCGCCGATGGTGCAGTAGACCCCGCCGTCGGCGGTTGGAATCGATCCCTCCACCACCGCGATGTACTGTCCCTTCGACTCCCTGACCGTTCTCTCTAGCACTTCCTCGGCGAGATGGCCCGCGGCCGCCATGAGCGTCTCGTGGTAGTTGAGCGAGATAGCGTCCAGGATGATCTCGTCGACCGAGGGCTTCGCCGCGCGGAGAAACGACTCGGTGTTCCCGGCGCAGTCCTGGAACTCCAGCCAGACGAGAGGCAGCTTCCGTTTCTGCTGGAGAGCCTCGGCGATTCGCGGCACGACAGCGGCGTCGAGGCCGAGCATTCCGGCGACCGCGCCCACGAACTGCATGAAGTCGCGGCGCGACAAGCCTTTTCTCTCGAGGGCCTGGTAGAAGGTTTCTTCTACCTCAGGAGGGCGCGGGTGATGCCCGGTCGGGGACATGGCTCACCTCCGTTTCGTCAATGAAAAAAACCCGAGCAAGCACCGTGCCAACGAAAGCTGCCCGGCTGACGACGCCCAGACAACGAGTTGCGAATGGACGGACGCACACCCAGGGCGGTCGCCTGCGGTCAATAGCTCAGCCGTGAGGGTTTCGACGCAGCGCTACCCGGCGCGCGTCGCCGAAAGTGACATTTCTATAGCCTGTCGCCTTTGGCACGGTCCTTGTAGGCGTAGGACGCATGTGTCTGGGCGTTCCCGGAAGGATCGTCGAGATGGACGGCCTCAACGCCACCGTGGACTTCTTCGGAGTTCGGAGAACCATTCGTCTCGACGTCGTCGACGAGCCCGTCTCCCCGGGCGACTACATCCTCAACCACGTCGGGTTCGCCATTCGACGGATCCCCGAAGAGGAGATCGGCGAAACGCTGGCGCTCTACGAGCAGCTCCTGCGCGAAGCGGAGAGCGACATCATGGCAGCCGACGTGAGAGGCGAGATCGAGGCCGGACGCGGAGACGGCGGATGATCGACGGGTCCTGGGCCGAGCTCAAGTTCCGCGACCCCTCGCGGGCGAAAGAGCTCACCCGGGCGCTGGTTGGCGTCGTCCAGTCGATGGGTCGAAGCCCGGTCTCGGTCATGCACGTCTGCGGAAGCCACGAACAGGCCATCGCCAAGTTCGGCCTCCGCTCCGCGTTTCCCCGCGAGCTCGACGTCATCATGGGACCGGGTTGCCCCGTCTGCATCACCGACGTTCCGGAAGTGGACGAGGCGGTAGTGTTGGCGGGACAGGGGGTTCGCATCGCCACCTACGGCGACATGCTGCGGGTCCCGGGAACGGTGGAGTCGCTCGCCGACGCTCGAGCCAAAGGCGCCCGGGTGGACGTCGTGTACAGCGTCGCTCACGCGGTAGAGCTGGCGCGCCAGTCGACCGAGGACGTGGTCTTCTTCGCGAGCGGATTCGAGACCACCGCCGTCGCCACCGCGGCGGTGCTTCTCAGAGACCCTCCCTCCAACTTCTCCGTGCTCTCGGCGCACAAGTACATACCGCCCGTCATGGAGATCGTGGCGGAGATGCCGCAGACCCGGGTCGAGGGATTTCTCGCCGCGGGCCACGCCGCCACCATCACCGGCTGGGGCATATTCGAGCCCTTCGTCGAACGGCACCGGCTTCCCGTCGTCGTCGCCGGCTTCGAGCCTCTCGACATCCTCGCGGGGCTCGTGTCTCTCGCGGAAGTCATCCGCGAGGGAACACCCAGAGTCGTGAACGCCTACCCCCGCTGCGTGACGAGGGAGGGGAATCGGGCCGCGCAGGAGACGCTCTGGAGTGTCTTCCGGCCCGTGGGGGGCCGCTGGCGCGGAATCGCCCACGTTCCCAACGGCAACCTGCGCCTCAAGGACGAGTGGGCGAGCTTCGATGCCCGCAAGCGGTTCGACATCGATCTCTCCTCTCTCTGGGACTATGCCCCCGCGACGCTCTCCCAGGAGTGCATCTGCGGCGACATCATGGCCGGGATCTCCTCGCCCTCCGACTGCCCGCTCTTCGGGAGCGAGTGCGTTCCCGAGAAGCCGGTAGGCGCCTGCATGGTCAGCAGCGAAGGCACATGCAAGATCTGGCATGAGTACGGAGGACTTCCGGATCGGACGGGGGTCCTGGCATGAATGCGCCCGGAGTCCGTCTCGACGAGACGATAGGAATGAAGCACGGCGCCGGCGGGCGCGCGATGCGGGCCCTGATCGAGCAGGTGTTCGCGCCGGGGCTTCCCCCGATGAGGGTCGAGGGCGTCGGACTCTCCGCGATGGATGACGGGGCGGCCCTCCGCATCGGGGATCGGTGGCTCATCGTCACCACCGACTCCCACGTCATCCAGCCGATCTTCTTTCCCGGAGGCGACATCGGAAGGCTCGCGGTCGCGGGAACGGTCAACGATCTCGCGATGATGGGCGCGACCGACGCTCTCGCGCTCACGTTCTCGGTGATCGTGGAAGAGGGTTTCCCGCGGCGGGACCTCGAGCGCATCCACGAATCCGTTCGCGCCACCTGCGAAGAAGCGGCGACGACGATCGTCACCGGGGACACCAAAGTGATGGGACGGGGCGAGCTCGATGGAATCGTCCTCAATACCACCGGCATCGGAGTGACCGATCGGG
>Ga0184637_10000325_pt1 | contig 35280 bp, 30 predicted proteins | sample PLM3_127_b2_FD_133143 | JGI IMG/M metagenome (GOLD analysis project Ga0184637, IMG submission 133143) | Groundwater sediment microbial communities from an aquifer in East River, Colorado, USA - PLM3_127_b2 | ecosystem: Environmental > Terrestrial > Soil > Riparian zone | place: USA: East River... | reverse complement strand
CAACTCCGGCAGCGGGACTTTGAACTGGAGCATCAGCAGCAATTTGGGCGAGCCGTTCATTGATATGGATGGGGACGGCAAATACGATCCCACCGTTGACCGTTTTATCACCTGCAACTGTCCGGAGAACCAGGATTTGAATTTCAACTCTAAATATGATGGGGATGGCGCCACCTGGCTTGCGCCCACGCCCGTGAGCGGCACGGCCCCCTACAGCGTCACGGTTGCGATTACCCGCACCAACCCTCCGGGCACCTATCCCGGTAAGCTGACCATTTTGGGCAACGCCACCAACTCCCCCCAGGAGGTGCCGGTCGCCTACACGGTAACGTCTCCTCTTTTTATTTCAGTTGCTCCGGAAAGTTTGCTCTTCAATGCCAATCAGGGTGGCAGCAACCCGGGAGGCCAAGACCTGTCAGTAACTACATCTGATCAATCCGTGTCTTGGTCAACCTCCAAATCCCAGAATTGGATAAGCTTGAATTCTGCCGCCGGCACCGGTAATGGCCAGTTCAACGTTTCACTCGATATTTCCGGTTTGAGTACGAATGACTATTTTGATACTCTTGAAGTTACCGCACCTTCAGCATCGAACTCCCCTCGTTTGGTGCCGGTTCACTTGCATCTGGGCCCAGCCCTTACCCCTGCTGCCCTGGCAGTCACGCCAGACTCACTGGAGTTTTTAGCGCAGGCAAATCAAACTCTGCCGCCGAAGTTCATAAACATCACCAATGGAGGGCAATTACCTCTGAACTGGTCCGCCACCATCTTACACGGAGCAAACTGGCTTTCCATAAGCCCGGGTTCTGGAACTAACGACGGGTCAATAACCGTTACCGTTACAACCAATCTGACTCCCTCCAGTTACCGGGACACAATAAAAATAGAAGCAAGCGGCGCTTTGAATTCACCTCGTTATATCCCGGTGATTTTGCGAGTTTCTACCGACGTAAAAGGCGGCTCGGCAAACAGACCAAAAGACTTTGTACTGTATCAGAACTATCCAAATCCCTTTAATCCCAGCACTAAAATCGACTTCGCTTTGCCAACCGCTGAAAAAATAACGCTGGAAGTGTTTAACATTATCGGCGAACGCGTTAGGATATTAGCGGGTGGAGAAATGCCGGCGGGCAAACATTCGGTAGTCTGGGACGGACGCGATGAATCTGGGCGGCAAAGCCCATCCGGCATTTATTTCTACCGCTTGAAAGCGGCCACGTTTGTGGATATCAAACGCGCCGTATTCTTAAAGTAATACTTTAACTTATCAGCGCATAAAGCACAGCCTAAAGCGGGAAGGCTGTGCTTTTTTGCTAATCTCTAATCTCCAGTCTCTAATCTCTGTATTTAATGCCGGAGGCCGGACTCCCTGGCCGTGGCCGGAGGCTACGTCTCGGGCAGGCGAACCGGCACGCTTGCCAACCTATCCCAACTGGTAGCCCGGACTTCAGTCCGGGAGAGTTTGTTTTTCTCCTTTGTTTTTACTAATCTCTAATCTCCAATCTCTAATCTCTGTATTTAATGCCGGAGGCCGGACTCGAACCGGCACTCCGCAGAAACGGAGAGGGATTTTAAGTCCCTTGCGTCTACCATTCCGCCACTCCGGCAAACTTTGACAGTCTGGAATCAACCATTTTTACGCTGACAGACTCCAGAGCCGAAAAGAAGATACGATTTTGAAATTAGCGAAGCAAATTTTGGCTGGAAAGCTTTACGGAACGTCGATGGTCACCTGTCCCGGAAACGTTATTTGAATAACCCCGGCCCAGGCGCACATACACTTGGACATATTATTTAGCGCCGGTGCCCCGCCAAGCATCACCGTCGGCGAGCCCGGAGCCCAGGGGGCGGGGATGACGGGGATGCACGGCATCGGAGTCAGAACGCCCATTGCCGCCGAGGTGGCCGCGGCGACGGTGGGATTGGCCAAAGACATACACATCCCAAATGGCGGAATGTTTACAAAGGGCTTATTGTCCATAATGTTGGCCGCCGGCGCCCCTCCGATTACTTTCCCTACCGGTAGTACGTTCAGCGCACTCGGCGCCACCCCGAAGCTGCACATCATCATCGCCCCGGAAGTTACGAGTTTAGGCATACAACTCCTCAATCGAAATTAATTTAAGAGGTCAAAAAAAACAAGCACGGTCTTGGCCCAGCGCAAGCATTTAGAACTGGGTCTTCGAAAGACTGATAGCATCAACCCTGGCCACCTATTTCTCAACTACTTCGACCATTTCAACTGTCGCCACGTTGGAGGGGAATTTCCTGAACTCTACGTGAACGTCATACACGGCCGATATCTCGGGCAATCGAACGAAGTCGGCCAGATTCGGATTGAAATATCCTCCGGAGGCAAGCCCTTTTAATTCTTCAGGGCTTAAGGGTTCGCTCTCTGGCGGAGGAGCTTCGGGGCTTGGGTCAAGCTCCTTCACATCCCCGGAATAGACCTTTCCGGTGCGCTTGTCGACGGCGAACAGTCTCATCGGTTCTTTTACTGGAGAGGCGGGAACGTCCAGAAGGTAATAGCCGCAAATAGGGATAGCGGCAAATGCCCCTTGAGTGCCAATTCTTACACCTCGTTTGAACTTTACCTGTATCGGCATCTGAATGAGAATCCCGCGCCAAGTTGGGCCGGGTTCTGGCGGTGAACAAGGGTTCTTTTCGTTTGAATTTAATGGAACGTTGAGAAACAGTTTCTGATCGATAGCCATTGTTTTCACACCTTTCTGTATTTCTACTTTCGGACCCCTATTATCTTCTACTCTTTTTTTGCCACAATTAGTCGCTATACCAAATGTCCCTACAGCTAAAAATATGTATTGGAATAGCCAGCGCGTTCTCTGCATGCTATCCATTTTCAGAAGGCACTCCATCCAGAACTCAGATCCACCTTCCGAACGGCGGGCGTGCAGTCTGCACAAAAGGTCGTAATACCATTAGTGGCGCCAAACATTACACAGGTCGAACCAGAAACACCGGAGTAACTGTCTTGGACAGGCAATCCTTGATGGCAATGCGGGCCGACGTGCCCTTTCCCCTCATAGAATTTGGCGGTTTTGTCGGGGCCTTTGCTCGTTCCGTCGGCAACCATCCCGACTTTGTGTCCCATCTCGTGGATCATTACTTGGTTTTGGTCGTCAGTTGATTCAGCTTGCCACCAAGCCCTTGTACAGACGCATATCAGATTGCCACCTCCAAACGACAGCCCACCCCGCATCCGGTTAACCCAGTTGACGGTAAGGGTGATGGTACCCGTCGCCGCGGCGAGTCCGCTTACTTTAACCTTGACTTTCCGGCACATGTCCGGGACAGAAGCATCTGCGGGTACAGCGGCGCAGTCCGCTTCCGGAACAGCCACATCCGTTGCGCTTCCATCTTTACGGAACTTAACCGACACAAACCAGCCTTCACTGGGAACGATGTTTTTCCAAAGATATTTGCTTTGACCGGAACCATTAACGATAGGGATTTCCACGTCCGGTTTTCCCGGGCCAACCTCAACCCCCGATTTGACGACGGTCTGGCTGGCATCTTTTACGGCGAGGTGGTCGGTATAGCCGATGGCAACAACGTAGGGGGCCTTGGCCGAGGCACCGGAACCGTTGTAGGCCGTACGCGCCTTGTTCTGGAAGGCATCGGAATCGCCGGTAGAAATGTTGGGCATATGCTCCATTTCCGCACTACCGAGAGATACCAAGGTGATATTATGCTTGGTGAATTCACCAACGAAGGTGGTCAGGTTCGAAGCAGCGGGCACCCCTTTCATCTTGAGTCCCTGATAATACACGAAACGGTGCGTCTCTTTGGTATGGCTTTGCACTTCGTTACCGTCGTTGTCCTTTGCCATCAACTGATAAGAATCTTTTCCGGCGGCGGTTACAAAAAAGTCGCTAGCAATTATCTTTGTTCCATCTGAATCCGTGGTGTAAGTTTTTTCGCTCTCCTCAAATTTGAAGTTGGAGTTCCTGCCTTTTTCGGTGTCTGTATAAGCCGAATTCGAGCCTCCGGGCTTATATTTGACTTTGAAACTGTACGCTCCCGACTTATTAAACCGAACCTTGAAACGCGCCTTCTGACTCAACCGGTCAATGTTTAAAACGTGCGTTCCATCCTTCCATTTCTCGTCCCTTGGAAGGTTGACAAAATGCTTGCCGGTCAACGCAAGTTCGGTTTTGTCGTCTCCGTCAAGAAATTCCACGGCAACAATTTTCGGTTTTTCATCTTCCGTTTTTTTGGCTGGACACGGTTCGGCAGTGCCCCCCACAGGACACTTGCTGAAAGATTTGTCGGCATCCTCTTTGGAACTGCTCAACGCTTTGTGCAAAGCGTATGCGCCTATCGCCACGGCGGCTATGATGGCAACGATTGCTATTATTATTCCAAAGACCATTTTTTGAAAACTTAACCGGCGCTGAACCCTGGGGAGTGGCGCAGACTTTCCATCCCCGTATCGTAAGTAGTGTTGATTTTAACACTGGGATCTTTGAGCCTTTTGTCGTTTAAGGCTTTGGCCGCCCAAGGATGTCTTGCATCGATGTCGTAATCCGGGCCGAAGGATACCATCAGATCGATATATTTGCAGACATCCCGTTCAGACACGACTTCGTAGGTAGCCGCCCGCTCGATGCCGTATTGAATCAAGACCCGGGTGTTTTCTTCCCCTAACTTTTCGTAGTGCGTGGGATAATGCTTTCTAATGTGAACAACCATTCGGTCTTCAAAACTTTTGAGAGAAGCTTTGGCCAGTTCTTGATCCTGTTCCTTGCGAATTTTCAGCATAAAACGATACCTCCTACAATTTCACTTTTATGACAGCTTGACCGTTTCTTTTTTCGCCGACTTCTGATCTGGGTGAAACGAGAGCAAAGTTTCCGGCGTTTCATTCTCACAAAAAAATCGACTAACCGGGCCAAAAATGAGCTTGCTTTCCTCTCCGTTGCAGGTCGGCAGATAAACCCGCAAGACCCGCGGGTCGTAATAGCGGAAATAGACCTGTTTGCCTTCCGGGTTCTTTACCATTAAAAACTTGCGGAAATGTTTGCGCAGGTCTTCCAACTCGACCGGAGCGGAGGCGAAAATTCCCCAGTGGTTCCCCCACCCTTGGGAAAGAACCCATTCGGTAAAAGGGGTATCCAGCGACAACCGAACGAGGTATGGAGCGGTCTCCGCAAGATCCGGCTTAAGCTCTCCGCGATAAAGGCAAACATGCTCCGGTTCGTTTTCATATAATCGGTCCAAGAGGTTCGGAACGGAAGCGCCGTCCAGAACGCCGTAAACCATTGCCTCCGGTTCCTTAAAAAGATGCTGACTCACAGCTTGAACGATATTTGTCATTTTTTTCCAGCCACACGGGCCAGTTTATTCCGGCGGTCAATGGTCGCAGAAGGGTTTGCCGCTCTTCGCCGCTTCTTTTAAAACCGAAGCCGCCGGGCCGTACGACTCCGGTTGAGGCGGTTTGGGCGGCTTGGGCGCTTCCGGCTTTTCGCCCGGCCGGGCCGTGTCGGCCTCCTTCGCTTCTTTCGGCTCATCCGGCTTTTCAGGCGACTGAGGAGCTTCCGGCGAGCTGCCGCTTCCCGAACCGGCCGCCCCGCCGCTGTTAATCATCACCATCGGGCCGGAGATAGCCACCCCGCTCGGACCAATGGAAACGAACCCGGGTCCAGCTTTGATAGTCAACTGCATCCCTGCTTCAATCACTACGTTCATTCCGCCCTTGATGTGAACGTTCATACCGGCATCCATAGCGTAATCCATTCCGGCTTTGCCGTAGAAATTTTGACCGGTTTGAACAGAAATTGCGCCGTCGGTCTTTTCGTTGTGATTTCCGCTAACAACGAGATGCTGATTCCCGGCAATTTTTTTCAACCGGTCGCCGTCAACCGTAAGGTTATCGTTCCCCTCAATGGCTATCAGCCGATTCCCCTTCACTCCCAAGTTCTTATCCCCTTCCACCTTTGCAATCCGGTCTCCTTTAACGAGGGAATGTTTATCTTTTTCCACTAATTCGAGCTGGTCTTTTTTGACAATCAGATGGCGCTCGTTGCCTATCGTTTCATAAACATTGGCCTTGACGCGGATATCCTGATTTCTCTCGGCGTGAATGAAAATCTGTTCTTTACCTTTATTATCCTCAAAACGTATTTCGTTGAAACCATCTCCTCCTTTGGAACTGTCCGATTTCAGCGTGCTTTTGGTCTTTTCATCCGGCAGTTTGTAGGGCGGTTTGTTATCGCCGTTGTACACCCGGCCGGTGATAATGGGACGGTCCGGGTCGCCTTCTAAGAAATCGACAATTACCTCCTGCCCGATGCGGGGAATGTAAATCGCTCCCCAGCCTTTACCGGCCCAGGCGTTGGAGATGCGAATCCAGCAGGAAGAAGTCTCGTTTTTCTGCCCCTCCCGGTCCCAATGAAACTGCACTTTCACCCGGCCGTGTTCATCGGTGTAAATCTCTTCCCCCTTGGGGCCGGTGACGATTGCCGTTTGCGCACCTCTTACCGCGGGCTTGGGGGTTAAGCGGGCAGGGCGGAAAGGGGTGGAAACCGGAATGCAGGTGAAAACATTGTCGTAACGAAAGCCGCCGGTGGCGCCCTGCTCGAAGGGCTGCAGGCCGTTTTGTTCAACCGAAACCAGAAGATATTCGGCGTTTAAGCTTTCGCGGGTATAATCGACTAATTTAAATTTGTATCCGGGCGCAAAACGCCGGCAGGTTGATTGGCCCGTGCTTCGGCATCGCAAGGCCTGATACTCTTCCAGGCGGATTTTGGCCAAATCTTGGCCGATTTTTTGCTCGGTGTAAAGTCCCGGGTATTCATAGTATTCCAACTTCTTATCTCGCTCGCCTTCGGCGTTTTTTTCCAAATTCAAGGTCGGACGGTTAAAATTGAAGTCCCGCAGGGTGGTTTTCCCGAAACGGATTTCCTGTGCCAAACGGAATTCGGAAATGCTCTCCTTTTCCGTGGTAGTCTGGGAAGCTTCGCGGAAGGGAACTTCGACCGGTGAAGCAATGGGTAATACCGCTTCGGGGGAGTCTCCCATAACCAAAATGGAAGTATCCTCTTTATGTTCAAAAAAATAAAAAATCCCTTCTTCTTCCATTAAACGCGAAATAAAATTCCAGTCGCTTTCATTGTACTGAACGCAGTATTCCCGCGCCGGCGGTGTCCGCTTGAGGGCAAAACGAAAGCTGTCGGAGGGAATTCCGTTGTCGGATAAGACCTTGGCAACAATATCCTTGACCGACATTTTTTGAAAGATTCTGGACCTTACCACGCGGGTTAAAAGCCAGACCTCCGGCACTAACTCGGCGTAATAAGGGGCCAGTTTTTCTCCTTTGCTGCCAATTTCTATCCAGGAAACGATGCCGTGCGCCACTTTCTTCCCTTCCGGATGTTGAATGGACAAATTCGCGGCTTTACCCACGACCGCGTCCAGGTCTATTTCCCAGTCGTCTGAAGTCAATTCCAAGCGGAACGAAAAAAGCCGGGAGAGGGATTCTTCGCCGGTGAATTTTAAAACCCGCAGTTCGCCGGAATACCCTTTGATTTCAAAAAGAAAATCGGCTCCTGCGGCGGAACGAATAATGGCCATTTATTCGCTTGCTCCGGCTTCCAACGCGGCGGAAACCGAAGACGTGGTGGTTGGAGAAGAGGGCCGGCCGTCATCAGAAAAACGCAAAGTAAATTCGCCGGAGCCGTCTATCCCCAGCCAAAGTCTTTCCGGGAGCGGGCCGGAAGTCAAACGCTGGAGGATTTCGGTGGAAACTTTCGGCAAGAGACTGCCCTGCATAATGTGGTCGATATTGCGGGCACCGGTTTCCACCTCCCGGCAACGGGCGGTTATCTGTTCCACTACCGTATCGTCGTAGGTCAGGCTCATTCGATGGCTGTCTTTTAACCGGCTGACCAGGCGGTTCAATTTGAGCTTAACGATTTCTTTTAAGGTTTCCGATGGCAGGGGGAAGAATGGAACAACGGTCATTCGCCCGACCAAGGCCGGTTTGAAATGCTTGTTAAGAACGGGGCGGATGGCGGCAACAATCTCTTCGTGAGAAAATTTGGGGTTAGAAAATCCCATCTGGGTGATAATATCCGTGGCCAAATTGGAAGTCATAAAGACCACTGTATTTTTGAAGTCAATCAGTCTTCCCTCTCCGTCCGAAAGCATCCCTTTGTCGAAAACTTGGTAAAATAAATTCATCACCTCCGGGTCCGCTTTTTCAACCTCGTCCAATAGCACTACCGAATAGGGGCGCTGGCGCACCGCTTCGGTCAGAACTCCCCCTTCTCCGTAGCCGACATATCCCGGGGGAGAGCCGATGAGCCGGGAAACGGTGTGCTTTTCCTGAAACTCGGACATGTTTATGGTGGAGATAAAACGCTCCCCTCCAAACAGCAAATCGGCCACCCCCAGGGCGCACTCCGTCTTGCCAACGCCGGAAGGGCCCACGAAAAGAAATACCCCAATCGGTTTACTCGGGTCGTTTATTCCCGCTTTGGATGCCCGAATCCCTTTTGCCACCGCTTCCACGGCATAATCTTGTCCTTTGATTCGTTCTTTTAATTTTTGGTCAAAACCCAGGATTGCCGTAGCTTCGTCGGAAACCATTTTACCCACCGGTATTCCGGTCCAATCCGAGACTACTTTTGAAATCACTTCCGGATTAACCTCAACATAAATCAGCGGGTCTTTACCCCGAACCTTTTCCAGCTTTTCCCGCTCTTCCTTCAACTTCTTAACTAAGTCTCCGTTCGCACCGCTTTTTTTAGCCTCTTCTACCAACTTCTTGCATATGGAAATAAACTCTTCGACCAATTTTTTCTCATCATTCCAGTGGGAGAAAAGCTGCTCATGTTTTTCTTTGTGTACGGCCATTTCACGTTGAATTTCCTCTGCTCTCTTTCCATCAATCTCCACCCCGACCGACTGGTCTTTCTGGTAAGCCGATAGTTCACGCTCGAGCGCCTGAATTTTGCGCTCCAGGTCATCGAGAGAAGCCGGTTTGGAAGAAAGCGAGATTTTGACGCGGGCGGCGCATGTATCCACTAAATCTACCGCCTTGTCGGGCAGTTGCCGCCCGGAGATGTAGCGGGAAGAAAGGCGCGCGGCGGCGACCAACGCTTCGTCCAGAAGCGTGACCTGGTGATATTTTTCGTATTTCTCCCGCAATCCGCGCAGCATCAGAACGGTAGCTTCTTCCGACGGTTCGTCCAATTTGACCAATTGAAAACGGCGGGCCAAAGCGGCATCTTTTTCAAAATATTTTTTGTACTCCGACCAGGTGGTAGCAGCTATTGTGCGCAGCTCTCCACGCGCCAGAGCTGGCTTGAGCAGGCTGGCCGCGTCCGAGCCGCCAGCGGCTGCCCCGGCGCCGATTAGCATATGGGCTTCATCAATAAAAAGAATGATTGGTTTAGGTGAAGACTTGACTTCACCGATGACTGACTTCAAGCGGTTTTCAAATTCTCCCTTAACTCCCGCGCCGGCCTGCAAAAGCCCCAAATCTAAACCTAAAAGAGAAACGTTTTTTAATAAGTCCGGAACGTCTCCTTCGGCAATGCGCAGGGCCAGTCCTTCGACCACGGCGGTTTTGCCTACGCCCGGGTCGCCAACTACAATGGGATTATTTTTCCGCCGCCCGGCCAAGATGTCAATGATTTGACGAATCTCAACGTCCCGTCCGAAAACCGGGTCTATCTCCCCTTTTTTGGCGCGCGCGGTAAAGTCGATGGTAAAACGCCCCAGCGCCGTATCGCCGCCCGGCGCTCCCGCCGTCTCTCCCTCCTTTGCGGGCTTAGCACTTTCTTTTTCCTCCGAGGAGGAGACCACGATGTCAAAAAACTCTTTTTTAAGCTGTTCTTTGGAAATTTCGTCGATTAAATCTCCCGCCCGCCCGGTGAGATAGCGATGCGGATTTTCCAGAAGCCCGGCGAACAACACGCCGGAGCGGATTTCGACTAAACCGAAGTCAACCGAGCCCAACAGCCAGCTTTCCGAAAACCATTCGGGAACCAAGGGTGAAAATACCGGCTTGCCCGGATTGCCGCTTTTCAAATCGTCCAAATCCCGCTGCAAGGCGGAAACCAGGCGGGGAGTTTCGATTTCAAAGCGGCGCAGTATCAAAACGACATCGCCGGTGATATCTTCAACCATTTTGGAGAAAAGATGTTCGGGCGTGATTTCGTAATGCGCGCGGGAAACACAGAGGCCGGCAGCGGCCTCCAAAATCTTATGACAGGGGTTATTCAACTTGCGGATTAATGCTTTCAACTCAACTTTAGCCATCGGCATTCCCTTCTCGTATGAGTCTAAGTTCTAAATCGCATCAAAGATATAGCGGGAACCTGAACGAATCAAGCGCTAATTGAAAACAACCGCCACTTGCTCCGCCTCTCGCGAGAAAAAACCGGTGGTCCATCCGAGATGCGAGTCAGCTGAAAGTCGTAACCCTAACCGGGGCGTTTCCTCCCCTATTAGAACGACTTCCGTATCGAATTCCAGCATGTCGGGTGCAAAAAAAGAGGCCAGTTTTTTCAACGATTCCAAACCTTCCTGCTGCGGCAAGAACCTTTTGTAGTCGGCATAGTCAAGCGGACCCACGCTGACCCGAAACTTTCCCATTGAATCGGCGACCCGCTCCCCTATGGCCAGGTTTTCTGCGAGCCGGCAGTTTTGCTTTCCAAGCAACGCTTTTTGGTTTTCTTCCAGAAGGATTTTTCTTTTCACGAACTGGCGCACTTTCACCGGCAGGCCAAAGAAACTTCTCACCATACCTTCCAACGACTGGGCCGAATGCGGCTTCTGGGTCAAAAGGCCCGCAAAAGTTAAAAGCCGGACGGAGGCAAACCCGGTCGATTTTTTCAGTTCTTTGGAGCCCAACCCAATCAGCGCGAAAAGCCGTTCCGAGAGTTCATCGCCGCCCCCCGGAGAAAACAGGACGTGCGGGCGGTATTTGGTCCAGGCCCGATAATAAAATGAAAGCAGCCGATGATTGAAAAGGTCAAAAAAGCTCCGCAGCGGCCCTCCTTCCTGCTCGTCGGCTATAAGTAACTCGCTGTAAAAACTGGGTAGAGGTGAAGTGGTACCGTACAGCCCCATAAAACCGACAGTCAATCGATAGAGTTGAGATTCTTTTAAATGCTCGATCGCGGCTACATCGCTTTTTGGAAAAGCCAGGCTGGTATCCGCGCGCAGCCGCAAGGCCTCCCGTTCCGGCGGCCCCTGGTAACCCAACTGTGCCGCTTCCTTGCGCTGATTTTGCAAAAGCATAACCGCCTGAAAAAAAGAAAAACGGTGCGGCGCCGACAAAAGTTTTTCGATCATAGAAGAACTTGACTGCCCGAAACAGGCTTCCAGCGGTAGATTTCTCCGATCTCGCTCCCTTTAACTTCCAAACGGGAAAAAGAGTTCAACGAGGCGTAGAGGCCGAAAAACCGGTTCAAAATAGAGGCGAAAAGATACATTTCCCCCTCGGCGGAAAAGCCCGATTCGGCCATTTCCATTTCAATTTTCGTTCCCCGGAAAACGTCCCCTTTGTTGAACAGGTGCTGGGGACCGGCTCGAAGGCCGCGGATGGCTCCCAGACGCAGCTCGTTGGCGCGGGCCGCCTGCCGGTCAAACAGAGCGGCAAAGTTGTACAGTTCCAGAACTCCGCGAAGATTCTCCACGTTTAAAAGTGAGAGGTAATTAAGCGAAAGATGTGAAATTAACCGCCAGAGCATTCCGTTCTCCAAGGGCGGCGGAACGGAAGGAGTTATGCGGGTAATGTTCTGAAAGCTTGCATAGGCCGGAGAAGCTGTGGTCGGCGAATTTAGGTCTCCCGGTTTTAACTTTTCGGCTAAGTTGCGATTGGAACAGGTTAGTTCGACGGCCACCGTGCGGGTGGAAGGAACGAGAATAGACTGGTCGTCGGCAACGAAAGAAACGTAGGTTTCCGTCCCTCCGCCGACTGCCGCGGGGCGAAGAGTAGTTTGATAATATTCCGTCCTCCGTTTTTCAAAGCCCAGGGAATGCCGGTAGGAAAAAAATGGGAGGTATTCCTTTTCCTCCACGGTGCCGGCGGTCCAGCCCCTGACTTTGTCCACTGAAAAGATCTCGAAATGTTCCGGGTTGGCGCCTTCCGGGCGCAGCCGGTACTCCGTTTTTTCCCCTTCCACTTTTAGCGGAGTGGCTTGATGCTGAAAGAGATTAACGGCGGGGGAACAGTATAAACGAACGGCACCGGCTTTTACCCGGAGCGCATCGTCCGGGCGGCGGTTAAATTCAAAGATTATTTCAAACCGGTCTTTTACGTCCAGCCGGCCGAGAGGAGAAATATCCGGCAATTCGACGAACAAAAACTTTTCTGGAATGGTGAAATACTCCTGCAAAAGCCGATAGCCGTCAAAAGAATGGGAAGGATAGGGAATTAGATTTTGATTTTCTCCAAACCCACCCGGCTTTAACACTTCAGGCCCGAAATTTGCCTCCCGCCCGGTTTTCCCCCCGACTATCGACCGGAAAGTAACGCGCTTGAGATAATTGCACAAAAGCAGGTACAACCCATAAGAAATCTGCGGCTCTCCGGCCAGAAACAAAGACAGCTCCTTTAATTTTATCTTTGAAAGATCCGTTTTCCCAACTTGAAAACCAAGTTTTAAAAATGGCGCGCCGGTTGCAGGGGTTTCCAAAAAAATCTCTTTCAGGGCGAACGGGTATACGCTAAGCTGGGAGGTGGTTTTAAATTGACAGCGGGTTCCATCCACCGGCACCGATTCCACCGTTGTGCCCCGGGGTATAATTTGAGTTTCTTGTAAGGCTCCTCCCGAGGGATCAAACTCCAGAACGGTTGCCGAAGGCAGCGGCCGCAGGTAATGCGGCCAGAGTAGGCCTACGAAATTATGCACCAGCTCGGGAAGATCCCCGTCCAATTTCTGGCGGATGCGGCCGGCCAGAAAAGCAAAGCCTTCCAAAAGCCGCTCCACGTCCGGGTCGGCTCCCGACTCCGCCAGCATGGGAGCCAAACGGGGATAGGCGCGGGCGAATTCCTCTCCCAGCTGGCGCAGATAGGTCAGTTCGTCCTGGTAATATTTGTTGAACATTGCTTTTTAGTTGGTCGGGAGCTCTGCTCCTGACCCTTCCATTTCTACGGGTGCGAAACTCCCCACGAACAGGTTACTGAACATTATTCCAAAACCTCAACGCCGCCGGCCGAGCCTACCTTGGTGGAAAAAGCAAAAGTCACCGTCTCCTCTGTGGTTTCCAGCCGGGCCTGGATGTCAAAATGAATTTCCAGGGGATTTTCCGGATCTTCAAAATAGATAACTCGCACCCGCGAGAGCCGGGGTTCGTATTTTTCAATGCTGGTTTGTAGGGCCTGTTTCAAATAGGTAAGCGAGTCGGGAAAAGAAAAAATACATTCGTTTAAGTCCGGTAGACCGTAATCAGGCAGGGCCGGGGTAAAACCATGGCGGGCGTTCATCATCCGGCGCAAGTGCAGAATAATCGAATCGGACAGCTTTTGTAAATCGATTTTTACCCGACGAAAAGAAGCGGCCGGTGGGGACACCAGCCGCTCCAAAAGAGTGCGCTCGTTAGCTACTTTCATTTCAAACGGTAATCAGATCAATCGTTACGCGGATGCCTTGGTAAAACTATCAAACCGGAGTCTCCCAGTCATCTTCCGCGGTGATGCCCCCGTCCACGTACGTCCATATAATTTTTTGATAGGTAAAGGAGATCTCCTCCATATCCGGAAATTTCATAAGGTCCGGATTCTTGACGTGCAACACGTACGGTTTTATCTCGGAGACGCTCGTGTTTATAAGTTGAACCGTATAGTAGAGCTCTTCTTTTCCTACCGCAGATGGTCTGAAGAAGGAAAACACCACTTCCTTTAAGTTCTCGTTGTTTACGAGAACATTAAACAAAAGGGGGCTCGACTTGTCGAATGTTTTGACGATTTTCACGGGGCTATGCGTCCGTTTACCGGTTGGAAGACCCGAGGCCGCATCTCTGGGCGAGGTGACTTTATGTTCATAGGCATGGCACTCAATCCAGTCCTTGCGGCCCGCCTGGGTAACACCTCCCTTGATTGCGCCCTGCGTTTGACCCTCTATCTTTGAAATGTAAAGCGGCAGCGACATAATTCCTCCTCTTTCTTTTTAGCGTTATTTCTTGTCTAGTTTTCCCACCAAAGAGAGCGTGAAACTGGCCCCCATATACTTGAAGTGCGGGCGCATCTTCAAATCCACTTTGTACCAGCCCGGCTCCCCTTCCACGTTCTCCACGGTTATCTGGGCCTGCCGCAGCGGGCGGCGGGAGCGGACGGAGGGGGATGGACTTTCCATGTCAGCCACATACTGACCTATCCAGAGGTTCAACTCTTTTTCCAGGTCGGTGCGTTCCTTCCAGCTGCCGATATTTTCCCGCTGCAGCGTCTTGATGTAGTGCGCCAGACGCGAAACAATGAAGATGTAGGGCAGCTGGGTCCCCAGTTTATAGTTGAGCTCGGCGTCTTTCCCTTCTTTGGATTGTCCATAGGTTTTTGGCTTTTGGCAGGAGTTAGCCGAAAAGAAGCAGGCGTTGTCCGAATCTTTGCGCATCGTCAGGGCAATGAAACCCTCCTCGGCCAGTTCGAATTCCCGTCTTTCGGACACCAGGACTTCAGTCGGAATCTTCGTCTGGACTTCGCCGGAGGCTTCGAAGTTGTAGATGGGCAGGTTATCCACCGTGCCGCCCCCCATCGGGCCTATGACGTTGGGGCACCAGCGGAATTTGGCAAACGAATCGGTAATCCGGGAGGCGAAAGCAAAGGCGGTGTTACCCCACAGAAAATTCTCATGGCTGTCGGACACCGCTTCTTCGTAGTCAAAGGATTTAACCGGGTTGTCCTTTGAACTGTAGGGTAAGCGTAAAAGGAATCGGGGCGCGGTCAGGCCGACGTAGCGGGCATCCTCCGATTCGCGGAAGCCGCGCCACTTGGTGTGTGCCGGCCCTTCCATAATTGCCTTCAAATCCTTCAGATTGGGCAAGGTGGTGAAAGACTTCTCGCCGAAAAATTGAGGGCTTGCGGCGGCGACAAACGGCGCGTGCGCCATCGCCGCAACCGAGGCACAGTATTGCAAAAGGGCGATGTCCTGCGAGCCGGGGCCAAAGTCATAGTTGGCGATCATCGTCCCCACCGGGCTGCCGCCGAACTGGCCGTACTCGCGGGTATAGACCTGTTTGTAAAGGCCCGACTTGGGAATTTCCGGCGAGTCCTGAAAGTCGGCCAAAAGGTCCTCTTTGGAGACGTTTAAGAGTTCCAGTTTTACGTTTTCCCGGAAATCGGTGCGGTCCACCAAAAATTTGGCGCCCCGCCAGGACGATTCCAGTTTCTGAAACGCCTGATGGTGCAGGATTTTGTCCAACTGCCGCGAAAGCTTTTTGTCCAGCTCGACGATCATATCGTCAACCACGCGCATCTGGATTTTTTCGCCCTTCTTTTCCGGCTTAACCAGTTCGGCAATCAAAGCCTCCAGCCCCCGGCGGGCGTTTTCATACCCTTCCTCGGGGAGCTTGGTTTCGTATAGAATTTCCTCAACTAAAGATCGGGAGGATTCTTTATTTTCTTCCGCCATCTTTCCTCCTTATATAAGTCCGAGTTCTTTTAACAATTTGTCCCGGTCCCCATCGTTTTCCATCATCTGGGCCAGCTTCTTGCGAAAATTCGGAATGTTGCCCAAAGGCCCGCGCAAAGCGGTCAAAGCCGTGCGCATTTCCAGAAGCTTTTTCAGTTCGGGAACCTGGTTGGCCACCTGCTCCGGCTCGAAATCCTTGATGCCTTCAAATTTCAGATTCACCGCCAGCTGTTCCTCCTTGTTGCCGGAGAGCGTGTTTTCCACGTTCATTGCCGTGGACAGTTTCATTTCACGCATCACGCCGTTGAAATTGTCCTTGTCGATGTTAATCGGTTTGCGCTCCTCCAAAGGAGTGTCCTCCGGGCGCTGGGAAAAATCCCCCAGCATCACCATTTTCATGGGGAGTTCTTTCTCTTCGCCGACTCCGGTGGCCGGCTTGTAGGTAATGTTTACCCGTTCTTTTGGGGCTACCGATCCTTCTTGAGCCATACTTCACCTTCCTTCGTTTTGTTATCCCTAAATGGTAAAAAACAATATATCAATCGTCTCAAAACAATCAAGCTACTTTTTTTCCAGGTTTAATGCCATCATAGGGTCCAGCTGGCAGAGGCGGGCAAAAAGCTTTTGGGCCTTTTCCTCCGTGTCCGCAAAACCTTTGTCCTCTTTTAACGCCCGTTGGTAGCTCTGATACAGGAGGGTCAGAGCCTCCAAAGAAAGCCGGGGTTCCCAGTCTTCCAAAAGATGCTTCCCTATTTCCCGCTCCAGCTGTTCCAAGTGAGGTATGGCCAGGTGGGGGAGCTTGGCGGAAAGACAGAAACGGGCCAGACCGAGCCGCCACATAAATCGCTCTCTTTTTTCGCCGCGCGTGCGGATTCCCTCTTGAAACAGGTTAACCGCTTCGCCAAGCTTTTTCTTTTTGGCCAGCTCTCCCGCTTTTTTTATTGTTTCGGCCAGCTTTTCGGAGGCTGCCGATGCGGAAGAAACGGCCGGGTCGGGAATGGATGGAGCAGCTCCCCCGGCCAGCACTTCGGTTTGAATCCATTTCCTGGTTTCATCGGATGCAAAGGGCAACCCATCGACAAATTTTAGCTCCGGGACTCCGGGAAGCCGGTTTACGAAATTCTTCAGTTCCCCCATCACGGCGGCCCGGGCGCGGGCATATTCGGAGCCCAGTCCGTCCATTGCCTTCACTACGTAGCGGTGCAAATCGAGCCAAAAGAGCGTTTCGCCGAAGTAACTTTCGGCCGCCTCCAAAACGGCCCCAAATTCTTCCTCTGAAAGTAAGCTCTCCCATCGTTCGGTTAGGTCTCCCCCAATTCCGGGAACCGAAGTCTGTCCATCTTCACCGGCAGGCGGTTCGGCAATATGCCCCCAGAAAGCGGAGCGGGCCAGATGATACGGCCGGGGGTCGGTGGGGTCGGCCGAGCGCCAAACGTCGGCAATTTGACGCAACGCCTGTTGAAGTTTGGGAAAAACTTTTTCCACTTCTTCCGCCGTTTTGATTTCGTCTGGAAACAGCTCGCCGGATTGAGCGTCGGAAGCCGCGGGCGTGTAGGAAGTTGAGGGAGATGGTTGCGGTCGGGCTTTTACCTCCAGGCTGGAAACACGTTCATTCAAGGCCCGGCTCAAATCGCCAAAGCCGGGCTGGTTATTGGCCAATTTTTCCTGCAATAAACCGGAGAGCTCGTTCAGAAGAGTTATGGACTTTTTTACCGACTCCAGGTCAGAAGAACTTCCTTTCTGTTTTTCAACCGCCCTCGCTCCTCTTTCCGAAAGCCAGGCGAATGGTTCAATTCTGCCTTTGATACGAGCGGGCGGTGGAAAGCCGCTTTCCCAGAAGTTTTTCACCAGGTCCCGGCAGATTTCGAGTCCGGCGGCCAAACCGGTGTAGCTTTTAGTTTCCAAAAGCCCAAGACATAGATAGGTGCCGACCGAAAAAGTTTTGGACTTTGCCAGAAGGGCGGATGAAAGCTCCACCACCTTATTCCAATCGGCCGATGTCTGGGTCACCGAATCCAGCTTGCGTATCTCGTTTTTCAGCTCTTCAAACTGGTCATCAAAGTCGATGGTTTCTCCCGCCGAAGATTGGGAAGAAACCGGAGCGAATCCCAATTTAATGTACTCGGCCAGTTCAGGCACGGTAACTTCTATCCCATTCATTAATATGGAGCAAACGCTCTAATTTTTCATCCGGTTCATCAAGGATTTTCACCAATGCGTCGGGAAGACCGCTTTTATCCGGTTTTTCCTTTCCGGCCTTTTTCAAATCCCAGACATAGTTGTTTTCCAAATCAGGCACCAATAGGTTGGGAAAGAACCTTGGTTCCGGAGACCGAAATAAAAGATACAATTTCCCCTGTTCTGCGTGCGAACTATCCCAAAAAATGTGCGGAGACCAGCCCGATTTATCCAGAATTTTGTGACACAGCAAAATCCAAAAACCGATTTCCAGTCCATCCTCGTCCGAACTTTTCTCAATGGGCGTCAGCGGAATGCATAAAGAAAAATTGAACCGGCCCGAGTCCTGCTTTTTTAAAGGTATTAAGGCTCTAAACAAGCTGTCCAAGAGGGTGTATTTTTCCTGCGCCGCAAAATCTCCGAACAGGTTAAAAAAGAAAGTATGCAGGGTTTTGGTTTCAAAATACCGTTTTAGCCGGTCCCGGTAATATTGCAGGTTGCGGGGCAAAGCCGACTGAAGCGGTTTTAATTTGAGGTTATAGATGGAATCAAAATTCGCCGGCCAATCGTCCGCTGTTGCCAACCGGGCCGCTTTCAAAAAAGACCCAAAAGCGTCGGGGATTAAATAATCCAGCGGGCCCTCCCCAACCGGCGGCAGGATTGCAAATAAAGAGAAAGGAAACCGCCTGCCTCCTCGGTCGCGGGAAGGAATGGAAACGCCGGTCAAATAACCGTTTTTCTTTTCTTCGGGGAAAATAAAAAAGGCCGGCTGGGCCGCATCAAAACGGGATTCCCAGCCGGTGCCGATTTTAACCGGAAGCTGTGCCAAGCCTTCGGTTTGCCAATCGTCAAATAATCTCGCCAAAGGTGAGCTGGCGTTGCAGCGCACAAAATCACCAAAAACCGGCAATTTCCCTGTGCAGCCTACGGTCATTCCGGCAATTTCCGGTTGGGTATTCCAGACACCGCTCATGGACAAATCTTTTCCGGCAATTTTATGTTCTTAAAATGTCCTTTAGCCAAAAAATCCCCTTTCAGGCCGTAGTTGGCCTGGTAACCCAGCCCGCCGCAGTCAAAATCCCAGATGGCTCGGCCGTTTTCTAAGCGGGCCTGGTCGAACAGGTGGAAAAGGGCCCAGGGGCCGTCGTAGGTTTTGGAGTCACAGCGGAGGTCTTTGACCCGCAGCGCCAGCTCGCAGCCCTCCTCCCCCGCCTTCCATTGAAATTCCCAGGGAATTCGCCCCCCCATCTTATAGGAGAACTGAGCTTCCTTGCCGAAGGAAAACAACGCTTCCTGGATTACTCCTCGTCCAGACAAGGGTTTAAAATCAGGGGCGTCCGCTTCCAGCGTGAAAGGAAAGCCGAGTTCTCCGGCGGCATAGAGTCCTTTGACCGTTGCGGCCAGCGAATCGTACTCCGTCGAAAAATGCATTCCCTCTTCCCGGGCAGGCCGAATCTCTTTTTCTTCAAACAACAAAATCCCGTTTTCCTGACGGCCCAAAAGATTGCCAACCTGGGCGACGGTCGCTTCTTTCTCGGACGGGCTGAAAGGATAAGCAGAACCCAAATCCTGGTTAAATGGCTTTCTAATTTTCTCTTCCCAGACTTCGTTCAAACAGCGGCAGGCATCATTAAAAGCCGCCTCTTGGACGGCTCCAAAAGGTTTTTTCAAAAATTCCTTAACGCCCAAAGGATCCCAAACCACGGCGCGGGTGGCGTCGTCCTCTTGGCCGGCGATATCATTTACCAGTGTTTTCAGGCTGCTCCCGCAATCCTGCCTTTTCTTAAAACTCTCTGCGCCGTCTTGGGTCTTTTTGGATAGCTCGCCTAACTTCGTCAAATACGTTTCCGTCGCCGGTTTTTCATCCGCTCCCTTCAAAACTCCTTCCAGAAATTCGGAAAGGGTGCGAAAATCGGACGCCACTTGACTTTCGAAATTGTCCCCTCCCAATTTTCCTTTGCTCAAAGCTTCGTTTAAAAGCTGAAAAAGTTCCGAGTTTTTATCGGCCAGTTTGGCAATTTTTCCGCCGGCATCATCCAGGTCAGCGAAGGGCCCAATGCGAACCCCGGCCAGAAAATTTTTCCACTGCTCCCGATAATCCTCGCGATACAACTGTTTCAGTGTTTCGCGAATATCCTTGCCCGAACGCTCTACGTTGGCTTTCAAAATCGGGTCTTTCGCCACCTCTTCCGGACTTTTTTCGATAAGTTCCGAAACCACATCCTTCCACCCTTTTTGGGTAAACCCGCCCGGCAAAGAGTTCCCCTGCAAAAGTTGCGTTCCGGGAACCAAATCCTCTACCCGCAATTCCGCCAAGCGGGCACTGGCCTGGGGAATCAAACGATTACTATAGTATTGTTTGAGACCGAAGCGGGGTTCCAAAGCCCGCTTGGCCAGCCGCACAGCTTCCCGGTCGGGGGGGATTACATAGTCTTTTAAGTCCTCATCCGCGCGATGCTTCCAGTAATAGCCGATTTGAGACGAAAGCATCCGCTCCCAGTCTTCCCAGCGTTCAGGAAGCACCTTTCCTTTCCAGACTTCCCCAATCTGCTTAGCCAGAATGGTAGATTGGCTGGCCGGATCATACGGCAGGGAGAGCATCTGGTAAGAGGTGAAAACGTCGGTGTAGCGATTCAGGTCGCCCAAGGCCCGAGTGGTGTCGGACAGGTAATTTCGAAAATCGTTGTGGCTAGGCGCCAAAAGGAGGTAGCGGAGCTTTTTGAAAAACTGCTGGCGTGCTTCCCCATTCGCTTTCTGGCCGCTGTAAAGCCCCCACTGGAGAGAAAGCGGACTCCAGCTTTCTTCCCGGCGGTCCAACTCCTCCAGCCGTTTTAAAACTTGCTGCAAATCTTCAACTCCTCTTACCGGATCAGGGCTGACCGCTTGTATAAGCTTTGCCATGCGTGCAGTTTCCTTTAATTCGGACTGGTTTTTAAAGAAGGAAACAAAAAAGGCGACGAGCAGGCCCAAACCCAAAATAATTTGTACGCCGATGGCGGCCAAACGCAAAACTCTGGCCTTCCGGCCGGAGCGCGAAGAAGGGCTTATATATCCCCGGTCGTATAGTATGATGCGCAAGAAAAGCTCTTTAATGAAATAGGCCTTGCGCTCCCCCGCCGGCTGTAACAACTCCTGGAGCCGGACGGAAAGCCCCATTTCCGCGCTCATTTTGCTGATTACGGTATCGATGACGGTGCCTTCCCCCTGGGTTCCGGAGGTAAAATAAATCCCGCGCACGGCCGGATCCTGTTTAAAGCGGGAGGATTCGAACAGCGCATCAACAAAACGGGTGAGCTTGTTTTTTATCTCTTGAAATTCGAGTGGAAACAGATAAACCCCCTGCTTTTCGATACTGTTTTTATCCGTTCCCAAAAGAGCGTTGCGGCGCAGGGCCAAAGCCCAGGCCAGCTGGTCAAATTCCTCTTCAAACTCCTTGTAAACCGGCAGGCGCCTTTCTTCGTACAGTTTGAAGGTCATTCCCCACACTTGCTCGCGTTCTTTTTTGCCAAAATCTTTGTTGAAATCTACAAAACCATTCAAAAGGTCGCACTTGGTGAAAAGCAGATATACCGGGAACACGATGCCCAACTTTTCTATCAGTTCATCGATTTTGCCGCGCAGCGCCCGCGCTTCCGCTTCCACGTCCTCCTTGGAAAGAAGCTCGTCAAAACCTACGGCTATAATAAGCCCGTTTACGGGGGCTTTCTTGCGCGCTTTTTTGAGCATGGATAAAAAGGCGCCCCACTCCGCTTCATCTGCGGCGCTCCCCTCGGCCGTATAGCGTCCCGCCGTATCCAGAATGATGCCTTCGTTGGTAAACCACCAGTCGCAATTGCGCGTCCCCCCGAAGCCTTTTACGGCCGTATCATCCGCCGTGGGGTCAACCGATGGGAAGGAAAGCCCGGAATTTCGCAAAAGTGTCGTTTTTCCGGCGGCCGGACGGCCGATAAGCATATACCAGGGCAAAACGTAGAGCGCATCTCCCCGGCGCCAGCGGCTGCCCCCCGCCGAGCGTTTTAAAACCCGGATGGTCGCTTCCAATTTTTCCCTTAAAGCGCGGATTTCTTCCTTCAAATCCGGCCGGGCCAAAAGTTCCTCTTCCTTGGCCTGGCTGGTTAGGTATCCTTCCAGCGCTTTGGACTTGCGCCGGGCCAGAACCTTCTTGACCAACATAAAAATCAGCCAGCCCAGAACCAGGGCAATCGCAATAAGAAAACAATAAAAGGTCGGGAGGCCCAGCATCGGCCCTATTACCACAATAAGAAGGGCAATAATTACCACGGCCGCGCTGGACGCTATTTTGGAACTAAGAAACTTCAACAAAAAATTCATGGCAAGTTTTTAATCTGTTCGGCCCAATAAGAGGCCTTGCCGGACAACAGCCACTTTAATATAAAGAAAATGACGAATACCCCGCCCGCCAAGCACGCGCTAATTACCCAGATGGGAATTTGACGCCCCACCGCTTGAAGAATCTCTTCCGGCGGCCGCCAATGGGGTGACATTTCGCCGCCGGCGCCGCGCAGGGCCCGTAACTCCCGCCCGACTTTATCGATTAAAGGGGTTAGTTCCGTGGGATTAAAAGCATATTTCCCCTCAAACCCCAAAGCTAAACAAAGGTAATAGACTTCCAAAAGGCCGGCTTTCTTGTGCGGGTTCTGGCGGGCTGCCTCTAACTTATTAAAAAACTCGCTGCCGGCGATGTTTTCTCCAAAATGCTCCAAAGCCAAAGGATTCTCATACCATTCCCCTTTAGCCAGCCAGTCGGAACGGGAAATGGTCTCGTCAATAACCGCCACCAAAGCATAGCGTGCGGCAAAAACGTCATCCGGTGCAAAACCTTCTTCCAATGCCTCTTTTTCCATCTGCCGGAAAAGCTCGCCGATTTTTGCCCGGAGGTCTCTTGGGTTGCCATAATCTTTGCTATTTGCCAAAGTTAGAATTAAAGAGAAAACCCGCGCGCATGCGTCCGCCAGGCTGCGGCCGGAAGAAACCGGCGCGCCAGCTTGGCGAAACTCTTCTACGTTAATTTGGCGGGTTTTAAACCGATCCGTGGGACGTTCCGACATCTACTTGCTGACGGCCATTAATTCGACGGAAAACCCGGGGAATTTTTGGGAGGGGGCGTAAACGGAAATCGCTTTGGCTTCCTTTACAAAATCCCAACGGTCCCCTTTGGCATCCAGACGAAAGTAAACCAGGCCGGCCTTGCGTGGGATTACCGCCGGCGGCAGGGGTACGAAATTTAGCGCCACGCCCGGCAGGTTTCCGCCTATCAAGCGCGAAATTTTATCCGGCGAAATGATTTTGGCCTGCAGCGGGAATTCGGCAATCAGCCGGCTCTCGGGAATTTCGGCGGTCACTCCCAGATAAAACTGCGCCGACTCCAAAAGCCCCATATCCTGCACCACCCCTTCATATAAAGTTTCATCCTTGCGGGTTAAGGGTATGACGACAAAGCGGTCGGAGACCACCACTTCCAACAGCTGGCGAATTTTTTTATCCAGTTCTGAAAATATCTCTCCCAGTTCCTCGTGCCGGTAGGGGGGCAGGTTGCGCGGCTGGGCGCCAACGTTAAACGTGCAGAGCTCTGCCGCCAATCGGCACAGTTCCTGGTAAAAAACAAGCGGATGAACCTGTGGGTGGTTGTAAAAATGAGCCAGATTGGGAACGTGGGCGTTGGTGGTATAGAGCAAAAGAAAATTAGGAAAATCGGTGGTGGAAAACTCGGTCATCTGCGGTGTCCGCTGGCGCACCTTATCGGAAAGGGCGTTTGATTTCGCCGCCAAAAGCTCCAAATGTCCACGTGCCATATTGACCAAAAAAAGGGAAGCTTCCAAAGCTAAGGCCGGCGGCACGTAGCTATCCCTTAATTGAAAAGCCCCCGTGGCCGCTCGTTCCACTTCGCTTATCTTTACATAATCGTAGCCTTCGAGGTTGTCGCCAGAAAACAAAATTTTAAATTCTTTTTTGGCGTAAGCGATTTCCCGCTCCCCTTCCCCGGTTATCTCATCCGGCAGATTAATGAATTGACGGGAAAAGCGCGCCTCCTTTGCCCCCTCCTCCATTTTCACTCCGGATCGGCCGGCGCTGAAAATTGGCAAGGCGAGATAAACGGAAAGCACATCGCCGGTGAGGCCCAAGGCTTTCTCCATCGACCGGGTCTCCGGGGGTGCATCCACGGAAGGTATTCGCACGGTCGTGCTGTCGGGCAAAATTCCTTCAAATTCCTGCAGGGTAAAAAGCTTGTTGGCTACCGCTTCCCGGTCGATAACAAGCCGCGCCGCTCCCCAGGCAAACGGCGCCAAGGAGCGCAATTGAAAGGTCAAATCTTTCTCGTGATACCGGTCCCATTGTTGGAAATGATGCTGGGTTAAAAACAGCCCCTCGCTCCAAAGTATTTTGTGATATTGCGGCATCTTACTTTTTGCGTGGCAGCTCTATGCTGTTTTTTGGAATATAAAACGAGGCCTTTCCGCCGCCGGCCTTGAGTTTGACGTAACGGCGCTCCTTGGAACCATCCGGAGGCCGGTTAAAATTCCCCACGACTCCCAAGTATACCTGACCTGAAGCCGCTTTTGATTTATCGTAAGAAATAGTAACGACCGTTGGTTGACCGGGGTTCACGGTGATTTTTTCCATCGCCACAATATCCTCCTGGAATCCGCTCCAAAAAGTCTTGCGCTGGCTTAGTTCAAAAAGCTCCGGCACGCTTCCCTTCATAAACTGGTCGGGAGACTTTAAGACAAAAGCGCGCACCTCGACGGAGTGCACTCCCCCTTGCTCATCCCAATTCAAACTGTCGCCCCGGTTGGTGACGGTCAAAACAATTTTACTGCTTCCTCCCCCCTTCTTCACCACTCCACAACCAGCCACTAAACCGAGAACAAAAATTACAAAAATCGCAAGCCTTCCCAAATTTATCCTCCTTGCTCTCATCTCTCTTCCGATGGTTTACTTTTCCTCTTTACCCGCCGCTTTGGCCGCCATAAAGCTGACATACCCCTGCCGAAAATGGGAGCGGAATTTAGCCTCGATGTGTTGCTCTTCTTCTTGCATCAGCTCGTCATACCTTCTTTTATATTCCTTCCACAGCGCCTGTTTGCGAAAAGGGTGCAATTTAAAAGGAATTTTCAAACCGGCAAGCGACACGGATTGACTTGCCAATTCAGCCTCCAGGCGGGCCGGGTCTATTTTTTGCAAAATTTCTTTGGTCCCTTCTTTAATGGAAGCTCGAAATCCGGAAAGAAAGGCCAGTTGGTGATACTTCAACTCGTTTAAGGCTTTTTCCAAATCTTGGGCGGTTTCTTCCCCTTTACTATCCCAACTAAAAAGATACGGCCCTATTTCCCCTTCCCTTTCCTCTACCCGAAATATCTGCGTCCCGGACTGCGGCCCGGTGGCAAAGGCGGTGTATTGTTTTTGGAAAACCTTGCGCCCCCGCAAAAGCTCTTTGAATTCCCGAAGCATTACGGTGATGGAATATTTCACCCGTTCGCAGAAGGTTTTGATTTCCTCCGGCTCTTGAAAGGCTTTGCGGTCACCCAGAAGGTAATTGGACAGCAAGACCAGTTGCTGAAAGGCAGCTTTATGCAGCTCCGCCTCTTTGACATTTGGGGAGCTGTTTTCCTTCTCTTCCATTAAGAAGGCGAGTTCTGCTGTAGCCACCAGAGTTCTAACCCCTCTCTTTTAGCAAACAGCCTAAAACCAACGTTTCTTACCAAGGTTTTTTTAAGTTAATAAGAACGCCGGTTTCCGTCAACTTGTTCTTTGGCAAGGGTGGAAAACGGCGGGAAAAAATGGGATTCGACCGCGCCCCTTTGTTCCCGGCCGTCCGCACGGACGCCCTGGGCATGCCTCCTTCGTAAGGAGGGGAGAAAGGCAATGATTGGAGATTTAGGAGGCCGGGGCGGTGGATGGTGGCACCTTTGCGCCCCTAATCAGTAGCCACAGCATGGTCGCTAACTCTCCGAGGAGGGCGGGAAAGGCGCTGTTGAAGACCATCGCCTCGTACCGCGGTGCCAGCAGGCCCGTAAAGCTGATGACCACGTAGGCGAAGCCGTTAATGATCAGCCAGACGCCCAAAATGCGAGGCAGGAAGCGCGACTTATACACCAGGAGGCCAAAGGGAAAGAGCCACAGACCCCAAAAGATTTGGTTGGCAACGACGCCGTGGTGATGCAGTCGGAGGAACAGATAGGCCAGAGCATCCTGCTGGGGTTTGTCGAAGACGGACAGGAAATCGGCGCCGCGCACGAGCAGCAGGGCGGCAGCATCGTTCAGCGTGTTGACGAAGTAGATGGGAGTCACCATCAGAGCCCCCAGGATCACCATCACGACCGCGAGGCCTTGGTTCACTTCCTTGAACAGGCGGTAAAGAGCCAGTGTGAGGAAAATCGCCATGACCCCGGTAAACAGGTCGGCGACGATGCCAAAACGGAAAAGCGTCTCGTGCGCGGCGATGTTATTGGCCGTCGCGGCGGCGTTCCCGGACACGATCAGATGGCTGGGAATATAGATCAAGCGGAGGGGAGCTCCTAACAGGGTCAGATAAAGGAGTCCTGCGATTCGCGCTTGTTTCTTGGTTGGGTGCATCGTTCTCCCTCCTTAATTTTGCTCCCGCGACTTTGGCCGCTTTGCGTTGCGGCTTGTCGATGGCGCTGGTTGTCATTATGGATGGAATATACGAGAACCGGAGCCCGGGAGTTTCGCTTTTCTTTGTAGGGGAAAGAACCCCCCCGGCGGAGGCCGGGGCTAAATGGCTTTGCTCCGAAAGTTAAAGTGGTGGCGGTAAATACCGAGTTCCCACTAAAATCTTCTGAAACAGACAACGCATCCATTCCACCGCCGCTTGAAATGCAGTTGTGTCGAGAACTTTTTCTACTGCGAGCTTAACAACGGTCGCATATACAACGTTTGCCCAATCCACCCTCCCAAGCTTTTTTGTGCCACTTTCCAGATATCTAAGCCGGGATTCTACCAGCGCATGATGTTCTTCATCAACTAGACCCTTTGCTATAAAGAGGTCTTTTAGTTCCGCCAACTTGGACGATATAAGGCTGATTTCATCGGATGTAAATGGAGTATTCTCCTCTCCAATTGTAGAAGCAGCCTCCGAAAGCTCCTTTTGCTTTAGAATATCATCCCAAGGGTTTTTTGTGTTTAATTCTCGCCTCAAATATGCGAGCCATGACCTAAAATAACTTAGCAGCTTTGGCCAATCGCCAATAGATGATGTTTCTTCTTCTTTAGTTAAATACTGTGATGGAGAATAAGTTAGTTTTAACCAGTTCCCACGATTAGGAGCAGCATGTCGGGAAAACTGGAAATAATAGTTGGTGGTTTTATATCGGAAAACAGTGGAATAAGCTTCTTTATCAAATGAGAATTGTTCAGGGTCGAACTTGACTGCTACGATAAGTTTGAAAAGTGCCTCCTCCTGCGACGGTAAAAGTTCATGACGACTTCCCATTATTGTAATTAAATTAAAACCTGTTTCAAGAATGTCAATACTGCTTAGAGCCGGACAATGACGAAAAGCTGACCCATTCAATCCGCTCTTCGACTTCGCTCAGAGTTTTCAACTTGCCTTTCAGGTGCCAAAAACCTATCATTAAAATAGTGAAAAAAGAGGACTTAAAGGTTCTGGTGATTGGTTCGGGCGGGCGGGAGCACGCTCTGGTCTGGAAGCTTTCCAAAAGCAAGCTAATCTCCCAGCTTTACGCCGCCCCCGGCAATCCGGGGATGAAGGATTGTGCCAAGCTTTTGCCCATCTCCACCAAGGATATTTCAATGCTGGCAGATTTTGCCCAAAAAGAACCGATTGATTTAACCGTGGTAGGTCCGGAGCAGCCGCTGGTGGATGGAATTGTGGGTGAATTCGAAAGGCGGAATCTGGCCATCATCGGCCCCAGCAAAAGAGCGGCGCAGCTGGAAGGAAGCAAGGCTTTTGCCAAAGAGTTTATGCGCCGCAACAACATCCCCACCGCTTCGTTTCAAATTTTCACCAGCCCAAAAGAAGCGCTCTCCTTTATAAAGGAAAGCTCCTACCCTCTGGTCATAAAGGCCGATGGACTGGCGGCCGGCAAAGGGGTCTATGTAGTCGATAGGCCCGAAGAGGCCCAAGTGGCCATCAACCGTTTTTTGCTGGAAGGAAAACTGGGTGAAGCGGGCAAAAGAGTGGTCATCGAAGAATTTTTACCCGGCGAGGAAGTCAGCATCATTGCTCTTTCGGATGGCCATAACATCAAAACTCTAATTCCCGCCATAGACCACAAGCGGCTAAGAGATGGCGACCGGGGTCCCAACACCGGCGGAATGGGCGCCTGCGCCCCGGCCTTCAGCATTTTGCGCGAACGGCAGCTGCCCCAAATCGAAGAAGAGATTTTAGAGCGCACCATTTGGGGAATGCAGCGGGAAGGAATACCGTACAAAGGAATTCTCTATGCCGGCTTGATGTTAACCGAACAAGGCCCGAAAGTTCTGGAATTCAACTGCCGGCTGGGCGACCCCGAAGCCCAGGCGATTCTGCCGCTTTTGAAAAATGATTTAATGGAGCTTTTTCTTGCTTTATTGGACGGTGAGCTGGATTTGATTGACCTGCAATGGGAAGAGAAATATGCCGTCTGCGTGGTCCTGGCGTCCGAAGGGTATCCGGAAACGCCGCAAACCGGCCAGGAAATTTCCGGGCTGTCTGCACTTGAAAAAGAAAGTATAATTGCTTTCTTTGGCGGGGTGTCGGAAAAAGAAGGAAAATATTACACTGCCGGCGGCAGGGTGGTAGGACTCACCGCCATAGCCTCCGATTTGGACAAGGCGCTAAACCGAGCTTATGCAGCCGTCGAGAAGGTCAACTTTGAAGGCAAGCAATTTCGCAGGGATTTAGGGTATCGATTAACCTCAAAACCGACCTCACGGGTGGGAAGACTTAGCAAGTGAAGCCGGAGGTTTTAATTTTGACCGGCAGCGAAAATGATATAGAGGTTATGCAGCACACCGTTAGTGAATTAAAAAAGTTTGGCATTGGAAGCCGCCTGGTGGTCTCTTCTGCCCACCGGGATCCGGAAAAAACTGGAAAAATATTGCGCCGGGCGGAAAAGGACGGTTATTCGGTCATTATAGCCGCCGCAGGAATGGCTGCCCATCTGGCGGGAAAAGCCGCCGCGGAAACCATTTTGCCGGTTATCGGGGTGCCTTTGAATTCTTCTACACTTGGAGGACTGGATGCTTTACTTTCCACCGTGCAGATGCCTTCCGGGGTGCCGGTGGCCACCGTTTCAATCGGCAAAAGCGGGGCGGTCAATGCCGCCTGGCTGGCGGTTCAAATTCTCTCAACTAAAGACAAGAAGTTGCGCGAACTTTTAAAGCGTGAACGGAGTAAAAAAAGAATGGAGTTGCGTCAATCCGCAAGGAGGAAAAATGCGTAAGTTGATATTTTTAATTGCCCTATTCTGTTGGGGTTCGGCTTTTGCAGCAGCGCCTTCGGAAGAAGCCAAAAAACACTTTAACGCCGGTGTTAATGCCGAGAAGGCGGGCAAAGTAGATGAGGCTATAACCGAATACGAGGCGGCGGTCAAAGCCAGTCCGGACTATCTCGACGCTCACAAAAATTTGGCGGCCGCTTATAAAACGAAAAACAATCTGCCATTGGCGATTACTCACCTCGAAGCGGTAACCAAAGCCGAGCCCAATAATGCCGAAAACTGGAACACCATTGGAGCATTGGCAATGGGGGCAAAAGACTATATAAAAGCAGTAGCCGCCTTTGAAAAGGCCGGTAGCTTAAAAGCCGGTGATGCCAAGATGATGATGGCTTTGGCGGAAGCCTACAAAAAAGACCGTCAGACCTCCAAAGCGGTCGAAACTTATAAGAAGGTAATTGCCGCCGATCCAAAAAATGCCGCCGCCCGCTTTAACTTAGGTAAAACTTACTTTGATGACGAAGACTATGTCCAGGCCAAGGCGGTTTTTAAAGAAATGACAACCGCCGTTCCCGCCGACCCGCGCGGCTTTTATATGTATGCCGTCTCCGTCCATTCCGAAGACCCGGAAAACATCGATGCCTACCAACCGCTTTATGAAGACTTTATCAAGCGTTTCAAAGGAAATCCCAGGGCGGCAACCAACGTCAAGCAGGCCGAAAAAGTGATTGACCAGATTAAAAATCCGAAGAAGAATTAATGGCCATCTTTTTTATAATCGTTATCGCTCTTTTCGCCATCCCCATCATTTGGCTGGTGGCCGGCTACAACAGCTTGGTGCGGTTGCGAAATGCGGTCGACCGAACCTGGGGAAAAGTTAAAGTCATCTTAACCAAACGTGCCGATTTAATTCCCAACTTGGTGGAAACGGTGAAAGGATATGCCGCCCACGAGCGGCATATTTTTGATAACGTCGCTGAAGCCCGCTCCCGTTTTATGGGAGCGCCGGCCACCGCCGAAGGGGTCCGGCCGGCCCTGGAGTTGGAAAAATCGCTCCGCTCCCTTTTGGCTGTGGCGGAAAATTATCCTAATCTAAAAGCGAACGAAAACTTTCAATCCCTATCCAATCAGCTTTCGGTGGTTGAGACGGAATTGGCCGGGGCGCGGGATTTGTTCAACGCCACCGTGCTGGACTACAATAATAAGCTGCAAACTTTTCCCGGAAATCTCATTGCCGGCTTGTTTGGATTTGAAAAACGTGAATTCTTTGAACTCGAAACGCCCGCTAAAGGAGAGGTTCCAAAGGTTGAATTTAAAATTTCTTAAGCATTGCGGCCTTAAAAATCATACGTGCGGGTGGTTTTATTAAGAACCATCCTTTTTCTTTTGTTGCAATTGATTACGAGTTACGATTAAAGTAATACTTTATGTCTAAATATCTGGCGATTTTCGAAGATTCAAACTTTGCCGATTTCTATCCGCTTACTCTAAGCCGTCCGGTTTGGGGCTTACGTTTTGGGATTGGCACGCTGGCTGAGCGGATAATCCGAAACTTTTCCGCATACAAACCGCTGTTATTTTGCCGACGGGAAGTGGCCTTTGCCAGTGCGGAGTTTGGCCCGACCAACCCGGAGTGGCCCAAAGATTGTGAAGAGCTTTTGCTCATTAACGGTTCTCTCCTTTGGCCGGAAAAAGTAAAGAAAGCAGTTGCCTCTTCCCCGTCCTGTCTCAAGAACGACGATTCAATCATTTCCGCCAGACTTTCAACCGGCTGGGAGAAAATCAAACTTTCCCCTTTTGATCCTGAAAGCGTCAACAAAGCCATTAAAGGAACCAAAGAAGAGCAAGCAGACAAGTTGACCGCCGGGTATCTTTGGGATTTGATTGCTTCAAACCCACAGGCGATTTTTGAAGATTTCCAGCAACTAACGGCCGGCCGGGATCACAAAAAGATGTTTAAAGAGGTTCAAATTGATAATCAGGCGGTAATCCACAGGTTTGAACTGGTATCTCTCTCCCCCGGTTGCGAACTGGACTGCTTTACGGTTCTGGACGCCCGCCGAGGCCCCATTTACTTGGACGAGAATGTGAAAGTGCAAGCTTTCAGCCGGATAGAAGGGCCGGCTTACATTGGGCCAAACTCGCAGGTCCTTCGGGCCAACATCCGAGGGGGTTGCTCCATCGGCCCGGGTTGCCGGATAGGCGGAGAAATCGAGGAAACCATAATACAGGGATGGACCAACAAGTATCATTCCGGATTCATTGGGCATTCCTATCTGGGCGAATGGATAAACTTTGGAGCAATGACCACCAACAGCGATTTAAAAAATGACTACGGCTTGGTCAAAATAATAAAGGGTGGAAAGGAATTTTCAACCAATCAGGCCAAGGTGGGCAGTTTCATCGCCGACCACGTCAAAACCGGGATTGGCACCCTGTTGAACACCGGAATACAAATCGGATTTTCGGCCAATCTTTACGGCGGGGCTCTCTTTGAGAAAAAGCTGATTCCCTCGTTTGCCTGGGGAACCCCGCAAAGAATGGTTCCTTACCGGGTTGATAAAGCGGTCGAAGTTGCCAGAAAAGTTAAAAGCCGGCGTCAGCAGGAGCTGTCCGGCGAAGAAGAAAAGCTGTTTCGAAGCATTTACGAAAAAACTGAAAAAGAAAGAGGAGAATTTTTAGGCCAATTCTGACCGATAGGTAAAATATATGCCCGAACTGCGCAAAGACCCCATATCCGGACGCTGGATAATCATCTCCACCGAACGGGGCAAGCGTCCCTCCGATTTTCCGGCCACCTCGAAAAGAGCTGGCGACCCGGCTCGCTGTCCTTTTTGTCCCGGGAACGAATCCAACACCCCGCCGGAAATTATGGCCTACCGTGGCCAAAGCACCTCACCCAATACTCCGGGGTGGAGCTTGCGGGTCGTTTCCAATAAATTCCCCGCCCTTAAAATTGAAGGCAACTTGAACCGCGAGGGAAAAGGGATTTTCGACCGAATGAACGGAATCGGCGCGCACGAAGTAATAATTGAAACACCCGACCACCACAAAGAACTATCCGATCTCGAAGGCAAAGAAGTGCAGGATGTTTTGTGGGCTTACCGGGAAAGAATCCTGGATTTAAAAAAAGACCCCCGTTTTCGGTATATGATGGTTTTCAAAAACAAGGGGGATGCCGCCGGAGCCTCTTTGGAGCACGCCCACAGTCAGTTAATCGCCACGCCGGTCGTACCCAAAAGAGTTCTGGATGAATTGGAGGGCGCCCGCAAATACTTTGACTACAAAGAACGCTGCATTTTCTGCGACATCATTCGTCAGGAATTGGAGGAAAAGGAAAGGATAGTAGGTGAAAACGAAGATTTTGTGGCCATCGAACCCTTCGCTCCCCGCTTTCCGTTTGAAACCTGGCTTTTGCCCAAAGAGCACAACGACCTGTTCGAAAACCACAAGGCCGCCACCTTTCCAAAGATGGCCAATCTGCTGCGTGATGTGCTGCGCCGTTTGGCCAAAGCCCTGTCCGATCCCCCCTACAACTATATCCTCCACACCGGCCCGGTTGGAAATCACAACGACGATGTTTATCATTGGCACATCGAAATAATTCCCAAATTGACCAAAGTGGCTGGGTTCGAATGGGGCACCGGTTTTTACATTAATCCCACTTCCCCGGAAGACGCCGCCCGATTTCTTAATGAAATCAAAATCTGATTGTGGGGAAGTCCGAACGCGTAAAAAATTGTGGCTTTTAAGCAGAAATTTCTTATTTTTGATAGCATCGAAGTAATTAAGCGGAAAATTTGAAAAAGGAGTTAAGTTGAAGAAACTAAAGATTCTATTTACCGCCAGCGAAGCGGTGCCGTATGCCAAAACCGGCGGGCTGGCCGACGTTTCCGGCGCCTTGCCCAAGTTTTTGCAGGAAGCCGGCGCGGAAGTTAAAACCGTGCTTCCCTTCTACCGTCACGTGCGCGAAAGCAAAAAGAAATTCAAACCGGTTTCATCCGGCCGTTTGATTAAGCATAATTTAGGCCCGCATACCGTGGAATTTTCCCTTTTAACGGATGGACGCTCGCCGGAGGTATTGTTCATCAAAAACGACCGCCTCTATGACCGTCCGGATCTGTATCGCGATGTGACCACCGGCCGCGATTGGGCCGACAATGACGACCGCTACATTACTTATAGTCTGGGAGTCTTGTTAGCGGCCAAGGAAACCGGCTTTAAACCGGATATTATTCATGCCAATGACTGGCAGGCCGCCTTGACTTTGGCTTTTGCGCGCACGGTTTTTAAAGAAGACCCCTTCTTTTCCGAAACGCGGACGATATTTACGATTCACAACGTCGCCTATCAGGGCCATTTCCCAAAGGAAACTTTCTATAAGCTTGGCCTCCAGCCCCACCTTTATTACCCTGCTTCCCCTTTCGAATTCTGGGGCAAGGTCAACTTTATGAAAATCGGAATCTCCTACGCCGATTTGATAACCACCGTTTCCGAGCGCTATGCGGTGGAAATCCAGTCCGACCCGGAATACGGGCACGGCCTGGAAGGGGTGTTGCGCGAGCGCAATGCCGACCTGTTCGGAATAGTTAACGGTATCGATTATGACGAATGGAGCCCGGAAAAAGACAAGCATATTCCCCAAAAATATTCCGTCAAAACTATCGCAGGTAAAAAGAAAGACAAAGAAGCGCTCTTCAGAAAGTGCAAGTTCAAAGGGACAAGCGACCCGCTGTTGGGAATCATATCGCGACTGGTGGATCAAAAAGGATTAGACCTCTTCGCCGAAATCGCCGCCGACTTGCTGTCCCAAAAAGTTAAAGTTGTCGTTCTGGGAACGGGGGATGCCCGCTACCATGAACTTTTCCAAAGTTTAGAGAAAAAATATCCGTCCAAAATCAAAGCCTTTCTTACCTTCGACAACAAGCTGGCGCATTTAATCGAAGCCGGGGCCGATATGTTTTTGATGCCCTCCCGCTACGAACCGTGCGGGCTGAATCAATTGTACAGCCTAAAGTATGGAACCATTCCCATCGTTCGCGAAACCGGAGGGCTGGCCGACACCGTTGAACAGTCCGGAGGCAATGGTGAAAAAGGCACCGGTTTTCTGTTCACCCACTACGATTCGGACGACTTTATGAGAGCCATCAAGAAAGCTCTAACTGTTTACGAGAACAAAGCGGCTTGGAAGAAATTAATGCTGCGCGGAATGGCCCAAGACTTTTCCTGGCATTCTTCGGCGGTAAAATATCTGGAATTATATCAAAAGGTATTGACTCAAGAACAGGTACAGGTAGCTTAGCAAAAAATTGGGGTTTTTATGCCGGATGATGGATTTGTTTATTTAACCCGCGATGGAAAAGCCCGGTTGGAAACCGAGCTCAAAGAGCTAAAAACTGTTAAAAGGCCGGAGATGATCAAAGCCATTGCTCACGCCCGCAGTTTGGGCGACCTTTCTGAAAATGCGGAGTACCATGCTGCCAAGGAAGCCCAAGTCCACTTGGAAAGAAGAATCTCTGATTTGGAATTTCAGCTTGTCCGCGCCCGAATCATCGACGAAGGCGCCCTGCCCAAGGGCGAAGCGCGCCTTTTGTCCAAAGTCCGCCTTTTAGATTTAAAATCCAACCAGGAAGAAGAATATACTCTCGTAGCTCTGGAAGAAGCCGATTTTGACGCCTGCAAGCTGTCGGTCAAATCCCCTGTTGGAACTGCTCTTTTAGGAAAAAAAGAAGGAGATATTGTAGAAGTCAAAGTTCCTGCAGGAGTCTTACGCTACAAAGTAGTTTCGATTTCCCGTTAACGTCCAAGAAGCTTTGGGCTGGTTTTCTTCTTCTTCTCGCGTTACTGCTCTACCAATTTTCCGTCTTTAACGTTCTGCAGGACGATGCCTTTATCTCCTTTCGGTATGTGAAGAACTTCCTGGCCGGACACGGCCTGGTCTTTAACGTAGGGGAGCAGGTGGAAGGCTATACCAACTTCCTCTGGATTCTCCTCTTGGCCTTATTGACCAAAGTCGGGCTTCCTACTATTGGCACGGCTCGGGTAGTAGGACTTCTTTTTTCCATAGGAACCTTAGGGAT
>Ga0184637_10000322_pt1 | contig 35577 bp, 33 predicted proteins | sample PLM3_127_b2_FD_133143 | JGI IMG/M metagenome (GOLD analysis project Ga0184637, IMG submission 133143) | Groundwater sediment microbial communities from an aquifer in East River, Colorado, USA - PLM3_127_b2 | ecosystem: Environmental > Terrestrial > Soil > Riparian zone | place: USA: East River... | reverse complement strand
TTGCCGGGCGGGACGCTCGATCCGACCACGATCCCGAAGTACCAGCAGCCGCTCGTGATTCCGCCCGTGATGCCCCCGACCGGAAAGGTGAACGGCGCCGATTATTACGAGATCGCGGTCCGGCAATTCTCGCAGCCCATCCTGCCGCCCGGGTTCCCGGCCACGACGGTCTGGAGCTACGGCTCGGTCAACCACCCGGGCACGTTCAACTACCCCGCGTTCACGATCGAGGCGAAGACCAACAAGCGGGTGCGCGTGAAGTGGATCAACGACCTCAAGGACGGCTACGGGAACTACCTGCCCCACCTCGTCCCGGTCGACCAGACGCTCCACTGGGCCAACCCGCCGGGAGGCACGGCCGGGCGAGATTCGCGGACCACCGTGCAGGAGCGTTACACCGGGCCGGTCCCGATCATCACGCACCTTCACGGCGGCGATGGCACCAGGGAAGAGTTCGATGGCTTCCCGGAGGCCTGGTATCTCCCGGCTGCCTCGAACATCCCCGCCGGCTACGCGCTGGTCGGGAGCATGTACGAAGCGTTCAAGGCGAAGGCCGAGGCGCGCCTCGGCCAGCCGTGGGACCCCGGCACCGCCGTCTTCGAGTACGACAACGACCAGGCCGCCGCCACGCTCTGGTACCACGATCACTCGCTCGGGATGACGCGGGTGAACGTGCAGGCCGGTCCGGCCGGCTTCTACCTGCTCCGCGGCGGCCCGACCGACAAGGTGGGCGGGAAGTTACCCGGTCCGGCGCCCGCCCTCGGCGATCCGCCGGGGAAGAAGTACTACGAGATCCCGATCGCCATCCAGGACCGCTCGTTCAACACGGACGGATCGATCTTCTTTCCGGACAGCCGGGCGTTCTTCGACGGGTTCGCCGGGCCGTACCTCCCCGATCCGGCGCTCGTCACCGGCTTGCCGAGCGACATCTCGCCCATCTGGAACCCCGAGTACTTCGGCAACACCATGGTCGTGAATGGCCGGACGTGGCCGTACCTCGAGGTGGAGCAGCGCCGGTACCGGTTCCGCTTTCTCAACGGCTGCGATTCTCGGTTCCTGATCCTGGCGAACGACTACGTCGACGCGAACGGTGACGCGCTCCCGTTCTGGCAGATCGGCGCCGACGGCGGCTTCCTCCCGGCGCCCGAGAAGCGGGACGAGCTGCTCCTCGGCCTGGCTGAACGGCAGGACGTGATCGTCGACTTCACGAACGTCCCGAAGAACACGACCATCACGCTCGTGAACCTCGCAGGCGACGAGCCGTTCGGCGGAGGGATTCCCGGCGTCGACTTCCCCATGTCGGATCCGGGCACCACCGGGCAGGTGATGCAGTTCCGCGTGGTCGAGGCGACGGGCGCGGATCCGAGCACGCCGCCGGATCAGCTCGTCCTGCCGCAGCCTCCGCCGCTCCCAGAGCCGACCTTCGTCCGCCAGGTCTCCCTGAACGAGGCCGAGTCGGAGACGGTGTGCGTGGACGCGGACAACCAGGAGCGGCCGTGCACGGCCGCGAAGGCGGTACCGATCGCACCGGAGGAGGCTCAGCTCGGAACGGTCATGTTCGATCCGGACGGCGTCCCGGTGGGCATCCCGCTGATGTGGAAGGACGCCATCAGCGAGAACCCGGCGGTCGGGGCGACCGAGGTGTGGGAGATCTACAACTTCACCGAGGACGCGCACCCGATCCACATCCACGAGGTGCAGTTCGCCATCGTGAACCGGGAGGCGTTCGATCCGGCCGCGCCGCATTTCGGCCAGGGGGTGGTCCCTCCCGAGGCTGGCGAGAGCGGGCGGAAGGACACGGTCATCGCTTACCCGGGCGAGATCACGCGCGTCGCCGCGACATACGACCAGGCGGGCCTGTTCGTCTGGCACTGCCACATCATCTCGCACGAGGACAACGAGATGATGCGGCCGTATCGCGTCGGGAATTAGCGCAGGCGTTTCCCAGGCGGCCCGGAGGCGAGCCTGCGCCTCCGGGCCGTCGCACGTCCGGTGCCCTCGGGGCTCTCGTGCGCATACGGCCTGGGCCCCGCCTGGAAGGCGTCACGCCGCGGACAGGTGCGTGTTCATCCAGCCCTTGATGTCCGCCATGACGACCTGCCTGTCGAGGTCGTTGAGCAGGTCGTGAGCGTGCCCCTCGTAGAGCTTCAGCGTCTTGTCGGTGGAGCCGGCCGTGTCGAAGAAGAACTTGCTCCCGCTCGGCCGGGTGACCTTGTCCGAGGTGCCGTGGAGGATGAGCACCGGCAGCGTGATGTGCGGGAACTCCCGCTTGAGCCGTTCGGTCGCGCGGACCAGCTCGGCGACGGTGTGCGAAGGCTGGACCTCGTGAGCGACGAGCGGGTCGTCCTTCATGGCCTGCACCGCCTGGGGATCGCGAGAGAAGTCCTCGTTCTTGAGGTTCAGCACGGGGAGATGCGGTGCGACGCGGCTCAGCACCTTGACGATCGCGACGACGAGATCGGGTGCCGCCACCTGGAAGGCGAAGCTCTCGCAGATCAGCCCGGCGAGCTCGGCCTGGTGCTCGAGGGTGTAGACGCACGAGATGACGCCGCCGGCGCTGTGACCGAGCAGGAAGACGGGGAGCCCCGGCTCGCGCGACCTGGCCAGCTTCACGAGGGTGTCCACGTCGTCGAGGTAGTCCCCGATCTTCTCCAGGTAGAGACGATCGCCGTCGGACCTGCCGCGGCCGTGCAGATCGAGCGCATACACGGCGAGGCCGCTGCCCACGAGCTGTTCGGCCGCCCACGCGTAGTACCCGCTGTGGGATTTGACGCCGTGGACGATGGCGACCACGCCGCGGGCCTTCGCCTCCGGACGCCACGACCGGACGGTGATCTTGAAGCCGCCCGTCGTCTCGACCTTCTCCTCGCTCACCGCGTACTTCACCGCCATCGCCATGGGATCTCCTTCGCGCTCCTCGGACGCACCGCGTCCGAGGATGGGCTCAAGCCCTCTCCGCGCCCGGTCCACGTCGCAAGCCTCTCGTGGGTATACGGACGCGAGCTCGCCCGTGAGCACGGCGGTCAGGCGTCGTACCGGATGTCGCCCGAGCCCGAGGGGTCGTAGCCCGGGATGCCGCCGACCTCGCTCCGGAACGCCTTGCCCTGCGCCACCTCGCAGAGCCGCACCACCCGCGCGTCGCCGAGGTCGCGCGCCTTGAGGATGAGGCCGTACGCCTCGGTCGCGAGCGGCTGGAAGGCGAGGCCGGCCCGCTCGCCCCACGCCCGAGAGCAGAGCCCCACGTCGGCGCGCCCCGCCGCGACGGCGAGGACCACCTCGAGATGCGACCTCAGCAGGAGCGCGTTCCGGTGGGCTCGCCTCGGCTCCAGCCGCTCCGCCTCGAGCGCCCGATCGAGGTAGCCGCGAACGCCCGCGCTCGGCGGCCTCGACGCGAGCCGCAGCTTCGAGAGGTCCTTCAGGCGCAGGGCCCGCCCGGCCGGATGGACGAGGCCGATCTCGCGGGTGACGAGGTGCAGCCGCGCCACCCGCTCGTCGCCGACGTGGCTCGGGAACCCGCCGGCGTGGGCGCCGGCCGCGAGGACGGCGCGACGTCGAAGCAGCTCCGCCGCCTCGCCCATGTCGGCCTGGACGAAGCCGAGGAGCGGCGGCCCCCTGCTCGCCGCGAGCGCGAGCAGCGTGAGCACCGCCACGTCGCCGTTGGCGGCCACCAGCGCGGGCGCCGCCTCGAGCGCGGCGGCGGGGACGGCCATCGCGGGCGCCGCCGCGTCCGCCTGCGGCTCGAGGGCCTTCCCGCCCGACCAGGCGAGCACGTCGTCGCGGGAGAAGCGCCACTCCGACCCGACGCGGCGGGCGGGCAGCCCCTTCCTGAGGAGCCGGTAGACGTGCTTCGGGTGGACCCGGAGCACCTCTGCCACCTCGACGGTCGTGAGCAGCTGGTCCGGCATGAAGGTCCCCGGATGTTCCCGGCTGCGCGCCCCTCGTGCGGACGGCGCAGTGCAGCCGTCCGGCGGCGGAGCGTGCGGGCCGCTGGGTGGTTGCCTCAAGCTACGCATTGGGGTTATGTGGAGTCAAGTTGTTCCCTATAAGGACTTCACGAGAGGTCTCATGGCCCGCCGCTCGCTGCTCGCCCTCGTGCTCCTCGCCGCCGCCCCGGCGCTGGCGCAGGGCGCCCGGAAGCCCCTCACCGTCGCGGCCGCGGCGAACCTGAAGCCCGCCGCCGAGGAGCTCGAGACGGCGTTCGAGGCGGAGCATCCGGGGGTGGACGTGGCGCTGACGTTCGGCGCCTCGGGCACCTTCTTCGCGCAGCTCCAGAACGGCGCGCCCTTCGACGTCTTCCTCTCCGCCGACCGCGAGTACCCGGCGAAGGTCATCGCCGCGAAGCTCGCCGCGGCCGCGGACGAGCGCACCTACGCGTTCGGGAAGCTCGTCGCGTGGCTCCCGCCGGGCTCGACGCTCGACCTCGAGCGGCGGGGGCTCGTCGCGCTGGCGGATCCGGGCGTGAAGAAGATCGCCATCGCCAACCCGGCCGTCGCCCCCTTCGGCCGCGCCGCCGAGGCGGCCTTCCGGTCGGCCGGGATCCACGACGCCGTGAAGGCGAAGCGGGTCCTCGGCACGAGCGCGGCGCAGGCGGCGCAGTTCGCGACCACCGGCGCCGCCGACGTGGCGTTCCTCCCCCACTCGCTCACGTTCGGCGAGGAGCTCGCGGGCGGGAAGGTCATCCTCGTCCCGGAGGCCCTCTATCCGAGGATCGAGCAGTCCGGCGTCGTCCTCTCGACGGCGAAGGACCCTGCCCTCGCCCGCGCCTTCCTCGCGTTCCTCACCGGCGAGAAGGGCCGCGCGATCCTGGCGCGGTACGGGTACGGTCTCCCCTAGCCGGATGGACACCGCCGCCCTCGCCCTCTCGGCGAAGCTCGCCGCCCTCACGACGATCACCCTGCTCGTGATCGGGCTGCCGCTCGCGTGGTGGCTCACGACGAGCCGCTTCCGCGGGAAGTTCCTGGTCGAGGCGGTGGTGGCGCTCCCGCTGGTGCTGCCGCCGACGGTGCTCGGCTTCTACCTCCTCACCGGGCTCGGGCCGAGGACCCCGGCCGGCCGCCTCTTCGAGGCCGTGGCGGGGCACCCGTTCCCGTTCTCGTTCGCAGGCCTCCTCGTCGCGTCGGTCCTCTACAGCCTCCCCTTCTCGGTCCAGCCCTTCGCCGCGGCGCTGGCCGGCGTGGATCGCCGGCTGGTCGAGGCCTCCCACACGCTGGGGGTCTCGGCGCTCGGCACCTTCCTGCGCGTCACGCTCCCCCTCGCCTGGCCCGGGGTCCTCGCCGGCGCGGTCCTGACCTTCGCGCACACCCTCGGTGAGTTCGGCGTCGTGCTCATGGTGGGCGGCAACATCCCCGGCCTCACCCGGACGCTGTCGGTCGCCATCTTCGACCACGTCGAGGCCCTCGAGTACGCCGCCGCCCATCGCGCCGCGGGGCTCCTCCTCGCGATCTCGTTCGGCGTGCTCACCCTCGTCTACGCGCTCCAGCGCCGGCCCTTCTTCCGATGGAACGAACGCTGAGCTTCGACGTCGTCCGGCGGTTCCCCCGCGGGCCGGCGATCTCGGCGCGGGCGAGCTGGCCGATCGGGCGCGACCGGGTGACGGTGCTCTTCGGGCCCTCGGGCTCGGGGAAGACGACCGTCCTCCGGGCGCTCGCGGGGCTCGACCGGCCCGAGGGCGGCGCGATCGCCTTCGACGGGGAGGTCTGGTTCGACGCCGGGCGCCGGGTGCTCGTGCCGCCGCAGGCGCGGGGCGTCGGCTTCCTCTTCCAGGAGTACGCGCTGTTCCCCCACCTCTCCGTCGCCGCGAACGTCGGCTTCGGCCTGCACGGCCTGCCGCGCGGGGAGCGGGAGGCGCGCGTCGCGGAGGTGGCGGAGCGGTTCGGGATCGGCGACCTGCTCCCGCGCCGTCCCGGGCAGCTCTCCGGCGGTCAGCGCCAGCGGGTCGCCCTCGCGCGCGCGCTCGCGCGGCGTCCGAGGCTCCTGCTCCTCGACGAGCCGCTCTCCGCGCTCGACGCCCCGACGCGCGAGGCGCTACGCGGCGAGCTCCGCCACCTCCTCGAGTCCGCCGGCGTCCCGGCCGTGGTGGTCACGCACGACCGGACCGAGGCGCTCGCGCTCGGCGATCGCCTGGTGGTGCTGGTGGACGGGACCGTCCGCCAGGTGGGGCCGGTGCACGAGGTCTTCTCGTCGCCCGTCGACGCGGAGGTCGCGCGCGTGGTCGGGACGGAGAACGTCTTCCCGTCGCGGCTCCTTCGACGGGAAGACGGCCTCGTGATCGTTCGCGCCGGCTCGGCCGAGCTCGTGGGCCTCGATCCAGGCGGCGTCGACGACGAGGCCTACGCGTGCATCCGCGCCGAGGACGTGGTGCTCGAGCCGCTCGAGGGCCACCCGTCGTCGGCCCAGAACCGGCTGCCGGGCGTCGTGGCCGCCCGGCGAGAGGAGGGGCCGCTGGTCCGGATCACCGTCGACGTGGGCGTGCGCCTCGTGGCGCTCGTCACCCGGGCGAGCGCCGAGCGGCTGCAGCTCACCCCCGGACGGCAGGTCAGCGCCGTGGTGAAGGCGCCCAGCGTCCGGATCGTCTCGAGGAGGGCGTGACGAGACCACGCGCTGACCCGGAACCCCGGATGAGGGCCGCCCGGCGCGACCGGGCGCGGCGGCGGGAGCTCCCCCTCCGGCGCCGCTCGCTCGGCCCGCCGGACCGCCCGAGCGCCCGGTCCAGCCGCGCCTCCGCCCGGTTCAGCGCCTCGAGCGCGTCGATCCGATCCCGACGCGCGTCGAGCGCCTCGCGCCGGAGGAGCTGGTACCGGACGAAGTCGATCTGCCCTGCCTGGTACGCCTTCGTCACCAGCGCGAGGTTCTCCGCGAGCGCGGCGATCGTCGACGGGTCGAAGGCGTCGAGGATCCGCTGCGCGGCCCGGACGCGCTCGGTCGCGAGCCGCACCTCCTGCGCCGCGCGTCGCTCGAGCGCCGCGAGCGCCACCCGCGCCTGATCCACGCGGGCCGACGCGACGCCCCGCTCCGCCTGGTTCCGCGCGAAGAGCGGGAGCTCGATCGCGAGCGTCCCGAGGACCACGTTCGCCCGCTCCTCGCGCGCGATCGAGAGACCGAGCGCCGGCGTGGGCACGGCCGAGCGCGTCGCGAGGCTCGCCTCGGCCTCGGCGGCCGCGACGTCGAGCCGGCCCGCGGCAACGTCACGGCGCGACGCGAGCGCCTCCCGGACGAGCTCGTCCACGCTCCGCTCCGCGGCGCGGCTCGCACCCTCGAGCCCGAAGGCGAGCGCCGGCGTGGCGCCGGGCTCGAGGCCGAGCAGGAGCTCCAGCTCCGCGGCCGCGGCGGTGCCCTCCTGCTCCGCCTCGAGCGCCGCGCGCGCCGCGCGGCCTCGCTCGACGCGGGCGCTGTTTACCTCGATGCGCGCCACGTCCCCGGCCTGGAACCGCTTCTCCGCGGCGCTCGCGGCCTCGTCCGCGAGCCGCTGCGCCTCCGCCGCCACCTCGGTGCGCAGGCGGGCCGCGGCGGCGCGCCCGAGCAGCTCGCGGACCTCCGCCGCGACCCGCGCCCGCGTCGCGCCGAGCCGCCCCTCCGCGGCGCCGAGCGCCGCACGCGCGGCGGCCATCCGGGCACCCCGCTGACCGGCGATCTCGACGCGCTGCGAGACGGCGACCTCGTACTCCACCGTCCGCGTCCCGCCGTCCTCCCGCGACCCGGCGGCGCCGGCGAGCTCCGGGTTCGACGCGAGCAGGACGGACGCACCTTCGAGGCGAGCCCGCGCCGCCCGGACCTCCGCCTCGGCGCCGCGGACGTCGGCGCTCTGCGTGAAGGCACGCTCGACGGCCGCGTCGAGCGCGATCGGCTCCGCCCCGCGCGCGGTCCCCGCACCCGCGACGAGCGCCACCAGCGCGACGAGCTCACGGCGCGGCATGGACGTCCTCCTCCGCGCGCGCCTCGCCTTGCGCGGGTATCACCGCGAGACCTTGCCGACGTGCTCCGAACGCCACGTACAGCACCGGAAGGACGAGCAAGGTGAGCAGCGTGGACGAGATCACGCCGCCGATGACGACGGTCGCGAGCGGACGCTGCACCTCCGCGCCGACGCCGGTGTTGAGCGCCATCGGGACGAAGCCGAGCGCGGCGACCGCGGCCGTCATCAGCACCGGGCGCAGCCGCGAGAGCGCCGCGTCGCGGACCGCCTCTCCGAGCGGCACGCCGCGCGCGAGCAGCTGGCGCACGCGCGAGACGAGGACCATGTCGCCGAGCACCGACACCCCGGAGACGGCGATGAACCCGACCGCCGCGGAGATGGAGAAGGGCAGCCCGCGCGCGAGCAGCGCGACGACGCCGCCGACCATCGCGAACGGCACGCCCGCGAAGATCCGCAGGCTGTCGAGGACCCTGCGGTAGGTGAGGTACAGGAGCGCGAAGATGAGGACGAGCGCCAGCGGCACGACCACCATCAGCCGGCGCTGGGCACGCTCCAGGTTCTCGAACTGCCCGCCGAACCGCACGAAGTACCCCGCCGGCAGCTCGACGTCCCGGCCGATGCGCTGACGGACGTCGTCCACGAAGCCGCCGAGGTCCCGCCCGCGCACGTTGGCCTGGACGACGAGGCGCCGCTTCGCCCACTCGCGCTGGATCGTCGTCGGCCCGGAGACCTCGCGGATCGTGGTGACGCGCCCGAGCGGCACGCGGTCGCCGCCCGGCGTGCGCACCGGGATGGCCGCGAGCTTCGCGGGATCGTCCCGGTACTCGTCCCGGAGCCTCACCGCGAGGTCGAACCGGCGCTCGCCCTCGCGGACCTGGCCGGTGACCCGCGTCCCGACGGCCTCGACGACGTCGAGGACGTCGCGCGCCGGGATCCCGTACCGGCCGATCGCGGCGCGGTCGACGGCGATCCGGAGCACCGGCTGGCCGGTGACCTGCTCGACGGTGACGTCCGCCGCGCCGGGGATCTGGCGCACCACCCCCTCGATCTCCCGCGCGGTCGCCTTCAGCACGTCGAGGTCGTCGCCGAACACCTTGATGCCGACGTCGCTCCGCACGCCGGCGATCATCTCGTTCACGCGCATCTCGATGGGCTGCAGGAAGGACATCCGCATCCCGGGCATGTCCTCGAGCTCGGCCTTCATCTCGGCCACGAGCTCGTCCTGCGTCTCCGCGCGCTTCCAGCGGTCGCGCGGGTGGAGGGTGACGAAGACGTCGGTGAGCTCGAGCCCCATGGGATCGGTCGCGACCTCGGCCGTGCCGGTCCGCGACCAGACCCGCTTCACCTCGTCCGGGAACCTCGCGAGGAGCACCTTCTCGAGCCGGTCGCCGTAGCGGAGCGACTCCGAGAGGGAGACCTCCGCGAGCCGGACCGTGTTGATGACGATCGTCCCCTCGTTGAGGCGAGGGATGAACTCGCTCCCGAGCCGGGTCGCGAGCACGGCGACGACCAGGACCACCGCTCCGGCCGCGCCGAGCACCAGCTTGACGTGCCCGAGCGCCCACCCGAGGACCGGCCGGTAGCCGTCCTTGAGCCAGCGCACCACGCGGGGCTCGTGGTGCGCGCGGCCGCCGCCGGAGCGGCGCAGGGCCATCGACGCGAGCACCGGCATGACCGTCATCGACACGATGGCCGAGCCGACGAGCGCGAAGACGACCGTGAGCGCCATCGGCCGGAACATCTTCCCCTCGACCCCCTCGAGCGCGAGGATCGGGAGGTAGACGATCATGATGACGAGCTCGCCGAACAGGGTGGGCTTCCGGACCTCCACGGCCGCGTCGCGGACGATCTCGACGACCGACCGCTCGCCCTTCGCCTCCGCGAGGCGGCGCTCCGCGTTCTCGACGAGGATCACCGAGCTGTCGACCACCAGGCCGAAGTCGATGGCGCCGAGCGACATGAGCGTGCCGGCGATCCCGAACCGGACCATCGCGTCGAACGCGAACAGCATGGAGAGCGGGATCGCGGCGGCGACGATGAGCCCCGCCCTGACGTTCCCGAGGAACAGGAAGAGGATCGCGATCACGAGCAGCGCGCCCTCGAGGAGGTTCGTCCTCACGGTGCGCAGGACGAGGTCGACGAGCTCGGTCCGCTGGTAGACGGGCTCGACCCGGACGTCGCCCGGGAGCCGCGCCTTCACCTCCTCGAGCCGCTGCGCCAGCGCGGCGGTGACCGTGTGGCTGTTCTCCCCGACGAGCATGAAGCCGAGCCCGAGCACGGCCTCCCCTTCCCCGTCCGCCGTCGTGGCGCCGCGCCGGATCTCGTGTCCCACCTGCACCTGCGCGACGTCCCGCACCCGGACCGGCACGCCCCGGCGCGCCGTGACGACCACGTCCTCGATCGCGCGGCCCCCGTCGAGCGCACCGACCCCGAGCACGAGGGTGGCGCCGCCGCCGCGCTCGACGATCCCGCCGCCGACGTTCGCGTTGTTCGCCTCGAGCGCGCCGGTGACGTCGCCGATCGAGAGGTCGAACTGCTGGAGCCGCCGAGGATCGACCACCACGTGCCACTGCTTCTCCTTGCCGCCCCAGGCGTTCACCTCGGCGACGCCGGGGACGCTGCGGAGCTGCGGGGCGATCACCCAGTCGTGCAGCGTCCGGAGGTCCTCCAGGCTGCGCGTCTCGCTCTTCACGAGGTAGTGGAAGACCTCGCCGAGGCCGGTCGCGACGGGGCCGAGCGAGGGCCGCTCCACGCCGGGCGGCACCTCCACGCGCCCGACCCGCTCCGCGACCTGCTGGCGCGCGAACCAGAGATCGGTGCCGTCCTGGAACCGGAGCGTCACCTGGGAGAGCCCGAACTTCGAGATCGACCGCAGCTCCTCGACCCGGGGGAGCCCGGAGAGCGCGTTCTCGATCGGGATGGTGAGCTGCTGCTCGACCTCCTCGGGCGTGAGCGCCGGCGCCGCGGCGTTCACCTGCACCTGCGTGGGCGTCGTGTCGGGGAAGGCGTCGATCGGGAGATCGCGGAAGGCGAGCACGCCCGCCGCGACCACCGCGGCCGCCGCGCCGAGCACGATGAAGCGGTGCCGCAGCGACCAGTCGATGGTCCGGGTCAGCATGTCACTTCTTCTCCTCGAGGTCGCAGCACCCGGCGCCGATCGACTCCTTCATGATCTCGGTCTTGAGGAGGAACGCGCCCGTCGTGACCACCTCGGCCCCGGGCTCGAGCCCGGACACCACCTCGACGAGCTCGCCCTCCGCTTCCCCCGTCCGGACCGCGACGGGCGCGAACAGGCCCTCCCCGCGCTTCACGAAGACGAGCGTCCGGCTCTCCGCGCGCTGGATCGCCTCCCGGGGGACGAGCAGCCCTTCGTGCTCGGCGGTCACGCGGATCTCCGCCCGGAGGAAGACGCCGGCCTTGAGCGTCCGGTCGCCGTTGGGCAGCTCCACCCGGACGCGCACGGTGCGCGACGCGGGATCCACCGCCGGCGCGACCCGCGAGACGATCGCCTCGCGCGGCTCGCCCCGCGCCCCCTCGAAGACGATCCGGACCGCCTGTCCCGGCCGGACGAGGGCCGCGTCCGCCTCGGGGACCTCCAGCTGCGCCCACATCCTCGACAGGTCCGCCACCTGCACGAGCACCTGGCCGGCGCTCGCGGTCTTCCCGGCCACGGCGTCTCGCGCGACGACGGTCCCCGCGAACGGAGCGCGCAGGACGTGGCGGCCGCCGCCCCCGTCGAGCGCCGCGCCGGCGGCGCCGAGCGCGGACCGCGCGGCGTCGTGCTCCGCCTGCGCCGCCGCGAGCTCCCGGCGGGCCTCCTCCAGGGCCTTGCGTGGGCTGAGGCCGCTCTCCGCGAGCTGCTCCTCGCGCGAGACCGCCGCCCGCGCGGCCTCGAGCCGCGCCCGCGCGCCCCCGAGCCGCGCCTGGTCGGCGCCGACCGCCGCCGAGGTGAGGACGACGAGCGGCTGGCCTTCCTTGACGTCGTCCCCGACGTCCACCTTCACGTCCACGACCAGCGCCTCGCCGCGCGCCGAGAGCTGCGCGAGCCGGTTCTGGTCGAAGTCGAGCTGCCCGACGACCTCCAGCACCTTCGCGATCTTCCGGGCCTCCGCGACGCGGGTCTGGATCCCGGCGTCGCGCGCGGTCTGCACGGACGCGAGCCGGACCTCGAGGCCGGGCTCGGGGAAGACGGGCGGCTCCTTGCCGGCCGGGACGCGGTCGGGGTGGCAGAGCGGGCAGACCGACTCCGGATACCCGTGCTCCCGGCAGTAGTCTCCCGCCTCGACGAACCTCGCGACGAGCCGCGGGTTGCACTTGGTGCACTTCGACTCGGGGACCGCGTGCTCCTTGCACCAGTCCGCGGGCGCCGCGGCGCTCGTGAAGGTCAGCTTCGGGTTGCACTTCAGGCACTGCGACTCGGGCACGCCGTGCTCCTCGCACCAGTCCCCCTGCCCCTTGAAGACGGGGGCGAGGTCCGGGTCGCACTTCGTGCAGAGCTCCGCGGGGACGCCGTGCTGGCACAGGGCCACCGCCGCCGCAGCGTGCGCCTCGGCCGCGACCTTCGCCGGTGGCTTCGCCGCTTCCGCGGGCGGGGCGGCTCGCGAGCACGCCGTGATGGCGACGGCGGCGGCGAGCGCGGCCGCGGCCACGAGGCGCGCGGTCTTCACTTGACGCCCTGCTTCGCGAGCTCGGGGTGGCAGCGCACGCACTGCGACTCCGGGCGCTCGTGCTCGGCGCACCAGTCGCCCTTCGCCTTGAAGACGGCGGCGAGCTTGGGGTTGCAGCGGGCGCAGATCGACCGCTGGACCCCGTGCTCGCACTTCTCCTGCCCGGCGGCCGATGACGACGAGGCCGCGCTCGGCGTCGCGTGCGGGTGGTCCTCGGTGGCGAGGGCGGGGAACGCGCTGAACGCGGCGACGGCGACGGCGATGCGGGCGAGGCTCGACATGTGAAACTCCGTGCGCCGGGACGACCCGGCGTGAAGGCGACGTGAGGGGAGCGAGCGGATCCGGGCGGCGCGCCCGCGAGCTGCGGACGCACCTCGAGCGCGAAGGTCGCGCTCAGGCTCGCGGCGGATGGAAGATGTCCGTCACCGGCGCGCCGAGGCTCGGCTCGGCGGCGGCGACGGAGATCGCGACGCCCGGCGCGGTCGCGGGAGCGACCTCGGGCGCAGCGCCCTGGACCGCGCCGCGGATCGGGCAGCACCCGCAGGCGAGCCCGGGAGGGCAGTCGGGGCAGGGGGCGTCCTTCTCCTCGGTCTCGCCGGCGCAGCACGCGTCGTCGCCCAGGTCGGCGACGACCTGGAGCGCGCCGCTCGAGAGCAGCGCGGTCGCGACGAGGAGCATGCGGAAGAGGGACGTCATCCGACGCTCCATCGTTACCGGTCGCCGCGCCCGGCGTCAACGCCGGGCCGGGACGTGGCCTCGCCCGCGAGCTTGGCGAGGAGACGCCGCATCCCTCGCGAGCTCCAGTCCCTCGGACCGGAGAACCGCGCGACCAGCCGGCCGTCGACGACGAGGAACGCGGCGGGCAGGACGTCCACGCCGAGCGCCGCCGCCGCTCGCCGCTCGACGTCGCGGCGGTAGCCGAGCTCCACGGGCGGGGGTCCCTTGAAGAACTCGCTTACCGGCGCCTCGTCCTCGTCCTCGCCGAAGGTCACGAGCGCCAGGGCCGCCGGCGGATCCCGCGCGAGCGCCCGGAGGCCGGGGAGCTCCTCGCGGCACGGCGGGCACCAGGTCGCCCAGAAGACGACGAGCGTCGCACCGCGGTCGCCGACCGTCGCGGGCGCGCGACCTTCGACCCGCGTGTACGACGGCCGGTCGCCGTCCGCGCACGCCAGCGCGGCCGCGAGGACGCCGATGACATGAACGCTCGCGCTCCGTCGCCCAGGCCGCACGGTGGCGAGGATACCGTCCCGCCAGCCCTGCGTCGAAGCCGCACCGGCCGCGCCTCCGCGACGGCGCGGGAGTCCCCGGTCAGCATCCCTGGCCGACGAGCGTCCGCACCACGGCGCGCAGCGCAGCCGCGTCGACCGGCTTCTCGAGCTGCGGATTCGGCCACCGCTCGAGGAACTCCCGTGCGTTCGCCGTGAAGGCACCGCCCGTGAGGAGGACCATCCGGGAGGCCTGGCTGGGCTCCACGATCGCGAGCTCACCGTGGAGATCGATGCCGGTCATGACGGGCATCATGAGGTCGCAGATGATCGCGTCGAAGCGCTCCCCCCGAGCGATCCGGTCCCGAGCGTCCCGCGCGCTCGTGAGCACGCACACCTCGTGCTCGGCCTGGAGCAGCCGCTTGACCGCTCTGCCGACCGCGGGCTCGTCGTCGACGACGAGGACCTTCCCTCGACGCCCGGGGAACACGATCTCCGGAGCGGGCTCGGCTCGAGCGAGCTCGTCCGGTCCCGGCGAGGGCGGGAGCGTCACACGAAAGACCGTGCCGCTGCCCGGATGGCTCTCGACCTCGATGTCCCCGCCCACCGAGCCGACGATGTTCCTGCAGATGAAGAGGCCGAGCCCCGTGCCGATGCCCACGGGCTTCGTCGTGAAGAACGGGTCGAAGATGTGGCGTGCGACGTCCGGCGCGATCCCCTCTCCCGTGTCGCTCACCTCCACGACGGCGCGGCCGCACTCGTCAGTCCGCGTCGAGACGCGGATCTGGTTCTCGTCCATGCGGCCTTCGGGGATCGCCTGGGCCGCGTTGATGAGGAGGTTCAGGAAGACTTGCCCGAGCCGCCCTTCGTTCGCGCGCACCGGCGGCGTGCGACGGAAGTCCTTCACGAGGCGGGCCCGGTGCTTGACCTCGTTGAGCGCCATGTTGATGGCCGATTCGATCACCGGCCCGAGCTCGACGGGACCGCTGCGCTCCTCGTCCGCCCGGGAGAAGGTCTTGAGGCCTCGCACGATGTCCGTCACGCGCCGGGCCCCTTCGCGCGCCTCGGAGACGGCCTGCTTCATCTCGTGCAGGCGCCCCGCCGGCACGTCCTCGAGGGTTCGCAGGTCGGACTCGACGAACTGCAGCGCCGCCACGACGTACGCGAGCGGATTGTTGATCTCGTGCGCGACGCCGGCCGCGAGCGTTCCCACCGCCACCATCCGATCGGCCTGGAGGAGCCGTCCGGTCATCGCCAGGCGCTCGGTGCGGCCGCGCAGCGCCGCGACGCCGTAAGCGAGGTTGCCCGCGAGCTCGCCGAGGAGCCTCATCTCCCTCGTGTCGAACGCGTCCACCTCGCTCGAGTAGATCGCCAGCCCGCCCAGCACGACGCCGCCGTCCGCGACCATCGGGATCGCAGCGACCGACCGGTAGCCGCGCTTCTCCGCCTCCCGCGCCCACGGCCCGAAGGCGGGATCCGACGCCACGCTTCGCGCGACGACCGGGGTCCCGGTGCGGAGGGCCGTACCGACGGGCCCGCGCCCTCGCTCGGTGTCATCCCAGACGATGTCCGCGGTCGAGAGGTACCCCGCCTCGTGACCGGCGTGCGCCACCGGCACGACCGTCTTGCGCGCGTCGTGCTCCGCGAGACCCACCCAGCACATCCGGTAGCCGCCGATGCCGACGATGACGCCGCACACCGCGTCGAACAGCGCCCGTTCGTCGCTGGCCCGCACGAGCGCCTCGTTGCATTCGCTCAGCGTGTGCAGGGCGCGATGATGGCGCTCGAGCTCGCGATTGTGCTCTCGAAGCGTCCGGTCCCGATCGGCCAGCGAGCGAGCCATGGAGCGGAAGGCTCCGGCGAGGCTGCCCACCTCGTCCCGGGACGCGGAGGCGATCGCGAGACGCTCGTCCTGCTCGAGGGTCGGGTCGCCGCGCTCGAGGGCGGCCGCGGCAGCCGCGACGGTGCGGATCGGCAGGACGACGTGGCGCATGAGCAGCGCGCCTCCCACGAGCACCATCACCAGGCCGACCAGCGCGGCCGGAAGGACCCGGGGGAGCAGGCTCGCCACGCCGACCTCGACCTCGCTCTCCGGGATGTGGCCGACGAGCGTTGCATCGAGCGCGGGGAAGCGACGCGCGACCGCGAGGTTCGTCTCCTGGTTGGTGGGCGACGCAGGGCGGCGGAAGATCCGTCGCTCGTAACCCTGGATCTCGTGGAGCGGGAACGGGATCACCGCGGCGAGGAGCTCCGCGGTGCGCTCCTGGAACCGGCGGTCGGCGAGGATCGCGCGCGCGGTCTCGTCCGGCACCGGCGCGGACGGATGGAAGAGCAGCTTGTCGTTGACGCTGTGCCCGATCCGGAAGCCGTGAGGATCGAAGAGCGCGAAGAAGCTCCCTCGGCCAGCCGTCCCGTTCGCGGCGCGCATGACGTCCCACACCGCCTGCGCACGCAGCCACAGGGTGTAGACCCCGACGACCTCACCGTCGCGCGACATCACGGGCATCGCGAATGCGACGGACGGCACGCGGCCGGTCGCGGGCTGGCTGATGTACACGTCGGAGACGGCCTCGACGCCTCCCCGTGCGCGCTGGAAGTACTCCCGGTGGGAGATGCTCAAGCCGATCAGGCCCGTCTCGGTCGCGGCGATGATCGTCCCGGACCGGTCCGCGAGGCCGATGCCGCGGATGGCCTGGTCCGCGCCCTGGAACACGCCCATGTGCTCCCGCAGCTTCGGCATGAAGAGCGCGCGGGGCTCGGCAGACGCGGCGCAGAACGCGATGACGTCTGGATCCCTCGCGGCTCGTGCCGCGGTGTCGCGGAAGCCGCGGTACATCGCCTCGAGCGTGTGGCCGACCTCGTCGACGCGCGCCTCGAGCAGCGCCACGTTCGCTGCGCGGGTCGCGGCGCGCTCGCGCTCGAGCATGAGCGCGCTGAGGAGGATCAGCGGGAGCACCGACGCGACGACCAGGAGCGCGGTCACCCTCGTCCGGAGGGGCCAAGCTCGAAATCGCCACGGTGGTCGCAGGGGTCCCTCGGATACCCCGAGCCAGCGCCGGATCAGCTTCCGCGCAGGCTCGAGGGTCGAAGCAAGGATCGGCTTACCAATCGGTCGATGACCTCGATGCACGCTGCGCGCCAGCGCGCAGCCGCGAGCGGAGGCGACTCTCATGCGCCGCGGAGGGTTCGAAAGGTGAGTGCCCGGTCACCCGGGTCCTGATCACCCGGACGCAATTCGGCAGAGAGGGTGTCCGCGGATGTGGGAGCTCCCGCTCGACCGTGAGGCGCCGAACCCGGGCATGACGCTGCGGCGCCTCGCGGGCTCCCTGATCCCTCTTGCAGCCAAAACGTCACGCGGCCGCCGCGGCGAGTCCACTCCGTTCGGTCACGATCGCGACGCGCCGGCGGATTCTCCGGCGCGAACCGGAGCACTCGTGCCGATCGTGAGCGCCATGCTGTTCGCCGCTGCGATGCTGGGCCTCGTCCTCCTCGCCCTCCAGTGCATCGTCCTTCGCCGCCACCTCCGCGGGCCGGTGCGGGCTCCTGCGCGGACCCCGCCCATCTCGATCCTGAAGCCGCTCTGCGGCCTCGACGATCGGCTCGCCGAGAACCTCGCCTCGTTCGCCACCCTCGCGTATCCGGAGTACGAGGTGCTGCTGGGGCTCCGGAGCGCCGAGGATCCGGCGCTCGGGGAGGCGCGGGAGGCCGCCCGCCGCTGGCCAGGGCGGTTCCGGATCGTCCTCCAGCGCGGCGAGCCCGGCCACAACCCGAAGGTGAACCAGCTCGTCACCCTCGCCCGCGTCGCCCGGCACGATCTGCTCGTCGTGTCCGACTCGAACGTCCAGGTCGAGCCGGGGTACCTCGCCGGCATCGCGGCGGCGCTCGAGGACGAGGCGGTCGGGCTCGTCACCCATCCGATCTCCGGCGTGGGCGAGGTGCGCCTCGGCTCGGTGCTCGACCACCTCCACCTCGCCGGATCGATCGCGCCCGGCGTCGTCGCGGCGAAGCGGCTCGCCGGGCGCGACATCGTGGTCGGCAAGTCGATGGCGCTCCGGCGGCGCGACCTCGACGCGCTCGGCGGATTCGAGGCCGTGAAGGACGTCCTCGCCGAGGACTACGTCCTCGGCGTCATGGTCGGCGAGATCCTCGGCAAACGCGTCGCCGTCGGCCAGGTGCCGATCCACGACGTGAGCGAGCGCCGGACCGTGGGCGACTTCGCCGCCCGCTACCGGCGCTGGAGTGTGCTGCAGCGCCAGGCGGTGGGACCGTTCGTCTACTCGGCGCAGGCGCTCCTGAACCCCGTGCTCATGGCGTGCGTGGCGGCGGCGGTCGAGCGCACGCCCCTGGCGCTCGGGCTCCTCGCCGGCACCTGCGCGGCGAAGATCGCGGTGGACGGCGCCTCTGCCCGCGCGCTCCGGGAGGGCGGCTTCCCCTTGCGTCAGCTCGCCCTCGTGCCCGCGAAGGACCTCGTCGTCGGTGGCGCGTGGCTGTACGGGTTGTTCCGGCGGGACGTCGCGTGGCGGGGGACCCGGCTCGTCGTGCGGCGTGGGACCCGGATCGAGCCCCGCGCCGCTCGCGCCGCGTACGACGAGTCGGTCGCGCCTGCCGACGCCGCGTGAGGGGCGCGGCGCCACGCCGCCGCGCCCCAGAACGGCCGCGGGCGGGAACCCCTGTCGGCGCGCCACCCACTTCTCGCCAGACGGTCACGTCGTCGTAACGGGTGTCGTCGCGACGCACTCGCTCAACTCCATCGTGACCGATTCCTCACCCGGGGCTGCCTGCTACTCCACGGGCAACAAGGGCAACAACAACCAGCACGGCGTCTTCCCCGACGACACCGCCGACAAGTTCGACAACCCGCGCGTCGAGAGCATCGGCGAGCTCCTCCGCCGCACCGCCGGGAAGTCCCTCGGCATCGTGACCACCTCCGACGTGTTCGACGCCACGCCGGGCGCGTTCGGCTCGCACACCCAGGACCGCGCCGCGGGCTCCGGCATCGTGGACCAGTACCTCGACGAGTCCGGCTCGAGCGGCCTGACGGTGCTGATGGGTGGAGGGCGCAAGTGGTTCCTGCCCGCCGGCACCCTCGGGTCGGCCCGCACCGCGGCCACCGACTACGTCCTCCCCTCCGACCTCGCCTCGGCGTGGGGCGTCCCCGCAGGCGCCCTCGACCCTGCCCGCGATCTCCTCGGCGACTTCGAGGCGCGGGGCTTCACCTACGTCGCCGACGCGGACGAGCTCCGCGCGATCCCGTCCAGTGCGAAGAAGCTGCTCGGGCTGTTCGCCTACTCGAACATGAACGTGGCCGTCGACAAGATCCAGAAGCGGCGGGGCACATCCATCGTCGTGGACGACTACGGGTTCCCGAACCAGCCGATGCTCGACGAGATGACCGGGACGGCGCTCGAGGTCCTCGCGAAGAACGGGAAGGGCTTCGTGCTCATGGTCGAGGGCGCGTCCATCGACAAGCAGGCCCACAACATGGATTCCGAGCGCTGGCTCTGGGACACGATCGAGCTCGACCGCGCCATCCAGGTCGCGGAGGAGTGGGCGTCGACGCGCGACGACACGCTCATCGTGGTGACCGCCGACCACGAGTGCGCCGGCGTCAACATCATCGGCGCGTCGCGCGTCACGAACGCGGACCTCGCCCTGCGCGCCTCCTCGGGCGGCGGCGCAGCGCAGCTGCGCGATCCGGTGGTCGGCACCTACGAGTCCGCCGGCTTCCCGCGCTACACCCTCGCCGCGGACGGGTACCCGGTCACGAACGATCCGGACTTCAAGATGCTGATCGGCTACGCCGCGAACGCCGACCGCCACGAGGACTGGCTCGAGAACCCGAGGCCGGTCCGCGACTCGCAGCAGCCGTTCAACGGGACGCCGCCGCTCAGCACTTACCCGAACGGCCCGACGAGCCGCGACGTGGCTGGCGGCTTCCTGGTCACCGGTCAGGTGCCGGGCTCGACCGCGGTCCACACCGCCTCGGACATCCCGGTCTCGGCGACCGGCCCGGGCGCCCATCGGTTCACCGGCGTGATGGACAACACCGACGTGTTCTTCAAGATCCTGCAGGCCTTGAACCAGGCCGAGCGCTGATTCCGTCGCGTGCTGGACGCTCCCCTCCCGCGCCGCGGGAGGGGAGCGCCACCCTCGGGCGGCCGCCGCCCGGGCCATCGGGTTTCTACGGTCGTCGACGGGTTCAGCCGAGGGGCGACGGCGGTGGGGGGCGACCGTGCCGATCGGAGTCGCCGCCGACGACCCCCGCCATGCGCAGGAACACGTAGACGAGCACGACCAGCGACGTCGCGACCACCAACGTCAGCCCCAGCAGCCCTTCTGGCGAAGCGGCTTCCATGCTCCAGCGATTACCGCTCCATGTGGCGGCCGCGCGGCCCGGCGGGGTCGGTTCGGGTGACATCTTCGTGCCCCCAGACCGATTCCGAGATGGACAAGGTCACCCAGCAGAACGCCACCGCGCGGCGAAGCGCCTCGATGTTGCCTTGGATGTCGGACACGACGAGGACCCGCATTCAGGCACGCTCCTCCGCCGAGGCTCGCCGCCCGGAGCTCGTCCGGCCCGCCTACTCGTGCGCGACCAGCCCGTGCAGCAGATCGGCGCGATCGACCATGCCGACGAGCCGTCCGCTCGCGTCCGTGACCGCGAGCACCTTCCGGTTCCCGCGAAGCATCGCCCCGATGGCGTCGCCGAGGAGCGTGTCCTCCGTTGCCTTCGCCACGTCGGGATCCATGAGGTCGGAGGCACGCCGGGCGCGCGCGTGCTGCTCCGCGGAGCGGTCGCCCGGGCTCGGATGGGCGAACGGCAGACGGTGCATCAGCGAGCGGAGCGCGCCGGGCCGCAGGGACGGCGTGAGCCGCTCGAGCATCTCCGCGTCCGTGACGACACCCATCACGCGACGATCTGCACCCACGACGAGCGCGCGGTTCAGCCGTGTCGAGATGACGGCCTGGAACACCTCGGCCAGGCTCGTGTCCGGATGCACCGTCGGCACGTCGCGGCGCATCACGCGGCTCAGGGCCGCTCCCGCGCAGCGCCCTGCCTCCGATCGAGGGACGCGGCGACGCCTCGAGCGCACGCGCATCCTGAAGGCGATGGCGCACCCGAGCCGGCTCCTCATGCTGGAGACGCTCTCGTCCGGCGAGCGATGCGTCTGCGACCTCCAGCGGCTCGTCGGCTCGGACCTCTCGACCGTGTCGAAGCACCTCGCGCTCATGCGCAGGGCAGGCCTCGTCGAGGACAGGCGCCAGGGGCTGCAGGTGTTCTATCGCCTGCGCGTGCCGTGCGTGCGGTTCTTCGACTGCGTCGACGCGGTGCGCGACGAGGGACCACCGGTCCAGCTCAGCGTGACGCGCCGCTGACCGGCGGCCTCGAACGCCGCGACCCCGCGCAGCAACCGTCACTCCGTGAGCGCGCTCCGCCGTTCGTATCCTGGCGCTCACCCGGCTGCCGGCGCTTGCCACGCGGGCTCGTTCATCGTAGATGGACGATGCGCATGGCACCCAACCTGAAGAAGGTCCCGGCCTGCGGTCCCGCCGAGGACGACGCCCCCGACCTGAGGCCGGTCGAGGGGGCCGAAGCCGACGAGGAGCTGGCGCTCCTCGCCAAGGCGGTCGGCCACCCCGCCCGCGTCCAGATCCTCCGCCTGCTCGTCCGCAGGGACACCTGCATCTGCGGCGACATCGTCGACGAGCTCCCGCTCGCTCAGTCCACCGTGTCCCAGCACCTGAAGGTGCTGAAGGAGGCGGGGCTGATCCGCGGGGAGATCGACGGACCGCGGGTCGGCTACTGCATCGAGCCGCGAACGTTGCGCCGGCTGAAGGCCCTCATCGGGAGCCTCTAGAACATGTCCGAACCCGCCACGCTCGTCGCGCCCCGGCGCGAGGCCGTCGCTCGCCGCCTCTCGTTCCTCGACCGGTACCTGACCCTCTGGATCTTCCTCGCCATGGGCGCCGGGGTCGCGCTCGGGTTCCTCGTTCCGGGCGTCGTACCGCTCCTCGACCGGATGTCCGTCGGAACGACGTCCGTCCCCATCGCGGTCGGGCTCGTCCTGATGATGTACCCGCCCCTCGCGAAGGTGCGCTACGAGGAGCTGCCGCGGGTCTTCCGGAACTTCCGCGTGCTGGGGCTGTCGCTCGTCCAGAACTGGATCGTCGGGCCGCTGCTCATGTTCGGCCTCGCCGTCCTGTTCCTGCGCGACCGGCCCGAGTACATGGTCGGGCTCATCCTCATCGGCCTCGCACGATGCATCGCGATGGTCATCGTCTGGAACGACCTCGCCAAGGGCGACACCGAGTACTGCGCCGGGCTCGTCGCCTTCAACTCGATCTTCCAGGTGCTCTTCTTCTCGGTCTACGCCTGGGTCTTCATCACCGTGCTACCCGGCTGGCTCGGCATCCAGGGCGCGGTGGTGCACATCACCATCGGCGAGATCGCGCAGAGCGTCTTCATCTACCTCGGCATCCCGTTCATCGCCGGGATGGCGAGCCGCTTCGGCCTCCGCGCCTGGAAGGGCGAGGACTGGTACCGGAACGTCTTCATCCCCAGGATCTCGCCCGTCACCCTCGTCGCGCTCCTCTTCACCATCGTCGTGATGTTCTCGCTCAAGGGCGAGACGATCGTGCAGGTGCCGCTCGACGTCGTCCGGATCGCGAGCCCGCTGCTCGTCTACTTCGTGGTGATGTTCTTCGTCTCGTTCTTCATGAGCCGCAAGGTCGGCGCCACCTACGGCCAGACCGCGACGCTCTCGTTCACCGCTGCGTCCAACAACTTCGAGCTCGCGATCGCGGTGGCGGTGGCCACGTTCGGCATGGCGCACGGCGCGGCCTTCGCGGCCGTCATCGGCCCGCTCGTAGAGGTCCCGGTGCTCATCGGGCTCGTCACGGTCGCCTTGAAGCTCCGGGACCGCTTCTTCCCGGACGAGACCGCCGAGCTCGAGGGCGTGAAGAGCTGCGCAGGCAGCTTTCCAGCCGAGGGCGCCGCGCCGCGGAAGGCGAGCCCATGACGCTGGCGAGCTGGCAGGCCGAGGCGGAGGAGCTCCGGAAGCTCTCCCCGCGTCACGTCCTCTTCCTCTGCGTCGCCAACTCGGCCCGGAGCCAGATGGCGGAGGGAATCGCCCGCTCGCTCGCGCCCCCTGGCGTGGCGGTCTCCTCCGCCGGATCCCGGCCGTCGCGGGTGAACCCGCTCGCCATCCGCGCGCTCGACGAGCTCGGGATCGACATCCGGGCGCAGCGCTCGAAGAGCGTCGACACCATCCCGCTCGAGGGTGTCGAGGCGGTGATCACGCTCTGCGCGGAGGAGGTCTGCCCGGTGTTCCTCGGCAAGGCGCGGCGGGTGCACTGGGGACTCCCGGATCCCGCCGGCGCCGGAGCCACCGAGGAAGAGCAGCTCCAGGCCTTCCGCAACGTCCGCGACGAGCTGCGTCGTCGCCTCGCCATCGTCTTCGGCGGCTGAACAGTCAACCCAGAGGAGAGCACACGATGTCCAAGCTCCAGGTCTTCGATCCGCCCGTGTGCTGCTCCACCGGCGTCTGCGGTCCGGAGGTCGACCCCGCGTCCTCGACGAGGTCGCTTCGATGGCCTCCGTGATGGCGGTCGTGCCCTGGGCTCCCGAGCCGACGTGTGGAGCAGAGGCGCTCGCCGCCCTCACGCGCAGCGAGAGTCCTGAGCCGGAGGATGGGAGATGAGTCCGAAGAAGCGAGTCCTGTTCGTGTGCACGGGCAACTCCGCCCGGAGCCAGATCGCCGAGGGCCTTCTCCGGCACCTCTCGAAGGGCGCGGTGGACGCGTTCAGCGCGGGAACCGAGCCGAAACCGGTGAACCCGCTCGCCCTCCGAGTGATGGGCGAAGCAGGGCTCGACATCTCCGGTCACCACAGCAAGAGCGTGGCCGCGTTCGCCGATGAGCGGTTCGACTTCGTGATCACCGTCTGCAACCGCGCGAAGGAGCAGTGTCCTCGCTGGCCCGGCCAGGTGGACTACATCCACTGGTCCATCGAGGATCCGGCGCCCGTGCAGGGGCCCGAGGACGCCCGGTTGAAGGCATTCCGAAAGGCACGCGAGGAGCTGCGCCAGCGGATCACGCTGTTCCTCCTCGCGAACCGGATCGGCTCGCTGCCCGGATCGCACGCGCGCTGACCCGCCTGCCGCGACGTGCTCCGAGCAAACCCCCGTGGAGGCGTCGCTCCCGCCTCCTCTACGCGGCGGAGCGGGACCCGGAACTCGGAGATCGAGTTGCCGGGCTCGGGTCGCGCTCCTGACCCGGGCGATGTACTCTCGTCCCCCCGGGAATGTTGACTTCGAGCGCCCCCGCCGCCGCGACCATGCCGGCCCCGACCCTCGTCGCGCGCTATCGCGCCGCGGCGAGGGCGATCGGCCTCGCGGTCGCCATCCTGGGCGCCGCGATGCTCGTCGGCTGGGCGCAGGGCCTCGAGACGGTGGGCCTTGCCGGCGGCGCGATCATGAAGCCGAACGCCGCCGTCTCGTTCGTCCTCTCCGGGCTCTCCTTGCTCGTCCTGCGCCGCGACGGCCCCCTTCGCGCCCTCTCGCTCGCGCTCGCGGCGCTCGCCTTCGCGCTCGGCGTCGCGACGCTCGCGGAGTGGGTGCTCGGGGTCGATCTGGGTGTGGACGAGCTCCTCTTCCGCGACGAGACCCGCGCGTACACGAGCGTCCCCGGCCGGATGGCGCCTAACACGGCGCTCGCCTTCACGCTCCTCGCCGCCGCGATCTCGCTCCTCGGATCGGACCGGCGGCGGCTCCAGGTCGCGCGCGCGCTCGCCCTCGTGGCGATGGCGATCGGGGCGATCGCGTGCGCTGGCTACCTCTACGGCGTCTCCCCGCTCTTCGCGGTGGCGCAGCGAACGGCGATGGCCTTCCCGGCCGCGATCGGCCTCGTGGTCCTCGGCGTGGGCGTCCTCCTCGCGCGGCCGGAGACGAGTCCCTCGGCCCTCCTCGCGAGTGAGGGCTCCGGCGGGGCGCTCGTGCGCTCCCTCTTGCCCGTCGTCGCGCTCGTGCCGCTCGCGCTCGCGGTGCCCGCGCAGGCGGGCGTGCGCGCCCGGCTCCTCGACCAGGCGTACGCCTCGGCGCTCGTGACCGTCGGCCTCACCGCCGTCCTGGTGTGGGTGGTCGTGAAGGCGGCGCGCTCCGTCGACGCTCGGGACGCGGTGCGCCGCGAGCGCGAGCGTGAGATCGAGCGGCTCAACGTGCAGCTCGAGCGCCGCGCGGTGGAGCTCGCGGCTGCGAACCGGGAGCTCGAGGCGTTCAGCTACTCGGTCTCGCACGATCTGCGCTCGCCGCTCCGGAGCATCGACGGCTTCGGCCAGGCGCTCGTCGAGGACTGCGCCGCGGCGCTCCCGTCGGAGGGGCACGCGCACGTCCGCCGCATGCGGGCCGCCACCCAGCGGATGGGCCAGCTCATCGACGATCTCCTCCAGCTCTCGCGCGTCACGCGGACCGAGCTGCGCCGGGAGCGCGTCGACCTCTCCGCCATCGCGCGCGAGATCGCGGCCGAGCTCGCCCGGTCCGCGCCCGCGCGCCGCGTGACCTTCGAGATCGAGGAGGGGCTCGTCGCAGAGGGCGACCCGAGCCTCCTGCGCGTGCTCCTCGAGAACCTGCTCGGGAACGCCTGGAAGTTCACCTCGAAGCACCCTGCCGCCCGGATCGGCTTCGGGCGCACCGAGCGCGGCGGACGGCCCGCCTTCTTCGTCCGGGACGACGGCGCCGGCTTCGACATGGCGTACGCGAAGAAGCTCTTCGGCGCGTTCCAGCGCCTGCACGGCGTCGCCGAGTTCGCCGGAACCGGCATCGGGCTCGCGACCGTGCACCGCATCGCCCGCCGCCACGGGGGCGAGATCCTGGCGGAGGGCGCAGTGGAGCAGGGCGCGACGTTCACGTTCACGCTGCCGCACGACGGCGAGCGCGAGGGAGAGGCAGCATGAGCGACAAGATGATCCTGCTCGTCGAGGACAACCCGGACGACGAGGCCCTGATGATCCGGGCCTTCGAGCGGAGCAAGCTCGCGAACCGGATCGAGGTGGCGCGGGACGGCGCGGAGGCGCTCGCCTACCTCGTCGGCCCGAGCGCGCGGCCGCTCCCCACGCTCGTGATCCTCGATCTCAAGCTCCCCAAGGTGGACGGGCTCGAGGTGCTGCGCCGCGTCCGCGCGGACGAGCGTGCGCAGACGCTGCCCGTGGTCGTGCTCACCTCCTCGCGCGAGGAGCAGGACCTCGTCGAGAGCTACCGCCTCGGCGCGAACAGCTACGTCCGGAAGCCCGTCGACTTCGTGCAGTTCGCGGAGGCCGTGCAGACCCTCGGGCTCTACTGGCTGGTGGTGAACGAGCCGCCGCCGCTGAAGGACCGTCGGTGAAGCACCCGCTGCACGTCCTCCTCGTCGAGGACTGCGAGGACGACGGGGTCCTCCTCGCCCGCGCGCTCGGGCGCGCCGGGTGGGCGCCCACGTGCGAACGGGTCGAGACCGAGGCGGGGCTCCGGGCCGCGCTGGCCGCCCGGACGTTCGACGTCGTCGTGTCGGACTGGGTGCTGCCGCACTTCTCCGGGATGGCTGCGCTCGGCGTGGCCCGCGAGCTCGGGCTCGACACGCCGTTCATCGTCTGGTCGGGCAAGATCGACGAGGAGATGGCGGTCTCGGCGATGCGGGCGGGAGCGCACGACTTCGTCACGAAGGGCAACCTCGCGCGGCTCGGCCCGGCGGTCGAGCGGGAGCTGCGCGAGGGCGCGGCGCGGCGCCGGGCCAAGGCGGAGCTCGAGCAGGCCAAGGCGGAGCTCGATCGCTCCCGCCGACTCGAGGTGGCCGGCACGGTCGCGAGTCAGGTCGCGCACGACATCGGGAACCTCATCCAGCCGCTCATGCTGGACGCGGAGCGCGTCCGCCGTAAGCTCGAGGCCGAGCCAGCGGTGCAGCGGCTCGTCCACCGCATGATCCGGCGGGTCCAGGGGCTCGCCGACCTGAACCAGGACCTCCTCACGCTCGGCCGCCGCGGGCGGCGCGAGCCCGAGCCCACCGATCTCAACGGGATCGTCCGTGAGGCGCTCGACGGCCTGGAGGGTTCGCCCGCGCTCGAGATCGAGGTGGCGCTGGCGCCCGATCTGCCGCGGATCCCCGCCGCGCCCGGGCAACTCGCGCGCGTCGTGACGAACCTCGTCGGGAACGCCCGGGACGCGATGCGGAACGCGGGCGTACTCGCGGTGCGCACGAAGCTCGTCGAGCTGAGCGAGCCGGAGGGGTCGCTCCGGCCCGGCCAGTACGCCGTCCTCGAGGTCGAGGACACGGGCTGCGGCATCCCTCCCGACCAGCTCGAGCGGATCTTCGAGCCGTTCTTCACCACGAAGGCGGGCGGAAGCGGCCGCGGCTCCGGGCTGGGTCTCGCGGTCGTGCAGGCGATCGTCGACGACCACCGCGGCGCCGTGCTGGTGACGAGCGAGCTCGGGCGCGGCACGACCTTCCGCATCGTGCTGCCGGTCTAGCGCCCTTCGTGCCTCACGCCTCGCGCCGCCGCACCGAGCGTGCAGTCGGTTGCGGGAGGCGCCGACGTCCTTCGCGCTTGTCCCGGTCGCGTCTCCGCGGGCGCGACGAGTCGAGAAGTGGGCTCGTTCCTGCTCGCCTGTAACCGGCGACCCCTCTCCGCGTACTGACCGAAAGGTGCACGTGGAGCAGCGGCGGCGCGAGGACGAGCCATGACGACGACCAGGACGACGTTCCGAGAAGCGTGGGATCTCCCGGCGAATGCGACCCTGCGGCTGCGCGCCGGAACGGGCCGGTTCGTCCGGGTCGAGCGCGGCACCGTGCTCGTCACGCAGGAGGGCGACCTCGACGATCACGTGCTCGAGCCGGGCGATGGGCTCGTGCTCTCGCGCCGGGGGGTCGCGGTTGCCTGGGCTTTCACCGACGCGGCGCTCTCGGTTCACCCTGCGGCCCACCTGAAGGCGGCGTGAGCCCGCCCTGCGGGGCCGCGCGGTCGGCGACCTCCATCGGAAACGGGTCCGCGGGTCGAGCGCCAAGCATGCCGCCGGCGTTCAGGGTCCCCGCAAGCGGGCGACGGCCGCCAGGACACGCTCCCGCGACTCGTCCGAGAACCAGCTGTCGAGCCACCCCTCCAGCTCGGCGCCCGACTCGGCGCGGATCCGGGCGGCGGTGCCTCGCCGGGCGAGCTCCTTCACCTGCCGCACGCCGGCAGGCGGGAGCGCGGCAAGCCTCGCCGCCCGCTCGAGCGCGCGGGGGAGGAGGTCGGCCTCGGGGACCACCTCGTCGACCAGGCCGAGCTCGAGCGCGCGCCGGGGCGTCACCAGCGTCCCCTCGAGCGCCAGCGGCGCGAACGAGGCGGCCGGCAACGCGAGCTGCAGCGGGTGGAGCGCGATCGGGGGGAGCCCGAGCCCGAGCTGCGTCTCGTTGAGGCCGATGAGCCCGGGCCCGTCGGCCGCGACGCGCACGTCGGCCAGGAGGGCGAGCACGCAGCCGCCGGCGATGGCGTGCCCGTTGAGGGCCGCGACGATCGGCGCGGGCGCCTCGAAGACCCTCAGCATGACGTCCGTGAACGACGCCATGAACAGGCGCATGGCCTCCCGGTCGAGCTCGGCGAGGAGGGGCAGGTCGAGGCCGGCCGAGAAGGCGTTCCCGTGCCCGACGAGGACGATCGCGCGCGCGCCGGCGCAGGCGTCGAGCGCCTGGACGAGACCGGCGAGGAGCTCCGGGGCGATCGCGTTCACCTTCCCGCGGCGCATGCGCACGAGCGCCACGGTGCCCTTCGTCTCGACATCGACGCACGATGGATCGGACATCCCGGGACCTCCTCGCGCTCACGCCTGGAACGTGCGCACCAGCTTGGCGATGGCGCCGGGCATCGAGCGCACGCGCACGCAGCGGCCGGCCTCGTCGAACGTCTCGGAGAGGACGCGCGCGGTCTCGTACACCTCGCCGATGCGCCCCTGGCTCGCGTAAGGGATCAGCAGCTCGGCCTCGACCATCTGCGCCTCGAAGAAGTCGAGCACGGCCTGCCGGAGCGCGGCGACGTCCTCGGGCGCGTGCGCCGAGAGCAGGATCGCCCCGGGGAACCTCGCCTTCAACGCGCGCCGAGCGGCCTCGTCGAGCCGGTCGACCTTGTTGAGCAGCAGGAGGCTGGGCACCTCGGCCGCGCCGATGTCACGCAGGACGGCCCGGGTGACGTCGAGCTGAGCCTCGCTGTTCGGGTCGGAGGCGTCCACGACGTACAGCAGCAGCGAGGCCTCCAGCGCCTCGTCGAGCGTCGAGCGAAAGGAAGCGACCAGGTCGTGCGGCAGCTGCCGGAGAAAGCCCACGGTGTCGGACACCAGTACGCGGGGACGGGACTCCGGCTGGAGCGCCCGCACCGTCGTGTCGAGCGTCGCGAACAGCCGGTCCGCGACCAGCACCTCGCTGCCGGTGAGCGCCCGCATCAGCGACGACTTGCCGGCGTTGGTGTACCCGACCAGGGCGACGCGAAGCTGGTCCCTCCGAGCGAAGCGGCGGTGATCCTGATCCCGCTGGACCGCGGCCAGCCCCTCGTTCAGCTCCGCCAGCCGGTCGCGGATCTTGCGTCGATCGAGCTCGACCGCAGAGTCGCCGGCACCCCGCCCCTGCTGGCGCTCCGACCGGCCCGCCGACTCCCGCAACCGGGGCGACAGGTACTTCAGCCGGGCGATCTCGACCTGCATGCGCGCCTCGCGGCTGCGGGCGTGGCGGTGGAAGATGTCGACGATGACGCCGGTGCGATCGAGCACCAGCGCGCCGGTCGCCTTCTCCAGATTGCGGAGCTGGCTCGGGGACAGCTCGTGGTCGACGACCACCACCGTGGGCTTCTCCCCGACCCCGACCTGTGGCTCGGCGCCGGCGGCTTCCTCGTCGGGGGCGTCGTCGTCCTCGGCGGCCTCTGCCTCCCAGCGCTCCTTCGCCTTCGAGGTGCGGTCGGCGGCCCCCGAGGCGATGACGCCCGGACCGCCGGTGAGGTTGGCCAGCTCCTTGAGCTTGCCCGTGCCGAGCACCGTGCCCGCGCCGGTCTGCGCGCGCCGCTGGCTGAGCGTGGCGACCGTCTCGTAGCCGAGCGTGTGCACCAGCCTGCGGAGCTCGGCCAGGTGCGTGGCGTGCTCGAGATCCGACGCCTCGGGCAGCTGGACACCGACGAGGACGGCTCTCGGCCGACCGGCAAGGTGGTTCGACATGAGGGTGCTCGTACCAGATCCGGCGTGCCGACGTGCGACGCCCTGCGCGCCAGGCCCGACGCCTGCGCGCTCGGGCGCTTCATATCGAGGCAGGCTGGCCCTCCCGAAACCATAACGGCGCTGTTCAGCGATCCCAACGCGAACACGATCTACCGCTGGTCGCCCGACGGCCAGGTCTCGGTGTACCGCGCGAAGAGCGGCTACAAGGGCGTGGACGTGGGCGAGTACGGCCAGCCGGGCTCGAACGGCCTCACCCTCGACGCCGAGGGCCGGCTCACCCTCGACGAGCACGGCAACCGCCGGGTGACGCGCCTCGAGCGGAACGGCCAGCTCACCGTCCTCGCGGACCGCTACCAGGGGAAGCGCCTCAACAGCCCGAACGACCTCGTCTACCGCTCCGACGGCGCGCTCTACTTCACCGATCCGCCGTTCGGGCTGCCGAAGGCGTTCGACGACCCGAGGAAGGAGCTCCCGTACAGCGGCGTGTTCTGCCTCAAGGACGGCGCGCTGAAGCTCGTCTCGAAGGACCTCCTCGGTCCGAACGGCATCGCCTTCTCGCCGGACGAGCGGTTCCTCTACGTCACGAACTGGGACCCGAAGCGGAAGGTCGTGATGCGGTACGAGGTGCAGCCTTCCTGCGAGCTCCGGAACGGCCGGGTCTTCTTCGACATGACCTCGGCGCCGGGCGAGGAGGCGCTCGACGGCGTCAAGATCGATCGCGAGGGGCACCTGTTCGTCTCTGGGCCAGGCGGCGCCAGGCGGCGTGTGGGTGATCTCGCCGGAAGGCAAGCACCTCGGCACCATCGAGGCGCCCGAGCTGCCCGCGAACATGGCGTTCGGCGACGCCGACGGGCGGACCCTCTACATGACCGCCCGGACCGGCGTGTACCGGATGCGCCTCGCCCACGAGGGCATCCGGCCCCCGCTCGCGCGGGCCGGTCGGTGATCGCAAGGGATGAGCCGCGGCGCCCCGGCGCGCTGCACCAGCAGCGGATCCTGCGCTACCTGGGCGCCAGACTCTCGGACCTCGGGACGGGCTCTTCGATGGGCTAGCGGTTGGCCACGGCGCGTTCAGCGCCTGAGCCGCGCGAGCAGGTGATCGCCGACGCGCAGCGCGTTCGCCATGATGGTGAGCGCGGGGTTCACGGCGCCGGACGAAGGGAAGAAGCTCCCGTCCACCACGTACAGGTTGTCGAGCTCGTGGGCCTTGCAGGTCGCGTCCAGCGCGCTCGCGCGGGGGTCGCGGCCAAACCGGATCGTCCCGTTCTGGTGGGCGACGCCGGCGAGCGGGATCCGCTGCCCCACGTAGAGCGAGCGCGCGAACAGGCCCTGGTGGCAGTCGTGCCCGTGGATCGGGCAGCGCCGCTGCTGCTTCATCGCCGCCTTGAGGCGGGCGGTGAGCTGGCGGTGCGCCTCCTCGTTGTTGGGGCGGTAGGCGAGGACGAGGTTGCCCTCGCGATCGAGCGTGACCCGGTTCTCGGGGTCGGGGAGGTCCTCGCTCGTGAGCCAGAAGTCGAGCGAGTGCGTGGCCATGAGCTCGAGCGTGAAGCCCGGGGCGAGCGCGGGCGCGCCGGCCCGGAGCGACACGGCGTCGAGCTTCCCCACGAAGGAGACGTGGCCCATCGGGTGCGGGAACGCCTCGTCGCCGAGGTACCAGTCGTTCACCGAGAGCGTCTTCTGGAACACGGTCGGGTTCGGGCACCTCGAGATCGCCATCAGGACCGAGTTCACGTGGCCCATGTAGTGCCGGCCCACCACCCCCGAGCCGTTCGCGAGGCCCGCCGGGTGGCGGTCGCTCGCCGAGCGGAGGAGCAGCGCGGCCGAGTTGATGGCGCCCGCCGAGACCACCACCAGGCTCGCCGAGTACGTCTCGCGCGCGCCCGCTCGCTCCACGACCACTCCCGTCACCTCCCGCCCCGACGCGCTCGTCTCGAGCCGCATCACCGTGGCGTCCGTGAGGAGCGTGACGTTCGAGTGCTCCAGGGCGGGATCGACGGCGCAGACCTGGGCGTCGGCCTTGGCGCCGACGAGGCAGGGGAAGCCGTCGCAGGTGTTGCAGCGGATGCACTTGCTCGTCCAGCGGTTCCGCTCGTCGAGCATGATCCCGAGCGGCGTGTGGAACGGGCGGAGCCCCTGGCTCGCGAGGTCCTCTGCGAGCTGGGCGATGCGCGGCTCGTGCGACACCGCCGGGTGGGGGTAAGGCGCGGGGGAGCCGGGATCGGTCGGGTCCTCGCCGCGCGCGCCGTGCACCTGGTAGAGCCGCTCGGCCTCCGTGTAGTAGGGCTCGAGCTCGTCATCGCGCGGAAGGACGACATCGTCCGGAGCTGGCAGGAGGGCGTCGCCCGGCGGATCGCCGGCGCGGGCGCGAACCTCCGGCTGGTCCGCGGGCACGCTCGCCTGGCGGGTGAGCGGACGGTGGAGGTCGGCGGCGAGCGCCACCGCGCCGCGGCGGTGATCCTGAACGTGGGCGCCCGGCCGGTCGAGCCGGCCATCCCCGGGCTCCGGACGGTGCCCTGGCTCGACAACCGCCGGGTGATGCAGCTCCGCGAGCTCCCCTCCCACCTCGTCGTCATCGGGGGCGGCTACATCGGCTGCGAGCTCGCCCAGGCGTACCGGCGCTTCGGCTCCGCGGTGACGATCGTCGAGCCGGGCGCGCACCTCCTCGGTCACGAGGACGTCGAGGCCTCGGAGGCGATCGAGGGCGTCTTTCGCGGCGAGGGCATCGCGCTCCTCCTCGGCGCGCGCGCGGAGCAGGTCTCCGGCGGCGCGGGCCGGATCTCGATCCGGATGAGCGCCGCGCTCCCGGGCGACCTCGAGTGCCGCGAGCTCGTCGAGCTCGTGACGGACTACCTCGAGGATGCGCTTGCGCCCGAGGAGCGGACCCGGTTCGAGCAGCACCTCGCCGTCTGCCCCGGGTGCGCCGCTTACCTCCGCCAGCTCCGCGCCGCGCTGGGCGCGGCCGGCCGGCTCTCCGAGGACGCGCGCTCGCTTCCGGACGAGGCGCGCGACCGCCTGCTGACCGCGTTCCGCGACTGGAAGCGGCGGCGGCCGCTGGCGTAACGCCCGGCCCGGTCCGCCGTACTGAAGCGACGTCGGCGTGGCCCCGAGGCCCGCCCCGGAGGATGCATGGCACGGACGGCAGAGGAGCGGCGGCTCGAGGAGTCGAGGACCCGCGAGGCGCACTGGAAGCGCTGGGGCCCGTACCTGGCCGAGCGCGCCTGGGGCACGGTGCGGGAGGACTACTCCGAGCACGGCACCGCCTGGGAGTACCTGTCGCACGACCACGCCCGCTCGCGCGCGTACCGCTGGAACGAGGACGGGATCGCGGGGATCTCCGATCGACACCAGATCCTCTGCTTCGCGCTCGCGCTCTGGAACGGACGGGACCCGATCCTGAAGGAGCGAATCTTCGGGCTCACCGGCAACGAGGGGAACCACGGCGAGGACGTGAAGGAGCTCTACTACTACCTCGACTCGACGCCGACGCACTCGTACATGCGGATGCTCTACAAGTACCCGCAGCGCGAGTTCCCCTACGCGGAGCTGCTCGCCGAGAACCGCCGCCGGACGCGGAAGGACCTCGAGTACGAGCTCTGGGACACGGGGCTCCTCGAGGGCGGGCGCTACTTCGACGTGTTCGTCGAATACGCGAAGGCAGGCCCGGACGACCTGCTCGTCCGGATCGAGGCGTTCAACCGCGGGCCGGAGCCGGCGCCGCTCGACCTGCTCCCGACCCTCTGGTACCGGAACACCTGGAGCTGGAACGGCGAGAAGAAGCGGCCGTCGCTCCGCGCGGAGTCGAAGGGCCGCGTCCTCGCCCGGCACGCCACCGAGGGCGAGTACGTCCTCCACTGCGAGGGGGGGCCGGAGCTCCTCTTCACCGAGAACGACACCAACGCCGCACGCCTCTTCGGCGCGCCGAACGGCGTCCATCACGTGAAGGACGCCTTCCACGAGTACGTCGTGGACGGGCGCGCCGACGCGGTGAACCCCGACCGCATCGGCACCAAGTGCGCGGCGCGGTACCGGACCACCGTCCCGGCGAGGGGGAGCGTGGTCGTGAAGCTCCGCCTCCGCCGCGCCGCGATCGACGACGGCACGGCCGTGGGGAGGGACTTCGACGGCACGTTCGAGGCGCGCAAGCGCGAGGCGGACGAATTCCACGGCGCCATCGCTCCGGCCGGCCTCTCCGCGGACGAGCGGGACGTCCTCCGCCAGTCGCTCGCCGGGATGCTCTGGTCGAAGCAGTTCTACCACTACGTCGTGCGCGACTGGCTCGGGGGGGATCCCGCCCAGCCGAAGCCGGCCGAGTCGCGGCAACGCGGCCGGAACGCCGACTGGGGACACCTCTACTGCGCCGACGTCCTCTCCATGCCGGACAAGTGGGAGTACCCCTGGTTCGCGGCCTGGGACCTGGCCTTCCACTGCGTGCCGCTCGCGATGGTCGATCCCGACTTCGCGAAGGAGCAGCTCGTGCTGCTCCTGCGCGAGTGGTACATGCACCCGAACGGCCAGATCGCCGCATACGAGTGGGCCTTCGGCGACGTGAACCCGCCCGTCCTCGCCTGGGCCGCGAAGAAGGTCTACGACCTCGGGGAAGAGCCTCTACGACGCGATCGGCACCCAGGACATGACCACCGACGACGTCTACTACGAGCGGGGCATCAACCTCCTCCACGGCTTCCTCTCGGAGCACTACGTGGACGCGGCCGACCACATGGTCCGGGTCCCGCAGGGCGCGAAGGAGGTCGGCGTCCTGCTCGAGCCGCTCACGGTGGTCGAGAAGGGGATCGCGCAGGCCTACGAGATCCAGCGGCGGCTCCGCGTCTGGCGCCCGCGGCGCGCGGCGGTGCTCGGCGCCGGCACCATCGGGCTGCTCGCGACCCTCGTCCTCCGGCTCCGCGGCTTCGAGGTGACCACCTTCGGGAAGACGCCGCGGCCGAACCGGAACGCCTCGCTCCTCGAGGCGCTCGGGGCCCGGTACCTCATCACCTCCGAGACGACGGTGCCCCAGGCCGCCCGGCGCGACGGGGCCTACGACCTCGTCTTCGAGGCCTCCGGCTTCTCGCCGCTCGTCTTCGACGGGATGGAGGCGGTCGCCAAGAACGGCGTGCTCGTCCTCTCCTCCGTGACCGGCGGCGAGCGGAAGATCGAGGTGGACGCGGATCGCCTGAACCTGAGCTTCGTCCTCGGCAACAAGGTGATGGTCGGGACGGTGAACGCGAACCGCGAGTACTTCGAGCAGGGGGTCCGGGACATGGCCCACGCCGAGTCCGCCTGGCCGGGCTGGCTCGCGAGCCTGCTCACGCACCCGGTCAAGGGGCTCGAGCGCGTGGGCGAGCTGTTCGACAAGCTGAACGGCGGCGCCAGGGACGCGATCAAGGTGTTCTGCGAGGTGGCTGCGTCATGAGGGCTCCCGGCGATCTGCGGCGCACGCCGCGAACCTCCACGGGCCGGGACGGCGCCGGCGCGGAGCCGGCGCTCCGCGCCCCGCCGCCCATCGTGGTCCCCGCCGCCGTCTGCCAGGATTACGCGCGGTCGTCCCGGCTCGAGTGGCTCGAGACGAACGGGCTCGGCGGGTTCGCGATGGGC
>Ga0184637_10000321_pt1 | contig 35592 bp, 25 predicted proteins | sample PLM3_127_b2_FD_133143 | JGI IMG/M metagenome (GOLD analysis project Ga0184637, IMG submission 133143) | Groundwater sediment microbial communities from an aquifer in East River, Colorado, USA - PLM3_127_b2 | ecosystem: Environmental > Terrestrial > Soil > Riparian zone | place: USA: East River... | reverse complement strand
CCGTTTCCCGGAGGCCGACCAGCCAGTCGAGATCCTCGCGGAAGAAGAGTGCTATGGGAACGACGCGGCTCACCCGGGTCGAGGTCGCCTTCGAGAGCCGTCCCCAGGCCACCTCGCCGGAAAAACACAGCTGATCCAGATACTCCGGTCGATAGTCGGCGAGGCGCGCGGGGAGAACGTGGCTCTCCCAGGCGGCCGCGGGGACTTCGTAGCCTTGCAGCTGATAGACGAGGCGGGCGAGCCCTTCCACCCCGTGGAGCCTCGAGCTTCCCGCGAGATGCTGCCAGCGGAGAAGAAACCGCATGAAGTTAGCGGTCGAGACCGGCTCGATCTCGCGGCGCAGGCGGCCGAGCGTGAGACGGTGGATCCGGGCGAGAAGCCTCCTCTGGCACCATTCGATCTCGTCTCCGGAATCCGCGGTGAAGCGGCCGCGGAGCACCTGGCCCTCGGCCTCGAGTCTCAGGAGCGCGGACTGGACCAGGCCGTCGCGAAGCCCGAGCTTCTCGATGAAAAAGCTCGCGCGCCTCGGTCCCGTCGAATCGAGCCATCCCCGCACGACGGCGGTCGCCGCTTCCTCCGCGCTCTCGACGCCCTGCCCTGAAAGCGAGGCGAGCTCGGACGCGAGCTCTCCTTCCGGAAGCGTCTTCTCGACGAGGGCCTTTCGCTCCGCCGAGAGCCAGAAGAACGATTCTCCCACGCGAAAGCGCGCCGCCCGCCGATCGCGCGAAAGCTCCTCGAACCAGGGCGCCCACTCCGCGGTCTCCGGCACGAGCACCAGGGTGAGGAGAGCGTCGTGAAGCTCATCGGCGCATCGGACGAGAGGCCAGGATTCTTCCTCGACGAGGCGAATCGCCTCGGGGTCGAGACGGCCGAGCTCGCTCGCGTCTCCGCCTTCGATCGTGCGCCGCAGCTGGACGGCGCGCGCGCGCCGCTCTTCGAGGGGCGCGTCGTCGAGAAACGCGTAGGGGTTCGCGTTCACGATCTCGTGGGAGAAGGGCGAGGGTGACACACTCTCTTTCACCACGCATCGGATCGCGCCGCCCTCGATGCCCTCGAGGACGGTTCTCAAACCGTCCAGATCCATCGCCTCGTGCAGGCAGTCGGAGATGGTCTCTTTCACCAGAGGGTGATCGGGAATTCGGATCGGTCCCGCGAGGTTCTCGGCACAGGCCGCCTGATCGGGGAAGACCGCGGCGAGAAGATCGTCGGCGCGCATCCTCTGGATCGGCGGCGGGACTTTCTGCCCTCCGCGAAAGCGCGGAATCGCGAGAGAGCGGCAGAGGTTCCAGCGCCAGCGCGCGGTGAACATCGGCGCCGCGAGAAGCGCCTGAGTGAGGACCGCCTCCACCGTCTGGTTCTTCACGAGCTCGGGGACGATCTCGAGCGGAAACGCATGCTGCTCGCTCAACGACACGATGATTCCGTTGTCGGTTGCCGCCGCCTGGAGCTCGAGGTTGAACGAGCGGCAGAAGCGCTTTCGGAGCGCGAGACCCCAGGCGCGGTTGATGCGCGACCCGAACGGGGAGTGAACGACGAGCTGCATCCCGCCCGATTCGTCGAAGAAGCGCTCGATGACCACGGTCGTGAACGAAGGGACGACCCCGAGCGAGCGCTCGCCGGCCTCGACGTACTCGACGAGCTCCTCCGCCCCGCGGCGGCAGAGCCCCGCCTCTTCGGTCAGGCCGCGGAGGCGGTCCTCACGGCCCTCACCCGAGGCGCAGGCCGCCCGTTCACGAAGCTCCGATACCTCGCGCGAAAGCTCCAGCGTCCGTCCGGGAGCTTCTCCCCGCCAGAACGGAACCGAGGGCGGCGCGCCCTTGGCATCTTCCACGCGCACCCTCCCCGACTCCACGCGGCGGATGCGCCAGGAGTGGGTGCCCAGGAGGAAGACGTCGCCGGCGAGGCTCTCGACCGCGAAGTCCTCGTCAAGGGTGCCCACGATCTTCTCCTCCGGCTCGGCCACGACGAAGTACGCCGCGTTCTCGGGAATCGCTCCTCCGGAAGTGATGGCGGTGAGCCGCGCGTTTTTTCGGCCGCGCAGGCGTCCGTTCACCCGATCGCGGTGAACGTAAGCCCCGGCCCGTCCGCGCGAGGAGGCGATGCCCTCGGAGAGCATCTCGACGATGTCCTCGTAATCCGAGCGCGCGAGGTTCCGGTAAGGGTAGGCGCGACGAAACGCCTGGTAGAGGTCTTCCTCTCCCCAGTCGTCCGCGGCGACCGCGGCCACGATCTGCTGCGCCAGAACGTCGAGCGGAGATTCGGGAATCTCGAGAGCATCGAGCTCCCCTTTGCGGATTCCGCGAACGAGCGCCGCGCACTCCACGAGCTCGTCGCGGGTGGTGGCGAAAAGGGTCCCCTTCGGCGTCGCGGAAAGGAAATGCCCCGAGCGGCCGACCCGCTGGAGCAGCACCGCGAGAGAGCGCGGCGTCCCGATCTGGCACACGAGGTCGATGGTCCCGACGTCGATACCGAGCTCGAGAGAGGCGGTGGCGACGACCGCCTTGATGACTCCGCGTTTGAGCTCGTCCTCGGCCCGCAGGCGAAGCGCGCGGGAGAGGCTTCCATGGTGCGCCAGGATCGCCTTCTCCCCGAGCCTTTCCTCGAGATGATGGGCCACGCGCTCCGAAAGCCTTCGGGTATTGACGAAGACCAGCGTCGTTTTGTGGGAGGTGATGAGCTCCGCGAGCCGATCGTAGATCTCCGCCCACATCTCGTTCGTGGCGACAGCTCCGAGCTCGTCTCTCGGGACCACGACCGAAAGCTCCATGTCGCGGCGGTGCCCGACCTGAACGATTTCCGCATCGCGGCTCAAGTAGCGCGCGACTTCCTCGACGGGCTTCACCGTGGCCGAAAGACCGATGCGCTGAGGCCGTTTTCCACCGGCCTCGGTCACCAGCCGATCGAGCCTTTCGAGCGAGAGCGCGAGGTGGGCGCCGCGCTTGTCGTCGGCGAGCGCGTGAATTTCGTCCACGATCACCGTCTCGACGCTACGCAGAATCTCCCGGCTCTTCGCGGCGGTGAGGACGATGTAAAGCGACTCCGGGGTCGTGACCAGGATGTGCGGCGCCGCCCGAAGCATCTTCTGTCTCTCCGCGGGAGGAGTGTCCCCGGTGCGCACCGCCGTCCGGATGGACGCGAGAGACATGCCGCGCCGCTCCGCGAGCTCGCGGATCCCCGCGAGCGGTACCTCGAGGTTCTTGTGGATGTCGTTGCCGAGCGCCCGCAGGGGCGAAACGTAGACGACCGAGACCGCCTCCGGAAGCTCGCCCTCGCTTGCGGTCTTCACCAGACGGTCGATGGCGAGGAGAAACGCGGCGAGGGTCTTCCCCGAACCGGTCGGCGCGGAGATCAGGACGTCGCGGCCCGAGGCGATGAGGGGCCAGCCCTGGAGCTGCGGCTCGGTCGCGCCGCCGAACCGGGTCTCGAACCATTCGCTGACCAGGGGCTGCAACGACGTCATAAGCGCCTATTCTAACGCCCGTCAGAACGTGACGAAGAACCCGGCGGTAGCGCTCCCCTGCGTGAGGAAATCCGCCTCGACCTCGGCGAGGCAACCTCCGGGAAGCGAGCAGAGGAATCCGCCCTGGGTCTGGAGGAACGTCGGCCAGACGCGTGCTTCCAGGCGAAGGCCGAACCGTGGGGAGAGGTACGTCTTGACCCCGAGTCCCGAGCCGATGGAGAAACGCCATTCACTTCCCGCGTCTTCCACCTTGTGGTCGAACCGCGTCGCGCCCACGGTGAGCGCGAAGTAGGGCCTGAGCCGGCCCTCGCCGAACTCGACGGCTCCTCCGAGGTGGTAGTACTCGACGGAAAGGCCAACCCATGCCGAGGAAAGAAGGGATGGTTGCTGAGGAAGTCGAGAGTGGTGTCCTGCCTGCCGTACAGCATCTGTATCGTGGCATCCGGCCGCACCCGAACGTCGAGGATCACTCCGTAGGTTGCGTCGGGCTCGATCTCGAGCTGACCCGGCCGGGAGAGGATGCTTCCCCCGAACTGGACTCCGGCGAAAGGCGAGACCTCGACGCGGCGACCCTGCGCATATACGTTTCCGGCGAGAGCGATGGCGAGAAGACAACCGAGTGCGAGATACTTGGGCCCTTTCGAGGTCTTCATTGAAATCATTATCCTTGATTCTCGCTTCGTTTCTCGCGGCCGGCGTCGCTCGCGGAGAGATCGCCTCCGATCTCGACGCCCTCGCCTCTTCTTACTATCCCGCGGCCGAGCCAGGCGCCGCCGTCCTGGTGATCAAGGACGGGGAGGTGCTCCTTCGCAAGGGCTACGGACTCGCCGATCTCGAGCAGGAGATCCCGATCGAGCCCGACATGGTATTCCGCATCGGCTCGGTGACGAAGCAGTTCACGACGGCGGCAATCCTCCTCCTCGAGGAGGAAGGCAAGCTCTCGGTCGAGGACGATCTCCGCAAGCATCTTCCCGACTTCCCAACGTCAGGGCGTACCATCACCATCGCGCAGCTCCTGACCCACACCTCGGGAATCCGCAGCTACACCGACATGCCGGATTTTGGAGGAAAGATGCGGGAGGACATGAGCGTCGACCAGATCATCGCTCTCTTCCGCGACCAACCCCTCGGCTTCGAGCCGGGGGAGAAGTACGCCTATAACAACTCCGGTTACGTTCTCCTGGGCGCCATCGTCGAGAGGGTCAGTGGAAAGACCTACGAGACCTACCTGCGGGAGAAGGTCTTCGAGCCTCTCGGAATGTCGCAGACCTACTACGGGAGCGCTTCTCGAATCGTTCCCAAACGGGCCCAGGGGTACGACGGCGTCAACGCGGAGTTCGAGAACGCCGAGTACCTCAGCATGAGCATTCCCTACGCGGCGGGGTCGCTCCTTTCGACGGTCGACGACCTCGCGAAGTGGGATCGAGCGCTCTACGGAACGGGACTCCTGAGCCAGGCCTCGCTCGACAAGTGGTGGAAGCCGTTCTCTCTGGCGAGCGGTGAATCCATCCACTACGGCTACGGCTGGTCGATCTCTTCTTACGAGGGCCACCCGGTCGTAAGCCATGGAGGCGGGATCAACGGCTTCACGTGCTATTTGCTCCGGATGCCCGAGGACCGGGTCTTCGTCACCGTGCTGACGAACAAAAACGACGAGAAAGCGAATCCGGGGGTCGTGGCACGAAGGCTCGCCGCGGCCGCGATCGGGAAGCCCGTCGACGAGACAACGGTCGCGCTCGACCCCGGCGCGCTCGCCAAGCATGCGGGGCTCTATCGCACATCCGGAGGCGCGCGCTATCTGGTGAAGCTCGACACCGACCGACTTCTGCTGCGGCGGTTCGGAGACGAGCACCCGGAGGGCGGACGGACGCGAAACCCGGGGCCGAACGAGCGCTTGAACCGCGCCGCGGGGAAGCTCCTGCCGGCGTCCGAGTCAGAGTTCCTCGTCGAGGACTCTCTCACCCGCGCGAGGTTCGAGGGAGCGAAGGGCCTCCTGGTCGAGGATTGGGGCCGCGTGGAGCGGGCCGAGCGAAGCGACGAGGGGTTCGACGATCCATCGAGGGTGCTCGCCGCCGTTCAGAAACTCTTCGATGGAGTCAGCGCGAAGGACGGGGAGGCGATGCGCGGGGTTCTCGACCGGGACGCCCGTCTCGTCCGGACCGAGACGCGAAACGGGGTTCCTCGAACCCGGCCCACGTCGGCCGCGGATTTCGTGACCAGGATCCTCGAGCACGACGGTCCGGCGCTTCGCGAGAAAATCTGGAATCCGGAAGTTCGAGTCGCCGACAACCTCGCGACCGTCTGGGTGCCCTACGCATTCTACGTAGGAGATCGCCTGGTGCACTGCGGCGAGGACGCGATCCAGCTCGCGAAGACCGACCTCGGCTGGCCCGGGTGGAAGATCATCGCCATCGCCGATACTCAGAGGACCGAGGGCTGCAACCCGAACTGAGAGCGATCCGAGGAGCGGCTCGTACTTGCCGGGTGGAGCAGTGTAAGCACCGACGCCATGACATCCTGGTCACGCCGGCATTACCTGAAATTCGCCGACGAGCGCATGCGCCCGGCCAGGGAGCTCGTGGCTCAGGTGCCGCTGTCTTCTCCCACCCATATCTACGATCTCGGCTGCGGTCCCGGCAATTCGACCGCGCTGCTGGCCGAGGCCTATCCGAACGCCGAGGTGATCGGCGTCGACAATTCCGAGGAGATGCTGTCCGAGGCGCGCAGGGTGCTGCCCTCCCGCGCCTTTCTCTTTGGCGACCTGGCGCGGTGGCTGCCGGAGAAGGATGCCGACCTCCTGTTCTCGAATGCCACGCTCCACTGGATCCCCGACCATGCCGTACATACGGCCCGCATCGCCAAGGCCTATCCGGCAGGGCGGAACGGGAAGGTGTTGCTGCGCTTACCGCGCCTGTTCATCGTTGCTATACGGTAAGCAGGTTTCAGGAGGCGCACCGAAGTGGATGGACTTCCCGCCTGGCCGCCTGGCCGCCTGGCCGCCTGGCGGCCCGGCCCGCTTGCACCCCGACTCGAGGTTACCTATTCTTGGCCGCCGCTCTTTGGCTCAACAGGAGTCCTCCGAATGCGATATTTCGTTCTTTCCTTCCTGATCGCCCTTGCCGTCACCCCGCTCGCTCTCGCCCAGGAGGAGCGTCTACTGGGCTTCCGCCGCGAGAGCGAACGCGCGCAGCGCGAGCTGGAGGCGAAGCTCCAGGCCATCCCCAATCCCGACAACCTCCGTGAGTACATGAAGCTTCTTTCCGCCAGACCCCACCACGTCGGCTCGCCTTACGATCGCGAGAACGCGGAGTGGATTCTCTCGAAGTTCAAAGAGTGGGGTTTCGAGGCCGAGATCGAGACGTTCGACGTTCTCTTCCCGACGCCAAAGACGCGGATAGTCGAGCTCGTGGCACCGACGTCGTTCAAAGCCCGACTCGATGAGCCGGTTCTCGCCGTGGACCCCACCTCCGATCAGAAATCCGAGCAGCTTCCTACCTACAACGCTTACTCTCGCGACGGCGACGTCGAAGCACCGCTCGTGTACGTCAACTACGGCCTTCCGGCCGACTACGAGCGACTCGAGCGACTCGGCGTTTCCGTCAAGGGAGCGATCGTGATCGCGCGCTACGGCATGTCCTGGCGAGGCATCAAACCGAAGGTCGCCGCCGAGCATGGCGCCGTCGGCTGCCTGATTTATTCCGATCCGCGCGACGATGGGTACTTCGGAGGGAAGGTCTTTCCCGATGGACCGATGCGGCCCAGGGACGGCGTCCAGCGCGGAAGCGTGATGGACGCGCCTCTCTATCCCGGCGATCCGTTGACTCCCGGCGTGGGAGCGACCAAGGACGCCCAGCGTTTGACCGTAGCCGAGGCGCCGACTCTCACGAAGATTCCGACACTCCCGATCTCCTACGGCGACGCCCAGCCTCTCCTCGAAGCCCTGGGCGGGCCGATAGCTCCGGTCGAGTGGCGCGGGGCGCTCCCCATCACCTATCACGTCGGGCCCGGGCCGGCGAAGGTCCATCTCGAGGTCGAGGCGAACTGGGACATCAAGCCGGTACACAACGTCATCGCGCGGATTCGAGGCGCCGTCCATCCCGACGAGTGGATCCTCCGCGGCAATCACCACGACGCCTGGGTCAACGGCGCCGAAGACCCGGTCTCGGCGATGGTCGTCATGCTCGAGGAAGCCCGCGCCCTCGGGACGCTGCTGAAGGAGGGATGGCGGCCGAACCGCACCATCATCTACTGCGCCTGGGACGGAGAGGAGCCCATGCTCCTCGGCTCGACGGAGTGGGCGGAGGCGCACGCGGAGGAGCTGCGCCAACACGCGGTCGCGTACGTCAACAGCGACGGCAACGGCCGCGGCTACCTCAGTATGGGCGGCTCCCACACTCTTCAGACCTTCATCAACGGCGTAGCCCGTGAGGTGACCGACCCGGAAAGCGAGGTCTCGGTCGTTCGCCGCGAGCAGCTTCGCCGCATCGCGAGGGCGACGACGCCAGAAGCGAGAGAAGACCTTCGGCGCCGCACCGACCTCACCATCGATGCCCTCGGGAGCGGAACCGATTACACCGCTTTCCTCGATCATCTCGGAATCGCGTCCCTCGACCTGGCGTATGGCGGAGAGGACGAGGGCGGCATCTACCACTCCATCTACGACGACTTCTACTGGTACGAGCGTTTCTCGGATACCGACTTCGTCTACGGCCGCGCTCTCGCCCAGACAGTTTCGACGGCCGTGGTGCGTCTCGCCGGGGCCGAGATTCTCCCGTTCGACTTCGAGGCGCTCGCCCAAACCGTGAGAGGCTACGCCAGGGAGCTGAAGGCTCTTCACGAGAGCCGGCAGATGGAGGTCCGCGAGCGCAACCTCCAGATTGAAGAAGGGCTGTTCCAGGCGACGTTCGACCCGCGGCGGCCTATCGTCCCGCCGCCGAAGGAGGACGTGCCGCCGCATTTGAACTTCGCCCCGATGGACAACGCCATCGACCTCCTGGAAAAAAGCGCCGGCCGATATGCCGCTGCAGCGGACTCCGCTCTGTCGTCCGACGAGCCCCTTCCCGCCGATGCGGTACGGGCGCTGAACCAGAAGCTCAAGGAGAGCGAGCGCCGGCTGACGAGCCCCGAAGGGCTCCCCCGTCGTCCCTGGTTCAAGCACTTGCTCTACGCTCCCGGGGTTTACACCGGCTACGACGTGAAAACCGTTCCCGGGGTGCGAGAGGCGATCGAACAGAAGCGGTACGCGGAGGCAAACGACGAGATCGTGCGGGTTGCGAGAGCGCTCGAGAACGAAGCGGCCCTCGTCGACTCCGCCGCCTCCGACCTGGAAGCGATTCGCAAATAAACGTCATGAAGGAGGTTTCTCTCGTGAGAACGCTCGTCACCACTCTCGTCTTGCTTCTGGGCACAGGAGGCGCGGCTCAGGCCGCCGAGCTTTCGAACGCCACCATCGCCGACATCAACGCCGCCTTCGATGCCGGGACGCTGACGTCGGAAAAGCTCGTGGCGCTCTGTCTCGCCCGGATCGCTGCCTACGACGAGGCCGGCCCGAAGCTCAACGCCATCCTCGCGCTGAATCCGAAAGCCCTCGACGAGGCGCGCGCTCTCGACCGGGAGCGCAAGACGAAGGGCCGTCGGTCGCCGCTTCACGGGATTCCCGTGGTTCTGAAGGACAACATCGACACCAGGGACCTTCCCACCACGGCCGGCTCCTTCTTGCTTTCCGGCTCGCTTCCGCCGGATGACGCCTTCATCGTGAAGAAATTTCGAGAGGCGGGGGCGATCGTCCTCGCGAAGCTCAACATGAGCGAGTTCGCCTCGGGAGCGGCGATGAGCTCCCTCGGGAGCGCGAGCTTGAACCCGCACGACGTCATTCGGTCTCCCTCGGGATCGTCCGGCGGCACCGGCGTCGCCATCGCCGCGGGCTATGCCCCCGTGGGAATCGGCACCGATACCGGGGGATCGATCCGCGGGCCCTCGGCCGCGAACGGGATCGTCGGTCTCAAGCCTACGCACGGTCTCGTGAGCCGGGACGGGATCGTGCCGCTCGCGCTTTCGTTCGACACCGCCGGCCCCATGGCGCGCCACGTCTACGACGTCGCCATAACGCTCGGGGTGATCGCTGGCGTCGATACCGCCGACGACGCCACGCGAAAGAGTGAAGGAAAGCTCGAGGTCGATTACACCAAGGCCCTCGACGCGAAGGCGCTCGCGGGCGCGCGCATCGGAATCGCTCGGGACTTCATGGGCCAGGACGGGGAGACGGACTGGATCGTCGAAGCTTCGCTCGCCGCGATGCGCGCCTCCGGGGCCACGGTCGTGGACGTGACGTTTCCGAAATGGCTTCTCGACTCGCGGGAAGAGTTCTACCGCACCATTCGCTACCGCGAGTTCAGGGCCCAGATCGCCGATTATCTAGCGACGCTCGGGCCGACGTATCCGAAGACGCTCGCAGAGCTCATGGAGCGCTCGAAGAGCGTGACGTCGCCCCGCGCCGACGGAGTCGTTCCGAACCCTGTTCGGTGGTCGCTCATGGAGCGGGAGGAAAAGAGCGGCACTCTCGCGGACTACGACTACCTCGCGGTGCGCGATCATCTCCTGCCCTTGATGCGCGCCATGATCGAAGGAGTGATGCGCTCTGAGAAGCTCGACGCGATCGTCTATCCGACCTCTCCGCGCCGTCCCGGGCGAGCGGATGAGGATCTCGGTCCCGCTGCGCCGTCGCCGCTTTCCGCCACCAACATCGCGAACCTGACGGGGTTCCCGGACCTGATCGTTCCCGCCGGATTCACCGGTCGGGGCCTCCCGGTCGGTCTCTCGTTTCTGGGCGTCGCCTTCAGCGAGTCGCGTCTCCTCGCTCTCGGATACGCCTTCGAGCAGGCGACCCACGCCATTCGAACACCGGTCAACGCTCCGCCTCTTGCCGGCGAGACCATCCGTCCATGACGGCAACAGGTACGGGGCGGAAGGCCCGATCTCGCGCAAAGCCGCCGACGGCGGATTGACGAAGTATCTGAAGCGGTAGACCGTCAACGGATCGGCCGCGGTCGCCGGCCATAACGTGCGATGTCGTCGTGCTTGACGACATCTACGAAGTAGATCGTGCCTTGCTCCACGAGGAACACGATCCGGTCGCCGCTGCTGATGCGGGCCTCGAGGTAGTGCCTATCAGGCAGGATAGGCTTCACGTGGAGTCCGGCGGAGTCGATCCCCCTGATGAGGATGACGAGGGCCAGAATCACACGGTCGCATGAAGCTTGACGATTCACTGGCAAGGATGCATAACTGGCCTTCCAGCTCTCGGACCAACTAGCGGAAAGAAAAGCCGGCCGCCCCACGCTGGATCAACGCCGCTTCTTCCGCGGGCGCCTCTTCAGGCTGTCGAGCAAAGCCTGAGCCTCGTCCGCCCCCCTGGTCGCCGTCACCCGACCGGCGGCGATCTCGCCCTCGGCTTTTTGAATCCGCTGCCGCATCTCGGGGTGGTGAAACCAGAGCTGGTCTCTCGGCACCAGCGCCGCCGGAACGAGCTCGTACGTCCCACGCTCCGTGCGCTCGAGCAGCACGAAATCGCCCGCGCGCAGGCCAAGCGAGGCGCGAACCTCCTCGGGCAGCGTTGCCCGCCCCTTCCGGTCCAAGCTCAGATAGGAAATGGTACTCGCCATAAACTCCATCCCACAGTGGGAAAGTACCACATATGGACAGCGCGGGGCGAGCGCGCTTGTTTCTCGCCAGGCCGCCGAGGGTAGACTGACGAGGTATCTGAAACGGTAGGGCGCCGAGCGTCTTCCCCAACAGGCGACGGATTCTTCCAACAACTTGATTTCCGCTCGGGTTGTGATGTAACCTAGTTACATCACTCGGAGGAAGAGAACTTGGCCACTACCATGCATCGATTCCAGGTCTCGTTGCCGCACTGGCAACAGCAGTTTCTGAGCGCGCGCGCCAGGAGAGACGGAGTGAGCGTAGCGGAAGTCATCAGGGTTCTGATTGCGCGCGAGGCCCAATCTGCGGCCGGGAGCGCGACCACGGAATCGTTCCTCGAGCTTGCCGGCATAGGGGAGGACCGTCTTCCGCTCATCGGTGGGTTAGCGGTCAGCGAACGCCCAGAGGCGTATTTGACCGCCGATCCCCACGGCGCCAGCACGAGAAAGCGGAGACGCTCGCGGGTGAGGCGGCGAACAAGAACTTGAGCTCCCGCCGCGTTCTCGTCGACACCGGCGCGATCTACGCATTCCTTGACCGCAAAGACCGGCACCACCGGGAGGCAGTTGGTTTCGTAAAAGCCCACCTGAAGCGCGGCGCCGCGTTCGTCCTGGCCGACATCGTATTCAGCGAATTGATGACCCTGGTCAAGGCGCGCCTGGGCCCGCAGGTAGCGATTAGAGCCGGACGAGCGCTTCGTGAAAGTGCTGCACATCTCTGGATCTCGCTCGGCGAAGAGGGTGAACGAGAAACGTGGGCTATCTTTGAGAAGTACGACGACAAAGAGTGGTCTTACACCGACTGCGCGATTTTGGCCCTCGCCAGGCGCGTGAAGGTCAAAACGGTTTTTGGTTTCGACGGGCACTTCGATCAGATGCCCGACGTAGACCGCGTGCCGTAGAAGCCGAAGTCCGACTACCTTCGGGAGGAACTCCTCCGCCGGTTTCGGCGACCGGCTAGCCTCGGCCGAATATAGCGAGTATTCTCTGCGGCGGCAGGCGGATGATCGGAACGACGCTCTCTCATTACGAGATCTTGGAGAAGCTCGGCGCTGGAGGGATGGGGGTCGTCTACCGGGCGCGCGACGCGAAGCTCGGCCGTGACGTCGCCATCAAGGTCCTGCCGGCGGACGTCTCCCACGACGCCGAGCGTCTTTCCCGATTCGAGCGCGAGGCGCGCCTTCTCGCGTCTCTGAACCATCCGAACGTCGCGACCCTTCACGGGTTCGAGGAGGCCTCGGGCACGCACTTTCTCGTCATGGAGCTCGTTGAAGGCGAGACGCTCGGTGAGAGAATCGCGCGAGGCCCGCTTCCCCTCGAAGAGGCGCTGCCGCTCTTTCATCAGATAGCCGAGGGGCTCGAAGCGGCTCACGACAAGGGTATCATCCACCGCGATCTGAAGCCCTCGAACGTGAAGATTACCCCCAAGGGGAAGGTCAAGGTGCTCGACTTCGGCCTGGCGAAAGCTCTCACGCCGCGTGAGAGCGGGCCGCAATCGGAGTCTCCGACCGTCACGAGGAGTCCGTCGGAGGCGGGGGTCATCATGGGAACGGCCGCTTACATGAGTCCGGAGCAAGCCCGGGGGAAGACTCTCGACAAGAGGACGGATATCTGGGCGTTCGGATGCTGCTTGTTCGAAGCGTTGACCGGGCGCGCGGCGTTTCTCGGCGAGACGGTTTCGGACACCCGTGCCAAGATTCTCGAAAGAGAGCCTTCGTGGGATGCGCTACCCAGCCGAACGCCGAAGAAGATTCGCGACCTTCTCGCGTGGTGTCTGACGAAAGACCCTTCGATGCGCCTTCACGACATCGCCGACGCGCGCATCGAGATTGCCAAAGTCTCGGAAGAACCAGCGGAACTCCCCGCTGCCGTCGCAACTCGCGTGAACAGGACGACTCTCGCCGCCATCGGGCTGGCAGCGGCCTTTGCCGCGGTGGCCTCTTGGAGCCTCACGCGCAGTCCCGCGACGACGGGGCGAGAGGTCACCCGCTCCATCCTGCCACTTCCCGAAGGCGAACGGCTCGCGCGAGATATTGCAGCACCTTCGGTCGCCATTTCTCCCGACGGACGCTATATCGCCTTTCTCACCGGGGTCGGTTCTGTCACCGGGATCGATCGAAATCGTCTCTCGCTTCGATCGCTCGACGAGATGGAAGCGCGAGCGATCGAAGGAAGCAATGGCGCCGCCAACCCGGTGTTCTCCCCGGACAGCAAATGGGTCGGCTTCGCCAGGGATCAAACGCTCCTGCGCACGGCGGTGAGCGGAGGCGCACCGCGCCGCATCTCCAGCCTCGGCGGTACTCCGCGCGGGGTGGACTGGAGGGGCGACGAGCTGGTGTTTTCTGGTGACGTCAGCAGCGGTCTCTTCCGGGTTCCCGCGGCTGGCGGCGAGCCCGAGGTCCTCACCGTCCTCCATAAGGAGCGCCGCGAGAAGACGCACCGGTTTCCTCAGGTGCTTCCCGGAGGCGACGCGGTCCTCTTCACGCTCGCCACGAGCACGACGGGGTCTTGGGACGACGCCTCCATCGCCGTCGCTTCTATGAAGACGGGAGAGTACCGGATCGTTCTGGAGGGAGGTGCGAACGCTCGGTTCAGCTCGACGGGTCATATCGTCTTTGCCCGGGGTGGAGCGCTCCACGCGGCGACGTTCGATCTCGAAACGCTCGAAGTGAGGGGCCAGCCGGTGCGGGTCCTCGAAGGTGTGATGACCTCTGCCGTGGCCGGGTCTGCCGAGTTCGCTATTGCCGAGAACGGGTCGCTCCTCTACGCCCCGGGTCTTTCGGGTACGGAGGATCGACGGGTCGTTTGGGTCGACCGCGGCGGCCGAGTCGAGCCTCTCATCGAGACCCCGCGACCGTTCACCGCTCTCCGGCTTTCCAGTGATGGCCGCTACGTCGCTGTTCAAGTCCACGCCTGCATCGACTCCATTTGGCTCTATGCGATGGATCGAGGAACACTGACCCGACTGACTTCCGAGTGGGACAACATCATCCCCGTCTGGGATCCGAGCGGCCGGGAGATCGCGGTCTCTTCCGCTCGAGCGAGCGCATACAATCTCTACAAGCTGGCAGCTGATGGCGGAGGGCAGGCGGAGCGGCTTGCGAAGAGCGATTACACGCAGGTCCCCACGTCCTGGTCGCCCTATGGCTCGGTCCTCGCCTTTCACGAATTGAGAGTGGAGACCGGAGCCGACGTGTTCTTGCTTTCGCTTTCGGGTGACCGCGAGCCCAAGCCGTTTCTGAACGGGCGGCCCAACGAGATGTTTGCGGCGTTCTCCCCCAGCGGTACGTGGATCGCATATCAATCGGACGAAACCGGGCGGTTCGAAATCTACCTTCGCCGTTATCCCGATGGAGGGAGCCTTCGGCAGGTTTCGACGGACGGCGGCACCTATGCGGTCTGGAACCCGAACGGGAGGGAGCTTTTCTACCGGAGCAACGACAAGATAATGTCGGTCGCGGTCGAGACCGAAGGGGACCTCGCGCTGGGGCGTCCCGCGGTGCTCTACGAAAAACGCTATGGCCGATCGGCCTTCAGCACTTTCGCGGTGACACCCGACGGCCAGCGTTTCATCGACCTCGACGACAGCGTCGCCGAGCCGGCCCCAACCTACCTCGTCCTGGTGCAGAATTTCGGAGAGGAGCTGAAACGCCTGGCCCCGCCGAGGAATTGAAGACGAGATGTCATCTCTGACGCGCACCAGCCTTGGTCCATACGAGATTCTCTCCCTGCTCGGAGCGGGCGGGATGGGAGAAGTCTATCGCGCCCGGGACTCGAGACTCGGCCGCGAGGTCGCGGTCAAGATCCTTCCCTCCTCTTTCTCCGCGGATGCGAAACGGCTCCACCGGTTCGAGCAGGAGGCCCGCGCCGCCGGAATGCTCAATCATCCGAACGTTCTGGCCATCTATGACGTGGGTACGCACGAAGGCTCGCCCTACCTCGTCTCGGAGCTACTCGAGGGAGAGACGCTTCGGGCCCGGTTGGGGGCGGGGGCTCTTCCCCTGAGCAAGGTGTTCGACTATGCGGTTCAGATCTCAATGGGTCTCGCGGCAGCCCACGAGAAAGGCATCGTCCATCGCGACCTGAAGCCCGAGAACCTGTTTCTCACCCGGGACGGGAGGGTGAAGATCCTCGACTTTGGCCTCGCGAAGCTCGCTCGTCCGGAGAGGGACGACCGGACCGATGCACCCACCCTTCCTCGGGACACGGACCCGGGAGTGGTGATGGGAACGGTCGGCTACATGTCGCCCGAGCAGGTTCGGGGTCAGGATGCGGACGCGCGCTCGGACCTTTTCGCCGTGGGCGCGATCGTCTACGAAATGCTCACGGGACGGCGCGCGTTTCAGCGAGATACCGCCGTCGGGACTATGAACGCGATCCTGTCGGAGGATCCGCCGGAAGCGGCGGACTCGAGCCCGGGACTCACACGGCTCGTGAGGCGTTGTCTCGAGAAGAGGCCTGAGGAGCGATTTCAGTCGGCGCGGGATCTGGGATTCGCTCTGGAAGCGCTCTCGGGATCCTCGGGAGCGAGCGTGGCTCTCCCGACTGTAGGAGGCCGTAGAGCGCGTGAGCGTTACGCCTGGGCGGTCGCAGGTGTTTTCTCGATTGCCGCGCTCGCGTTGGCTATCGTTCATTTCCGCGAGCCCGGGCCCGATGCACGTATTTATCGATTCAGCGTTCTACCTCCTGAGGGTGCGATTCTGGGCGCGAACCAAGAAGAAAGCTTCGCCCTCTCGCCGGACGGCCGCCACCTGGTCTTCGCCGCCACGGAAGCCGGGAAGAGCGGTCTCTTTCTTCGTCCGCTCGACTCACTCGAAGCCCGGCCCTTGCCCGGGACCGAAGGCGCCGCCCACCCCTTCTGGTCTCCGGACAGCCGTTTCGTCGGGTTCATTGCTCTGGGAAAGCTCAAGAAGATCGACACCACCGGCGGGCCTCCCCAAACTCTGTGCGATGCGGGGGAGAATCGGGGAGGCACCTGGAACCGGGACGGGATGATTCTGTTCGCTCCGATCTCCGGCGGCCCGCTCTATCGAGTTTCCGCCGCTGGCGGCATTGCAACGCAGCTAACGACGCTCGACCCGTCAAGGCGGGAGAACGCTCATCGCTGGCCGGTTTTCTTGCCGGACGGGAGGCGCTTCCTTTATGTGGTCCGTAGCGGGAATCCCGACTATACCGGAATCTACCTGCGATCGCTCGATTCGGACGATAGCCGGCGCCTGGTAGGCGCCTACTCAAGCGTCGCTTACGTGCCACCCAACTTGCTTTACGTTCGCGGCGAGACTTTGATGGCTCAGCCGTTCGATGCCTCGCGGCTCGAGCTCGTGGGAGAGCCCTTCCCTGTCGTCGAGCAAGTGGGCTCCTTCGCGGTCCATGGAAAAGGGTATTTCTCCCTCTCCGAGAACGGTGTCCTGGCCTATCGTACCTACCGTTCCGACTACGAGCTTCCAGTCTGGTTCGATCGAGAGGGTAAGCGGGTTGGAACCCTCGGTCCACCAGAGGATTACGGGCTGCCAGCTCTTTCTCCCGATGAGCAAAGACTGGCCATCGATCGAATCGACCGCGATACTGGGGCCCCGGACATTTGGGTCATCGATCTCTCCCTCGGGACGACCTCGCGGTTCACATCCGATCCCGCGGGGGACTACTGGCCGGTGTGGTCGCCGGACGGGAGTCGAATCGCCTTCTCCTCGAATCGGCTGGTCGGTGGAGGCACGGACATCTATCAAAAGATGTTGAGCGGCGATGTAGTGGAAGAGTTGCTCTTGCGCCCGGGCGCGACCGTCTTCCCGACTGACTGGTCAACCGACGGCCGGTTCATCCTCTATCAAGCCCTTGACACCAGAACGAACTACGATCTGTGGGCATTGCCCATTGAAGGGGAACGGAAGCCTATAACGCTGGTGCAGACGGCTTTCTCCGAAACGCAGGGTCGTCTCTCTCCCGACGGCCGATGGCTTGCCTATACGTCCGATGAATCCGGGCGGCAAGAAGTCTACGTCAGGCCCTTTCTGCGCCCCGGCGGGGCCCAGCTCATCTCGACGGGCGGCGGGATGCAACCCATCTGGCGAAAGACGGATGGGAAGGAGCTGTTCTATCTCTCGCCTGAACGACGTGTCATGTCGGCTTCGGTGCAATCCGATCCGTCGACGTTTCGGGCAAGCGTTCCTCGGGTGCTCTTCGACGAGCCCGTCGCCAGCGATTCCTACGCCGTTTCTCGGGACGGCGAGCGCTTTCTCATCAACACCGTCCTCCCCGAAGCTTCCTCGCCCATCCAAATCGTGGTGAACTGGGCGCCAGAAAGGAAATAACGCTAACTCATCCGCGGCTGGTTCTTCGCCACCGAGAAGAAGTCATACCAGCTAGAATCCGCGCCTCCGTACATGCGCTCGATCTTGACGTCGAGGAGATAAGGCCTTCCCTCCCCCACCGCACGGAGACAACGCGCGAGCGCCGCCTGGAGCTTCTCCGGATCTTCGACCCGCTCCCCTTCGACGCCGTATCCTTTGGCGAGCGAGACGTTGTCGATCTCGGGTGAGCCGAGAGAGCAGCCGATGTACTTTCCCGTCGCTGCGGCGCGCCTTCCGTAGGCGTTTAGGTAGCGCCGGTTTGCCTGATACTCCCCGTTGTTCCACACGATGACCCCGATCGGGATCTCGTAGCGTGACGCAGTCCAGAGGGCCTGGATTCCGAACTGAAGGCTCCCGTCGCCGACGAGAGCGACGACCTGCTTGCTCGGCTTCGCGATCTTCGCGCCCACTGCGGCGGGCACTCCCCAGCCGAGAACTCCGCCGCAACTCGTGAGGTTCCGGCGCCTCTCACCCTCTTTCCTCGTGTGATCGATGTCGAAATAGGAAGGAAGGTAGAACTCGGCGGTGATGAGCTCGGTCACGGCGATGGCGTCTGGATCGAGGGCGCGATTGACCTCGACCATCAACCGCTCGACCGAGATCGGAGCATCGTTCCATTTCTTCGCGGCGGCGTCGTCGAGCTTTCGGCGTCTTTCGAGATGGTACTCCTGGACCTTCCGGCGGCGTTCCTCGATGGCCGTCGTCTTCAAATTGCGCTTCTTCAGCTCGAAGGCGATCTCCCTCGCGGCGACGCGCGGGTTCGCCATCATCGCGAGGTCCACGGGGTAGCTTCTTCCGATCTCGGAGGCGTCGAGCCCGGTATGGATGACCTTCGTCGTTCGCGGGACGAGAGGAACCGGAGAGTGCGCTCCCAGCGAGAACATCGTCCCCCCCAGGCTCCAGAAGACGTCGAAGTCCTTCGGGTAGTGCGGGTCGGTAGTGAACATTCCGGCGTAGTGAGGGTGGGTGGAAGGAAACGTCATCGGGGCGTGGGCGGCATAGACTTCCTTGAACACCGGAGCGCCGAGGATCTCGGCTATCTCCATGAGCTCGTCCGACCCGCCGAAGCGATTCACTTCCTTTCCAACGGTGATGACGGGAAAGGCTGCCCCGGCAAGGAGGTCGGCCGCGCGCTTCACCGCCTCTTCGCTCGGAGCGATGTCGAGGTCGAGCTCGGTGCGGGAGCGGGGGAGGATTTCCGCGCGGGCAATCGGCGCTTCCCACATGTCTTTGGAGAAGGTCACGAACGTCGGCCCGCCCGGCGGCACTCGAGCGAGAAGAAACGCGCGCCGCAGGGTGTCGGGAATGGACTCCGGACTCAGGACGTCCCAGGTCCACTGGGTGTAATCCTTGGGAAACTGGTGGAGGTTCACGGCCTCGAGGAAGGCGTTCGAGCCTCGAACGTCCGTCGATTGATCGCCGACCGTGACCACGATGGGGATGCGGTCCTTGAACGCGTTCACCATCGGGCCGAAGGCATAGCCGGCGCCCGCGATCGAGTGGAGCATGACCAGGGGTGTTTCTCCGGAGGCCCGGGCGTACCCGTCGGCCATCGACATCACCGAGCCTTCGTGGAGACCGGTTACGAATTGGAGCGAGGTGCGGTCGACGAGGGCGTCGAGGAAACCGACCTCTTCGGATCCGCCGAGGCCGAAGACATAGGGAACGTTCCATTCGAGGAGAAGCTCGGCCATCACCTCGCCCCCGGTCATGTTCTCGACAATCCGTCCCGGCGAGTCGCTCGAGGCTTCGGCGAGAGAGCCGGCCATCTTCGAGGCGGCGACACCTGCCACCCCCATCTCCGCGAAGCGGGACAGAAACGCGCGCCTGCCGATCGTTCGCTCGAGGAACAGTCTGGCAATTTCTCTCATTGGACCCTCCGGGGAATCAATTCGTTCCTCCCGCGTTCCGCAGGATATCTACAACTTCGGTGTGGCCTCGCTCTTCCGCGGCCTTGAGCGCCGTCCAGCCGTTCGAAGCGCGCTGGTTCACTTCCGCTCCCGCCGAGAGGAGAGCTCGCACGAGCTCCGGATCGCCGAAGCGCGCTGCCTCGAGGAGCGGGAAATTTCCGTTCTTCGAAGGGAGATCTGGATCCGCGCCCGCCTTCAGGAGCATCGCTGCCTCGGGGGCGCGGCCCCTGGCGCAGACGAGGAGAAGCGCGGTGCGCCCGCGGCTGTCCCGCCCATCCACGGATGCACCCTTGCCGAGAAGGAGACGCATCAATTCCAAATGGCCCAAGTGGCCCAGGTCGCCGGAGGAGGCCGCCACGATGAGAGGTGTCTCGCCACCGGTGTCCCGCCCGTTCGCGTTCGCCCCTTGGCTCAAGAGCTCGCGAGCCCGCGCCTCGTCTCCCTTCCGTACGGCGTCCAGGAGCGAAATCTCGAGCTCGGTGGTGTCGGACGGAAGCATCGCAGCACCGGGCGTCGCCTCTGTCTCGGCGGGCACGCCCTCTGTGGACGAAGGGTTCGACACCTCCGAGGCGATCCGGTCGACCGCCTCGGGGAAGAAGAAGTAGACGGCGAGGAGAGCCAGAAGGACGAGAATGAAGACCTTCAGCACGACTCTCCATTCTACGTTAACATCCGCGGCAAGAAGCGAGAGGCCCCCCGTGATAACGACGAAGCGCCTGTCCGATTTCACCGTGCTCACCTTCGACTGCTACGGGACGCTCATCGACTGGGAGACCGGCATCTGGGACGCGCTGCAGCCCCTCCTGATGGAGAACGGATGCGAGGGCGTCACGCGGGAGGGCGCCCTCGCGGCGTTCGGCGCGGAAGAGGCCGACCAGGAGGCGCGAGCGCCTTCGATGCCGTACCCGGAAGTTCTCGGCCGGGTGCATCGCGCGGTGGCGAAGCGTTTCGGACTCCTCACCCGCGAGGAGCTCGACTCCTCCTTCGGGGCGTCGATTTCACACTGGCCCGCTTTCGCCGACACCGCGGCAGCCCTCAGAGTCCTGAAGCACCGATACCGGCTCGCGATCCTTTCGAACGTCCATCGAGACGGCATCGCGGCCTCGAACCGAAAGCTCGGGGTTCGCTTCGATGCGATCTACACGGCGGAGGAAATCGGCTCTTACAAACCCTCGCCGCGCAACTTCGAGTACATGCTGGAACGCCTCGAGGCGGACCACGGAATCGCGCCCGACCAGATTCTCCACACGGCGCAGAGCCTCTTTCACGACCACGTGCCCGCACGGGTGTTCGGTCTCGCGAACTGCTGGATCGACCGGCAGGGCCTGTCCCGCGGAGGGGAGTGGGGCGCGACGGCAAAGATCCGCGAGCGGCCGGACGTCGACTTCCTCTTTCCTTCGCTCGGCGCTCTCGCCGAAGCGGTCGAAGCGACCCCCTGAATGGACTATGGACTATCGGGCGCGGTGCAGATCGATGAGACCCGCGCCGACGTCGTTGTTCCTGTCGCGATAGCCGAGGGAGTCCACCGCCTCTTCGAGAGCCCGCTTCAAATCCGCGGCGCTCATACCCGGGTTGGCCGCGAGAATGAGCGCCGCCGCGCCCGAGACGTGGGGAGTCGCCGCCGAAGTGCCGAAGAACGGGTCGCCGTAGGAAACGGTCGCGACAGCATCGGGGCCGGCGACGTCCGGCTTCACGCGTCCGTCCGCCGTGGGACCACGGGAGCTGAACCCTTCGAGCGCGCGCGTGTCGAATGCTACGGCGGCCACCGCGACTCCGCCACGGGCGTCCGCGGGAAGGGTCAACGTACCGATACTGGTGCCCTGCGAGGGGTCGATGCCAGCCGAGCTCCAAACCCAGAAACGCTGCCCGGACTTCAACGGACTATTGGGATCGTGGTGAACGAGGACCAAGACAATACCGCTGTACTCGAAGTCCACTCGCTCGACCGGATCCTGGCTGCCGCTCTGAAGGTCCGCGCTGCTGGCGATGATGGCCGGGTTCGTGGTCGAGAGCTCGGGGTTGCTCAGAAAGGCTTCGGTGACCACGAACAGGTCATAGTCATGGAGGCTTCCGCCAAAGGGGTCATCCCACCGGAGCGCGATGGTCGCTCCACCCTCGATCGCGACCGGAAGCACCTCGCCTCCGGGAACGTCGAGGTAACCGTTGCCGTTGTCGTCGCGCCACGGTCCCTGGAAGTATTTTTCGCCTTCATTCCCCCCCGCGGTGACGAACAGCACCCCGCGCGAGAACGCCTCGTCGACCTTCTGCGCGAAGAAGTGATTGCCGTCGGGTGAGAACACGTTGTCGAACCCGACGGAGTGGCTGATGATGTCGACGCCGAGGTTCACCAGCTCGTCGACGGCCGCGCCCCAGGAGACCTCATCCTCGAATCCGGCGAGCACCAGCGTCGCTCCCGGGGCGACGTCGTGGATGATCTCGGCGCAGGCGGTTCCGTGAACCTCTTCGAATTGCGAGAGCCGCTGGAGGACGAAGTCGGTGGCGAGCGTGTCCGCCGGAAGCTCGCTCCCGAGAAGATCCGCGGCGCCCTTGAACCCGGTATCGAGGATACCGATCCCTACTCCCCTCCCGTCGACCCCCTTGCGGTTTCGATAGTCGGGCGCGTGAATGGTATCGACGCCCTGCGACGTGAGCTTCTGGTTCGGCTTGAACGGCGTGCGCATGCGAAGGACGCTCGGGTGGTTCGATACGTTTCGAAGAGCACCCGCCGGAAGCTTCACTTTAACGAGCTCCCCCGAAAAAGCCTCTATGGTGCCTCCCGCGGCGTGGACCGCGGACTCGACCTCCGATGGCCTCGATTCGGGGGTGAGCACGATGACCGCCGTCACCATCTGTCGAGACTCATCCACCCACCGGGAGCCGCGGGCCGCGAGGCGCTCACCCCGCTCGGCGGCGACCGCGAAGCGGTGTAGCTCTGACGAGAGCTTCCCCTGGTCGCGTTTGTCCTGAGCGGTTCCGGTAAGCGGAATCGCGAGGATCAGAAAGACAGCAAGACGCGCAACGTTACGCCGCAGAGCCGACATGGCTTTCCTCCAGACTCGGGGGGCGTGGATTGTCTTTGTGTCGCGAAGGATGGACCATCCCAAAGTACGGGACCGCGGGTGTTTTGTCAAATCACCGCGGAATTAGGGCGCGAACTCGAAGATCTCAAATGACTGAGGTACGTGGAAACTACCCTCTCCCGTGGGAGACCACGAGGCGAAGACCACTCCATCCTGGGGTCGCTTTCTCCCGTTGGGCCGCTCGATGCGGTAGACGTTGAATTTCCACCGGTCGCCGGGCTTCGGCGGGAGAGAAACGTTCGCCGCCGAGGGGAGCGGGCGAAATCCCGTCCAGGGCACGAAGATCGTTCCCGTCCAGCCGGTCTCGGCCCGGCGGACGACGCTGCTCTGGAGCCCCGCGAGGTCGAACGCCAGATCTCCTTCCCTGTCGGGGACTGTGCGGACCATGCGGACGTCGCAAACGACGTTCGCCGGGCTCAGCTCGATCTCGGCGTAGTTCGTCCCCGAGCCGTCGAGATCGAGAAAGATCTCGACGACCTCCTCCTCCCAGAGGTGCTCGTCGCGCTTGGTCATCGTGTGCCACGGATCGGGATCGACGACGTCGAAACGCAAGTACAGACCGGTGTCGCTCCAAAGCGCGCGGAAGCGCGTTCGATAGCCCGAGGGTCCAAAGGATAGTCGCGCCGCAGCGCGCCAGTCGTCGTCGATTCCCGCGAGAAGACGCTCGGCCTCGGCCGCTGTCGATTCGACCCGATAGATCCCCTCGCCCGCGGTAACCGCGAATAGCAGCGAAATAAAGAGCACCACGACGGAATAGCCTAACACGAGTAGCTCGATTCGCGACTCTCGGTGGAACCTAGAGCGTCGGACCGCTCGAGGTGCGATCCTCTCGCTGCTCGCGCAGAAGAACGTAGCTCCCGCTTGCGACGACGATTGCGATCCCGAGCCAGGTCCATCGGTCGGGTAAGTCCCCGAAGCCGAAGTAGCCGATGAGGACCGCCATCACGATCTCGCTGTAGCCGAGAGGGGCTAACACCGACGCGAGGGCCCGCTCGAACGCGAGGATGAGAAGGTAGTGGCCGAGAGCGGCGGCGAGGCCGATTCCCGCCATGTACGGGAGGTCCTCCGCTCTCGGGGAAACCCAGAACGTGGGCGCCAATGCACTCAAGAAGATGGCTCCGAAAACCGCGGTGTAGGCGAGGGTCACGAGAGGGGGCGCCGTGCCCGAGAGCTTGCGAGTGGCGATGAAGTACAAGGAGTAAGCCCCTCCGGCCGCGATCGCGAGAAGAGACCCCCAGTCGAAAGCGACGAATCCGGGTCTCAAGATCACGAGAATGCCGGCGAGGCCAACGACCACCGCGGCCCATAAGCGAGGCTCGAACCTCTCTCCGAGGAGCCACGGCGAGAGGAGCGCGACCAGGAAGGGATAGCAGAAGAGGAGTGCGAGTGCGTCGGCCAGAGGAATCCGCGCAAGCGCCGCGAAAAACAGCGCCGTCGCCAGCATGAGAAATGCTCCCCGCGCGATCTGGAGAACCGGTTGGCGCGGCCAGAGCTCGCGCCGGTCGAACTTCAGAAACACGATCGGGAGCAGGACGACGAGGTGTACGAAAAAGCGACACCAGGTGAGCTGCCAGGGTGAGTAGCGAGGGCTCAGGTACTTCGCGAACCCGTCCATCAGCGGGACGATCTGCGTCGCCCCGATCATGAGGAGAATGCCGGCCCCCGTGGAACGACTACGCACTATGGAAGCGGGATTGTAGATGCCGACCCGGCGGTCTTCAACCGGGGCGCTTGCGCGACGGAGCGGCGTCGCGGTACAAGCCATCTCATGAGCTCGAGAGCTTTGGTCGTCTTAACCTTAATAATGATACTGGGCTCCGCTTCGGCGGGAACCGCCGAGCCGCGGACCTTCGACCTCCTGACCGCGAGCGTCGAGGATATCCAGGCGGCGGTAGACGCCGGTGCCCTCACCTACGAGCGGCTGGTCGAGATGTACTTGCGGCGGATCGAGGCCTACGACAAGAACGGCCCCAAGCTGAACGCGGTCCTTACGATGAACCCGCGTGCTCTCGAGATCGCACGGGCGCTCGACCGGGAGCGAATCGACAAAGGCCGGAAGAGCCCGCTCCATGGAATCCCGATCGCGGTGAAGGACACGGTCGATGTGAAAGACGTTGCCTCCGCCGGAGGCAACCTCGCGCTCGCCGGGACGTTTCCCGAGCACGACGCCACCGTGGTGAAGAAGCTGAAAGACGCGGGAGCCATCATCTTTTTCAAGGCCAACCTCGACGAGTTCAACCTCGGAGCGAAGGGCCTGAGCTCTCTCGGCGGCCAGGTCGCGAACCCCTACGACCCGACACTCAATCCGGGAGGCTCGAGCTCGGGCTCGGGTGTTTCCGTCAACGCCGGTTTCGCGACCCTCGCGATCGCCACCGAGACGGGAGCTTCGATACGAAGTCCGGCGAGCAACAACAGCCTCATCGGGATCGCTCCCTCGCAGGGCCTGGTGAGCCGCGCGGGCGTCATCGCCATCTCTTACACTCAGGATCGCGTCGGCGTTCACGCGAAGTCCGTCAAGGATGCGGCGCTGCTCTTGAGCCACATGCGAGGCTTCGACCCCGAGGACCTCTTCACCTGGGAGAGCCTGGGAAGGCTCGACCCCGCGCCCTACACCGATGCCCTCGACGACGGCGCGCTCGCGGGCGCCCGCATCGGCGTCCTCAGGGACCTCTTCCGCAAGGGCGAAGAGTTCCAGGAGGTGAACGGTCTCATCGAAGGACAGATCGACCACATCCGCGAGCGAGGCGCGATCGTGATTCCCGGCCTCACGACCGGCATGGACCTGGTGGAGTTCTTTCCCTTCTCGCGCGCGAGCTATCACGAGTTCCGGTTCGTGTTCGCCGCCTATCTAAAACGCCGCGGCGCGGACACGCCGGTGCGCACGCTCGAGGAGCTCATCGCCACGGGAAAGTACTTGAAGAACCTGGAGCCTTCCTTCAACCTCGCCCTCGGTGTCGAATCGCTCGATTTCGACAAGGAGTATCTCGCGCGCTTGAAGAACCGGCTCACCGTGCGCCGGCTCCTCGTGGACCTGATGGACCGCCACCAGGTGGAAGCGCTGGTGCATCCGTTCAAGTCTCTCGGAGCCCCTCCGCTCGGCATCGACGACCGAGGCGTCCGCGACAATCCTATCAGTGCGATCACCGGTCTTCCGGCGATAGTGGTTCCCGCCGGGGTCACGAGCGGAGGTCTTCCCATCTCGATCGAGTTCCTGGGCCGCCCCTTCAGCGAGCCCTCGCTCTTGAGGCTCGCGCACGCCTACGAGCGCTCGAGCCAGAAGAGGGTCGCGCCGCAATCGGCTCCCCACCTTCCGGGGGAGGTCTTCACCTACGAGTTCCTCCCCAGGCGGTGAGGATTCCCGCCGCAATCAGCGAGCCCGCGAGAACGACGAGCGCCGCCGACATGCTCCCCGAGGCGTCTCGCACGTGCCCCACGACGAACGGGCTCACGTAGCCCGCGAGGTTTCCGATAGAGTTGATCGCGGCGATGCCGGCGGCGGCCGCGGTGCCGGAGAGAAACGCCGTCGGGAGAGACCAGAAGCACGAGACCGCCGCCATGACGCCGCACGTCGCGACGGTGAGAGCGACGAAGCTCTGGAGGGGTGAGCTTCCGGATGCCGCGCTCGTCGCGAACGCGGCTCCGGCGACGAGCGCCGGAAGCGCCGTGTGCCACCGCCGCTCCCCCGTTCGGTCGGAATGGCGGCCCACGAGCAGCATGGCGACGGCCGAAGCACCCCAGGGAATGGCGGTCAGAAGGCCGATGCGCCACGGATCGGACGTCATCGTGTCGGACAGAATCTGCGGAAGCCAGAAGGAAATTCCGTATAGCCCCATGACCACGCAGAAGTAAATCAAGGTAAGGAGCCAGACCCTCGGGCTCCGGAACAGGTCGGCGAGGCGGTGATGGCCCTCTTCCTCTTCGATCTTTAGCGTCTCTTCCTCCCGCACTCGCCGCAACAGAAGCTCCCTCTCCTCCTCTGTCAGCCACTTCGCCTTCGAAGGACCGTCGTCGAGAAGAAAGAGCACGAGAAGACCTACCCCTATCGAGGGGAGCCCCTCCAGAAGATAGAGCCACTGCCAGCCCGCGAGGCCCGAGACCCCGGAGAGACTCGAAAGAATGAAGCCCGATACCGGCCCTCCAATGACGCCCGAGAGCGTGATGGCGGTCATGAATCCCGCGACCATCCTCGCCCGGTGCTTTCGCGTATACCAATACGTGAGGTAGAGGATGATGCCGGGAAAGAATCCCGCCTCGGCGACGCCAAGCGCGAACCGAAGCGCGTAGAACGTCCTCTCCCCCGTCACGAACATCGTCGCGGACGAGAGCATTCCCCAGAGGATCATGATCCGCGCGATCCAGATCCTGGCCCCCACCCGTTCGAGGATGAGATTCGACGGCACTTCGAACAGGAAGTAGCCGATAAAGAAGACGCCGGCGCCGATCCCGTAGACGGTGTCGCTGAAGCCGAGATCCTTCTGCATCTGAAGCTTGGCGAAGCCGACGTTCACCCGATCGAGGTAGGCGAGCACGTAGCAGAGAAAGAGGAGCGGCAGTAGACGCCACGTGACCTTGCGGTAAGTCGCCTCCTCCGGGTTCATCGCCGACGGCTCCTATTCCAGAGCAAAAGGAACGAGGCTCCGAAGATCGTCGTGACCAGGCCCCACCACAGGTTCACGTTCCACCCCAGAGAGCGCGCGTAGATCGATGGGTCCGACGCGAGCCCGTAGCCGACGAGCACGAGTCCGGTGAGAGTGAAGAGGCTTCCGACGAAGAAGTGAAGCTGGCGCTCCATGAGGTCACCAGAACCAAACGTTCAACGCCAGAGCACCGGCGAGAACGAGGATCGCGAGTACCGAGGGGCTCGCGATCCCGAGCCGCCGCGTCGCAACCGGCCGCGGCGTCGCGGAGTAGACGAGGCCGACCAACTCCTCGACGGGCTTGGGTCGGGTCGCGAGGCTGACGGCGACGGTCACGGAAAAGCAGACAGTCCAGGCGGTAATGGCGCCGAAGTAGTTCGAAGCCATATCGCTTCGATAGAAAAGGACTCCCGCGACCACCAGCAGGTAGTGCGCCGCGGCGGACGCGGTTCCCGCCAGGAGGCCGTAGAAAGCACCCGACGCCGTGGCCCGCGCCCAGAACATCCCGAGAAGAAACGTGGCGAAGAGGGGAGCGTTGAAGAACGAGAACAGGAGCTGCATGTAGTCCATGAGGTTGTTGAAGAAGAACACCAGGTAGGCTGCGGCAACGCTCGCGAGCGTCCCGAAAACCGTCGCCGCTTTCCCGACGGCGAGATAGTGCGCATCCGGCCGGGCCGGACGCAGATAAGCCTGATAGATGTCGTAGGTCCAGACGGTGTTGAAGGCGGTGACGTTTCCCGCCATCCCGCTCATGAAGCTCGCGAGAAGCGCCGTGAGCCCGAGGCCGAGAAGCCCGGGCGGGTAATAGCGCGCGAGCATGAGGGGGAAGCTCATGTTGTAGTTCTCGCCGAGCTCTTCGGGAATCGTGACCAGAGCCACGAGGCCCGGCAGGATGACGAGAAGCGGGAAGAGCATTTTGGGAATGGCGGCGATGAGCGGCGTTCTCCGGGCGGCCTCGAGATCCTTGGACGCGAGCGCCCTCTGGACCACGAGAAAGTCCGTGCACCAGTAGCCGAAGGAGAGCACGAAACCAAGACCCATCAGCGTACCGAAGAAACCGACCCCCATGGGGTTCTGGTCCGGATCGGCGAGCACCGACCAGGTGTGAGCGAAGCCCTCGGGAAGCCGCGCCGCGAGCCCGTCGAAGCCTCCGACTTCGGTCAGGCCGAGGATGGCCATCGGCAGAAGTCCGAAAACGATGAGGAAGAACTGCAGGACCTCGTTGAATATCGATGAAGTGAGGCCCCCGAAGAAAATATAGACCAGAACGATCGTGGCGGAGAGCAGGATGCTCGCGTGGAGGTTCCAGCCGAGCATCAAGTTCAGCACGATGGCCATGGCGTACATGTTGATGCCCGACATCGCGACCGTCATCACCGCGAAGGAGATCGCATTCAGGCCGCGGGTCCTCTCGTCGAAGCGAAGCTTCAGATACTCGGGAACGCTCCGCACGCGGCTCCCGTAGTAGAACGGCATCATGAAGATCGCGAGGAACACCATCGCCGGGATCGCCCCCACCCAGTAAAAGTGGTTGGTGAGCATCCCGTACTTGGCGCCGTTCGCCGCCATCCCCATCACCTCGAGAGCGCCGAGGTTCGCGGCGATGAAGGCGAGCCCCGTCACCCAGCTCGGAAGCGAGCGGCCGGAGAGAAAGAAATCCTCGCTGGTGCGCATCCGTCCTCTGAGGGCGAAGCCCACAGCGAGGACGTAGACGCCGTAGATGCCGAGGATGACGTAGTCGACGAGGTGAAGCTCCATCGCGCTTTAGCGGGACTTCATCTCAGTGAACTGGTCCACTCGATCGCTCAACCGAAAGCGCGGTTCGCCGCAATCGAACACCAGAGCATGGTACATCGGTTTCGTAGGCCCCTTCGAGGAGGCACTCGCCCGCGGGCCGAAACTAGCGCATTCGAAGCGCGGGGTCGCCGAAGAGGTGGTAGATCCGGAGGAGCTCGGGAAACGCCCCACTCGAGGCGTAGGCCGCCTGCGCTGCGGCGACCGCGCCCCCTAATCGGGCGTGACCTCCGTGGACGAGCTCCTGGAGGAGCGCCTGGTGGAAGCGATGGGCGGGTGCGTCGAGGCTCAGCCCGCTCGGTGAGAAGGCAGCGATGGCCCCTCTCTCCGGAGCCTTCACCAGCTCCTCGGCAAGCGAGTCGAAATAGGGGAAGTGGAAATATCCGTTGAGACAGTTGAGCGTGAGCACCAGAGGCTGACGGGGCTGCGGCGCAAGAGAGAGGAAACGCCGTCGGCATTCAACAGGGCCTTGCAGCGTCCTCAGGTTGAACCAGAGCTCGAACGTGAATGGAGAGTTGGCGTCAGGCTTTCGTCAGAAGCAATGAGCCTGGATTCGGCAGGGCCAACGAAATCGGCCGCGGGCCCGATCTTCCCGGCGACGCCTTGATTGACCGTTCCTTTGGTGACCGCGGTGAAGCCTTGAATCTCGGTAGTCTCCGGTGGCCTCGAGATGAAAGACATCGCGATAGCTTGGGTCCCAGACGCCGGCCGGATTCTCCTGAGGACAGGTGACGGCCGCGTCACCATAATAGATGTAGAGGACAGTATCGACCGAGGTCTGGAGCACCGGAACTCGTACCCAGGCGACGAGCGTACCGGTTGTGCCGTCGTAGCTTTCGATCTCGTGCGCGAGCGTGCAGGTGGCGGGCCCGCCGCACGTGGTTGCGTCTTCGGCTCGGAAGAGGATGTCGTGACCGAGAGCACTCGTGACGCCGCCCGCGGGTGCGGTTCTCAGATCGAGGTCGACCACGCTGACGAGGACGGGAAAGTCGTTGAGATCGGCTGAAGCTCCAACGCCTCGGCCAGCCGCTCCGGGACAAGAGGTCGAGTCGGCTCCGGAATCGATCAGAGCTTCCACCGTTTCCACCAACGAGCCCTGGGATTCGCGGAGGGTCGACCACAGGAGCGGGCGGGAGGAATTGCACCGAGCCGATGCGGCTCCGGTATGCTGGCATTTACGGCTGAACCGAAGGGGACGAGAGTCGCAGAATTGGTTTGCGCTGTCCGACGTAGCCGAAATAGACGGGAGCGTCACCGTAACGCTCGAAGAAGCGGCCGACGAGGGCCTGGAAATCCGCGTCAGAATCCACAACTTCTCCGCGATGAACGGCGACGAAGGCTTCGTCGTAGCGCTCGCGAAGTTCGGGCGCAAGCTCTTCGAATGAAGTACGCTCGCTCTCGAAGCCGCGCTGGAACTCGAGGGTCTTGGTGGTTTGGCTCAAGTCGAAATCTCCAGCTCTATTGTAACCCGGGAGGCTTGGTGCATCGGCAAGCTAGACCACGCTATGCCCGTCGAGCTGAACACCGCGGGCGGGGTTTGAACCCGCGACCTTTGGGTTATGAGGGGGGGATGGAGGGAGCCGCTGAGGCAACACAGCGCAACCGATGTCAATGAATTCGTGGCTTTCTCTCGTCCCCTTCTGCTGCGTTTAGCCGAGTCACGCGGGACTCAGTTCGTTATGTTCTATAGGCGTAAAGCAAAAAGCAGCCGGCTCCAAACAAGAGCCGGTACCAGGCGAATAGGTTCATGGGGTGCCGCGCGAGATACGAGAGAAGCCAGTGGATCGACGCGAAGCCCACGATGGCGGAGCCCGCGAAGCCCGCGGCCAGCGGAGGCAGGTAAGCGGCGAAACCCGGAAGGTCGAGCAGATCCTTGACCGCGACGACAGCGGCGGCAATGAGGATGGGAATCGACATCAGAAAGCTGAACCGCGCCGCCGATGGCCGCTCCAGGTGGCAGAGCATCCCTCCGCAGATCGTCGCCGCCGAACGAGAGACTCCGGGAAGTAGCGCCAGCGACTGGCTCGCGCCGATGATGAGGGCATCCCGCCAGGTGATCGAGCCGAGGCCGCGGCTCCGTCGGCCGACCTTCTCGGTCACCACGATCAGCGCCGCTCCCAGGGTCAGGATGGCCGCGACGACGATCGGGTTCCGGTGCAGGCTTTCGAAGAACGGCTTGAACGCGAGGCCCACGATGACCGCAGGGACCGTCGCCAGCGCGATGAGCCAGCCGAGCCGAGCTTTCTCGGTCCCCAGGGGACGACGCTTAAGGAGACCCGAGAACGTGGCCCTCGCGATCTCCGTGAGGTCTTTCCAGAAATAGGCGATGACCGCGGCAACGGTTCCGAGCTGGAGGAGCACGGAGAAGACGAAGGCGACTTTGGGGTCGAACTTCCATCCCGCGAGCCACGGCACCAGGATGAGGTGCGCGGTCGAAGATATCGGGAGGAACTCAGTGACGCCCTGGACAAGCCCGAGAATCAGGGATTGGAAGAAGCTCATCCGGACACTTTAGTGGCACTCCTCCTCTAGTTGAACCCCTTCCAGCAAGTCAGCATTCCTCCCAGGCCGTCGTCGCGGAAGCGCCGCTCACAGACAGGCCATCCGGCGGCGAGGCATATCGGCCGCGTAGGATAGGTGTCGGGATAGTCGTAGCAGGTGAGCGCGCAGGGCTGCGTGTTGCAGGCCTGCTTGCTCGCCGGCGCGGGGGAGGCCGGTGACGTCGCCTTCCATGCGCTGACGGTGACCGTGCGGGTCTGCGTTCCCCCGCCGCAGCTCTTGTTGCACTTGCTCCAGGGCCCGGTGGTGTAGGCGGCGGCGTAGCCCTGAGTCGTCTGAGTGCAGGCGCGCGTCGTCTCGGGAGGAGAAGCTCCCGGATCGAGGCTCCATGCGGTTTCGGTGAGCGACCTCGTCTCGCTTCCCGGACGGCTGCATCCATCGGCGGCGCCCGAGGTGCACGTCCACTCGGCGCTGCCCATGCAGCTTCCCCACGGGCCGGGCTCCCAGGCTGCGGCATGGATGGAAACGATGGCCGACGCCGCGGCCTCCCGTCCCTTGCCGTCGCTCACGACGACGCTGACCTGGACCTCCCCCGACTGCGAAGCCGAACAAGTGATTTGGTCTTCGTTCCCGGTGCCGCAGCCGGCCCAGCTGAAACTCAGGGGGTCTCCGTCGAGGTCTTCCGCGGATGCTGTGAACGTCACGGTGCAGGCGACCGAGCAGGCGGCGGTATGGCTCAACGTTACCGTTGGAGGTTGATTGTCCGCCGGCACTCGAATCTCGAACACGGCGCTGGTGGAGTAGGGACCGGCACCCGCCGGGTTGACTCCCCTCACCGACCATTCGAGCGGAACGTCCAAGGGGAGCGCCGCATCCGGTTCGAACGAGGTTCCCGCAATTCCTTGCTGGATGACGAGCCCTTCGTCATCTCCCCTCAGCACCACGAGCTCGTACGCGGTGGCGCCCTCGACCGGTCCCCACGAGAAGCTCGGGCGTGGGTCGCTGATGGTACCGCCGGGCCAGTTGGGCGCCGGCGCCGCGGCGGGAGGCGAACCGTCTTCGAACTCCACTTCGAAGGGAAGGAGGGAGGTCGATGGTCCGCTGCCGCATGCGTTGTTTCCCCGAACGCTCCAGTAAAGCGGCTCTCCCGCTGGAACCGGCGAGTCGAGAAGGAAAGACGTCCCCGCGACACCGGACTCGTGGACCAGATGGGCATCGTCCTGGGCGCGGAACACGTCGAGAGAATACCAGTCGGCTCCGTCGACGGGATTCCACGTGAACTCGGTCTGCGAAGAGCCGACGGTCCCGAGCGGTGCGTCCGGCGACGGCGCTTCCGTGGGGGGACTCGCGCAGCTCGCCGAACGCGCCTGCCCCAACGGGAATCGGAACCGGCCCAGAACCGCGAAATGATCCGAAAGGTAGTCATGTTCCCATGGATACGGGAACTTCTTAATTTCGTTCGAAGCGCTCGAAGGCCTGAGGGCGGGGTTCCAGTAGAGCACGTAGTCCAGAAGCTGGTCTTTGACGTTGCTGTACGGGAACCCCAGGACCGGGGGATGCGTCGCGTCGAGAGTGCTCAGCATTCGCGGGTACTCTCCGTGCGGCCCATAGAAGTCGATATTGAAGTCACCGCCCATGATTACCGGCTCGTTGACCCGTATGGGCCTGCGGGTCATGAACAGGAACATCTGGATGAGCTGGCCGTAGCGGGCAATGCGATCGTCCTCGTCGTCGCCGGCGTCGGTATGGGTCCCGACGATATGGTAGATCTGCCCGCCCTTGTCGATGCGCGCGTATTTGGCGCCTTTCGTGACAAGGGTGCAGTCGACGTCTTTGTCGTCGGACCAGAATGGAGGCCAGATAGGATAGCTGCCCGAGCAAGGCCCGTAGAGTGTCTGCGCCTGTGCCTGGATCGGCCACTTGCTGACGATGAACACACCACCGTCCTGCTTCAGTCCATCGTCCTGGCCCAGAATCCCGCTTTGGTGAGGATACTCGTCGCGGAGGCGATCGCGGAGTAACTGGCGATGCGAATCGCTGAACGCTTCCTGGAAGATGATCACGTCGTGACCGTGGATCTCCTGGTGGTAGGTGAGGTTGATGACTCTTTCGCCGTTCGTCGGGCCCCAGGGGGCGTTCGCCCCACTTGGAAGCAGAGCGATGTTGTAGCTGAGAACGTCGAGTGAGGCTCTCGGTCCCGGGTCGCAGGGGCTTTCGACGGTAAAGCCCACGGATTCACTGAGCCGCTCGGTGGGGAGCCACACGCTTACGAAGTGGATTCCGCAGGCAGTGTTCGGGGGAACGCTGAACGTCATCAGGGTTTCGCTCACCCGCGTCCAGGCGACAGGGACCTCGGAATAGTCGTGGCCCAACGGTTCGCCGAAATGGAACTTGACCTTCGCCAGGGGATGGAAGAGAAAGCCGGACTCGTGATGCACCTCGACGAGCGTTCCCGGAGGGCCCGCCACCGGACTCACATGGATCTCCGCGGCCTCGAAAATCGTCTGATCGATTTCGATCGAGTGCTGGAGCGATTGGCCAAACCAGCCGACACCTTCATGGAGCATCGAAAGCTCCGTGGTGGCGAAGTCCGAAAACGGCGCTTCGATGACGAAGCGGAAGGTGAAGCTATCTCCCGGGGCCACTTCGAAGTCGGGAGGCAGCGCGAAGCGAGTCCCGATCGGGATCAAATCACCGCCTTTGACCGCGAGCTTGAATCCCTGGGAGCCATCGCCTGGCCCGTCACCCGCCCGCGACCAGGTGGTGATGCCGGTGTTCAAAACCGTGACCTCCACCTCATGGGGCGTACGATTCACGACGCGGAGCGGGAGCGTATGAGACAGGATCTCCGCGTTGTCATCCGTGGAGCCTGTCGAGATCCCGGTTGCGATCGACGCGCGCCCGAACCACTCCCGGTTCTCCTCGATCATGCGCCACTGGAATATGTGCTCCCCTACCGTCGTGGGGGCGGTGATCGTGAAATCAAACGCATGAACGCCGCCCGGGGGAACCGGCGCATCCAGCTCGACGCGATTGAGCCCCCAAGTGTAATTGTTCTCAGGGTTCACGCTTCCGAGAGAGTAGTTCTCACGCGCGTCCCAGGTCGACGCTCCGGTGTTCTCCATGGTCACGGTGACGTTCGCGGTTCCTCCCGGGAGCATGACCGTCGGCACGGTCTGCGAGACGAAGTCCGCTCCGTTGGACCGGCCTACGGTGATGATCACTATCGGCGACGCTTCACCGAACCACTCGATGGTCTCCTGCACCATGCGCCATTGGAACTCGTAGGGGCCCGAGATCTCGGGCGCGGTGATGGAGAAGTGGAACGTGACTTCCTGATCCGGCCCAACGGGGGACTCGAGCACCGCCCGCGCGAGCCCCCATCTCCAGTTGTTCTCCGGGCTCTGGCTTCCGAGAAAGAACTGCGCTCCTGGATCCCATGTGGACGAGCCCGTGTTCTTCATGGTGACGGTGACTTCCGCCGGGGCGCCGGGGAAAATCTGGCTCGGCACCGTCTGGGCAACGAATTGCGCGTCGTTCCAGGGCGTCACCACCGCGATCGGCCGATTGGGCGTCCGATCCCCGAAGAACTCGACGTATTCCTCGAGCATCTGCCACTGGAAGTCATAAGTGCCCTGAGTCGCGGGGGCGGTGATGGTGAAAGCGAACGTCTTCTGCTGGCCGCGGGCGACCGTGCCTCCGAGCGCCACGCGATTCAGCCCCCACGTTCGGTTGTTCTCGGGATTCTGACTTCCGAGGAAGTAGTTTCCCGTGGGGGTCCACGGGATGTCGCCGGTGTTCTCCACGGTGATGGAGACGGTCGCCGTCTCGCCGGTGAGCATCGCGATCGGAACGGACTGAGAGATGAACCGAGCCCGGTTGGCCGGGCTCAATACCGACGTCGGGAGGTTGGGCGTCTTGGGGCCGAACCACTCTACGTCCTCCTGGAGCATCTGCCACTGAAAGCCGTAGACGCCGGGAGTCATCGGAGCGGTGACGCTGAAAGCAAAAGTTTTGTGTTGCCCAGGCGCGACCGGACTCCCCACGCTTACCCGATTCAGGCCCCAGTTGTAGTTGTTCTCGGGATTCTGGCTTCCCAGAAAATAGTCGCCCTCCCACCTAGTCGACCCGTTGTTCTCCATCGTGATCGAGACCATCTTTGTCT
>Ga0184637_10000320_pt1 | contig 35604 bp, 43 predicted proteins | sample PLM3_127_b2_FD_133143 | JGI IMG/M metagenome (GOLD analysis project Ga0184637, IMG submission 133143) | Groundwater sediment microbial communities from an aquifer in East River, Colorado, USA - PLM3_127_b2 | ecosystem: Environmental > Terrestrial > Soil > Riparian zone | place: USA: East River... | reverse complement strand
CGTGGGAGTGACCCTGGCCGTCGAGCGTGCGCAGCGCGACCACCTCGATCTGCTCGCCCGCCAGGTAGCTGCCGGCGATGACCAGCAGCGGGAGCGATCCCAGCAACACCAGCACGGCGCGATAGCCCATCACGCGCGGCGCGCCTCGGATACGCTCTCGAGCCCCGGGAGCCAGATCAGATCGGTGATGCCCGGGTCACGGCCGGTTTGTTTGATCAGCGTCGTGAGCTGGCCGCGGTGGTGGGTCTGGTGGTTGAAGAGGTGCGTGACCGCAGTCCACAAGGGGAGGGTGCGCGCTCGCTCGCGGCGCAGCTCGGCGAAGTCGGCGTAGAGCTCCTGGGCGAGCCCCTGGATCTTCAGCAGCTCTCCCGTGAAGCGACCGAGCCAGAGCCGATCCGCGAGCAGCAGATGATTCAGCGTGCCGTGAATCGACCGGAAGAAGGCCCGGAGATCCCGCTTGCGCTCCTCGTCGGAGAGCTCGGCGCACAGCGCGTACAGCCGCTCGTTCATCCAGCGGTTGTACGCGGCCATCGTCTGGGCGTGCGTGCGAGACGTCATCCGGCGGCAACCCCGATCAATCGTCCGTCAAGCCCGTGCCCTCGTCAATCCTCGCGGCCCTGCCCGGCAGCCCGGGAGAAGCCGTAGCGGCGGACGGGCGTGCAGAGCTGGATCTGGAACTCTGCGTAGAAGCGTTCACGCCCGAGGCGTTGGGCCTCCCGGTGCTCCGGATGGTCCCGCCACGCCCCATGCGCCCTCTCGGACTCGAACTCGATGATCGAGATCCGCTCGCCGTCGTCGGCGGCGAAGGTCTTGATCGAGACGAAGCCCGGCATCGCCTTGGCCAGCTGGTTCATCCGCCCAGCCCAGCGTTCGTACTCCTCACGCGCCTCGGGGCGGAGCCGGCTTCGAAACAGCGTGATCACCACCTCGGATCCTCCTGCCCGTCCTGCGCCGCTCAGGGCCTCAGGCGGGTGTGCGGTCGGCGAGCAGACCCTTGCCGGGGACGAAATTGAACTCGAGGCGGATCCCGTCCGGATCCTCGAAGAGCAGCGAGTAGTAGCCGGGCGCCCAGCCGCCCTCCTCGGGCGCGTGCGCGATCTGCACGCCCCACTCGACCAGCTTCACGTAGAGGAGATCCACGTCCTCGCGCGTCCGCGCGCGAAAACAGAGGTGGTGCAGGCCCACGCGCTGCTGCACGAAGCGCTCGCCGCGATGCTCGGGCCCGGCGGACCGCAGCCCGAATGCCGTGCGACCGCCGACGCAGTAGTAGAACCCGTCGGCGTCCATCACCGGGACGAGCCCCAGGTAGGGCAGCAGCTTGCTGTAGAACGCGCGCGAGCGCGCGAAGTCGCTCACCGTGACGAAGATGTGGGCGATGCCGTTGATTTCCATGCGGAACTCCTGAATGTGACCGGGCGCGGCCGCGAGCGTATCATGGTCCGCCATGGACGTGATCGGGCGCAGCTTCGTCCTACTCGGAATCGTGCTCGTGGTGGTCGGCTTCCTGCTCTCGACCGTGCCCTCGGTTCCCTGGCTCGGGAAGCTCCCGGGCGATCTGCGCTTCGACTGGGGCGGTGTCCGGGTCTTTCTGCCCCTAACGACGAGCCTGCTGCTCTCGATCGTCCTCTCGCTGCTGCTCCAGCTCCTCTCGAAGCTGCGCTAGCAGGGTGCTGAAGAACCCCGCGAGCGCATCGGAAGGGAACCCGCATGAGGATTGATTCGCTCGGGCACGTCGTGATCCGGGTCCGCGATCTCGAACGCGCCGAAGCGTTCTACCACGGCCTGCTCGGCATCCCCATCAGCGCTCGGGCGCCCCAGTGGTCGATGGTGTTTTTTACGCTCGGCGAGCACCACGACTTCGCCATCTCGGCGGTCGGCGGGACGGCAGAAGCTCCCAGCGACAAGACCCTTGGCCTCGATCACATCGCCTTCCGTCTTTCGGGCGGGCTGGACGCTCTTCGCTCTGCGAAGGCGGAGCTCGAGGGCGCGGGCGTCGCTGCGGCCGCCTTCGACCACACGGTCACCAAGTCGCTCTACTTCCGCGATCCGGACGGCAACCTGGTCGAGCTCTACGTCAACAGCGGTGTGGGCTGGCGCGAAGATCCCGCGCTCATCCTATCGGAGGGGGATCCGCTCGCTCTCTAGCCGCGCGCTGGTGCGGTCGAGCAGGTTCCCAGGCTCTCGCCTCAGCTGGCCTTGGGGGAGCCCGCCGCGAGAATCACGGCGAAGCGGGCGCGGACGGCTTCGAAGAGGTTGTCGGGGTTGGGGAGGATGTAGAGCGCGCGCTGGTCGATGCCCTCCAGCACGCGTTGCGCGATCAGGTCCGGGTCGGCGCCGCCGGCGATCACGGTGCGGAGCAGGTTCTGGATCTGCTGCATCTCCGGCGTGAGGGGACGCTGCGGGATCTCGGGGCCGGCATTGCGCTCGCTCTCGGCGATCCGCGTCTTCACCCAGCCCGGGCAGACCACCGAGACGCCGACGTTGCTGCCGGCGCACTCCATGGCGAGCGCTTCGCTGATCGCCACCACCGCGTACTTCGACGCGCTGTAGGGCGCCAGCCCCGGCATCGACATCAGCCCCGCGAGCGAGGCGGTGTTCACGATGTGACACGGCTCGCCGCTCGCGAGCATTTTCGGCAGGAACGCGTGCAGGCCGTGGATCACACCGAACAGATTCACCCGCAGGACCCAGTCCCACTCCTCGAGCGAGAGATCCTTCACGCGGCCGCCCAGGCCGATGCCCGCGTTATTACACAAGACGTGAGCGGCGCCGAAGGCCTCGTGCACGGACTCGGCGAGGTGCGCCACCTGCTGCGAGTCCGCGACGTCGACGCGCAGCGCGAGCACCTCGCTGCCGGCGCGCTCGAGCTCGTTTGCGACCGTGTCGAGGGCCGGCTTCTCGATGTCGGCGAGCACGATGCGCGCGCCTCTTTTCGCAAAGGCGTGCGCGAGCGAGCGGCCGATGCCGCTTCCCCCGCCGGTCACGACGGCCACCTTTCCCTGGTAATCCATGGCAGGGTCTCCTCTTCATCCGGCCGAGCCGCGAGACTATCATGCCGGAGCGGGAGGATCCGTGAAGCAGGGCGCGATTCCGAGCGGCCTCGAGCGGGCGCTCGCCGTCTCGGCGCACCCGGACGACGCCGAGTTCTTCGCGGGGGCGACGCTGGCGGCGCTCGCGAGGGGCGGCGCCGCGGTCGCGCTGGTGGTGTGCACCGACGGCGCCAAGGGCGGCCACGAGGTCCGCGATCTCGCCAAGACCCGCCGGCACGAGCAGGCCGCGGCCGCGGAAATCCTGGGCGTCTCGGAGGTGGTCTACCTGACCCTCCCCGACGGGGAGCTCTCGGCGGGAGAGCCGCTGCGCGAGCTGCTGGTCGCCGCGATCCGGCGCCTGCGCCCGCAGCTGGTGCTGGCGCATGACCCGCGCACCTGGTTCCAGCCGGCAGGAGCGCTGACGGCCCTCGGCCATAGCGATCACCGCGCGGCCGGCGCGGCGACGCTCGACGCCGTCTACCCGCGGGCGGCGAGCCGGGCGTTCTATGCCGCGCAGCTCCGCGATCCGGTGCTGGAGGTCTGGAATCCGCGCGATCTCTGGCTCTTCGACACGGCGCAGCCCGATTTCGCGATCGACGTGAGCGAGACCTTCGAGACCAAGCTCGCGGCGCTGCGCGCGCACGCGAGCCAGGAGCGCGGGCCGGGAGGGCTGGTCGAGCCGGCGCGGGCTGCGGCGCAGCGCGCGGGCGCGCCGGATCACCCGGCGGAGACGTTCGTGCGGCTGCGCCTCTGGTGAGCGCGCGCGGCTAATCAGGCTTGCCTTCCGCGAAGGCCTCGAGCACGCGCGCGAGCAGCGTCTCGAGCCGCGCGAAGCGCGTGGCGTCGGCGAGCATCGCCTCCCGGGTCTGGATCCACGGGCCCGGCACCAGCTCGTCCGCACCCCCCTCGGCGAACGCGCGCACGGTCTCGGCCGTCATCTCCGGATGGAACTGGAGCGCGAGCACGCGGTCGCCGTACGCGAACCCCTGCTGCTCGCAGGCAGCGCTGCGCGCGAGCTGGATCGCGCCTTCCGGCAGCGCAAAGGTGTCGCCGTGCCAGTGGAAGACCTCCGCGCGCGCCGGGAGCGCGCGGCCCGCGCCGCTCGCCTGCGCTCCCTCGACGCGCTCGATCGGGAACCAGCCGATCTCGGGGTGACGGTTGCGCGTCACCTTGGCGCCGAGCACGCGCGCGATCAGCTGCGAGCCGAGGCAGACGCCGAGCACGTGCTTGCGCGCGGCGATCGCGCGCTCGATCGCGCGTTTCTCGTCGGCAAGCCAGGGGTAGCGCGCCTCCGCGTCGGCGTTCATCGCACCGCCCATCACGAGGAGCCAGTCGAAGGCCTCCGGGGCGGGGAGCGGATCGCCGGCCCAGACCCGCGTGGTCGAGAGCCTGGCGCCCCGCGCGCGCAGCCAGACCGCCAGATTCGCGGGGCCCTCGAACGGGGCGTGCTCCAGGACGTGCGCGCGCAGCATCGGGCCGGGATTTTCGCACAGGAGCTGCCGGCCGGCTGCGGGGGGATGGCGGGATCGCTCGCGAAGAGGGATCCTGTGCGTCAGAGGCCCGCATGGTTCGAGAGGCGATCCGAGTCACCTACCGCACGGCACGCCGCATCGTGATCGGCGTGATCGGCGTGAGCGTGGTGATCGTCGGCGTCGCGATGATCGTGCTGCCCGGGCCGGCCTTCATCGTGATCCCGGCGGGGCTTGCGATCCTCTCGATCGAGTTCGCCTTCGCGCGCCGCTGGCTGCACTCGCTGAAGAACGGCTCGCAGAGCGCCGTCGATCGCCTGCGCGGCATGCGCGGCCCGACCCGCCCGGCGCACCCCACGCCTAGGGCCTAACGCTTCACCGCAGCTTTGATCTTGGCGGCCGTCGCGCGCAGCGCGTCGGGATCTCCGCGCACGCGCGAGTGCAGCTGGAACGCTTGCCCCTGCCAGCGCGGCACCAGATGCATGTGATAGTGGAAGACCGTCTGCCCGGCGGCGGCGCCGTTTAGCTGGAAGACGCCGAGACCCTCGGGCGCGATCGCCTCGCGGATCGCGTGCGCCACCCGGCGCGAGGCCGCCCCCACCCCCGCGAGCGCCTCGGGCGACGCCTCGAAGAGATTCTCGAAGTGCGCCTTGGTCACCACCAGCGTGTGTCCCTGCGCCACCGGGAAGAGGTCGAGGAAGCTCAGCGTGGTCGCGTCCTCGTCGACCTGAAAACTCGGCGCGCGGCCTGCCACGATCTGGCAGAAGATGCAGTCCTGCTTGCGCGTCACGGGGCCGGATCGGGATCGGAATCCGAGGTCGCCTGGATCTGCACGGTGTCGCCGGCGATCAGGAAGGTCACCTTCCCGTCGCTCACCTCGTAGGTCCAGGTCTCGATCGGCCCGAGCTTGTTGCGATCATCCGGCGCGCCGAGCATCTGCTCCAGCTCGGCCTTGGTCGTCACCAGCTCGGTCTTCTTCAGCAGGTCGTGCTTGGTCTCGCGCGCACAGGCGAGCGTGAGCAGCAGGGCGGCCGAGAGAGCGATCATTCGGTAGACTTGAATGGTTTGATTCCTCCTGCCGTTCCAGCATGCGCCGCGCGCGGCGCGAATTCAACCGGCGCCGTACACCCCGCTGGGCGTCGCGTGCCTCGCAAGGAGATCGAAGCGATGCAGAATCGGATGCTCGCGCGGGCCGCAATTGCCGCAGCAGCCTGTCTCGTCACCGCAGCATCGGCGCAGGCCGGCGGCGTGCAGCCCACCCAGGGCCAGAGCGCCGAGCAGATGCAGAAGGACGTGGCCGAGTGCCAGGCGCTCGCGACGCAATCGAGCGGGTTCAACCCTGCGGCGCCGCCGCCTCCCGTGGCGAGCGCGCCGCCGGAGGTGGGTGGACGCGCCAAGGGAGCCCTGGTGGCGGGCGCCGCCGGCGCTGCGGCCGCCGAGGTGCGGGGTCAAGCGCGCGGGGGAGAGCTCTACGACCAGGCCTCCGACGACGCGAAGCAGGAGTACCGGCAGAACCAGGCGAAGTCCGCCGCCGCGGCGGGCGCCGTGGTGGGAGGCGCCAAACAGCGGCAGGACCGCCGTGCAAACCGCGCCGCCGAGCAGCAGCAGGCTGCGCAGACGCAGTCCCAGGCGTCCGCCTACGACCAGGCGAATCAGGGCTGCTTGCTGGGGCGGGGCTACACCGTCACGCCCTGAACCTCACGTCCGCGACGGGACGCCTGCCGCGTCTGAGTCGACCCCTTCCCTCTTCGGGATTCCCTGCTGGAGGAAGGCGTCTCCGTCGGCGAAGCCGCTGTGAGCGGTGAGCCAGAGCCGCAGCAGGTGGCGCTTGCGCTCGGGCTCCGCGAAATCCTCGTACTCGGTGCGCGCGTGCAGGATCACCGAGTTCTTCAGCAGCTGGATGTCGCCGGGCTCGAAATCCATGTCGAGATGGAACTCCGGCGTGGCCGCGATGCCGTCGATCAGGTCGAGGAGCGCTCGTTGCTCCGGCGAGAGCCGCGGCACGTCGGCATGCCGCTGCGCCCCGCGGATGTACCAGCCGATGTAGAAGATGCGCAGGCGTCCGGCCTGGTCGAAGGCGATCGGAAGCGCGAACCAGGGCGCCTCGCCGGGCTTCTGCTCTTCGTTGCGGTCCCAGTAGAAGGGCTCGAAGAGCAACGGGGCGAGATCCGGCCGCCGGCGCAGGATTTCGTTGTACACCGAGATGGAGCTCACGATCCGGCTGACGCCCCCCGATTTCGCCGGCTTCAAGCAGAGCAGGCCGACGACGTCCGAGCCGTCGCAGTGGAATCCGAGATCGACGCGCGTCTTGTAGAGCCGCACCGCCGGATTCTTCGGATCCGCCCCGGTGTCGCGCACCTGCCCCAGCAGGTCGCCCGCCGCGTTCTGCGACACGGGGCTGCCCATGTGCAGCCCGAGCCCCCAGTAGGCGAGGGCGGCATCGGCTTCGGTGCAGCGCTGCACTGGGAACCCCCTCACCAGCACGAACCCGCGGCCGCGGTCGAGATCGTGCATCCAGCCCGCGATCACGGGCCCGAGCTTCGGCAAGGGGAAGTCCGCGCGCGAGAGCTCGGCCATCGGCCGGCCCGTGGCTTTGGCCAGCGCGAGCGCGGCGTCGATCTCGGCGATCTCCGGCGGCGTGAGCCGGTGGATCCAGTCGCAGCGTTGCGAGACGTCGCGTCCCATCCAGGCGGCCGGGACCGCGAGGCGCGTGCGAAAGACGGCAGTCATCCTACCTCCTGCGCGAGCGCCGCCAGCGCCGTCACCGCCTGGCACGATCAGGCGCCTTGGCTCCCTTGCGCAGCAACCGGACGCTCTCGCGAATCGCTTCGGCCATGCGGATCTTCTCTGGCCAGGAGAGGGCCGCTCGTCCCTTCTGCCAACCCGCCTGTCGTTCCAGCATCTTCTGGATCTCACGCATCGAGGAACCTGCTTTCGAATCGGCGCCAGGCTTCCATCAAACCGTGCCGCGCCGCTAGATCTGCGATGGCTTCCCGGCTTACGTTGCCGGATTCGAGCAATGCCAGGATCCGAGTGAGATCCTTGGCTCGTCCGACGCTCAGGGCGATCACGGCCAGGTGGTCGGCCCTGACGACGCGAAGCGGAACGCCATCGAAGTCTGCTGTCTCGGCCTGTTCCATCGCCTCACGGGTGAGCGGACTGAAGGCAGGTACGAATTGAGTGGGCCAGGCTCCGACCCGAATTCCCTTCCCCAGGCTCTCGGGCGGGTTCACCGCGACCAGCACATCAGCATCCAAGGTGGCGACCGGCTCAGTGTAACGCATCTGCGCGGCGGCTCCGAAGAGAGCGTAGTTCTGGATCACGCCCGATTCGCGCATGGCATTGAGCAGCTCTGCGAGTCTTCGCACGGGTTTAATACACCCTGTCTGTCAAGCGGAGACGAGGGATTTCGCCGCATTCTCGTCGAGCTCGGCCCGCCAGGGGTGCGCCGGGTCTGCTTCGACGCGCGCGATCTCCGCGCGCAGGCGCCCCACGCCGGGGAACGATCCGCCCTGGTAGACGTCGCCCTGAAGCACCTCGCGCAGGAGCTCGCGGTCCGCCGGGTCGGCTAGCAAAGACAGGAAGGCGCGCGGCAGCCGGTAGTAGAGGCCGATGAACTCGCGCCAGGCGTCGAGGCCCGTCCGCAGCTGGCGCTGGTAGCCCTCGAAGGCGCCGGCCGAGACGTCGCCGTCGGCGAGGGCGCTGCGGATCGCCGCGGCCGCCGCGCGCGCGGACTCCGCGGCCACCGAGAGACCCGACGAGAAGAGCGGGTCGACGAAACGCGCCGCGTCGCCGACCAGCAGCCAGCCGTCGCCCGCGAGGCGGTCCATCGCATAGCTGTAGTTGCCCTCGCGCTGGAGCGCGTGGAGCGGGCGCGCGCCGGCCATGCGCGGGGCCAGCGCCGGGCTCGAGGCGACCGCCTCCGAGAAAAAGCGGTGGAGGTCGTGCCCCGCCTTCGGGAACGCGTCCGACTCGCAGACGATGCCGACGGAAGTCACACCCGCGCTGATCGGAATCTGCCAGGCCCAGGCCCGCGGGCCGGGCAGCACGTGGAGGTGGATCCACTCGGCGGTGTCGGCCTCGCCGCGGTCGACGCCCTCGAACCAGCCGTGGACGGCGAACTGCCGAAAGCTCGGGTCGGTGCGCTTCAGCCTTAGCTGCCGCCCGAGCAGCGTGCCCCGCCCGGTCGCGTCGACGACGATGCGGGCGCGCACCAGACGGCGGCCCTCGCCTTCGCGGACAAGGACGCCCACCGCCCGGCCGTCGTCGTCGAGCTCCACGCGCTCGACCTGCGCTCCCTCCAGCACCCGCGAGCCCTGGCTCGCCGCGTGCCGCAGCAGCGCGTCGTCGAAGCGGCTGCGGTCGACGTGCCAGCTCCAGGGCTGCTCGATGCCGAGGTGCGGGATCGGCCGGAACGGGAGCGCCACCGGGCGCTCCTCGGCGAAGTGGGTCCAGAGAGCGCCGTGCTTGCGGACGAAGCTCCCGCGCTCGATGGTCTCGAGGAAGCCGATCTCCTGAAAGACGCGCGTGGTCGCGCAGAGCAGTGACTCGCCGACATGGGGCCGCGGATGCACCGCCTTGTCTAGGATCGTGTGGTCGACGCCCGCACGCGCGAGATAGGCGCCGAGGATCGCGCCGGCCGGGCCGCCGCCAACGATCACCACGTCCGCGTCGAGCCCCGCCGGCGAAGCGACGCGCGCCGCTGGCGCGGCGTCGGCTTCGGACTCGGGGCGCTCGGCTCCGAGGTCATGAAGAATGGCGACCCGGAGCTCCTGCACCTCGGGGCTGGTCAGCTTGCGCGGGTGCGGCAGCCCCACCTCGAAGCTCGCCTGGATCTTCGCCGGCCGAGCCGACAGGACCAGCACCCGATCGGCCAGGTGGACCGCTTCCTCGACGTCGTGGGTGATCAGGAGGACGGTATGGCGCTCTTCGGACAGGATGCGCAGCAGCTCGCCCCGCATGCGCAGGTTCGTGAGCGCGTCGAGCGCCGAGAACGGCTCGTCCATGAAGAGGATCTCGGGCTTCACGACCAGCGCCCGCGCCAGCTCGACCCGCTTGACCATGCCCCCCGAGAGCTGGTGCGGGTAGCTCTTCTCGAACCCTTTCAAGCCCACGATGGCGGCGTAGTGATCGGCGAGCTCCGCCTTCTCGCGGCGCGCATGGCCGTCCAGCCCGAACATCAGGTTCTCGCGCACGGTGAGCCACGGGAACACGGAGCCCTGCTGGGAGATCAGGATCCCCTTGGCGCTCGGCTGGCTCCTCTCCGCGCCGTCGATCGCGACGGATCCCTGATCGGGGCGGATGAATCCCGCGATGATGTTCATCAGGGTCGACTTGCCGCAGCCCGAGGGGCCCACGATGGCCACGAATTCGCCGTCGCCGACCGTGAAGCTGACCCCGTCGACCACCTGGAGGGGGCCTTTGTCCGAGACAAAGCCTTTCTTGACGTCCCGGACTTCAATCTTGGTGCGCATAGCGCCACCTGACGGACGGGATGCCTTCCAGCAGCCGCATCACGCCGTCGAGCATGAGGCCGATCAGTCCGATGATGATCATTCCGGCGATCACCAGATCGTAGCGGTTGCCCGCATTCCGCGAATCGATGATGAGATAGCCGAGCCCCGATCGCAGAGCGATCATCTCCGCCGCGACCACCACCAGCCACGCCACGCCGAGGCCGATCCTCATCCCCACGATGATCTGGGGCAGGACGGCCGGGATCACCACCTGGCTGAAGAGCGTGCTGCGCGTAACCCCGAAGTTCTCGGCGGCCCATAGATATCGGCGTTCGATCGTGTGTACCCCGGAGGTCGTCTGCACGATCATCGGAAATACGGACGAGATGAAAATCAAATAGATGGGCGACGCGTTCCCCACGCCGAACCAGAGGATGGCGATCGGGATCCAGGCGATCGGCGAGATGGGCCGGAGCATCTGGAAGATCGGGTTGAGCGTCTTGAAGGCTCCCCTCACCCATCCCATCCAGAGGCCGAGCGGCACGGCGATCGCGACGGCGAGCAGGAATCCGGTGGTGACCCGCAGCAGCGACGCGCCGATGTGCTCCCAGAGCGTTCCGTCTTCGATCAGCTCGACCGTGCCGGTCACGACCTGCCAGGGCGTCGGAAAGATGGCGCTTCCGGTCGCGACGACCACCGCCCACCAGACGGCGATCAGGAGTGCAATCACCGCCACGGACGGAAGCGCTTGTCTAGCCTGGCTCATGTCGCAAGAGCTCCCGCACGTGCCAGCGAAGCCGCGCCCAGGGAGTCGCTGGAAAAGACTCGACGACGATGGTCATCTGTCCGCTCGCATGCGCCGTGCAGGCAAATTGATAGCTGGACGCTACCGCGAACGGCAAGCGAAAGCTCTGGCCGGGCATCATCAGGGTCGGCCCGAAGATCTGCGGCACCTCGTCCAGATTTTTGAGGACGAGAACGTCGCGGACGCCGAGCGTGAGCCGGATCTGGTTGGGAAGGATCTCGACGGGGTCTCCCGACATCCGGCGGGCGAAGGTTCCCATCGGAATCTCGAAGATCTCGTCCCGCGAAGCGGAGCGGACCGGAGTCAGTGCCGCCCAGGCGCTCACGGCGAGCACACCCCCCGCCAGCAGAACCAACGCCCGCTGCCGGCGTAGCCCCTTCACTGCTTCAGCAGGATCTTGACGTCGTGCACGTAGTCGTCCGCGCTCTGCCCATACGGCATCAGCGCGCGCAGGCTTCCCTCGCGATCGATCAAATAGGTGTACGACGAATGGTTGAATGCGTAGCTCTCCCCGGACGTTCTCCGGGACGCGGCGATCCCGTATTCCTTGCGCACGGCCGCCAGCTGCTCGGCCGTACCCGTGCCGCCCACGAAGGTCTTGTCGAAGCTCCCGAGGTATTCCCGCAAGCGCTGGGCATCGTCACGTTCGGGATCCACGGTGATGTAGACGACCTGGACCTGGTCGCCTTCCGCGCCTAGTTTTTTTTTCGCCTGGGCCAGCGTCGCCAGCGTGGTGGGACAGACGTCGGAGCAGGAGGAGAAGCCGAACCCCAGGATCACCACCTTTCCGCGGTAGCGGCCGAGCTCGAGCGGCGAGCCGTCGGATCCGCGCAGGGAGAAGGCGGGCGCCGCTCGCGGCGGGCTGAAGACACCCGCCTTGAGGCTCGCCTCGTCGGCAGCCGCCACCGCGGCCGCAAAAAGTAGAACTTGGAGCAGCAGCGCGAGGGCAGGGCCCGAGCGCCTCGCCCTCATCTCAGAGCTCGATCGCGACGGGCTCGGCATGGCTCGCGAAGCTCTCGTCGAGATAGCGGGCATACGGGATGGGCCGCTGGATCGTGCCGGCCTCGATCGAGAGCTGCATCAGCTCCTCGAACTCCGACCGGATCATGCGCAGGTCGCCGTACGTCACCCGGTCCGTCGGGTTCTCCATCACGAACTTCAAGATGTTCCGATCCTGATTGAAGAAGCTGCGGCCGGCGGCGATCGCGACCGCCTTGTCGCGGTTCTCCTGCCTGGCGTCCAGCCACACGCCCGCCCCGAGGATGACGTTGACGAGGTCCTGCACCAGCGGGCGGTTCTCCAGGATCAGCTCCTCGCGAACCGTCAGGACACAGCAGATGTAATTCCGCCATTCGTCGCGCGTCATGCGCAGGGGGATCGCATAGCCCGCGTGCTGTGCGGCGGCACCGAAGGGCTCACCCGTGCAGTAGGCGTCCACCGCCTTGGCGTAGAGGGCCGCCGGCATGTCCGGAGGAGCCATCTCCACGATCTCGATGTCGCTCGGCGTCATGTTATCCCGAGACAGCATCTTTCGCAGGAACAGGAAGTCGACGGCGAAGCGGCTGGGAATCGCGATCCGCTTGCCTGCCAGCTGTTTGAAGTGCCGGTACGGGGAATCGGTGCGGACCATGATCACGGCGCCCGAGCGATGGCCGAGCGACACGATCTTCACGGGAATCCCCTTGTCCGCCAGATCCATCACCAGCGGCGCCAGCATGTAGGCCGCCTGGATCCTGCCTGCCATCAGCGATTCCTTGATCTCCGGCCAGCCGCTGTACTTGCTGTAGGCATACTCGAAGCGGGGCACGCCCGCCCCGGCCGCGCGGTTGCTGACTGCCTTCGCCTCACAGGCGACGGGAAGCGTGAGATTGCAGGTCACCGGCAAGCCGCCCACCAGCAGCGGCCCGTCTTGCTTGCCGCCCGAACAGGAGAGCGCGCCCAGCGGCGAAGCGGCAGCCGCGGCCGCAACGGCCCCCATCAGCACCTGTCGACGACTGAGAGGAAGTGTGGTTTCGCGATCCCCGGCGCTCATCGCCACGAGATCTTAACGCGCCGCGGTCAGTTGCCCTCGGGCGTCCAGATGATGTCGACTTCGCGCACGCCCCAGCTGCGGGCGGCCTTCACGTCCTCGCCCATGTAGATGTCGATCTTGCGCTGCCAGCGCCGGGGCATGCGGTCGGCCACCACGTACTCGCCGTCCAGCCCGTGGATCCGGACCCGCTGGCCGCGCGCGAGGCCGAGCTCGATCAGGTCGGCCGAGACGGCGATCGCCTTCATCCCGGGCGAGAGCGGGTCGCCCCAGGCGCCGGTGCTCGGGGTCGAGTCCGTCTGCCCGCGCAGCGAGTTGAAGGCCGAGGCCTTCACCCGCAGCGTGCGCTCGCGGCTCGCCTCGGGCTGCAGCGCGGGCGCCCTCTCGAGCGGAGGCGGAGGCGCCGGCGGGGCAGGGCTCTGCACGTGCGAGGCGCACGCGGCGAACACGAGCAGCGACGCGATCGCGAGCCCGCGAAGCACCGCGGCGACCCCCGCGGGCCGAGATGTCCCAGCTGACCCGTCCATCATGGGGGGCGCAGGTTGCTGACTGTCCCGGGCCCGCGCAAGCGCGAACCAGGCGAATCCGCTCATACTCATGGAGATCGGAGCTGGAGGGACCTGTTTTGTGATCTGGATCACACTTTGGCGGTCTGGGGCGCAGCGGGCTCCAGCACCACGACCGGGATGTGCCGCCGCGTGGTGGTCCGGTAGTCGTGGAAGTGCGAGTAGGAAGACAGGAGCTTCGGCCACAGCAGCTCGCTCTCGGAGTCGGTCGCCTCGCGCGCCTGTACCCGGATCTGCCGGGATCCGATCTGGATCTCGGCCGAGGGGTGCTTGCGCAGGTTGAGCAGCCAGGCCGGGTCGCGATCGTCGCCCGCGTTCGAGGCCACCACCACGTAGCGCCCGCCGTCTTCGACGTAGAGAAGCGGTGTCACGCGCCGCTGGCCCGAGCGCCGGCCGAGCGTCGCGAGCAGCAGCATGTCGGCGCGCCCCAGGCGCTGCCCGATCCGGCCTCCGGTCAGGCGATAGACGGCGCGGTGCACCACCGTGATCAGCGACAGCAGCCAGCGGATGTTCGGCATTCCCTCTCCCCTCGCCCTCGCGTACCGCGGCTACGCGACCGGCGTGCCGCGCTCGGAAGCCGTGATCACGGCGGCTTCCGCGCGGCCAGCTTGGGTCCAGTCTTTCAGGGAGGGGAGCGCCTGCACCGCCTCGGAGTAGTCTCGCACCGCGCCGGTGAGCGCGACCCCGTAGGTGGCAAAGCGCGTCACCACCGGGGCATACATCGCATCGGCGATCCCGAAGCGGCCGAACAAGAACTTCCCGCCCGCGCCGAACTGGCGGCGGCAATCGCTCCAGATCTCGAAGATGCGGTCAATTTCGTTTCTGGCGGTGGCGGAGGGCGTCACGCCCGCGCGCCGGCCGCGCAGGTTCATCGGGAGCTCCGTGCGCACCGCCGCGAAGCCCGAGTGCATCTCGGCGCACACGGACCGAGCGATGGCTCGCGCCATCGGCGCCTCCGGCCAGCCGCGGGCTTCGGGGAAGCGCTCGGCCAGGTATTCGCAGATCGCGAGCGAATCCCAGATCGTGGTGGCGCCGTCGATCAGCGCCGGCACGCGGCCCGAGGGCGAGCGTTCGCGGATCAGCCGGGGAGAGTCCGGCTGGTACAGCGGGATCAGGATCTCCTGGAAGGGAATCCCGGACTCGCGCAGCAGCAGCCACGGCCGCAGCGACCACGACGAGTAGGCCTTGTTCCCGATCACCAGGCTGAGATCCGGCATGCTTCAGGTCTTCGGACCCCTCGCGAGCAGCGCGAGTACCTCATCGGGGCTGTTCGGGAAGCGCCCCTTCTCGTCCTTCGAGAACACCAGCTCCCCGTCGGCAAACACGTCGAACACCCCGTTATCCCCCTTCACCAGCTCCGCCTGGACACCGAAGCGCTCCCGGATTGCGGCCGCCAGACCGGCGGCCCGAGGCCGGTAGTTTCAGCGCACGCAGTAGAAGATCTTGACCCGCATGGGAACCCCCGGCGCGCAATCTAGCCGAGGCGCGCGCGGGGGTCACGGTCGGAAGCGGCTAGCTCCGATCCGACATCGCTGGCCTTCGGGGGATGCGGCGGGGGGTGGGCGGAGGCGAAATAAAGCGCAGCCGGCCCGCGCAGGTCGCTCCCTTCCTCGACGCTACAGACGCTAGGGCTCCACCCGCACGCCCTTCCAGAAGGCGATGCGTCCGGCGATCTGCTTGGCGGCGGGGAGCGGCTCCGGGTAGTACCAGGCCGCGTTCGGATTGCGCTTCCCGTTCACGACCAAGTCGTAATAGCGCGCCGTCCCCTTCCACGAACACACGCTGGTGTGATCGCTCGGCTCCAGCACCTCCCGCCGCACGGCCTCCGGCGGGAAGTACTGGTTGCCCTCGACCACCACGCAGCGGTCGCTCTCCGCCAGCAGGGCTCCTTCCCAGGTGGCCTTCGGCACGTCAGCCCTTGATCCGGCGATACCCGAAGAGCAGGATCAGCGAGCCGACCACCGCGATCACCACGCTCGGCAGGTTGAACCCCGAGACGGCGCCGAGGCCGAGCGCCGTGCTCAGGAAGCCGCCGAGCAGCGCCCCCGCGATCCCGATCAGGATCGTGATGAAGATCCCGCCCGGGTCGTTCCCCGGCATGATCCACTTCGCGAGCGCCCCGACGATCAGACCCAGAACGATCCACGTGAGGATTCCCATGAGAGATACCTCCTAGGTTCGCAAGCATCATGCTCTCGGGTGCGCCGTGAAAGCAAGCGAGCCCGGGCGAGCGCAGGCCGTGTCCGCCGAAAGTGTGGGCTTGACCCCGCGCAAGGGCCCCGTAGGATCGCCCCATGGCGCTCCCCCAGAATCCGATCGTGAAGCTGGTGTCGCGCTTCGCGGCAAGGCTCCGCTTCCCGACCCTCTTCCTGATCACCGCCGGCCTGTTCGTGCTGGACCTCGTGATCCCCGACATGATCCCGTTCGCCGACGAGCTGCTGCTCGGCCTCGGCACGCTGCTGCTCGGGAGCCTGCGCCGCCGGAACTCGAGCGCAGAGGATCGGGAAGCAATCCCCAGCGCGAAGCGCAGCACGTAGGCGATGTCCGCCCCGCAGCACCCGGCGCCGGTCCGCTCGGCGACCTCCGCGGCGGGAGATGCGCGCCTCTGCGGCCTCGCCTTCGGCCTCGACCGCGGCAACCTCCGGACAGTCCTGACGCTCGCCGCGTGTCTGGTTGGGCAACCCAGCTTTGCTTCGCTGCTCGGCGGATACGTGCTGGCGCTCGCGGGGGGCGCGCTCCATCTGTGGGCCAAGGGATGCCTGCGCATCAACGAGGAAATCACGACGAGTGGTCCGTACCGGTTCACCCGCAACCCGTTCTATCTCGCGAACCTTCTGATCGACGTCGGGATCTGCGTCGTCGCGCGGCGGCCATGGCTGTTGGTGGCAGGGCTCGCACTCTGGGCCTTCGTCTATCGGGGCACGATCGTCCGCGAAGAGCAGCAGCTGGAAGCGTTGTTCGGCGACCGCTACCGCGCGTATCGCGCGCGCGTCCCCCGTTTGTTCCCACTTCGCGGCCCGGCGTCCGGGCTGCCGGCGTCGAGGTCCTTTTCCTGGAGCAACCGCAACCTCGCTTCGGGCCAGGAGTACGCGCGCCTCGCCGGAATCTTGGCGACTCCGCTCCTCGTCTGGCTCGTCGCCGGCGTGCGGGATGGGGGTCTCGCGTTCTTCACTCGGAGCCCGTGGCTAGAGCTCACGGCGCTTGCGGCGTTGCTCGTGCTCTACGGGACGAGGCGCGTGCTGATTGCACGTTGGAAGCAGAATCTTTCCAGCGTCATTCCGCCGGTACCAACCTAATGTTGCGTCGATCGTCATCCAAGGGGGCGATCTAGGTTCGGGCGCGCCACCGCAAGCAGAACGCCGCGACGAGCGCCAGCGCGGCAGCGGCGAGCAGGCTTCCGGCCGGCGAGAGGCTCGGCACGGGCACGGGCGGCTGCTGGCTCAGCCCCGGATCAGCGAGCGTGAAGGCCGACACGTTGCCGGTCACCGCGATCTGGCCGTCCTGCGCCTCCGCCACGATGCCCGCCGCGGCGAGCGTCGGATTGGCCTCGATCGCGGCCGCCAGCGCGGCCGCCACCTGCGCAGCGCTCTGCCCCAGGCTGGTCGGGATCGAGACGAGCACGCCGTCGATCGTCACGCTCGCGCTGCCGCCCTGCGCGGTTCCGTAGATCTCGAGCTGCGTCTCGTAGCGGCAGATGGCGGCGCAGCCGTCGAAGGGGACGGCGTTGCCGTCGTCGCACTGCTCGCCCGCTTGGAGCAGCGAATCGCCACACTCGGGTGTGCACTGGGCGGGGACGTTGAACGCCTCGCTCACGTTCACGCTCTGCGGTCCGCTGCCCTCGGTCGCGCTCACTCCCATGCCGCGCTTCGCGAAGCCGGCCCACAGCAGGCACCCGTGGATGCCCGCGTTCGCGTTCGCATCGGCGGTGAGGATGAAGTCGCGCGCATCCAGGAAGGTGGGATCGCAGGGCTGGAGCTTCATCGCGTCGAGCACCAGCTCCAGCGCGATCACGTTCCCCCCGGTCCCCGCGATCAGGTCGGGGTCGAAGCCGTAGACGTCGACCAGGCTCCAGTAGATCTCCCAGAGCGCCGCCGCCCAGACTTCTCCGACGCCGTGGGGCTGGTTCAAGATCGCGATGTCGAAGTAGGTGAGCGGCGAGACGCCGAGGTCCGTGCTGTAGGGGAAATTCCGGATGCCCGGACCACTCGGCGGCTCGCCGACCAGGTAGTTGCCGATGGTTTTTGGGTCGTCGCTCTGGTCGCCCGGCTGGGCCGTGAAGACCAGGCCCAGGAAATCGCTCCAGCCCTCGCCCATGCCGGCGCTCTGCGCGAGGTCGAGGCAGCTCACGTTCGAGGGTCCGCCCGTCAGGCGGTTCGAGACGCCGTGGCCGTACTCGTGCGCGATCACGGCGCCGTCGAAGCCGCCGCTGCGGTCGGCCGGGCTCACGAGCGTCGCGGCGACGCCCACCCCGAGCTGGCCCTTGATCAGGTTGCCGGTGGCCATCGAGACGAAGACCGCGGGAATCACGATGCTCTCGTCGGCGCCCGACATGTTGATGACGCCGGTCCCCAGATTGTTCGCGATCACCGCGCCGAGCGCGCCGGCGTCCTGCGCGCGCTTCACCTTGACCGTGAAGTTGCAGGAGCCGCGGTCGATCAGCGCGATCCGCCCCGCCACGCTGCCGGCGTTCGTGAGGGCGGAGCAGCCGTCCGTGACGGACGTGCCGCTCGCGTCGGAGGGATCCAGGGCGAGCACGACGTCGTCGGCCAGCCCCGCGCTTCCCGCTCCGAAGAGCGCGCGGCCGGCGGCATAGGTGCCCGCGATGGCGACAGGGGCCTGCACGATCAGCCGCGGCGTCGGAAACTGGTTCCACAGGAACATCTGCATCCGCGGCGGGCTGCCGTCCACCGGCGTCGCGAAGTTCGCGTTGCCGACGTCCGCGCCGTCCTGGTCGTCCGCCTGCACGGGATCGCCGCCCGCGCCGCCGTTGCCGTAGTTGTTCTGCTGGAAGTTCCCGGCGGGCTCGTCGAAGCCGTGATGGTAGAGCACGTCGTGCGCGCGGTTGTTCCAGTAGAAGAGGTTGGTGATCGAAGCGTCCCGGTAGTTGCTCGGCTGGAGCGAGAAGTCGAGCGCGGCGTCGAAGTCGAGGCCCGCGCCGCCGCTCGGCCGGTAGCCGCCGGTGTTGTTCGCGTCCGCGTCCTCCTGGGAGAAGGCGTTGTTGCCCCGCGTATCCGTGAACTCGGCGCCGGACACGCCGTTGCTGTCGTGCCAGCCGAAGGGCGATGCGACGGGATCCGCGGGGCTCACGAGCAGGCTGCGAGGGCCGTCGTCCGGGCTCACCAGCGGCGCGGGGAACACCCGGTAGGTGTCGTGATCGATCCGGTCGTCCTGGCGCAGGACGTCGCCCGTCCGCGCGTCGACGTGCAGGTTCCACCAGTGTCGCCCGTCGGGGGTGTGGATCACCAGGTTCCAGGCCAGCCGCACGTCGGCGTCCGCCTGCGGCACGTATTCGAGCCGCACGGGGATCTCGTCGCGCGAGAGCCCGCTCGGCGCGAACACGACGGCCTGCGCCGGCCCGCCGGGGCGGGCCAGTTCGGTGAGCGGCGCGGACGGGGAAAGCCCGAGGTGCGCTGCGGCGCGCGCCACCGCGTCGGCGGCGGAGAGCGCCGGCTGGCGCACGGCGCTGCGCGCGCGCAGGCGGCGCACCAGACGATCGCCAAACGCCACCAGCCGGCCGTCGCGGTCCGTCGCGAGGCTCGCGCCCGCGTTGAAGATGTCGATGCCGCCGAGCTGCTGGCGAAGGTAGAGGTGGGTGATCCCGGTGCGGCGCGCCTGGTAGCGATCGCGCACCGCGAGCTCATCGAGGTCGTCGCCGGCGAGCCCGAGCCGGCCACGTTCAGCGCGCAGGTAGTCGAGGCCCACCTGGAGCGGATCGGCGCTCGAGGGCCCCGTGAACGGTCCGATCGGCCGGCGCGGGAGGGGGAACGCGGGCTGGGCGAGCGCCGCTCCGGCCCCCGCAAGGAGGCAGGCAGCCAGCAGCAGCGGCGCCCATCTCTGCCCCAAGCGCGGCCCGGTATGCATGCGAAGGTCTCTCCCCTTCCGTCATCTGCTCGGAAAGACTACTCCTTCCCTCTCGGAAGGGGGCGCCGGGGCTTGAACCCGGCCTATGCTATGCGCCTGTACGCGGCAAAACCCTCGGGAGGAAGGCCATGAATCACGCGCTGATCGTACTGCTCGCCATCACCGTGCTCGCCGCGCCGGCCGGCGCCGCCGAGCATCGCCGCTGCCCGGACAACCGATCGCCGGAGGCGGCCACCTGGCTCTCGGTCGCCCATCCCGGGCTCGGCGAGTGGTTCTTGAAAGGCTGGGGTCCCTTCTGGGACAACGCCCCGCAGAAGAAGTTCTGGCTCGGCTTCATTCCGTTCTACGGCTGGCCGGGCTACCTCCAGGTCAAGAGCGCGATCGACTCCCACCACTGCCGGGTGAACGACGACCTCTAGCGCCGCGAATCCACCTTCGCCCCGAAGCCCAGCGCGTACGGCGCTGAGACTGCGGTATCGTGGATCGACAAAGAGGTGCCTCCCATGGATGCCGACCTCGCAGCTATTGTTTCCACCTCTCCGGACATCATGAGCGGCGCTCCTGTGTTCCGCGGCACGCGAGTCCCCGTGAAGAACCTCCTCGACTACCTCGCAGCCGGGGACTCTATCGACGAGTTCCTCGATCAGTTCCCGACGGTCAAGCGCGAGCAGGCCGCGGCGTTGATTTTGCTCGCCGAGAAGCTTCTCCTGTCCAGCGTCGATGAAGCTCCTGCTCGATGAGTCCCTTCCCAGGGATCTGAGACTTTCAGGGCTTCGACCGGGAAAGCTCGCGCGTGTAGCCGTCTGACAGCTAGACTGCTTCCTCATGCGATGCCCGCGACGCCTGCTTCGAGCGTTCGGAGTGCTTTCGGTGGCAGGCCTGCTGGCCGGCTGCGCCACTCCCATCGGCATCCGGACCGCCGACCCGCAAGAGGTCCAGCGCTACCTGACGCGGAGCGCGCTCACCGATGAGCGACCCAGCGACTTCTCGCTGATCGAGCTGCGTCGCTACGACCTGCTGAAGGCCTATGAGCGTGAGCCCGACGCCACGCTCGCGAAGCTGCACGCCGCCGCGCTCGCGGAGGACTTTCCGCCGCAAGCGCTCTTCGCGCTGGCCGAGCTCTCCTTCCTGCGCGCCCAGCAGACGGAGCTGCAAGCGGGCTACGCGGCGGCGGTGATCTACAGCTACGCGCTGCTCTTCCCGGAGAAGGTGCACGCACCGCTGGGCGAGCTCGACCCGCGCGAGCGGATCGCCGCGGACCTCTACAACCGCGCGCTCACGTCCGCCTTCAAGCGCACGAAGCAGGGCACCCTCGCGCTCGGCGGCAGCGGCGAGTTCGCGCTCCCGTTCGGGCGCCTCACCGTGACGGTCCCGCCGGACATGCTTCAGTTGAACGGGAGCGAGCTCTACGACCTCCAGCCTGTGGCCGAGATCGAGGTCCGGGGTCTGCGAAATCGTTACCGGCGGCCGGGCATCGGCGCTCCGCTGGCCGCCAAGACGCGCCCGCTGCCGGGGTTGGTGCCGGTGGTGCCAGTCCCCCCGCTGATGCGGGTTCCGCGCACCGCCGTGCTGAAGTTCGAATCGCTGCTGGAGGGCCTGCGCACGGGAGACCTCCACGCCCGCCTCGACCTCTTCGCGAGCCTCGACACCGAGACGATCGAGATCGAGGGCGAAGCGATCCCGCTCGAAGCCGAGCCGAGCGCCGCGCTGGCGGCCTCGCTCGCGGAATCGCAGTTCTGGAAGATGGAGCTCGGGGTCTTCCTGGGCAACGCGATCGGCGTGCGGAAGGAAAGCTCCCTGTTCGGATTCCGCCCCTACAAACCCGGGCGGATTCCGGTCGTGTTCGTGCACGGCACGGCCTCGAGCCCGGCGCGCTGGGCCGACATGGTCAACGACCTGCTCGCCGACGCGCGCCTGCGCGATCGCTACGCGTACTGGTTCTTCACCTACGACTCGGGCAACCCGATCGGGTACTCCGGTTATCAGCTCCGCGACGCGCTCACGCAGGCGGTGGCTCGCGCCGACCCGAACGGCAACGATCCCTGCGTGCGCGACATGGTCGTGATGGGTCACAGCCAGGGAGGCCTTCTCACCAAGCTCACTGTGATCGACTCGGGCGACGTCTTCTGGCAGAACATCTCGAGCAAGCCGTTCGACGAGCTGAAGCTCGAGCCCGAGGACCAGGCACTCCTGCGCAGTGTGCTCTTCGTGAAGCCGCTGCCGTTCGTGCGCGAGGTGATCTTCCTGGCCACGCCGCAGCGGGGCAGCTACCTCGCCGGGCCCCAGTTCGTGCGGCGCCTGGCCGAGTACTTCGTGCGGCTGCCCAGCGAGGTGGTCCGCGTCGGCGCGGGTGTGACCACCTACGCGGCCTCGGGCGCGACCGGGCTCTCGCTGGGTGGGATCCCGACCAGCATCGACAACATGTCGCCGGGCAATCGCTTCATCAAAGCGCTGGCAAGCATCCCCGTGAGCCCGGGGGTGATCGCCCACTCGATCATCGCGGTCGACAGCGACAAGCCGCTCGACCAGGCCGGCGACGGTGTGGTGAAGTATCAGAGCGCCCACGTCGAGCCCGTCGAGTCCGAGCTGATCGTGCGCAGCCCCCACTCCGGCATGCAGGCCGCGCCCGCGACGATCGAGGAGGTGCGCCGCATTCTGGTCGCGCACTCCGAGCGATCGGCGTGCCCGGCGAGGGCGGACTGAGCGGACGCACCCGCTACTTCCCCGCGCCCTCCGCCGCGATCTCCGTCGCCACCACCTTCTGACCCGGCCGCGCCTTCTGCACGCCGTCGACGATCACGCGCTCGCCGGCGGTGAGACCGCCCATGACCTGCTGCATGCCGTCGTGGGCGGCGCCGAGCGTGACGCCGCGCGACTCGACGGTGCCCTCGTCCTTCACCACCAGCAGGTAGGTGCCGCCCTGCTGATCCACCACCGCGCGCTGCGGCACCAGCACGGCGTCGCTCACGTCCGGAAAGACCACCACCACGCGCACGAACTCACCGGGCTTGAGGGCGCCGTCGGGATTCGGCACCAGCGCGCGCACGGCGACCGTGCCGCGCGTCGGCTCGATGGTCGGGTCGACGTAGTCGATCGCGCCCGAGTGCGGATAGGGCGTGCCGTCGCCGAGGATGATCTCCACCGGGACGCCCTCGCGCTGCGCCGGCAGGCGGCCCGCCGCTGCGCCGCGCAGCACGTCGAGGCGATCGCGCTCGGTCGGCGCGAAGTCCACGTGGATCGGATCGATCTGCACGATCTGCGCGAGCACGGTGTCCTGCCCCGATTCGCCGACCAGGTTGCCGACGTCCACCAGCGCGCGGCCGATGCGGCCCGAGATCGGCGCTCGCACCGTGCAGTAGGAGAGATTCAGCAAGGCGGCGCCCACCCTTGCTTCGGCGCTGGCGATCTCGGCCTCCGCCTCGTCGCGCTCGGCGCGCCGCGCGTCCAGCTGTGAAATGCTGGCGACGCCGTCGCTCTCCAGCTTTTCCGTGCGCGTGAAGTCGCGGCGTGCGCGTTCGGCGGCCGCGCGAGCGCGTGCCAGCTGCCCGTTCGCCTCGGCCAGCTCCACCTTGTAGGTGCTGGGGTCGATCAGGAACAGCACGTCGCCCTGCTCGACGAGCTGCCCGTCCTGGAAGCGCTGTTCGGTCAGGTAGCCGCGTACGCGGGCGCGCAGCTCCACCGAGTTGATCGCGCGCACGTTGCCGACGAACTCCCGCCGGTCCGGGACCGAGCCGATCCGCGCCGCTGCTACCACGACTTCGGGCGGCGGCGGACCGCCCGGCTCCTCGCCGCGCCCGCAGGCGAGGCCGAGCGCCGCCAGCAGCAGGGCCGCGATGCCTGCGCAGCGCCGCGTCATGTGGAGCTCCCCTCCTGTGCCGGCGCGCCGAGCCAGCGCCGCCGTGTCCACTCCGCCGCGCCCTGCACGATCACGTAGAGCGCCGGCACCAGCACCAGCGAGAGCACGGTAGCGACGAGCATGCCGCCGAACACCGCGGTGCCGAGCGAGCGCCGCGCGGCCGATCCCGCGCCGGTGGCGATCACCAGCGGGGCCACGCCGAGGATGAACGAAAGCGCCGTCATCAGCACCGGGCGCAGCCGGATCTCGGCGGCCTCGCGCGCCGCGTCCAGCAGGCTCGCGCCCTCCGCGTGGCGCCGCTTGGCGAACTCGACGATCAGGATCGAGTTCTTGGAGGCGAGGCCGATCAGCGTGACAAGCCCAATTTGGCAGAAGAGATCGTTGGAGAGCCCGCGCAGCGACTGCGCGCCGAGCGCCCCCAGGAAGGCCAGCGGCACCACCAACAGGATCGCAAAGGGGAGGCTCCAGCTCTCGTACTGCGCCGCCAGGAACAGGAACACGACCAGCAGCGAGAGCGCCAGGATGATCTGCGCTTCGTTGCCCGCCTGGCGCTCCTGGTAGGCGGTGCCGGTCCATTCGAAGGCCATCGTCGGTGGCATCAGCTCGCGGGCGATCGACTCCATGCGGTCGAGCGCTTGCCCGGAGCTGTAGCCCGGGGCCGCCTGGCCCTGGATCTTCGCGGCGCGATACACGTTGTAGTGGGGGATGTCGCGCGGACCGGAGATGCGCCCGAGCGACAGCAACGTGGAGAGCGGCACCATCTCGCCCCGCTCCGAGCGCACCCACAGGCGATGCACGTCCTCCGGCTTCGAACGCAGGTCGCCCTCGGCCTGCGCGTAGACGCGGAAGAGGCGCCCGAAGCGGTCGAAGTCATTGATGTAGAGACCGCCCATGAAGGCCTGAAGCGTCTCGAAGACCTCGTCGACGCGAACGCCGAGAGTCTTGGCCTTGGCGCGGTCGAGGTCGACCTCGATCTGGGGCACGGTGGGGCGAAAGCTGGTGAAGAGGTTCTGAAGCTCCGGGGAGCGCTCGCCCTCGTCGACGATGCGCTGGGTCACTGCCGCCAGCTCGCCGATCGGGCCGCCGCTGCGATCCTGGACCTGGAACTCGAAGCCGCCGACCCGGGAGAGCCCGCGGATCGGCGACGGGTTGAGCGCAAAGGCGCGCGCGCCCGGAATCGCCGCGAGCCGCGGTCGCACCGAGGCGTAGATCGCATCGATGGACTGACCCTTCTCGGTGCGCTCGTCCCAGGGCGCCAGCGTCACGAACACCGAGCCGAAGTTCGGCGGAAAGGTGCCGGTCAGCGCATCGAAGCCGCCGAAGAGGTTCATGCCGATCACGCCCGGCGTATCCATCAGGATGCGCTCGACCTCGCGGGCCACCTGGTCGGTGCGCTCGAGGGAGGCGCCGTCCGGGAGCTGGAAGCTGGTGATGAAGTAGCCCTGATCCTCGTCCGGGAGGAAGCCGGTGGGCACGGCCCGGAACAGCAACAGGTTCGCCGCGAAGAGCGCGGCGAAGACCCCGAGCACCAGCTTGCGCCGCGGCAGCAGCCCGCGCACCCCGCGGTCGTAGCGGGCGACCAGGCCGGCGAAGGCGCGGTCGAAGCCGCGAAAAAAGGCCGGCTTGTGCTCCCGCTCCCTCCGCATCAGCAGCGCGCAAAGGGACGGCGAGAGCGTGAGCGCGTTCAGCAGCGAGATCAGCACCGCACAGGACACCGCCAGCCCGAAGTGGCGCAGCATCTGCCCGGTGGTGCCGGGCAGCAGCGCCACCGGCACGAACACGGCGCCCAGCACGAGCGAGGCCGCGACGATCGCGCTGGTCACCTCGCCCATCGAGCGCAGTACCGCCTCGCGGCGCGGCACGCCCTGGCCGAGCAGGCGCGCGACGTTCTCCACCACCACGATCGCGTCGTCCACCACCAGACCGATCGCGAGCACCAGCGCGAAGAGCGTGATCGTGTTGATCCCGAAGCCGATCGCGTAGAGCACCGCGAAGGTGCCGATCAGCGAGACGGGGATGGTGACCGCGGGGATCAGCGTGGCGCGCCAGTCCTGGAGAAAGACGTAGACGACCAGGAAGACCAGCAGCATGGCCGCGAAGAGCGTGTGGATCACCTCGGTGATCGACTCGGCCACGAAGCGCGTGGGGTCGTAGCGCACCATCTGCGCCACGCCGGAGGGAAAGCCCTTCGACAGCCGCTCGAGCTCGGCGCGCACCGCCGCGGAGACCTCGAGCGCATTGGCCTCCGGCACCTGGAAGATCCCGAGGGTGGTCGCCGGCTGCCCCGTGAGGCGCGTGAAGCCTGCGTAACTTTGGGCGCCGAGCTCGACGCGCGCGACGTCGCCGAGGCGCAGCAGCGACCCGCCCGGCTCGGCGCGGATCACGATCGCCTCGAACTCCTCGACAGTGGAGAGGCGACCCTTCGTGCGCAGCGGGAGATCGAGCTGCTGATTGGGCAGCGCCGGCGGCGAGCCGGCCCGGCCCGCGGCGATCTGCACGTTCTGCTCGCGCACCGCCGCGACCACGTCCGCCGCAGTGAGCGCGAGCTTGGCGAGCCGCTCGGGATCGAGCCAGATGCGCATCGCGTAGCGCCGCTCGCCGAAGATCCCGACCTCGCCGATCCCCGGCAGCCGCTTCAGCGCGTCCACCACGTTGATCAGCGTGTAGTTCGAGAGAAAGAGCGCGTCCCGCGAGCCGTCCGGCGACACCAGGTTCGCCACCAGGGTGAGCTCCGGCGACTGCTTGCGCACCGTGATGCCGAAGCGCCGGACCTCTTCAGGCAGGCGCGGCTCCGCAATCGCCACCCGGTTGTTCACGTTGACGGTGGCGATGTCGGCGTTGCGCCCGAGCTCGAAGGTGACGGTCAGGTTCATCTGTCCGTCGTTGGCGCTGGTGGACGACATGTAGAGCATGCCTTCCGTGCCGTTCACCTGCTCTTCGATGGGCAGCGTGATGGTGCGCTCGACCACGTCGGCGCTCGCGCCGGTGTAGTTGGCCGAGACCTGCACCGTCGGCGGGGCGATCGGCGGAAACTGCGAAACCGGGAGCAGCGGGAGTGAGATGGCGCCGGCCAGCGTGATCAGGATCGCCACCGACGCCGCAAAAATTGGCCGGTCGACGAAGAACGCGACGAAGCCGGGCGCACGGGGGCCCGCGGATTCGGGGTCGTGGGGGGATCGGGGCGGCTCGAGCAAACGATTCCCAGAATCCGATGTGGACGGGCGCACGTCCGATGCTGCCCGGCACCCTTACCACGTTCCGGGCGGCTGTGCAGCCGACTAGCGGACGTACTCGTCGTGGCGGCGCCACCAGCGATAGGGCGGGGTCTGAGGGGTTCCCTCGGGCGAGTCCTCCCAGTCTTCTTGACGGCCGAACGGCGTCAGGTCGAGAAAGGTCCAGACGTTGAGCGCCTCGACGCCGCGGCCGGAGGTGAAGTAGGTGCGATGGACGTCAGCGCCGTCGCGAAGCAACACGCTCAGACCGAACGACTCGCCGTCCTGATCCTCGCCCGGCCGAGGGCTCTCGGGGCCGACGCCCATGTCGTGGTTGAAGTCGCTCGCGAACGAGGAGTACCAGGGAATCCCCCAGCCCATGCGCTTCCGGTAGGTCTCGATCCTGGCGATCGGCGCCCGGGAGACCAGGGCGAACGAGGTGTCGCGCGCGTGCAGGTGGGCGAGGTGGCCGATCTGGTCGATGAACATCGAGCAGCCGGGGCAGCCCGCCTCCTGATTGGGGCCGAACATGAAGTGGTAGAGAAGGAGCTGACGGCGCCCCTCGAAGAGTTCGACGAGAGGCGCCTTGCCGTCCGGGCCCTGGAAAGCGTAGGCCTTCTCGATCCGGACCCTTGGCAGGCGGCGGCGCTCGGCGGCGAGCGCGTCTCGCGCCCGGGTCGCCTGCTTCTCCTTCGCGCGCAGCCGCTCGAGAGCGGCCATCCAGTCCTGGTGAGAAACGACCAGCGGCTGACTCATCGCGATTTCCCGCCTCGTTGGCTGGGCGTCACTGCATCGAGCCGCTGTCGGCCACGATGATCGTCCAGGGCACGCCGATGTGGTCGGCGAGCATGCCGAAGCGCGACGAGAAAAAAGTCCGGATCAAGGGCTGCTTCACGCTTCCGCCGTCCGCCAGCGCCGCGAACCAGCGCTCGGCCTGGGCGTCGTCGTCCGCGATCAGGGTCAGCGAGAAGCCCTCGAACTTCGCCCGCCCCTGGCGGGGGCCATCGGAGAGCAGCAGCGTGGTTTCCCCGACGCGGAGTTCCGCATGCATCACCTTGTCCTCCCAGCCGGGCGGGAGAAGGCCGGGCGGATGGGGATCGGGACTCTCCTTCATGCGCATCAGCATCGTCACTTCGGCGCCGAGCACCTTCTTGTAGAACTTGATGGCTTCCTCGCAGCGGCCGTCGAGGAACAGGTACGGTTGCACTTGCATGGGCTTCTCCTTCTCTCAGGGGTTGGTGATCGATGGGCGGTGCCACAGGCTCAAGATGACGCTCATGCATACCGTCTTCATGAGCGCATCGCCCGCGTGTATGGCGTATAGCTGCCATGCGTAGCCTTCATGGATGACGGAGCCCACAATCGCCATCGCCTGGAACCCGAGCCAGACCCACAAGGCGAGTCGCACCGCCGCCAGCCAGTCGGCTACCTGGAGCCGAACCACGAAGCGAGCGAGCACATACGCGACCACGAGCCCCCGAAGGAACTCGGCGACCAGGCTCCCGGGTGACGGGCTCATCTCGGCCATCGCGCCCACGCCCATACCCCGCAGCGCCATCCACGCGCCGCCGAACAGCAGGGGGCTGTACCAGAGCCCGCCCATCAGGAACGACAAGACCGCGGCGGCGATGACGGCCCGGTAGCGCACTGCGCCCTCCGGAGGCGCGATTCGGCTGGACGTCATCTGGTCCCACGAGGCTTCTGGCGTCCACGGCTGACTTTGAGGCCGGCCTTGACGCGAAGCACCTTCACGGTGAGCGCGGTCAGCCCGCCCGCAGTGGTGGCTCCCGCTACCGCGAGCGCCGCAGTCGTGAGGCATACAGGACACATGGTGTCTTTCTCTCGCTCTGGTGTCGAACGGGCCAGCCCGATTTCGACAGCCCCTCAGCGGGGCGCGGCAAACTCCGGCCGCACCTCGACGGTGCCGATCCGCACGATCGGGCAGCGCCGCGCCCAGGCAAGCGCCTGGTCGAGGTCGCTGCACTCGATCACGGCGAGCCCGCCGAGGATTTCCTTGGTCTCGGCGAAGGGACCGTCGGTGACCAGCATGTTGCCGCCCTGGCGGCGCAGCGAGGTGGCTGTGTCCACCCCGCGTAGTCGCATGCTCGTGCGGAACACGCCCGCGCGTTGGAGCTCCTCGCGCCAAGCCGTCATCTCGGCGTACCAGGCATCGCGCTCCGCTGCCGGCAGCGAGTCCACCACATTCCCCGGGCTGTAGAACAGGATTGCGTACTGCATGGCTCTCTCCTGAAACGCCATGGTATCGCGGCGTCAGGCGGCGAGGCGCTGATGATGCTCCGCGACCACCTTCCTCCAGGCGGGACGCGCCTCGCAGCGCTCCTGGTAGGCGGCGACGTTCGGCGCGGCGCGGAGCAGATCGGTGTGCTGCACGATGCGCAGGACGGTCGTCATCAATATATCGGGTGCGGTGAACGTGTCGCCGAGGAGGAAGGAGCGCCGCGCGAGCTCCCTGTCCAGGGTCGCGAGCCGCGTCTCCACCTGCTGCACCACGGCCGGCCGGCGCTCTTTCGCCCGGTCTTGGTCGGGCGTAAAGTGGTCGAGCAAGAACAGCTCGGCCAGCGCGGGCTCGACGGTGTTCACGGCGGCGAAGGCCCACTGCGCGGCGAGCGCGCGGCCCTCGCGGCTCCGCGGCAGGAGCCTCCCCGACTTCTCGGCGAGGTAGAGGACGATCGCCGACGATTCGAAGAGCACGAACCCCTCGTCGTCGATCGCCGGAATCTGGCCGAACGGCTGGATCCGCGTGTACTCCGGACGCTTCAGCTCGCCGCTCGCGAAGTCGAGCGGATGCAGGCGGTAGGGGAGCCCGGCCTCTTCGAGGGCCCAGAGCGCGCGCAGATCGCGGGTCACGGGCCGGACGGGACGGGGCGCATTGCCGAACACGTAGACGGTGATCATGGTTCCTCCTCTTGCCAGGAAGTCGAACGGGCCAGCCGGAAATCGACATGTCCCCGGGGAAATCGTCGATCAGACCCGTTTTCGTTCGACTGAGGTATGAAACCCCGGGAGGAGACGCCGATGGAGTTCCTGCTCTGGTTCACGCAGCGAGAGGGCGCGCCGCCCGCCGAAGCGAGCGGTTTCGCCGAGATGAACAAGCTCGCGCGCGAGCTCGCGAGCCAGGGCAAGCTCCGGCGCGGGGCGCCCCTAGGCCCCGTTTCCGACGGGGCGCTGATCCGGGTGCGCGGCGGCAAGGCGCTGGTGAGCGACGGACCCTTCGCTGAAAGCAAGGAAGTGGTGGGCGGATTCTGGATCGTCGATGTCTCCAGCCGCGAGGAGGCGATCGAGATCGCCCGCCGGACCCCGCATGCACGCTACGGGACCGTCGAGGTGCACCCCGTCGGGGTTCGGCTCACGTACACCGAAAACGAAGAAGGCACGCCTTTCCTGCTGGTGTTCCGCATGGAGCCCGGGCTGACCGATCCGGACGGCTCGAAGCTGCAAGAGATGATCGACTTTGGCGAGGGGCTCGCAAGCAAGGGGACGCTGCTCGAGACCGCTCCCCTCGCTGCCGACCCGCCTCCGGCGCGGATCGAGGTGCGGGGCGGGAAGACCCTGGTGACCGACGGACCCTTCGCGGAGGCGAAGGAGGCCGTCGGCGGCTACGGCGTCGTCCGCGTCGCGGGCCGCGAGGCGGCGATCGAGCTCGCCAAGCGCTACCCGCACGCCCGCTGGGGCCCCGTCGAGGTGCGCGAAATCCTCTTCTTCGATCGCGTGTGAGCCCGAGCACCATGCGGTACATACTTCCCCTATTCAGATCGATCGAGCCGAGATCGAGTCGTTTTATCGCGAGGAGTTCGGGCGAATCCTGGCGGTCGTTGCCCACGGGATCCGCGATCTCCACGTCGCCGAGGAGGCGGTGCAAGATGCGTTCGCGGTGGCGCTCGAGCGCTGGCCGCGAGACGGTCGCCCGCGGAATCCGAGCGCCTGGCTGGTCGCGACCGCGCGCCACAAGGCGATCGACGTGCTCCGGCGCGCGGGCCGCTTCGAGGCCCTTCGCGCCGAGCTCGGGCACACACTCGAACTGGAATCGAGCCGCGAGCCCGAGCTGCCGGGCCTCTCGGACGCCGCCATCCCCGACGAGCGCCTACGCCTGATCTTCACCTGCTGCCATCCCGCGCTCGCGCTCGACGCGCAGGTGGCGCTCGCGCTCCGCACGCTCTGCGGTCTCTCGACCGACGAGATCGCGCGCGCCTTCCTGGTCGAGCCGCCGACGCTCGCGCAGCGGCTGGTGCGCGCCAAGCGCAAGATCGCCGACGCCGGCATCCCGTACGAGGTGCCGTCGCCTGACCTCTTGCCCGAGCGCCTCGAGGCGGCGATGGCGGTGGTTTACCTCGTCTTCAACGAGGGCTACTCGGCGAGCCAGGGCGACGCTCTGCTGCGTCCGGATCTCTCGCACGAGGCGATCCGCCTCGGGCGCCTGCTCGCCGAGCTGCTTCCCGGCTCGTCCGAGGCGCGCGGCCTGCTCGCGCTGATGCTGCTCCACGATGCGCGCCGCGAGACGCGCACGACACCAGATGGTGACCTCGTGCTGCTCGAGGAGCAGGACCGGACGCGCTGGAACCGGCCGCAAATAGAAGAAGGCCTGGCGCTCGCCACCGCCGCGCTGGCCGTACGGCCCGCGGGCGCCTACGCGCTCCAGGCCGCGATCGCCGCCGAGCACGCCCGGGCCCCGCGCGCCGAGGCGACCGACTGGCGCGCGATCACGCACTTCTATGACGCGCTCGTGCGCGTGCGACCGGGCCCCGTGGTCGAGCTCAACCGCGCGATCGCCCTCGCGATGCGGGACGGCCCGGAGGCCGGGCTCGCGCTGGTCGCCGATCTCGAGCGGCGGGGCGACCTCGACGGCTACTACCTGCTCTGGGCGACCGAAGCCGACCTGCTGCGCCGGCTCCGCCGGTTTGCTGAAGCCGCGCGTTGCTATCGCCGGGCCCTCGAGCGGGTCGGGACGGGGCCCGAACGGCGCTACCTCGAGCGACGGCTCGCCGAGGTCGAACGGGGGTAGCGCAAGATCCTCCAAGAACGGCTCGCCAGCTCTCCCTAGGATTCCCCCCAGCAGGAGGGGAATTCATGAGAGAGAGGCTTTCAGGGATCGCGTGCGCGCTCGCCTTCGTTCTCACGGGGTGCACGGCGCCGGCGACGAAGCAGACGCTGCTCGCGCCTCGCTCGTCCTTCCTCGACGCGCTGCACAGCGACGGCCCCGCGCCGGACCGCGCCGGCAAGCTCGGGCTCTACGCCTTCCTCGTCGGGCGCTGGGACACACGGATCCTCGCCTACGACGAGGCCGGGACGAGGCATGAGAGCCGCGGCGAGATTCACGCGGATTGGGTGCTCGAAGGCCGCGCCATCCAAGACATCTGGATGACGCCGCCGCGCGGCGAGCGCCGCCCTGGAGAGCCGCCGCCGCGGCTCCCGGTCACTGGCGCCTGGTACGGCACGACCCTGCGCGTTTACGACCCGAAGCTCGACGCCTGGCACGTGCTGTGGAGCGACCCCGCGACACAAGTCTACGTGCGCCAGACCGGCCGGCCCGAGGGGGGCGACATCGTCCAGCAGGGCAGTATGCCCTCGGGCGCCGTGCTGCGCTGGCGCTTCACCGAGATCGAGGCCGATTCGTTCCACTGGCTGGGCGAGATCTCCACCGATGCGGGCGCGACCTGGCGACTCCAGGTGGAGGTCTTCGCCCGCCGCGCCGCGGAGACTTAGCCATGAAGGTCCAAGGATCCTGCCTGTGCCAGGGCGTCAGGTACGAGCTGGCCGCGCCGCCCGCACAGGCCGGCCACTGCCACTGCTCGATGTGCCGGAAGTGGAGCGGCTCGGCGCTCCAGAGCTACGCCGGGATCGCGCCCGCGGAGTTCCGGTGGACGCGAGGCGAGGATCTGCTCGCGCGGTTCCCATCCTCGGCCGGCTTCTTCCGCGTCTTCTGCGGCCGCTGCGGCTCGAGCCTGGCCGTCTGGCCGACGGATCCCGCGGCCGCTCTCACCTGGATCATGCTGGGGACACTCGACGACGATCCCGGCCTCGCCCCCGCGGCGCACATCTTCGTCGGCTCCAAGGCACCGTGGTTCGAGATCGCGGACGACCTCCCGCAACACCAGCAGTTCCCGAAATAACTCACCGAAAGGAGACTCCCATGACCGAAGTGATCCTGCACAACTACCCGATGTCGCACTTCTCCGAGAAGATCCGCCAAATCCTCGCGTACAAGGGGATCCCCTGGCGTTCGGTCGAGCAGCCGAACCTGATGCCGAAGCCCGCGCTGACGCCGCTGACCGGCGGCTATCGCCGGCTTCCCGTGCTCCAGCTCGGGGCGGACATCTACTGCGACACCTCGTGCATCGCGCGCCGCCTGGAGCGCCTCCAGCCCGAGCCGTCCTGCATCCCGCTCGGTCAGGCCGCCATGGTGACACTGATCGAGGAATGGGCGGATCACCGCTTCGCATCGCAGGTCTCACGGCGGGTGGTCGCAGACCTGATGCCCGCGCTGCCGCCGGAGCTGTTCGCCGATCGCGCGGCGATGACGCCGCTCCTCAGCAAGGAGGCAATCCTTCGGGACGCGCCGCACACGCTCGCGCAGGCGCTGCTCGGGCTCGATCTCCTGGATGGCCAGCTGCGGGAGCGCAAGTTCGTACTAGGCGACCGGTTCTCGCTCGCCGACGCGGCGTGCTTCTTCCCGGTCTGGTTCCTCGGGAAGAGCGCGAGGCTGTCCGAGGAAGTCGCCAAGCGGCCCTCGCTCGCGGCGTGGTTCGAACGCATCGAGGGATTCGGGCCGGGGAAGCTGACCCCGATGACGCAGACCGAGGCCCTCGCGATCGCGCGCGATTCCAAGCCGGAGGACCCGCCCGAGAGCCGCGAGCTGGCCGTGGACTTCGCGCCAGGGGCCGCCGTCGCGATCACCGCCGACGACTACGGGTTCGAGCAGAGCCACGGCACGGTCGTGCGAGCGACCGCCGACGAGATCGCGATCCGGCGCCAGGACGCGGCGCTCGGCGAGATCGCCGTGCACTTCCCGCGCTCGGGATACCGGATCGTGCCTCGCTAGGGCGCGGTCGGACCTTGCAACCGAGTAGCTCTAAAGCTACAATATGCCGGTGCCGAAAGAGCACGAGATCCGGATCTATGCCTAGCCGGACGAGAGCGAGCCATACACCGAATGGGAAACGAGCCTCGGGGACCGGGCGGCGCGAGCCAGGATCCGGGCTCGCATTGGACGGCTTCGCCTCGGTAACTTCGGAGACTCCAAACGTGTAGGCGAGGTGTTCGAGCTGCGAATCCACGTCGGCCCCGGATACCGGGTCTACTTCGCCCGCGAAGGGGACGATGTCGTGATCCTGCTCTGCGGTGGAGACAAGGGATCTCAGGCAAGAGACCTCGAGCGCGCTCACAGGTACTGGCACGAATATCGGAGTCGAGACGATGGCAAGCACTAGAGACTACCGGGAGCATCTCGATGACGTCCTGAAGGGCGACGACGAGGCGGTTGCGTACCTGAACGCCGCGCTCGCCGAGGACGATCCCGAGGTCTTCCTGCTGGCGCTTCGTGACCTTGCTCGCGCTCGCAAAGGAGGCCTCGCGGCGATGGCAGAGGCCGCTCATCTCAATCGCGAGCACCTCTACCGGATGCTTTCCGAGAACGGGAATCCGGAGCTCCGCAGCCTGGAGGCGATCCTCGACGCGCTCGGCTTCAGACTCAGCGTGGAGCTCAAGGCCGCGGGCTGAACGATCCAAACGCCCTCGTCGGCGCAGCAGCTATCTGAGCCCCAGCGCGGCGCGGTCGGGATGGCCCAGGGCGAACAGGAACATCACGCTCTTGCCCGCGGCGTGGGGCGAGAAGAACTCCGTCACCTCGTCGTCGAAAAAAGTCAGGCCGCTCGCGCCGAAGCGCTGGGCGTAGGCGGCGAGCTAGAGCGCGGTCAGTTGCCGGCGCCGCTGGCCTGCTGGAGCGACTCCAGCGCACGATCGAGCGAGAAGCTGCCGGCCTTCTGACTGGGCGGGAACTCCTTGAACGTGGCGAGGAACTTCCCGACGTAATCCTGGGCCGGCACGAGCAGGAACGTGTGCTCCAGTCTCCAGCGCTCGTAGTCCATGCCCTCTTTGTCAGCGTTCTCGAACGGGTCGGTGCGGAGGTTCAAGATCTTGGGCAGACGCAGGGGCACGAAGGGCTCCTCCCAGACGTTCATGCCGTGCTCGCGCTGCTCGGCGAAGACGATCTTCCAGTTGTCGTAGCGCAGCGAGACGAGTGAGCCGTCGTCATTGAAGTAGAAGAACTCGTGGCGAGGGCTGGGCGCCTTGCCGGCGAGCGCATCGGTGATGTCGTAGCCGTCGAGATGGACCTTGAAGCTCTTGTTGCCGACCTTCATGCCTTTCTTGAGCTGCTCCTTCACGTCGGGCACGCCGGCGGCGGCCAGGAGCGTGGGCAGCATGTCTTCGTGGGCGAAGATGTCGTTGAGCAGGCTGCCGGGCTTGATCACGCCGGGCCAGCGGATGGCAGTCGGCACGCGGTAGCCGCCTTCCCAGTTGGTGTTCTTCTCGCCGCGGAAGGGCGACGTGCCGCCATCGGGCCAGGTGAATTTCTCTGCGCCGTTGTCGGTGGAATACATCACGATGGTGTTGCCTTCGAGGCCGAGCTGCTCGAGCGCGTCGAGCACCTCGCCCACCTGGCCGTCGTGCTCGACCATGCCATCGGGATAGATGCCGAGGCCGGTCTTGCCTTCGCTCTCCTTCGCGAGTCGCGTCCAGATGTGCATGCGGGTCGAGTTCCACCAGAGGAAGAAGGGCTTGTCCGTTTTTTTGGCATCCTGCATGAACCGGATCGCTTCCTTGGTGATCTCCGCGTCGACGGTCTCCATGCGCTTCTTGCTCAGCGGGCCGGTGCTCACGATCTTCTGCGTGCCGTCCGGGTTGGCCCAGGTGTGAATCACGCCGCGCGTCCCGTATTTCTTCCGGAGCGCGGGATCCTTGAAGTAATCCGGGTGCTCGGGCTCGTCCTCGGCGTTCAGGTGGTAGAGCGAGCCCATGAACTCGTCGAAGCCGTGCATGGTGGGCAGGTGCGCGTCGAGGTCGCCGAGGTGGTTCTTGCCGAACTG
>Ga0184637_10000319_pt1 | contig 35613 bp, 25 predicted proteins | sample PLM3_127_b2_FD_133143 | JGI IMG/M metagenome (GOLD analysis project Ga0184637, IMG submission 133143) | Groundwater sediment microbial communities from an aquifer in East River, Colorado, USA - PLM3_127_b2 | ecosystem: Environmental > Terrestrial > Soil > Riparian zone | place: USA: East River... | reverse complement strand
TTCGGCCACGCACGGCGCGTGTTTGAAGGGCCCGTCTTCCCGCTGCCGTCCATGCGCTACCCATGGGCCCAGACCGAGACGGCGCTGAGCGCTTTGCGCGAGAGCGAGGTGGAGGCCGACCCGTACGACGGGTTTCACCTCATGTTCGCCAGCCCGGTGGACGAGGGACCGACGCTGCCGACGATCGCGTGGCACGTCCAACTGCTGACGGCGAAGCTGAAGACCCAGCAGCATCGCCACAACAGCACGACGTACTACAACGTCTTCGAGGGCGAGGGCATCACGGTCGTCGAAGGCGAGCGGATCGAGTGGCACAAGGGCGATCTGTTCGCCGTCCCGCCGTGGACCTGGCACAGCCACGAGAATACGCTCAACGGAGACACGATTCTGTTCTCGGTCGACGACTGGCCGGCTCTGAGCAAGCTCGGCTTTTACCGGAAAGATGAAGCTTAAGGGGAGGGGAAGATGGCTGTGACGCAGGTTCCGAGCGATGTTCCATTCTTCGACATGGAGCGGACTGACGGGGGCTACAAGGGCCCCTACGAGCGCTGGAAGGCGCTGGAGGGGATTCCCACGCTGCGCGACTACTACGTCAAGGATCTGCTTGCCGTCGAGCTGACGCCCTGGGAATCGCGCGGCGGATCGGGGCTGTTCATCAACCTCGAGGGCACCCAGGGGTTCAACGACAGCTATGTGTACGAGGTCGCGCCGAAGGAGTCCTCGAATCCGGTCAGACACATCTACGAGGAAACGGTCTACATCCTGAAGGGCCACGGTGCGACGACGGTCTGGACCGACGAGAACAAGAAGCAGACGTTCGAGTGGCAGAAGTCCAGCTTCTTCGCCATCCCGCCGAACGCCTGGCACCAGCACTTCAACCTCTCAGGAGACGAGCCGGCGCGCTACTACGGCATGACGGCTGCCCCGCGGGTTATCGACACGTTCAAGAGCCTGGATTTCGTCTTCAACAACCCGTACGTCTTCGCCGACCGCTTCAAGGGGGAGGACGGCTACTTCAGGGAAGCGGAGCGGGATGAGCGCGGCAGCTTCAAGACCAACTTCGTGGCCGACGTGCTGGGTTCCGCGATCATGGCCGAGACCGCCGGCTATCACGAGGGCCGGGGCCCGGGGGTCCGCAGCACCGGCTTCACCCTGGTGAACGGCACCATGCACAATCACAGCTCGTCGTGGCCGGTGGGTGTCTACAAGCGGGCGCACCGCCACGGCCCGGGCATCAACGTCATGATGCTGCGCGGTACGGGCTACACGCTGATGTGGCCGGGTGGCTACGAAGACAACCCCGTACGTTGCGACTGGGGACCGGGCAGCGTGTTCGTACCCGGCGAGGGGTGGTTCCACCAGCATTTCAACACTGGCTCCGAGCCGTGTCTGTTCCTCGCCATTGGGTGGGGCAGCGAGAAGCCCAAGTCGGGCGGTGGCGCATGGTCTTCGGCGAAGACGGGCGACGAGATCATGTTCGAAGATGAAGACCCGACCATCCATCGGGACTACGAAGCTGAGCTCGCCAGGAACGGTGCGAAGTGCAAGATGGGCGACGTGTCGCCGTTCTGCACCGCGAAATAGGCGGCCCTCATGAAAAGACGAGGCGGTGCGCTGTTCATTCTTCCGTTGGCATTGATGCTTGCCGCGGCCTGTGCCCCGGGGACCACGACCAGTCGGACCGAGCAGGGCCCAGCCGCGGCTCCGGGCGCGGGCAGGACCCTGGTGATGGTCCATGGGGGCGAGAACCTCAGCTACGCGATGAAGGAGATCCAGCCGTCTGGTGGCACGACGGCTGCCACTCGCACCGCCGAAGCCAAATACCTCTTCAATGCCAACCTCGTCTTCCTGGATGATCGCAGCCTCCCTTACCCGGTTCTCGCCGAGGCTGTCCCGCAGTTCGGCACCTCGAGCTGGCAGCTTTTGCCGAGCGGACAGATGGAGATCACGTACCGGCTGAAGCCCAACCTCACCTGGCACGACGGGCAGCCGCTGACCGCCGAGGACTGGGTCTTTGCGTGGCGCGTGTACTCCAATCCCGTCTTCGGCATCTCGAGCTCGGGAGGGCTCAGGTACATCGAGGAAGTAACCGCGCCGGATTCTAGGACGGTGCTCCAGCAGTGGAAGCAGGGCTATCCCGACGCGGTGACCGAAGTGAACAACGTGCCGCCCCTGCCGCGACACATCCTCGAGGAGCCCTACCGCGAGCTCCAGGCTGAGCAGTTTATGGCCTTGAAGGCCTGGAGAGAGGAGTACGTCGGGCTCGGGCCGTGGAGACTCGAGCGATTCGAGCCGGGGGCCTTCGTCGAGGGCGCCGCCTTCGACAACTTCGTGTTCGGACGACCGAGGATCGACCGCGTGAAGGTCGTCTACATGCCCGACACCAACGTGGCCATCGCGGCGTTGCTCTCCGGGGAGGTGCATTTCTCGATGGAGAGCTTGCTCCACGATGACGAGGGTCCGGTGCTGGCCCAGGGCTGGGCGGCGAACAACGGTGGCGTGGTGCTCTCCGAGCCGATCGCAACCCGAGCCGTGGAGTTCCAGGGGAAGCCCGAGTACGCCGTCCCCACGGAGCTCGCCACCGACGTCCGAGTGCGCCAGGCTGTAGCCCACACCATCGACCGAGAAGCCCTGCTCGAGGTCCTGACGAACAACACGGCGATCCTGCGGGACGTCTTCACGCACCCGAAGGAGGAGCACTACGACATCGTCGCGCGCGCCGCTCCGATTCGGTATCGGCCGGATGCCCGCCGCGCCCAGCAGCTGCTGGAAGACGCGGGATTCACGCGACCCGCGGATGGCGTGTGGCGGACGCCGGGCGGCGAGCGCTTCACATTGGAGTCGTGGTACCTGGCAAGCGGAACCAACGAGCGCGAGAGCCACATCATGGTCGACAACCTGCGGCGCTTCGGGGTCGAGGCCACATCTCACCTCTGGGGCGTCCAGCGGGTCAGCAACGAGGACCGCGCCAAGACGCCGGGCATGTTCGCGGGCTCGAAGCAGGACCCCAGGTACCACACGAGGGAGGTGTCGGGCCCGGACAACCGCTGGACGGGCGCCAACCGCTACGGCTTCATCCCACGAGAGAACATGGATGCGTACGTCGAGGGGTGGGATACCACGCTCGACCGATCGCAGCGTGTGCAGCACATGGCCGGGATGGAGCGCATCGCCAACGCCGAGATGCCCGCCATCCCGATGTACTTCCGCGCCAGAGTGCTGGGCTACTCCTCGGCGCTGAAGGGCGTGGTGACGAACCTGACTCCCGGCTCCGGGGGCGAGCGACGGATCTGGGAGTGGGAGTGGAGAGCTTGACAAGTCGCGCCGGTCCTTGTTTAACGGCAGCGTAGGAACGGGCCCCCCGCGGGAGGAAAGCAGATGGGGTCTCCTGGCCACGCTGATCAGCAACGGCTGGTGAACGCCGGATTCGATCCGACCTGGAAAGCGCACGAGTGGGATGCTCGCTAGACAGGAGCAACAAAAACGCAGGAGGGTGAGCCATGTGGAACCAGCTGCAGACCGACGCGTACGAGGGCATGATCGCGGAGACCATCCCCCTGAAGGGGTACCACGGCGACACGATCAACGCGTACTTCAGCCGTCCCATCGGCGCAGGCCCATTCGGCGGGATCGTCCTGGTGCACCACATGCCGGGCTGGGACGAGTTCTACCGTGAGTTCGCCCGCCGCTTTACCCAGCATGGCTACGTCGTCGTGTGCCCCAATCTCTACTTCCGCTTCGGCCACGGGACGCCCGAGGACGTGACGGCCAAGGTGCGCGGCGAGGGCGGCGTGCCGGACGATAGCGTGGTTGGCGACTGCGAGGCGGCGATGAACCACATCAAGGCGTTGCCTTACAGCAGCGGCAAGGTGGGCATCATCGGCACGTGCTCTGGCGGGCGGCATGCGTTCCTCACCGCGTGCAGGGTAAAGGGCTTCGACGCGATCGCCGACCTATGGGGCGGCGCCGTCGTCATGAACCCCGATCAGCTCACGCCAGCGCGGCCCGTAGCCCCGATCGAGCTGACGAAGGATCTTTCCTGTCCGATCCTCGGCTTGTTCGGCAACGACGACCAGGGCCCTTCACCAGAGCAGGTGAATCGGCATGAGGAAGAGCTGAAGAAGCACGGGAAGGACTACGAGTTCCATCGCTACGATGGTGCCGGCCACGGCTTCTTCTACTATCACGCGCCGAACTATCGGCAGCAGCAGGCGATGGACGGCTGGGAGAAGGTCTTCACCTTCTTCGGCAAGAACCTGCAGGGCGCAGCGCGTCCCCTGGCTGCCGCTAGGGCCTGATAGGCAGATTCGGCGGCGCCACAGTCGGAACCGGTGGCACCGGCGGTAACGGCAGCTGCCCCACCGAAGTCGGTGGCGCGATAACCGTCGGAGGTAGCGCCGGAGGAACGGAGACGTGCGGTTGGCTTCTGGAAGCGCCGGGCGGGCGAGCAGCGTGGTCTCGCCCATCGGTACGGCTCGCGCCGCCTGCGACCCGGAGATCGCGCCGCGGCTGCCATGGCTCAACGCTCTTTGCTGAGCGACTCGGTCAGGCCGGAAAGCACGACGACCGGCGAGCCACCGAGGAATCTGGATCGCGGATTGCGTTTGAGGGGTCTGAGGCGAGAGAAGGGGAGAGGTCTGGATCAGGCGGGGAGAGTGGGGGTTGATGGTTCGAGCAGCTCGCCCTCGAAGAGCCCGTGCTTGACGAGGAAGCGGAGAGCCTGGCTGTCCCACTCCCACGGGCGCTCCATGTTGCACGCGTGGCCGGCGCCCTCCATGGTCACGAGCTCGCAGCCAGCAATCTTCTCCTGGAGTGCGAAGGCGCCGTCGTGCGAGCCGTCTTCGCTGCCGGTGATGATCAGCGCGGGTTTCTTCACGCCTTCGAACAGCCACTCGGGGTCGCGTGGATAGGGCCCGAGCGCACCCACGTAGATTTCCGCGATGCTCCTCGCATCGGCCCACGAGTTCCGCTCTACCAGGATCTCGTCGAAGTAGGGGGCGAGATCGGTCTCGCGGAAGCGGCGGCTGTAGAGCCCGAGGATGCGTGGGTGGCGTGCAGCCATGCCCTGCTCGAGAAAAGCCGGCCCTGCGCCCGCCCCGCCGTCGCGCCCGGGCGGGGTCGAAGCGCGATAGGCGCAGCCGCTGAGGATGATGGCCAGCGTCCGGTCGGGTTGCTGATGCGCCATATGCATAACGGTGTGCCAGCCGACCGACAGGCCGACGACGATCGCCGGGTCACGGGTGACCTCGTCCATGACCTCCCAGCACGCCTGGGCCATGTCGGCAATCGTGAGGCCGGGATCGGCGGTCGGCGACTTGCCGTAGCCCGGCAGGTCGACTGAGACGCACCGGTACCAGGTGGAAAAGTGGTCCATCTGGTAAATCCAGCAGCTGTGGTCGAGCGGATTGGGGTGGACGAACACGACGGGACGGCCGGTCTTCCCGAGCTGCTCCCGGTACAGCGGGCCATTGATGTGCGGCGCCATGGCGGCAGTATAGCCTGGGCTGGAGTCCAAAGACCGCGGCAAATGATTGGGCAGTCCGTCCATACCGACGACTATCGGGCGCTTCCTATCCTTCTATCTGCAACGTCGGAGCAGGGGTCGTCGGTTGGGAGACGGTACCGAGATGGAGCTCCAGTCCGTGATCGAGACGTACGCGGACGAGATCCGACGTTGCCGCTTTGGCAGCTTTCGCGGTGTCATCAAAGACGGGAAGATCGTCGTCTTTGCCATCGAGCACGAATGGCGTCCACAGCTGGAGGATCGCCAGCAGCGAATCCACGGCGAGCAGGAGGCGAGCTAGAGAAGAGTCGACCGACAAGAGCTGACTGAGCCAGGCAACTGGGACGCTCGACTGGCAAGGCCGTGAGGATGGCTTTGCCGAGCGTCCTTTTTTGTTGTCCCGAGCTGGGGCCGGCAAACGCTAGAGATCGAGCAAAGGCGCGAACGACACGTGTTGGGTAGGGGAGGTTTGAGATCGGATGAGGCAGCTGAGCAGGCGGGCCTTTCTGAAGTCGGCGCTGGCCGCGGGCGCCGCGGCCGGCGCGCCCGCGCTGCTCAGCGCCTGCGTGCCGCAAACCGGCTCGTCGGCGGGCCTCGGCTCCGCTTCAAGCAGCGGTGCGCCGATCAAGATCGGGTTCATCCCGCTCACCGACTGCGCGTCGGTCGCCATGGCGCATGAGCTCGGCCTCTACCGCAAGCACGGCGTCAACGTCGAGATGTCCCGCGAGGCATCGTGGGCGAACGTTCGCGACAAGCTGTTGACCGGCGAGCTGCAGGCAGCCCATTGCCTCTTTGGGATGCCCTTCTCCGTTTACACGGGCATCGGGGGACCCGCGGGTCGGGAGATGCCGGTCGCGATGGTGCTCAACACGAATGGGCAGGCGATCACGCTCTCGAAGGACTTCTGTGGCAGCGTCGGTTTCAGGGAGGGGGCGAACGTCGCGTCGGCCGTGGAGGCGCTGAAGGCGAAAAAGGAAGTGACCTTCGCCATGACCTTCCCGGGCGGCACCCACGACATGTGGCTGCGTTATTGGTTGGCCGCGTCGGGCGTCGATCAGCGGACGGTGAAAATCATCACGATCCCCCCACCGCAAATGGTCGCCAACATGAAGGTCGGCAACATGGACGGCTACTGCGTGGGAGAGCCTGGCCGGGCGTCGCGGTCCAGGAAGGAATCGGCTTCACCCACGTCGCGACCCAGGACATCTGGAAGCACCACCCGGAAAAGGCGCTGGTGCTGAATAAGGAGTTCAGCGACACCCGCCGGGACGAGGTGCGGGCCGTGATGCGGGCCGTGCTCGAGGCCTCGGTCTGGCTGGATGACCTCGACAACCGGCGCCGGGCCGCGCCCACCATCGGTGGGCAGGCGTACGTCGGCGCGCCCGCCGATGTCATCGAAGCCCGGCTGCTCGGGCAGTACAGCCTCGGGTGCTCGTATGGCGATACGAAGTATGAGGACGACTACATGCTCTACCACGATGGCGGGCGGGTGAACTACCCGCGCAAGGCCCACGGCATCTGGTTCATGGCGCAATACCTGCGGTTCGGCTACTTGAGCCAGCCCCCCGACTACGCCGCCGTGGCCGATCGGCTCATTCTCCAGGACCTCTACAGGGAGGTAGCGCAGGAGATGAGCGTCCCGATTCCCGACGACGACATGAAGCCGTTCACCGTCGAGTTGGACCGCGTCACGTTTGATGCCCACAACCCCGCCTCCGCCCTGAACGCCTGTCGGACGGTAGGGGCATAGGTCTCGCTGAAGACTGGTCAGTAACTGAGAGGAGAAGCAGTGTTGAGACTTCCCGTTCTGAGCGCAACAGCGGCGACCTTTCCTGTCGGCCTGAGAGCAGCCCCGCCCCGCGGCTGGGGCCTCCGTCTCGGCCTGGTCTCTCGAGCATCCGATGCAGCCAAAGGGCTCCTGTACACGGCGGGCGGATTGGGGTTGCTGGGACTCATCTGGCTGCTGGCGAGCCTGGCGGCTGGGCGGGACCTTCCGAATCCACTCGCGACCCTCGAAGTTTTCGGCCGGCTTGTCGCCAATCCCCTGTATGACAACGGGCCGAACGACAAGGGTGTCGGACTTCAGCTATGGAGTTCCATCGGCCGCGTCTTCGCGGGGTTCGCGCTCGCATCACTCCTGGCGATCCCGCTGGGCTTCCTGATGGGTGCCAATGGATTCAGCCGTCGGCTTCTCTCCCCCGTTGTCCAGATCATGCGGCCGGTGTCTCCGCTCGCCTGGTTCCCGATCGGGCTGGCGGTCTTTAAATCGGCTCCAACGGCGACCATCTTCGTCATCTTCATGACGGCGCTCTGGCCGACGCTGATCAACACCGCCTTCGGCGTGATGTCGCTCCCGGAGGATCACCGGAATGTCGCCCGGGTCTTCCGCTTCTCACGGTTCAAGTACGTCACCAGGGTGCTCCTGCCCTTCAGCCTGCCGCACGTCCTGACCGGCCTGCGGCTGAGCATGGGCGTCGCGTGGATGGTGATCGTCGCGGGCGAGATGCTCGCCGGCGGAATCGGCATCGGCTTCTTCGTGTGGGACAGCTGGAACCAGCTCAGTCTCGAGCGAGTGCTCTCAGCGATCCTCCTGATCGGTCTCGTGGGACTACTGCTCGACCGGGCGTTCGAATGGTTCGGTCGACGCTTCGCCTACGGGACGTGACGACGGTGGAGCCGTATCTCGAGATCCAGCGGGCGACCAAGAGCTTTCCGACTCGACACGGGCCGTACGTGGCCGTGAAGGACGTGTCGCTGGATGTGGCGCGGGGCGAGATCGTGAGCCTGATCGGGCACTCGGGCTGCGGGAAGTCCACGATCCTCAATATGGTCGCGGGCCTGGAGCGGCCATCGGATGGCGGCCTCTGGCTGGGTGGCCGAGAGATCGAAGGGCCCGGTCCGGACCGAGGCGTCGTGTTCCAGAACTACTCGCTGCTGCCCTGGCTGACGGTGTGGGACAGCATCTTCGAGGCGGTCGATTCCGCGGTTGTCGGGCTTTCCAAAGCCGACAAGCGCGATCGAACCGAACGCTTCCTCCACATGGTTGGACTCTGGGACCACCGCTTCAAGCGGCCCGCCCAGATCTCCGGCGGAATGAAGCAGCGCGTCGCGGTGGCCCGGGCGTTTTCCGTCCATCCAGAGGTGTTGCTGCTCGATGAACCATTCGGAGCGCTCGACGCCCTGACTCGGGCATCCCTGCAGGACGAGCTGGTCAATCTCTGGACGCTCGACAACAGCACCGAGACGGTGTTGCTCGTCACCCACGACATGGATGAGGCCATCTTGCTCTCCGACCGGATCGCCGTGATGACCCGGGGCCCCGCCGCGACCATCGGCGAGGTCATCGACGTCCCGCTCGCGCGACCGCGCGACCGCCAGAGCATCCTGACGGACTCGACCTACCGAGAGGTGCGGGAGCGGCTCTGGTACCTGCTCACGGTCGTTTATGCCACAGCGGATGTAACGCGGGAGGCGGTATGAACAGGTTCGAGGCCCTGAAGCAGGCGAAGGATGGGCTGGACATCCTCGAAGATGTCCCACGCTTTGCCCAGGAGGGGTTCGAATCGATTCCGGACGACGACCTCGAGCGCCTGAAATGGGCCGGGATGTTCCATCGCAAACCGACGCGGCCCTACTTCATGATGCGCATCCGGTTCCCCAGCGGCATCGCGACGACGAACCAGATTCGCACGCTTGCCAACATCATCACGACGCACGGCCGGTCTGTGGCCGACCTCACGACGCGCCAGCAGATCGAGCCGCGCTGGCTGCCGATCGAGGCGATGCCGGCGATCCAGGAAGAGCTGGCGGCTGCCCAGCTCACGAGCCTGCAAACCGGGATGGACAACGTCCGCGGCGTGGTGGGGTGCGGGCTTGCTGGCCTCTATCCCCCGGAGCTGCTGGATGCCGCCCCGATCTGCCGCGAGTTCCAGGGCCTGTTTGTTGGCGACAAGGCCTACACGAACCTGCCTCGCAAGTTCAACGTCGCGATCACTGGCTGCCCGGACAACTGCATTGATGCCGAGAGCCAGGATGTCGCCCTGGTGCCGGCCATCCATGAGACCGCGCAGGGTGAGGTTGCCGGATTCAACGTGCTCGTCGGCGGAAAGATGGGGTCCGGGGGCTTCCGCCCGGCGGACTCGCTCGACGTGTTCGTCGAACCCCAGGACGCGGCGGTCCTCTGTCGGGAGCTCGTGCTGCTCTTCCGCGACTTCGGCCCCCGCGAGACGCGCAGCCGAGCGCGCTTTGCCTTCCTCATCGAGGATCGCGGGATCGGCTGGGTTCGGGATCAGCTCGAGGAGCGCCTGGGCCGAACCCTTCCTCAGGCTGGTGCCGACGTCCGGTCCTCGCTGCGCGTTGACCACATCGGCTTCACCCCTGAGCGTGAGCCCGGCCTCAACGCCGTGGGGCTGGTCGTTCCGGTCGGACGGGTGCGGGCAACGCAGCTACGCGAGCTGGCCAACCTGGCCGACGGCTACGGCCGCGGCGAGGTGCGGCTTACGACGGAGCAGAACGTCATCATTCCGCACGTACCGGCCGCCCGGCTCGAAGCCCTGCTGGCCGAGCCCCTACTCGAGGAGTGGCGCCCGGACGCCGATCCAGCGGTGCGGGGATTGATCGCCTGCACGGGCACCGACTTCTGCAATCTGGCGCTCATCGAGACCAAAGGCCGGGCGCTGCAGGTTGCACGCTCACTGGAAGGACAGCTCGCCGCGGGTCGCGGGCTCAAGATCCGGTGGTCTGGCTGCCCCGCGGCCTGCGGCAATCACCACGCGGCCGACATCGGCCTGCAAGGCAAGCGCATCCGCCTGGCAGACGGCCAGGTGGTGGAGGCGGTGACGATCTCGGTCGGCGGCCGGACGGGCCCGGGCGCTCGTCCCGCGAAGATAGTCAAGGAAGACGTGGTGTGTGATGAGCGCCTTCCCGAGGTGCTCGCCGAGATCATCCGTTGCGAGGAGCGGCAATGAGACAGGATGCGGTGGCCGACAGCGGGCGTCTACGCGAGGGTGTGCGCTACCCGAAGTTCGCTGACAAGTTCGCCCGGCTCGACTTCGAAGCGGATCCGATGCCGGTCATCGCGCTCTATCCGATCCCAGAGCCGCTGGCGCTGCGCGACCTCGAGATCGCTGTTGCTGGCCTGGACTGCAAGCGCCGCGCCATTCCCTGGGATGCCTGCGCAGCCCTTCCCAGGCATCGACTTCAGCAGCCTCTGATCTGCCAGATTTTCAACTGGGCCGAGGAGGTCGAGTGGGAGGGAGTCCGGCTGGCCGACTTCCTGGAGCTGGCCGAGGTCGAGGCGCACGACGAGGGGTACGTTGGCGTGTACTCGCGAGACGGGGTGTATTTCGAAGGGCTCTCGATGCCCGAGGCGCGGGACCCGCGTACGCTGCTGGCGACAGGACTCAATGGCGCGCCCCTTCCGCTCGCCCATGGGGCCCCGCTCCGTCTGGTCGTTCCCTTCCTGCAGGGCTACAAGAGCGTCAAGTGGGTCGGTGCGATCCAGGCTTTTCGCCACGACCCGGTCGGCATCAAGCGATTGCTTGCGCAGAGCAAGGTCGCCCGCCTCGCCCCACCGTGGCGCGAGCGCTACGCCATCGTGCCGCCCGAGGGCGCGCCCGGCGACCCGGATCCGGGGTTGCTGATGGGCGAGCCAGTGTCGGGCGAAGAAATCGCTCCCCTCTCATCCGCCCCACCTCCCCGGGGCGGGTGAGGGGGGCGCCGCTACAGACCGTAGAAGCGGCGCGGGTTCTGAACCAGGAGCTTGTCCAGCAGCTCTGGCGTCATGTCCTCGCGGGCGCGCAGGGTGCCGACGAGCGCGACGTCGGCCGAAGGGTCGCCGCCGAGGAGCCGATTGGTGAACGAGACCGGCTCGAGCGTCGGCAGCTGGCCGAAGTGATGGCCGTAGTCCGAGCCGCTGATGATGTTGTCCTCGCCCACGTAGCCGGCCAGGTAGGGAATGTCCTCGTCGGACTCGCAGGCGACGAAGATCCGGTAGTCCCGGAACAGGCTCGGGCCGAGGTGCGGCACATCGAGCTGATGCTTGCGACGCCAGTCGCGCTCGACGTAATGGAGGCAGTACGGGACCCAGGACGCGCCGGTCTCGATAAAGCCGATCCGCAGGTCGGGGAACTGCTCGGGGATCCGATTCGTAACCAGGTTCTGGAAGGCCATCAACGGCAGCATGCGAACGGCCGTAAAGGAGCCGCTGATCCGGTTGTCTATGACCTCGGTGAATGCGGGGCAGCCGGGCCCCGTGTGGATGCACATGGGCATGTTCAGCCTGCTCGCCTCCTCGTACATCTGGAAGAAGTAGGGCTCGGCCAGAGACCGATCGCCCTCGATCCCGCGTGCCATGAAGCCGACGGCGCCGTGGTCCTTCGACCAGCGCAGCTCGTCGATACAGGCCTGAATGTCGTGGAACGGCATCACGGTCACCCACCGCAGCCGATCGGGTGCCTTCGAGTGCACGTCGGCCATGAAGCGGTTGTAGGCGCGGGCGAGGGCAACGTCGAGCGCCGGATCCCAGGTGAGGTGGGCGATGAAGAGCGTTGGGAAGATCACCTGCACGTCGACGCCCATCTCGTCGACGTCCTCGAGCCGCGCCTCGATGTCGAGGAGGGATCGCGTGAGCCAGCTGCGGCCCTGCGCCTCTTCGGGATCGACCGGAGGCGTCTGTAGCGCCTGCCCGCCCTTGCCGTCCGGCTTGGGGACCAGGACGCCATCGATGACCCAGCGCTTGCGCTTCTGCCCGGTCGCCGGATCGTGGTGGACGACCGCCACCGGCTTACGGTGCTCCATGTCCCTGTCGATGAAGCTCCAGATGGTTTCCGATTCGACCACGTGCGTATCGGCGTCGATGATTCCTTGCATTCAGGCCTCCGTGGATCGGTTTCGTGGCGCGCGCTGGACCGTAGCGTATCAAACTCTATGCAGGCGCGCGGTCACACCTCCTTCGGCTACTATCGTCCAGACGCCACACCCGAGATTACATAAGGGAAGGCCGACGATGTCGAATCGAGTCATCGATGCCGATGGGCACATCATGGAGTCCCACCAGGAGCTCTTCGAGCGCATCCCAGGGCCCTATGGCGACCTCGAATGGCACGGCACCTGGGCGCTCTTCGACGCTGATGGATGGCAGCGAGGGCTCGCGCGTCCGGGGATGCGCGAGGACCCCGATGCGGCGGCCTGGCTCCGCTTCCAGGACGAGCACGGCATCGATCTGAGCGTCCTGTACCCGACGGCGGGGCTGGCGGCGGGCATGATACAGCTTCCCGACTGGGCGGCCGGCCTGTGCCAGGGATACAACGACTGGCTTGCCGACAAATTCACGAGGGTGACCCCCCGACTGAAGGGAGTCGCGCTGCTTCCCCCGCAGAATCCCGAAGCCTGTGTCACGGAGCTGCGTCGAGCCGTGACGGAGCTCGGCTTCGTCGGCGGAGTCCTTCCCGCCGTGACCAACAACAACACGCCGCTCTTCGGCTCGCGGGTTTACGACGATCTGTGGGAGGAAGCGCAACGTCTCGACGTGCCGGTCTCGGTCCACGGCGGGATCTCGTCGAACCTCGGCCTCGATCGAGTGAGAAGCTTCGCTGAGGCGCACTGCCTCGAGCACCCCTTCGCTCAGATGCTGCAGCTCACGAACATGGTGTTCGGCGGCGTATTCGACCGCTTTCCTCGGCTGCGGGTCGCCTACCTCGAGGCGGGCGTCGGCTGGGTCCCCTTCATGATGGACCGGCTCCACGAGGACTACGAAAAGTTCGGATCTCGCCTCGCGCGGCCGCTCGAGCGATCCCCGAAGGAGTACTTCAAGTCGGGAAATTTGTTCTTCACCGCCGAGGTAGAGGAGCGCACGCTGCCGTACGTAATGGATCTCGTGAGGCCCGACGTGATTCTGTGGGCGTCGGATTACCCGCACGAGCGGGAACGCGGCGAGTTTGGCGGTGATCTTCCCTACCTGCGAGCGCGCCAGGACCTGAGCGCGAAGGCCAAGAACGCCATCCTGTGCGACAACGCGGTCCGCTTCTATCGACTGGACGAACAGTAGAGCGGGGGTGAACGATGGCCATCTTCTTGGACGAGGCCCAGGTCGGCGAGCTGCTGGACATGGAGTCGTGTATCGCCGCGCTCGAAGAGGCGTTTCGCGACAAGGCGGAAGGCCAGGCGGCGATCCAGCCACGGCGGCGCCTGCCGTTTCAGGGGCGGCGCTTCCACCTGATGGCGGCTAGCATGCCGCGCAAGGGATACCTGGGATTCAAGGCGTACGGCGCCGCGCGCGGCCAGGACGTGGTGCTCTACAAGGCCGGTGAGGGCATGGTGGCGTTCATGCGCTCCGGCAAGCTCGGCCAGATACGCACGGGCGCCGCCTCCGGCGTGGCGACAAAGTACATGGCGAGGCCGGACGCGTCGCGCCTGGGGTGCTTCGGCACGGGCAACCAGGCGGAGACCCAGCTTATGGCGATCGCCAGCGTGCGCAAGCTCGAATCGATCCACGTCTACAGCCGAGACCAGGAGCGGCGCAACGCGTTCGCAGAGAAAATGAGCGCCGCGCTCGAACAAGAAGTCCGTCCCGTCGACACGCCAGCCGAGGCGGTGAAGGGCCGCGACATCGTTGTCACGATCACGAATTCCAGCGAGCCCGTGTTCGACGGCAAGCTGCTGGAGCCCGGCACGCATATCAACGCAGCCGGCGGGAACGTTCGCACGCATCGTGAGCTGGACGAAGTCGCTGTGACCCGAGCGGGCACGATCGCCGCCGACGACGTAGAGGGCGCCAAACTCGAGTGCGGCGACCTGATGTGGCCGATCGAGGGTGCGCTGATGTCGTGGGAGAAGGTCTACGAGCTGGCGCCGATTGTCGCGGGCCTCATGTCCGGTCGTCGCTCAGACGACGAGATCACTCTGTTTGAGTCGCAGGGTATCGCCCTGGAAGACGTCGCGGCCGGGAGCCTCGTCTACGAGCGTGCCCGGGAACGTGGGATCGGCACGCGGCTGCCGTTCTAGCCGGCGGCTACGACTGGTAATACTGCGCGATGCTTCGGCCGATGGGGCCTCGTGCGCTGCTGGTCAGGTGGCCCACATCGTCGGCGTAGTCAGCACAGCTTCGCGCGCTCGAGTCGGGCCCGGCTACCACATCCCCGCCAACAACTCTCCCGATGGCCTCGTGGATGATGGGATGGTTATAGCTGGCCCGCACAACACCCTCCTGGGCGCCGGCCCGTGGGCACGTTGCGTGCCCCGGGCCCCCGACCACTGGCTGCAGGACGATCTGGCGAGCGCTGGGGTATCGATTGCGAATTGTCGCCAGCACGTTCCGAATGACACGCTCCATGAAGGCCACCGGATCGCCGTTCGTCGCGGCGTTCGTCAGGTAGCCGTCGTTCGTGATGTCCATGACGACGCGGTCCGGGCTGTTCCCATTCTGCGCGCACCGCGACTGAATGGCGTTCCGCCAACCCTCGTAGCCGGGATCGGCCCAGCGGCGCGCAGCTCCGCCGCCGTTCCAGAGCAGCTCGAAGCGGTCGCTTCCCAGAGCGCCTTCCGCCGCCGCAAACCAGTTGTCCGTCTGTGAGTAGCCGATGAACAGGGTGCAGGTGAAGCCAGGCGACGCAACGGGGGTCGGCGCGGCAGGCGCTTGGGGCGGATTCAGCTCGGCAGTGGTCGGCGCGGGGGTGTCCGCCGGCTCGGCGCTGGTCGGCGCCGGGGTGTCCGCCGCCTCGCCGACGCTCATCTCGTCCCCCGCCACGGCCTGGTCAGTCACGGCGATCTCCGGATCCTCGGCGGCCCGGTCGCTGATCCCCAGGGGCTCGCCAGGGGGTGACGCTGCCAACGTTGCTGGTCCGTCGCCAAGCTGCGGAGGTAGAGCCGCAGCGGGTGCCGGCGTGCTAGCCGCGGCGGGTGCCGGTGCGCTAGCCTGCAGGCCGACGCCATCATTAGCCCAGATCGCGATGTCCCGCGCGCGCCAACGTCCGGCGAACCAGTTGCGCCCGCTGATCTGAACGGTGGAGACGCCCGCGGGAATCGGCGTCCAGTAGGACTTGAAGTGTTCCGCCTGCTTCTTTTCCTGATTCTGCAGCTGCGCTGGCTGCCAGCTTGCCCCGCCGTCGAAGCTGAGCGCGAGATCGCTCCCGATGCCTGCGAACCGAAGGAACGAATTGGCTGGAGCGGGCGCACCGAAGCTGACAGCTTCCGGGCTCGAGGGGTCGACGAACCGACGGTCGGCGCGCAGCATCGTGAATGGGACCGCTGGCGAGATGTTCACGTCGTCCCAGTGCCAGGTGGCTGGTCCGCAGCCGCCGCTCAGGCAGCTGCCCTTGTTCGGGGTGTACGAGTGGTGGCCGAGCTGGACGATGCCCTGGGTCCAGCCGATATCCGGAACCGCGATGTCCTGCCACCAAGTGTTGTAGGTGGGCATTCCGAACCGGATGTGTCTGCGGGAGATGCGGAGCTCGAAGGTATCCCGCCGGGCAGCGCTCGGGGTCAAGAAGCTCTCATAGCTGATGTTGCTACTCCCCCCGCCGCAGCCCCCGCCGAAGTTACAGATCACTCGGGTGCGGAACATCGTGCCGCCGTTGGTGGCGTCCATGCGGACGTGGATCGCGCGGCGTGGCTCGCCGTTGAGGTCTGGAAGCCAATCTTCGAGGGGCGCCATCAGGTTGTCTTCGAAGGGAGTGATCCAAAGATCCACCCAGTCACGGTCTGAATGCCGCTGCGTGGACATGTCGAAGCGAATGACCGCCTCACCAGCGGAGAAGTCCACCATATGGTTGGGGGTGAGGTAGATGACGCCATACCCGTCGGCGTTGATGGCCGTCATCACGTGGTTGCGGCATGAAAAGACAGCGTCTTCGTATGAGCTCACCGAGTGGGCTTCGGGCGGCGGTGAGCAGTCAGCTCCGTGCCCGGCGTTCATCGACTGGAGCCGGTTCCAGGTGCCGGTATCCCTGGAATGCACGGTTACGTCCCAATTGGCTGGGTTCCAGGGTCGTGGTGAGGTGGGGGCGTCATCGAAGGTTTCCAGAAACGCTCTTGGCTGCGCGAGCGCGGCGGTGACGGCCAAAGGGGCCGATTCCGCCCCGGGTGTGGAAGCCGAGGGGCCCAGCCCGGCTGCAACGAATGCCACGAGCAGCGCGATGGGAACGGCGAAACTAAATCGCCGGATGACGCTTGTCATACCAAGCATGATAGCGGCCGAAATGGCCTCGATTGGGTCGCGCCGTGGTTGTGAAAAAGTACCGACGAGAGCATGAACCGAAGGGCTGTTCAGCGATCGTAATAGACGAAGTTGTCAAAGTGCGTGCGGGAGCCACTTGTGCTCGCGAGTGTGACGTTCGTGCAACTCGCCAGCCAGCCCAGGTCGATGCTCGCCGTCTGCCCGGCGCCCAGGACGACGGACTTCGCTCCGTTTCCCGGGCAGCTGACCGTAATGGTCGCGGGGCCGGGGCCACCATTGTCGGCCTGGATGCTTGCGAGGCGCTTTGGAGCCACGAACCTGAAGCTGCCACTGGTCCTGCCCCCCTCCTTGAACGTGATGTTCTTCGTCGTGAGCCTGTCGAACGGGCCGGAGATCGACCAGACGTTTACGCCCCATTCGATCAGGCCGGACGGGTAGCGCCAATTGAGGTCCTTCGACGAACCGGTCAAGTCGTTGAAGCTCACAACCTGTGCGTTCGGCTCCTTGGGCGCAACCGGTGTCTTCATCGCAGCGGGGAAAGGCGCCGAGTTAGGGATGGGCGTTGGACCGCCCTTCGGATTACCGGGACCTCCCGATACGGTCGTCGGAATCCCGGTCTGAAGTGGTGGCGGTGTCAGCGCTCCGACTGGCGTTGCTGTCTGCCCGGGAACGCCGCTCGCCGGTGTCGGCAGGGCTGTTAGTGGCCCCAGCCGCGGGCCAATGTCGGATCTCGCGCGCGAAAAGTCGGCGACCGCGCTCATGTCTATAGCGAGACCGTCGTTCGTTCGGTCCGGGAAGAGCGACCAGGCCCAGGCGCCCGCGTAACCGGATGCATAGAGGTCGGTCATCAGGTTGAGTGGCGCGGCGTCGGGCCCCGCGTAGAGCTCGCCAATGACGAGGGGGGCGTCCAGGCCGAACCGAGCTCGCACCGTCGCGTAGTCGGTGCATGGAACACACCAGGTGCCCGCGTCCATGTATGGATACCAGTGCACCTGGTAGTAGTCCAGTCCCTGGCCGACCCACAGGGGAAGGGCGTCGAGCATAGCGGACCCGACGGTGACGTAGGCGCTCGAGGTGCTGTGCACGGCCTCGGCAATCGCTCGCACGGTGGCCTGAACCGCCCCCTGCGATACGTTTCCGTTCCAGATGTCGAATTCCGGTTCGTTGAACACCTCCCAGGACACGATGCGAGGGCTCCCCTGATAGCGAGAGAACAACGGCCGAAGGGCGGCAACCAACCTTGTCCGCCCAGGATCTGTGAGCCAGCTCGACGGAAGGTGGGAGGGGTTGGAGAAGAGCACGAAGTCGATGTACAGGTCGTGCGTACTGGCGAGCTGGAGGGCGGCATCCACGTCGGTATAGACCGCCTCGTTCAAGGTGGTCGGGGCCCCGGAACTGTCTCTATTTATCTGCCAGGCGTTGCCCTCGAACATCCACCAGCGAACGGTATGGGCGCCCGATGCACGGAGCTCAGCGAATGCGCGGCTCAGCTCCGCCTGCGAGCTGGGCGAGCTCACCCCGCCGTTGGCGCCGCACCCGAAATCGCAGGCCCAGTTGAGCCATGGCACATTCGCCCCCAGCAGGTACCAGCTTCCGCCCTGCCATGGGATTCGGTTACCCGCGGAGATTGGGTCGGGATTGGGGGCAGGCGCCGTCCGAGTGGCGGTTGGCGCGGGGGTGGCGGCTGGCGCCGGGGCGGCGGTTGGCGCGGGGCTGGATGTCACTGCGAAGAAGCTGCCCATGCTCTGGCCGATGGGGCCCTGACTGCCGCTGGTGAGGTGGCCGATGCTATCCGCATAGTCGGTGCAGGTCCGCACTGCATTGTCGGGGCCGAAGACGACGTCGCCGCCCACCGCGCGCATCGCCGCCTGGTGGATGATGGGATGGTTGTAGGTAGCGCGGACCACGCCTTGCTCGGCGCCCGACCAGGGGCAGGTGTTGTGGGAGGGGCCGCCGACGATCGGTTGGAGGACGATCTGCTCGACCGAGGGATAGCGAGCTCTAACCGTGGAGATGGCGTTGCGGATGATGTTTTCCATGTGGCCGACCGGATCGCCGCCGGTGGCCCCGGACGTGAGATAGCCATCATTGGTAATGTCGAGGACGATCCGGTCTGGGGCAGAGGAACTCGACGTGCAGGGAGACTGGATCGAGTTGCTCCAGCCCGAGTAGTTGGGGTCGGCCCAGAGGCGCATAGCGCCGCCGCCGTTCCAGAGGAGCTGGTAGCTGCCGCTTGGGACGACGGACTCGAGGCCCGAGAACCAGTTACTGGTCTGGCTGTAGCCGATGAACTGCGTGCACGAGAAGGTTCCACCGGGGCTCGTGGTTGTGGGTACTGCTGGACTCGTGGCCGCGGGAGGCGGTGTCGCGGTGGGGGCCGGCATGGGTGCCGGCGGTGTCGAAGATGCGTTGCTTGACCAGATCGAGATGTCGCGCGCGCGCCAATTGCCGGCAAACCACCGATCGCCGCGGAACCGCACGTTGGAGGTACCTGCGGGGACGGGCATCCAGTAGGAGTCGAAAAGCTCGTCCTGGTGTTTCTCCTGGGCCTGGAGCTGGGCCGGCCGCCAGCTCGTGCCGCCGTCGAAGCTCACCGAGAGGTTCTGGCCGATGCCGGCGAAGCGGAGAAAGGAGTTCGCGGGCGCGCCGCCGGGGAAGCTCACCGCAGGATTGTTGGCGTCGGTGAACCGGCGATCGGCGTGAAGCATGGTGAACGGGACCGCCGGCGAGATGTTGACGTCGTCCCAGTGCCAGGTAGAGGGTCCGCAGCCGCCGCTCAGGCAGCTGCCCTTGAACGGAGTGTACGAGTGGTGGCCGAGCTGGACGATGCCTCGGGTCCAGCCGATATCCGGCACCGCGATGTCCTGCCACCATTGGTTATAGGCGGGCATACCGAAGCGGATGTGGGTGCGGGAGATGCGGAGCTCGAAGGTATCGCGGCGGGTGGAGCTGGGGGTCAAGAAGCTCTCATAGGCAAGGTTGCTACTCGCCCCGCCGCAGCCCCCGCCGAAGTTACAGATCACTCGGGTCCGGAACATCGTGCCGTCGTTGGTGGCGTCCATGCGGACGTGGATCGCCCTTCGTGGCTCGCCGCTGAGGTCTGGAAGCCACTCTTCGAGGGGGGCCACCAGGTTGTCTTCGAAGGGAGTGATCCAGAGATCCACCCAGTCACGGTCCGAATGCCGTTGGGTGGACATGCTAAAACGGATGACCGCCTCGCCGGTGGAGAAGTCCACCATATGGTTGGGGGTAAGGTAGATGACGCCATACCCGTCGGCGTTGATGGCCGTCATCACGTGGTCGCGACACAAGAAGACAGCCGACTCGTATGCCGAGGTTTCGTGGGTGGCCGGCGGCGGCGCGCAATCTGAGCCATGCTCCGCGTTCATAGGATCCAGCGTGCTCCAGGTGCCCGGGTCCCTGGAGTGGACCACGACTTCCCAGGTCGAAGGGCGCCAGGGCTGCGGACTGGAAGGTGCTCCGACGAAGCTCTCCTGGAACGCGCCCGACTGCGCCGAGGCTTCGGGGACGCCATACAGGCTTCCGCCCGACGTGAGCCAATTGAACAGCGCTGCGGGTAACGGGGTGAGTGCAGCGGCCGTGAAGGCGGTCAGCATGACGACGCTCAATCTTCGGAGAAGCGAGTTGTTTGTGGACCAGAAGCCTGGCCGATGTCGTGGAGAGCGGAGCGGCTGTGTCAAGGCAAGCTCCTTCTGAGGATTGGCCTAAGGGGTGTTTGTGAGTCTGACGCGCGGCGGTCGGCAGGCCAGCGTCCTACCCCGAAGGGGTCTTAGACTCGCGCGTGGAGCGACAACGTCAAGCGGGACGCTCCATGCCACCAAGAGTAACCCAGATGGGCGACCGGGGTTACAACACGGTAATGATGCGGCATGCAGCGAGTGTAGCAGATGAACTGGCGTCCTGCGGAACCACGTGGTGACCAAGGGTCACACGAGGGGGGTGGTGGCGGGTCGCCCGTGAGGGACGACCCGCCACCTGTGCTCTGTGGTGCAGCACTGTGGCTGCTCAGCGCTGCCGTTAGTTGGTGAGCACCAGATCGTCGAAGTGAGTGTCCGACCCGTTGGTGCTCGAGATCGTGAGGCTGCTGCACCTGCCAGTCCAGCCGACGTCCATCGTCCCCACCATTCCAGACCGAAGCTCCAGGGTCCTCTTGGGCTGCTCCGGACACGTCAGGCTGACTATCGTTTTGTGGTCGCCGCCGTTGTAGACCCGGAGGCTTATTAGCTGCTTGGGCGTCGCGAACTTGACGGTGGCCGTCTTCAGCCTTCCATCGAACGTGACGTTGTTTGTCGTGAGGAGCTGATACGGTCCTGACAGCTTCCAGCCGCTGCTGCCCCAGTTGATGAGACCGCTGGGATACCAGCCAGTCAGCGGCTGGCCGCCCGCCAGGTCGTTGAACGTGATGATCTGAGGGCCGGTTGGGATGGGGGCAGGGACCGGTGTCGACGTATTGGGGACTCGGGTTGCCGTTGGCGGCACCGACGTGGCCGTGGGTGGTACCGACGTTGCCGTGTTCGGCACCCGCGTGTTCGTCGGCGGTACCGGAGTTGGGCTCGCGGGGACTGGCGTCGCGGTCGGCGCGCCCGAGGATCCGGCCGGGCGAGGGCCGATGTCTGCGTGCTGTCCGTTGAAGGCCGTTAAATCGGCCATGTCGATCGCCAGACCGTCGGATGTGCTGTTGGGGAAGAGCGACCAGGCCCAGGCGCCCGCGTAACCGGAGGCGTACAGGTCGTTGTAGATGCCGGTCGCATCGACGTCGCTGCCACCGTACATCTCGCCAATGACTAGCGGGCCGTTGAGCCCATAACGCGTACGCACCGTCGAGTAGTCGGTGCACGTTGCGCACCAGTTGCCACTCGACATGTTGGGGTACCAGTGAGCCTGGTAGTAGTCCAGCCCCTGGCCGACCCACATCGGCAGGCCGTCCAGCATAGCGGACCCCACGGTGACGTACGCGGTGGAGTTCGCGTGCACAGCATCTGCAATAGCGCGGACTGTAGCCTGCACCGGGGCTTGCGCGATACGTCCGCCCCAGATGTCGTACTCCGGCTCGTTGAAGACTTCCCACGAAAGAATCCGCGGGTTACCCCGGTAGCGGCTGAAGAGCGGAGAGAGTGCAGAGGCGAGGCGCGTGCGCTGCGACGCGTCCGTCACCCAAGCGTTCGGGATGGCGGTCGGCGCGGAGAAGAGTACAAGGTCGAGGTACAGGTCGTGGCGATCAGCGAGGCGCAGCGCGGCGTCGATGTCCGTATACACCATAGGGTTGATGCCTGTCGGAGCGCCACTGGAATCGCGGGTGATCTGCCAGGGATCGCCCTCGAACATCCACCAGCGCAAGGTGTGTGTCCCCGTCCCACGCAGCTGGCTGAAGGCTGAGTCCAGCGTGGCCTGCGACGCGGACGAGCTGGCACCGCCGTTGTTGCCGCAACCGAAGTCGCAGCTCCAGTTGAGCCAGGGCACGTTTGCCCCCTGCACATACCAGCTGCCGCCCTGCCAGGCGATACGCGAGCTGGGCGACGTGCCAGAAGAGCTGACGGTGGGAACCGGTGTTGGCGAAACAGCGACCGCGGTGGATCCGGCCGTTGGGGTCCGGGTAGCGGTGGGCGCAGGCCCGGATGCCGCGCCATAGAAACTGCCGATGCTCTGGCCGATCGGCCCCTGGCTGCCGCTCATGAGATGGCCGATGCTATCTGCATAGTCGGCACACGTCCGCACGGATGGATCGGCGCCGAAGATGACGTCGGCGCCCACTACGCGCATCGCCGCCTGGTGGATGATGGGGTGGTTGTAGGTCGCGCGGACCACGCCTTGCTCGGCGCCCGACCAGGGGCAGGTGTTGTGCGAAAGGCCGCCGACGATCGGCTGGAGGGCGATCTGTCGGACCGAGGGGTAGCGCGCTCTAACCGTCGAGATGGCGTTCCGGATGATGCCTTCCATGTGGCCGACTGGATCGCCGCCGGTCGCCGCGGACGTGAGATAGCCGTCGTTGGTGATGTCGAGGACGATTCGGTCTGGGGCAGAGGAGCTCGACGTGCAGGGAGACTGGATCGCGTTGCTCCAGCCCGAGTAGTTGGGGTCGGCCCAGAGGCGCATAGCGCCGCCGTTGTTCCACAGGAGCTCGTAGCTGCCGCTCGGTGCGACGGACTCGAGGCCCCAGAACCAGTTATTGGTCTGGCTGTAGCCGATGAACTGCGTGCACGAGTACGCGCCACCTGAGCTACCCGCTGGCGGGGTGGTTGCCGTAGGTGCCGACGTTCGTGTCGCCGTTGCGGCTACCGGCGTGTTGGTCACCGCGATTGGCGTGTTCGTTGCCGGGGCAGGCGTGCCGGTGGCCGTCGGCGGCAGCGCCGCCGGGGCGGAGGTCCCCCAGATCGAGATGTCTTTGGCCCTCCAGTTGCCGGCAAACCACCGCTCGCCGCGGAAGCGCACGTTGGCGGTGCCTGCGGGGACGGGCATCCAGTAGGAGTCGAAGAGCTCGTCCTGGTGTTTCTCCTGGGCCTGGAGCTGGGCTGGCTGCCAGCTAGTGCCACCGTCGAAGCTCACCGAGAGGTTCTGGCCGATGCCGGCGAAGCGGAGAAAGGAGTTCGCGGGCGCGCCGCCGGGGAAGCTCACCGCAGGATTGTTGGCGTCGGTGAACCGCCTATCGGCGTGCAGCATGGTGAACGGGACCGCCGGCGAGATGTTGACGTTGTCCCAGTGCCAGGTGTTCGGGCCGCAGCCGCCGCTCATGCAGCTGCCCTTATATGGCGTGTACGAGTGGTGGCCGAGCTGCACGATGCCCTGGGTCCAGCCGATATCCGGCACGTCCATGTCCTGCCACCACACGTTGTAGGCGGGCATACCGAAGCGGATGTGGGTGCGGGAGATGCGGAGCTCGAAGGTATCGCGTCGGGTGGAGCTGGGGGTCAAGAAGCTCTCATAGCTGATGTTGCTGCTCGCCCCGCCGCAGCCCCCGCCGAAGTTACAGATCACTCGGGTTCGGAACATCGTGCCGCCGCTCGTGGCGTCCATGCGGACGTGGATGGCCCGGCGTGGCTCGCCGCTGAGATCTGGGAGCCACTCCTCGAGGGGGGCGACCAGGTTGTCTTCGAAGGGAGTGATCCAGAGGTCGAGCCAGTCGCGGTCCGAGCGGCGCAAGGTGGAGACGTCGAACTGGACGACCGCCTCACCCGTGGAGAAGTCCACCATCTGGTTGGGGGTCAGGTAGATGACGCCATACCCCTCGGCGCTGATGGCGGTCATGATGTGGTTCCGGCATTGGAAGACGGCCGACTCGTATGCCGCGGTGTCGTGGGTGCCGGGCGGGGGCGCACAGTCCATTCCGTGGTCGGCGGTCATGGAGTTCAGCGTGTTCCAGGTGCCGGGGTCCCTGGAGTGGACCACCACCTCCCAGTTGGGCGGGCGTACGGCCTGAGGGCTGGCAGGTGCCCCATCGAAGGTCTCCATGAAACCGCCGGACTGGGCTGCTGCTGGCACGACCCGGTATGGGTCGGACGCGACGCGGCTGAGGATCGCGTTGGGGAGCGGGCTGAGCGCAGCGGCCGCGAAGGCGGTAAGGACCACAAGTCCGACACGCCGAGCGGGCAGAGCGCCAGGGAGCAGCATCGGGAAGCGGTGCGGCTCCTCGATCGCGGGTGAGAACGGCCGAGGCCGGGTGACCACCGCCAACACAAGGACCACGAGCAGTAGCAGGTCGGTCGTCTTCGCCAGCGTGGCAAGCGATTTCATTGCGTCCGACTGATCCGGACCGAGTACGAATGGGAGGCCTGCCCAGCGGGACAGGGAGTAGATGAGAAGAAGACCTGAGGACCCAAAAATCGTGCTGGTGACGAGCGGCGCCGAAGGACGGAAGAAGAGAGCCGCGCCGACGGTAATCTGCGTAGACGCGATCGCCGTCATAAAGGTGCCGAGCATGCCGGCTTGGGAGAAATACTCAGGCAGGACCAGGAGCTCGATCACTCCAGCGACAACCGCCAGAGCAGAGGCGGCCTGGCGGAAAGGTGAGGGGAGCGCCGGGGACCGGTAGCGAACCCATGCAGGGGTGGTGGCGCGGCGTCGGTGTGGAAGGAACAGTATCACGGCGGGCTCTCCTCCTGAGGGGCCGGCCGCGACAGAGAGTACGAGGCGCTTCGCACCCGTCGGCAGCCCGGCCGTCCTATCCCTCGCTCGGGACGTAGACCCTCGGCTTTGCGTCCCCGCCTTTCGGCGGGTTTGCCTTTTCGGTTGGTGGTCTCGTTTCGTTTTGCGTCACTGTGTCCGCCTCTGGCGAACACAGTCGCTTGGCACGAATGGCACAGCTAAGGAAGTCCATTCGTGCCTAAAGGCAGTATAGGGACGCCTTATGTCGCGTCGATATAGCACGAAAGTACCCGCGGATTATCCAGGCACCAGGCGGGAGCGGCCCCCGTCTGCTATCACTTGGTAAGCACGCATTGGCACATTGCGTCGGGTTTCCTGGAGGCGTCGTGGGCCCACAAGGAGTCGCTCTAATGTTCGGCCTTTTGCTGCTGAGCAGCCTGTGCCCGCGTCCGCCCATGGCAGGTGGAGAGATGGGCCCGACGGTGGAGGGCATCGTTCTGCGGGTTGTCGACGGCAGCACGCTGGATGCGCGGGTGGACGGCAACCGGACAGTTGTCGGGTACGTGGGTGCGCAGGCGCCCTCCGCCGGCGAAGCTTGCGGCGCTGAGGCTCTTGCCCGGAACAGGGAGCTGGCCGGTGAAGTCGTGCTGCTAGAGGAAGATCCAGCGTATGGGTTGGACGATGCCGATAGGCGGCTGTATTACGCCTATACGACCGACGGCGTGCTCATCGACCTTGTGCTCGTATTCGAGGGGCTGGCCAGCGCCGCTCGGCCGGATGCGCGTTTCGGCGAGGCGCTCGCTTACGCGGAGGCAGACGCGCGGGCAGCCCGGCGCGGCTGCCTGTGGGCGAACTCATAGCATCAGTCGCCGAAGTCGCCGTACGCCTCGTCCTCGGCTGTTCCCTCGACGATCAACCGCCAGATCTGCGCCCCAATGTCTTCCGGCCGGAAGTAAGCGGCTGTCTCAGCCAGTTGTGCTGCGTCGTCGCGAGCGCCGACGGGCGTTCTCGGCTCAGCGAGCGAGGCCTCGGGAAATCCATCCATGGGGCGCGTCTCCATGCGTGGGGTCAAGCTAGACCCACACGTGGGCATCATCGAGCGGGCCCGCCGGGAAAGTGTTTTGGCTATGTTGAGTGGGTGTTGAGGAACGCCATCTCGAGCGTCGCCGATCGGTTTTGCCTCTGGCGAGTAGCTAGCCGAGCTTGTCCGAAAGCACCGTCCCGTACACGCGAGCCATCGCGTCGCACATGCGCGCCGGAGAGAAATCCTCCTCTACGCGACGCCGGCCACGGTCGCCAAGCCTGCGGCGGAGCGCGGGGTCACGCAAGAGGGTGAGGATTGCTTCCGCCAGCGACGGGATGGACCCCTGTTCAGCCAGAAATCCCGTCTCTCCCTGCACGATCACTTCGGGGGCGCCGCCGCTCGCCAGGGCAACGACCGGCTTGTGCATGGCCATTGCCTCGAGAAAGACCATGCCGAACGGCTCTTCCCACGAGGGGTGAACGAATACGTCGAAGGCGGCCATCAGGTTCGGGATATCCATCCGGAAACCGGTGAACATGACGTTGGATTCCAGGCCGAGCTGCTGCACCAGTGTCTCGAGCTCGACTCGGTAGCTTCCTCCACCCGGGTTCGCGCGGGGGTCGTCCTCACCCACGATCACCAGGAGCGCCGAGGGGAATTCTGTTCGCACCAATGCCAGCGCCCGAATCAGCTCGCTATGGCCTTTCCATTTGAATAGGCGCGAGACGATTCCGAGAACTGGCCTGTCATGTGGGATGCCGAGAGCGCGCCTCGTCGAGCATCCGTCGATCTCGTCATCCCAGGATGACAAATCGAGACTGTTGTGAACAGCGAAGACCCGATCCTTTGGGTAGCCGGCATCACAGATCGACTGGGCGACGAACTGCGAGACCCCAACTATCGCATCGGCCTGGCGTAGAGCCCACTTGACCACGTTGCTCTGCCAGTTGCCGTACCCGACGTGCATCTGAATCACAGCTCTGGCACCCGTCACCCTGGCCAGGAGCACGCCATAGAACGCGTCGCGCGGCTTCTCCGTACAGTGAATCACCTGGATGCGGTGTTGGTGGACGTAGGCGGCCAGGGATAGTAGGCTCGCGAGCGTGGCCGGACCGTATCTTACTTGTCCGACCTTTCCCCAACGGCTCTTCTCGCGGTGCAGCGTCGGTCCGAAGTACGTGGGACGCAAGCGCAGGTCCGGAACCTCGCGAAGGTGATAGAGGGCGCTCATCGCCGGATCCGGGCCGGGGTAGACGGTGCAGGCCACGTGGGGCTCGATCGCGTTGCGATCGAAGTGCCGCATGAGCTGTGCGTGGATCGCGGTGTCTGCGCCGTAAAACGCCTGCGACTGCATGAAGAGTACGGGCGTTGGCGTTGTCACGGATGTGGCGGCCGCTATGGATGCACGTCAGGCGACCAGCCGGCACCACCCAGCAGGGCCGCGTTTTGCGGTGTGCCCGCTGTGTCGGCCGCGGTGAAGCCGATCCCATCATTGAACCGCCAATGGCCCACGAGGCCGGGCGGACTCCCAACAATCTCGGTCAGGAAGGTCGCCTGGATTTCCGCCGGCGTGCGAACCACGTTCCAGATCCGGACGTCGTCCAGCTTGCCGCGCCAGAAGTAAGCCGTGCTGCCACCATCGCGGCCGATGCTGACCGGGTTGGTATTTCCCTGGCTGGTGGTGAAGAAGGTCACTTGGGCCACCTGTACGCCGTCGAGATATAGGGTGAGCCGGCGGCCGGAGTTCTGGAAGGTCGCGGCGACGTGGTGCCACGTGTTGGGGGCGACGCCCGTCAGGATGTAGTTGATGACCTGACTGTTGCCACCCACCCGTCGGCCCGCCCAGAGGCGATTGTCCTGGATATTCAAGAAGTAGGGGACTTCGGCACTGGTGCTGGTGTCGCCCTTGGTGATGATGCGGGTGCGCGGGTGGTTGTAGCCGCCCGGCGTCTCGTCCTTGAACCAGGCTTCGACGGTCCAGTCGCCGATAGTGTTCAGCTCCGCCGCGTGCGGCGCCTCGGCGTAAGCCGTGGTCCCGTTGAGACTCAGGCTCGCGGGCGCGCCGGGCGGGACCGTCGGTGGTGGAGGCGGCGTTGGCGTACGCGTCGCTGTGGACGTCGCAGTACCTGTGGGCGTCGCGGTGGCGGTGGCCGTCGCAGTCGCCGTGCGTGTCGCGGTTGCCGTTGGCGTGGCGGTTGGCGCCAAAGGATCGATCGTCGCCGTGGCCGTAGGCGTGCTTGTCGGCGTCGCGGTCGCGGTTGCGGTTCCCGTGGGCGTCGGTGTCGCCGTGGGCTGTGGTGGCCCAAGCGGCGGGACATCAAGCGACCAGTCGGCGCCGCCCAGCAGGCTTGCGTTTTGCGGGGCGCCGGCGGTGTCCGCCGCGATCGTGCCGCTCCCCTCGTTCGATGGCCAGTAGCCCACGAGGCCCGCGGGCAGACCAATGATCTCGCTCTGATAGTTGGCCTGGATCTCCGCCGGTGTGCGCACAAGGTTCCATATGCGCACGTCATCCAGCTTGCCGCGCCAGAAGCTTGCGGTGGGCCCGCCATTGCGGCCGATGCTGACGGGCATCGTGTTGCCCGTGGCCATCGCGCCACTGAGGGTAGATTGGGCGACCTGGACGCCGTCGAGGTAGAGCGTCATGCGCCGGTTGGAGTTCTGGAAAGTGGCGGCCATGTGGTGCCAGGCGTTCGCGCTGATGCCGCCTACCGCGAGATCGTAACGGAGGGTCTGGCTGGCACCTGCGAGGCGCCGGCCGGCGAACAGCCCGTTGGTGTCCAGGGAGATGAAGTAGGGGATGTCGCCGGCCGCGGAGGTGTCGCCCTTGGTGATGATGCGACTGCGCGGATGATTGTACCCGCCGGGGGTCTCGTCCTTGAACCAGGCCTCGACGGTCCAGTCGGCAGTGAGGTTTAGCTCCGTGGCGTTGGGGGCCTCGGCGTAGGCCGTGGTCCCGTTCAGCGTAAGGCTTCGCGCCGGAGGAGCATTAAAGGTGGCCGTAAACGTCTGGTCCGCCACGCCCAAGCTCACGTTGTGCTCCTGCGCTCCACCATCGGACCAGGAGACGAACGTGGCGGCGCCCTGAGGAGACGGGGCAAGGATCGTGTGGGTCGAGCCTGCGATCGCGGTCCGCACCAGCGGAGCCGTTCCGCTGGTGCCGTCGTAGACCACTTGCAGGCCGCTTGGTTCGGTCAAGAGGGTAACGCTAGCCGTCTCCGGCTGGATGGAGACCGAGTCCGAGTCCGTGAGGCCCCCGGCATCGGACGCCGTAAGGATGAACTCGAAATAGCTCTGGTCGCCATGGTCCGGGACCGTGATCGTGCCCCCGGAACCGGTTCCCGTGGCGAAGAAGTGGGTGTGGCAGATGCCTTCGGGGCAGTGGTGCAGGAGGATCTGCCAGCTCAGATTCGCGTCGGGCACCGCGCCGTCATCAGGGTCGGTCGCCGACCCCGCGTAGGGGACCACGTCCCCCACCTTGAACAGGAACGACGGGGAAGGTGCGCTGATGGTAGCGGTTGGCGCGCGGTTGCCCACGGTAATGATCACGCTATCCGAGCCCGTTGCGCCGCGGCCATCGTCGACCGTCAGCGTTGCGGTATATGTCCCGTTGACGGTGTAGGTGTGGACCGGGTTGGGCTGTGTATCTGGAGGCGAGCCATCTCCGAAGCTCCAGCTGTACTGCAGCGGGTCGCCATCGGGGTCACTGGACCCAGCGCTGGAGAACTGGACGGTCAGCGGCGCCAGTCCGTTGGTGGGCGTCGTCGCGTCAGTATTCGCGGTGGGCGCCGTGTTGGCGACGGTGAACCGAATGCGCCTCAGCTCCCCGGGGATGATCGCCAGGTAGTAGAGGTTCTGGTTGGGTCCTTCCTGCAGGTCGACGGGGCCGTTGGCATTGCCCGCGAAGTCGGTCACGCTGCCGGGCACCAGGGCGTCGTTGGCGTCGGTACGCAGGTACCGGATCCAGCCGGCGGCGTAGTCCGCATAGAAGAAGGCGTTCTGGTGTTGGGGAGGATAGGAGGTGCCAACGAAGAACGTGCCGCCGATGGGCGACCGCCCCGAATTGTGCCCGTACGTGACGATCGGGAACCGAACGGCAGACGAGCCCTGGCTGTACAGCGCCTGGCAGGTGGCAAAGGTCTGGTAGCCGCTCTGGATGAAGTTGCCCTCGTAACACGGCCACCCCAGGTTCGCGCCGGCTGTTGGGACGGTGTTGATTTCCTCCCACGTATTCCAGCCAACTTCGCCGAGATAGGGCACGTCGGTCCCCGGTCGGAGATTGAATTTGAACGAGTTGCGAATGCCATATGCCCAAACCTTAGAGCGGTTCGAGCTGCTGTTTCCGTTCCAATAGGGGTTCGCTGGCAGGCCGGCCCCTGTTGGCGCGATGCGGAGCAGCTTGCCAGCGAGCGAATCAAGGTTCTGGGATCGCAGTGCGTCGGTGGTAACAACGTTGAAGCTGGCGGCATCGCCAACGGTGACAAACATCGTGCCATCCGAGGCGAACCTGATGCCGCCGATCGAGTGCGACGCCCCATCGGACGGAAGGCAGTCGGTGCCGGCGGGGAAGTCGTTGCAGCTTCGGCCGACCGTGGTCCCCAGGATCACAACCTCACTCGCGGGCGACGCCGTGTCGCCAACGGCGGTCACCCGTGTGAGGCGCGCCGTCTTGGGTCCGTTGTATTCGTTAGCGTCGTTCTCGTAGGTGTAGAGCAGGTACACGAAGCCGTTGGTGGCGAAGTTCGGATCTGGCGTCATGCCCAGCAGGCCGTGGTCAAAGTAGTCGTTGACCCGGTCCTGGATGTCGATGAAGGGCGTTGGAAGGAGGGCGCCGTTCTTGTAGATGCGCACGCGCCCCGTCTTCTCCGCAATAAGGATGCGGTCGCCAGGCAGGAACGCAAACGTGGTCGGCTCCACCAGGCCGCCGGCCACGAGCTCCTGGCTGAAGCCGCTCGGAAGCGTGGTGCCCTGGGCCAGTGAAGCCGACTCAGGAGCCGGCGGCGGCGCCGCTAGCTCGCTGGCGAGACCCTTGCCAGCAACGATTGGCGCTACTGGACTCGCGACCCCGAACTCCGCGGTGTCGTCGGCTGCGCCGACGCTGCCCCACAGGCAGCCGCGATTATTGGCCTGGGCGTCTGCGAGCGCAGCCGCTACGGCACCCCGGTCCGAGCCTCGGCCGTCCGCGTGGGCGACCCCGGCCCTCGCAAGCTCACGGGCAACGGGCACGCCGTCGCGCGTCCTCACGTGGTACATGCGACGCGTGCGATTGTCGAAGGTTAGCTGTGGGTCCTCCTCGAGGCGGAGCCCGCCGCGCACCAGGCCACGTAGCATGTTCGTGGCTTGCCGGCCGCAGTCGGTATTGCCCTGCGGCGCGGTCAACCCGACCAGACCGACGGCTACGCGCTGGCCGTTGATCCAGGCGTCCAGGGTGTCGCCATCGACGACGCGCACGAAGCCCTCGATGTCGACGGGGCCGCTGCCCGGTGGCGCAGCGCCGCCCGGGGGCACGCGTTGCGCGTTGATCGTCGCCGGGCCGCTCACGGAGGCGGGTCCCAGCGTGGCCAGGACGAAGAACGTGGAGATCCCGAGCAGCAGCCGTCGCATCAAGGCCTGGTCTCCAACAGCGCCCGTACCCTGTCCGCGACGGTGGCGACGTGCTCTTCCGGCATCTGCGGGTAGAACGGCAGCGACAGCGTGGCATCGCCGATGCGCTCCGCGATAGGAAAGTCACCCTCCTCGAAGCCAAAAGTCTCCCGGAAGAAGGTGAGCAGGTGCATGGCTCGGTAGTTCACCATGGCGTCGATGCCGGCCTCCTGAAGGCCCTGGATGAGGCTATCTCTGCGGTCCCCATCGACCCAGATCGGGAACAGGTGCCGTGCGTGGCGGCTGCCCTCCGGGCCCGCGGGCCAGGAGAGACCGGGGATGCCCGCCAGCCGCTCCTCGTACGCCTGCGCGAGAGACTCTCGAAGCTCCCAGTTCCTCTCGAGACGGCCCAGCTGCGGTAGCAGAAGCGCCGCCTGGAGGTTATCCATGTTGTATTTCCAGCCCATCGTCACCATGTCCCAGTGTTGATAGCCTTCGCGATGTCGGTCCGCGGCGGTCTTGGTCATACCGTGCAGCCGCAAGAGCCTGAGCCGGTCGGCGAGATCATCGTCGTCCGTGGCCACGGCTCCGCCCTCGCCACAGGTGAGGTTCTTGGTCGCGTAGAACGAGAAGCAAGCGGTGTCCCCGAGCTGGCCCGGACCCACACCGTCGCGCCGGCCCTCGACACAGTGCGCGGCATCTTCGATCACCTTGAGGCCGTTACGGTCCGCGACCGCGCGGATGGCGCGCATGTCACACATCTGGCCGTAGAGGTGGACGGGCAAGATGGCTCGCGTCCGGGAGCTGATTGCGGACTCGATGAGCGACGCGTCGAGGTTCCCGGTTGTGGGCTCAACGTCGACGAACACCGGCTTCGCGCCCGCTTCGATAATCGCGGTGCTGGTTGCTATGAAGCTCATCGGCGTGGTGATCACTTCGTCACCCGGGCCGATGCCGAGGGCGAGAAGGGACATGTGCAGCGCGCCGGTGCAGCTGGTGACGCCGAGGGCGTGGCGCCGACCGAGACAGTCGGCGAAGCCGCGTTCGAAGCGGGCTACCGTCTCGCCGGTGGTCAGGATTGGCCCAGCAAGCACCTCTGCCAGCGAGTCGATCTCCACCTGGCCCAGATCGTGCCGAAAGAACGGAATGCGCACGGCGGCGGCCACCATCAGTGCAGCTCTCGCGCGCCGCTCGCGGCCACGATCGGGATGCTGCGCATCCACATCTGCGGTCGCCACCACGCTTCGTGCTCGCAGTACCAGCGAACCGTACGTTCGAGTCCGGCGGCAAAGGACGTGCGCGGCTCCCAGTCGAGGAGGTGTTTCGCCTTGGAGGCGTCGCAGGTGTGCCGGAACACCTGGCCTGGCCGGTCGCCAATAAACTGAATCGGTGTGTCATGAGCACTCATGACGTCACGAATGGCGTTGGCAACGTCCAGCACGCTTATGTCGCGGCCCGAGCCCAGGTTGATGACCTCACCGACCACTTTGTCGCGCTCGGCGTGGATGAGCTGGTCGAGGGCCTCACAGTGATCCTCAACGAACAGCCAGTCGCGGGCGGCCGATCCGTCACCGTGGACCGTTAGCGGCTCCCCCAGAATGCAGCTGGTGACGAACCTGGGCACGGCCTTTTCCAGGTGCTGGCAGGGGCCATAGTTGTTGAAGGGGCGAACGATGACCGCCGGAATGCCGTACGTCGCGATGTAGGAGTAGACGAGGCGATCCGCACCGCATTTGGCGGAGGCATATGGGCTCATCGGGTTCAGCGGGTGGTTCTCGTCCATCTTTTCGGCGGCAGCCGTTCCATAGACCTCGGAAGTCGAGATGTGGATAAACCGCTCCACGCGATCTCGGTGCTTGAGCACCGCATTCGCCACCGTTTGCGTGCCGAGCACATCCGTTTCGAAGAACAGGCGGTTGTCGAAAATCGAGCGCGTAACGTGTGACTCGGCGGCCAAATGGACGACGATGTCCGATTGCGAGACGAGCGTGTCGATCAGCTCGCCATTGCAGACGTTTCCGTACCAGAACTGGTAGCGATCCGAGTCCAGAGCGCCATCGGGGAAGTTGCCGACGCTCCCGGCGTACGTGAGGGCGTCAACGACGAGGATCCGGTACTCGGGGTACTTCCTGTATAGGTATCGGACGAAATTGCTGCCGATGAAGCCTGCGCCACCGGTGACCAGGATGGTTTTCGATTGGCGTCGGTGGTCCTGGGAGCCGTCTGTCGGCCGTTGCCCGCTGATCTGCGCGTGCCCGTTGCCGTTTTGATCGCTTCGCCGGTCGCGAGTACTGAGCGTCTGAGTAGTCATGGGTCTCCTTCCTCAGGCCCGCGCCATGGAGGCCGGCGTGATGCTGAATGTGAGCTCCGCGCTGCTGACCGTGAACCCCGCGCGGTGATAAAGAGCGAGCGCCGCGTAGTTGCTCGCCTGCGTCTTCACCCGCACGACCTGAGCGCCAGCTCCGGCGAACCACTGAAGGGCTGCGCTTACGAGTCCGCGGCCAATGCCGTGATGTCTGCGGGTGGCGGCGGTGGCGATCAATGGGATGCGGCCTTCCTCCGCCTTCAAGGCGCAGGACACGAAACCGGCCACCTCGCCAGCCAGATCGCAGACGAGAACGGCTTGGGCGAGGCCGCCGGCGAGATTGGCGATCCACCGCTCGTAGAACGCCCGCGTCTGCTCGTCCGAGAAGAATGGGTCGGCGGTGAAGCGGCTATGCGCAAAGGCATCGCCGGCGATCTCCTGAAGGCGGGGGAGATCATCCGTCCGCGCCGCCCGTACGGGAAGCATGGGTGGCGCTTCGGATGTGGCGGCCGACCGGAGGGAGAACGTGGAGTCGATGCCAACGTCCACGAGGCGGAAGTCCGCTCGCTCCGCCGCCCAGATAACCGGGTGGCGGTCGGCCGGGATGCGGAAGATCAGGTGCCTGTACCCTTCGCCGGCCGCCTGGGTGAGCAGGGCCCGCAGCTCGATGTCGAGTGACTCGGCTCCCACGTCGGCTCGCCCGGATGCGCCCAGGGGGGCCAGCGTGATCTCGCCCATGGTTGCGCCGAAGAAATCCGTATCCCATTCCAGCCGGCGGAGATCGACGCTCGGCTGTGAAATTTCGGGCATTTCTCTGGGTGCTGTTGAGCCGCTCTGCACGCGAGGCTGAGCGATTTGCACGGTCACCGAACCCTCGGGAGTGAGCTACGCCACGCGTTCGTGGTACGTTGGCAAGATAAAGCTGCTCCGTTGCAGGACTCTGGGGCAGAGGTTGAGAACCGGTGGAGAAGGCTTGCACGTCGTTCGAGAAGAGGGCTCCGGCCCCCATTCCGCGGGGTGCCGGCGGCGTCCACCGCCATGCCCCCGCTGCCCTCGTTGAGGCGCCAATTTCCGACGAGCCCGGAGGCGGGCTGGGCAGCTCGCCGACGTAGCCGGAATTGACCTAGCTGCGCTTCGGACGGGCAGCTGCGTTCCGGCTAACCGTTCAGTCTCTCTGGGCCACCACAAGGTAGTTAATCGCCAGCGACGGCATGCCTGTGCGGCGACCGTCCACCAATTCGACTAGTTTGTGAAAGGGGACCAGCAGAATGCCCATCACAGATGCGAGCCGTACTCTGTGCGCCGCTCTCGTGAGATGCAGGGCCACGAGCATGCCCAGCGCCGATGCGTTGCCTCCGCAGGCCTCCAGGGAAAGGATCCGGAGGCCCGCATCTTCAAAGAGCTTTCGCAGCCCGGCGTGTGTCCACCGCCAATAGTCGGCGGGGTCAGGGTGATACAAGAACACCCCATGAGTAGAGGCGAAGATCAGTCCGCCCGGCCGCAAGACGCGTCTCCACTCGCGGATCGTCGCTCCAGGATCCTCGACGTGCTCGAGCATCTGTGTTGCCAGCACGACGTCGGTGCACTGGTCTCGGATGGGCAAGGCCTCCGCAACGGCCGCGATGTCGCTATTCGGCCGTGGCCGGTAATCGACTCCGAGGTAGTAGCGGGCGTACGGGCGGAAGAGGGGATAGTACGGCTTTTCGCCGGCGCCGACATCGATCACCAGCAGATGGTGACGCGCCTCCAGGTGCTGGGCCACCGCCCGTGTCAGGGCGCGGACGAGATGTTTGCGCGCGAGATAGTCGGGGACACGCCTAGATGGAGTTCTGTGGCCTCCACCAGGCCAGTCCTCAGGCATAGCTGTTGCCATGAGGTTCGAAGCAGGTTGTTGAGGTTTGCATCCCAACCGTTGAGAGTGTTGACGG
>Ga0184637_10000317_pt1 | contig 35754 bp, 33 predicted proteins | sample PLM3_127_b2_FD_133143 | JGI IMG/M metagenome (GOLD analysis project Ga0184637, IMG submission 133143) | Groundwater sediment microbial communities from an aquifer in East River, Colorado, USA - PLM3_127_b2 | ecosystem: Environmental > Terrestrial > Soil > Riparian zone | place: USA: East River... | reverse complement strand
GACTGGGCGCTGGTGCACGGGCAGTGCGTGCGGGTGGGCGACCTGCGGCTCGAGGTGCGCGCGACGCCGGGGCACACCGCCGGATGCGTCACCTACTACTGTCGTGACGCGGGGATGGCCTTCACCGGCGACGCGCTGCTGGTGCGCGGCTGCGGGCGCACGGACTTCCAGGAGGGCGACGCCGAGACGCTCTTTTGCTCCGTTCGCGATCGGATCTTCTCGCTGCCCGACGCGACGCTGCTCTACCCGGGCCACGACTACCACGGCCGGACGGTCTCCACGGTGGCGGAGGAGAAGCGCTTCAATCCGCGCCTCGGCCTGGAGGTGAGCCTGGAGGAGTTCCGCGAGATGATGGCGCAGGTGGATCTGGCTGCGCCGAAGCGGATCGCGGTGACCGTGCCGGCCAATTTACTGTCGGGCCTCGCGCCCTGCCCGGTCTAGGAGGGATGCCATGACGTCGTCCGGCGGCGCCGGGGTCTCGCTCAACGACCCGTATCGCAATCACGAGCTCTTCCGGTTCGTGGGGAGCATGGAGGGGGTGCCCGAGTGGGTCGATCCCGCGGAAACGTCCGAGCAGATCGGCTGGCGCGTGCGCGGTCACTCGCTGCTCGACGCGGCCGCCCGCCTGGCGCCGGGACTGTTGCTCGCGCTCGGGATCGCCGCGCTCGCAAATTCGGCCGCGCCGTGGCTGAGCGCGCGCGCGATCGGCCTGGAAGCCGCGCCGATCAGCCCGATCCTGCTCGCAATCCTCGCGGGGCTGCTGGTTCGCAACACGGTCGGGCTTCCGCTGGCCTACGACCAGGGCATCCAGCTGACCGTGCGGCGCATCCTGCGGCTGGGCGTCGCGCTGCTCGGGATCCGCCTGAGCCTGGGCGCGGCGATCGGCGTGGGCGTGATCGCCCTGCCGATCGTCGCTCTGTCTGTCGCAGCGGCGCTGCTCCTCGCCGCCTGGATGACGCGCGCGTTCGGCGTGCCGCGACGGCTCGCGATCCTGGTCGCCGTGGGCACCGCGATCTGCGGCAACTCGGCGATCGCGGCCACCGCGCCCGTGATCGGCGCCGACGAGGACGAGACGAGCTATGCCGTGGGGACCATCACGCTCTTCGGACTGCTCGCCTTGTTTTTCTATCCCTTCGCGGCGAGCCTGCTCTTCGACGGCGACGCGAGGCTCGCCGGCCTCTTCCTCGGGACCGCCATCCACGACACCGCACAAGTCGCGGGCGCCGCTCTCCTCTACGCCCAGCAGTACACCGCACCCACGGCGCTCGACACGGCCACCGTGACCAAGCTCGTGCGCAATCTCTTCATGCTCGTCGTGATCCCGCTGATCGCCCTGCAGCAGCGCCGCAGGGCGCCGCGGCAAGTATCGGCCCGGCGTCTACCCCTGCGTCAGGCGATTCCCTTCTTCGTGGTGGGATTCGCCGCGATGGCGCTGGTTCGAACGCTCGGAGACCTGGGGGCGAAACCGGTCGGCGGGCTGCTCGACGCCACCGCGTGGTCGGCCGCCATCGGCTTCGTATCGGCGAGCTCCACCTGGTGCCTGGTCGTCGCGATGGCCGGGATCGGCCTGTCGACGCGCCTGCGTCGCCTGCGCAGCCTCGGCCTCCAGCCGCTCGCGGCGGGCCTCGCGACGGCGCTCACCGTCGGCATCGTCAGCGCGGCGCTGGTGCTGGGGCTGGCCTAGCCTCGCGGGCGACGTCGGCGCGAGCGATGGGAGTCCGCGTTGAGCTCGAGATTCGCGGGAGCAGCGCTCGTGGTTGCGGCGGCGCTCTTCTGGCTGTCCTGGCTGCTGATGCCAGGCGTCGGCATCACCGATGCCGGACGGATCCTCGACCTCGTCGGCCAGCACAGCGTTCGCGTGCGGGCGTCCGTCGTCGCACAGCTCTTCTCGGCCGCCTGCTACGCCCCGGCGCTGGTCGGCATCGTGGCGACCAGGCGCCTGCGGCGCCAGCGCGCGATCCGCACCGGCGCGATCCTGCTCTCGATCGGAGCGATGGGCTCGGCGGCGGATGCGGTGTTCCATCTGTTGGCCGTCGAGATGGTCGGCGCCGGCATCGATCGGGCCGCCGTCCTCCCGGTGATGGCGCGCATGCAGGGCGCTGGGCTGCTCTACATCGCCCCCATGATCGCGGCGTTCTTCGTTGGCTCCGGGGTCCTGGCGCTCGGCTTCGCTCGCGCCGGGGTGGTTCCCCGCGCCAACCCGTTTCTGTTGGTGCTCGCGGCCGCGCTCGCCGTGATCGGAGGATCTCTGGCAGCGGGGAATCCGGCCACCGCTCGCGCGGTGGGGCTCGCGGTGCTCGGCCTCGTCAGCGCGTCGCAGGCGTGGCTCGGACTCGGGCTGTGGCGCCGCCCGTCTGCGGGCAGCGGCGGCTGAAGTCGCTACTCCGCCGGTGTCGAGAAGGCCGTAGCCAGCTGGGTCGTCACGTCCTTGGTGCTGACGAAGCGGCCCTTCTCCTCCGAGGGGGGCTTGCCGCCCTGGCTCTTGAGGCGCATGTCGACGTTCGGAGACTCGGCGCGCAGCGCGCCGGCGCGGCACCTGGCCTTGGGGCGGTGCTTGAAGGCGTCGAGCCGGAAGTGCCGCAGCGCGTTGCCATGCGTGATCTGGTCGATCTCGGCGTCGGGCACGCCCGAGAAGTGCTCGGCCAGCAGCTCCGGCGCGCGCGGCCAGGTGGTGTCGGAGTGCGGGTAGTCGCACTCCCAGGTGATCGTGTCGATGCCGACCAGGTGCCGGTTCGCGACGCCCGCCTTGTCGTCGATGAAGCAGGTGATGATGTGCTCGCGGAAGACCTCGCTCGGGAGCTTCTTGCCGAAATCCTGGAACGTCCACTGGTGATGGTGCTTGTAGACGTAGTCCGCGCGCTCGAGGAAATACGGGATCCAGCCGATCCCGCCCTCGGAGAGCGCGAACTTGATGTTTGGAAACGTGCGCAGCACGCGCGACCAGAGCAGGTCTGCCGCGCAGGCCACGATGTTGATCGGCTGCACCGTGATCATCACGTCGACGGGCGCCTCCATCGAGGTGAAGGCCATCCCGGCGCCCGAGCCGATGTGGATGCACACGACGGTGCCTTCCTCGTTGCAAGCCTTCCAGAACGGATCCCAGTGCTCGTTGTGGAGGCTCGGAAACCCGAGCTTCTCCGGGTTCTCGCTGAAGCTGATGGCGTGGCAGCCCTTCTTCGCCACGCGCCGGACCTCGTCGCCCATCAGCTTGGGATCCCAGATCGGCGGCAGCGCGAGCGGGATGAAGCGGCCCGGATAGGTGCCCGCCCACTCGTCGATGTGCCAATCGTTGTAGGCGCGCAGCATCACCAGCGCGAGCTCCTTGTCGGGCTGGCGTGCGAACAGGGTTCCGCAGAAGCCGGGGAACGACGGGAAGCACATCTGCGCGAGCACGCCGTTCACGTTCATGTCGCCGATCCGCGCGTGGATGTCGAAGGTGCCCGGGCGGAGCTGATCGAAGGAGGTCGGCTCCATCCCGTATTCCTCGGGCGGCCGGCCGACCACGGCGTTGAGGCCGATGTTCGGGATCTGGGCGCCCTCGAAGACCCAGACGTCGGAGCCGTCCTTCTTGCGCACAACGCGCGGCGCGCGCGCCTTCCACTGCGGCGGCAGGTGCTGCTCGAACATGCCGGCAGGCTCGACCACGTGGTCGTCGACGCTGACCAGGATGAAATCCTCGGGCTTCATGGCGGCTCCCGTCGCAACCTGACGATGTGTCAGATACTTTAGCCGCCCCCGCCGGGGTCTGTCGAGGGGGCGGCGCGATCTCAGGGGGCCCCGCGCCCGGTCACGGTCTGAAACAGGATCCGCGCGCAGGTCTCGACCAGGTGCGCGCGGGTCGCGCCGAAGTACTCGAGCTCCTTGTGGTAGGCGGCGAGCCGCTCGAGAATGGAGGCGAGCGCGGCGGCCGCCGCGTAGGGGTGCACCTCGGGTGCGATCCGGCCTTGTTGTTGCGACTCCTCGATCTTGCGCGCGAGATGGACGATCACCGGCGTCAGCGCTTCCCGGCGCACCTTCTGGAAGCGGCGGTCGCCCTCGTCGGCGGCGAGGTTGCGCACCAGCAGCACCGAGCGGTGCGCGTCCCAGTGATTCACGAAGGCGGTCGCGATCGCGCGCGCCGTCTCGAGGCCCTTCTGGCCGCGCCAGGAGCCGTCGATCAGCTCGATCACCATCGGGACCTCTTCCGCCGCCAGCTCGGCCAGGCGCAGCGTCGCCTCGCCCACGTCCTTGAAATACTGGTAGAAGGTGGCGGGTGAGGTGTTGGCCTTGCGCGCGATGTCGACGACGGAGATGTCGCGGACGCTCTTCTCCTTGAGCAGGTCCGCGGTGGCGCCCAGCAGTCGCTGGCGCGTGCCGAGCGCCCGCGGCCCCAGGGCGCGTCCGCTCTGATCGAGCGTGCGGACGTCGGCGCCACCGCCTTCGCCGCGACCGGGCTTCACCGCCGTCACACCCTCATGATCTGCCCGCCGTCGATGGCCAGGATCTGGGCGGTGATGAAGGAGGCCTCGTCCGAGAGCAGGAACAGGCAGGCGCCCACCATCTCGTCGACCCGGGCCATCCGCCCGAGCGGCATCTGCGCGAGGATCATCTTCTTGAAGACTTCCGGCACCACCTTGCGAGTCGCCTCGGTGTCGGTCGGCCCGGGCGCGATCGCGTTCACCCGGATCTTCCGGGGGCCCAGCTCGCGCGCGAGACTCTGGGTGATGCCGTGCATCGCCAGCTTGGCGATGCCGTAGTAGCCGGCGCCCATCCAGGCCGCCGACGAGGACTGGTTCACGATCGCCCCGCCGCCGCGCTCGACCATCGACTCGTAGACCGCGCGCGTCGCGAGTAGACACCCATTCATGTTGACCGACATGAACTTCGTGTAGTAGTCGAACGGCACGGTGAGCAGTCCGTGCATCTCCATGTCGTGGTAGATGGCGGCGTTGTTGACGAGGTAGTCGACGCCGCCGAGCTCGCGGCGCACGGTCTCGCCCATCGCCTTGGTCGAGCTCTCGGAGGAGACGTCGGTCTTCACGAAGATCGCCTTGCCCCCCGCGGCCTGGATCTCCCTGGCGACGCGCTGGCCTTGATCGGCCGAAAGCTCGGCGATCGCGACGGCGGCGCCCTCCTTCGCGAGCGCCTTGGCGTATCCCTCTCCGATCCCCTGCCCGGCTCCGGTGACGATTGCGACCTTGTTCTTGAACCTCATGCTCTCCTCGGTTCACGCGTCGACGACGCGCGTGGTCTTGTAGCCCGAGCGCGGCAGCGTGTTTCGCGCCACGATCTGGACGTCGGCTTCGAGCTCGAGATCGCGGCGGATCGCCGCCGTGCAGGCCGCCGCCGCCGCTGCGGCGTCGCCCTCCGCCAGCTCGACGCGCACGCGCAGCGCCTCCTGCGCGGCCTTCGGCTTCACCACCACCCACTCGAGCGAAGGTTGCGTCACGGCGGGCACCGTGCGCAGCGCCTTCTCGATCTCGGCGGCCTGGAAGCGCCTCCCCTGGCAGGTGAGCAGATCCTTGAAGCGCCCGCCCCAGAACCCGCGGATCGTGGTCTCGCCGCAGGGGCAGGGAGCGCGCGTGATCGAGCAGGCCTCTTCCAGGTCGTAGCGCAGCATGCCGTTGTCGCGGTCGAGGGTGGTGACGACGAGGTCACCCCATTCGCCGTCCGGCACTTCCTTGCCGGTCTCGGGATCGACCGCTTGCACGATCGCCCAGTCCTCGTTCACGTGCGCGCCGGGCGACTGCGGGCACATGCCGCCGAGGTAGGCGTAGCACTCGAGGCCGGCCGTGACCAGCGGCATGCCCTTGCCGCCGCCCATCGACGGGATGCGCAGGCCCGCATCCTTCATGGGATCGAGCTTCAGCTTCGCGCACACCTCGAAGTAGCGGCCGAGCGAGAAGCCCACGAACGGAATGTCCGGTTGGAAGCGCATCCACGCGCGGATCCCCAGCTCGGCGAGCTCATCGGTGTCGGGCGGCGGCACCCACAGGTTGGTGAGTCCGAAGTACTCGTAGGAGCCGGACAGCATCACGCCGCCGCCGTACAGGTACGCGGGGTGCGCGTGCGTGGCGAGCATCCCGGGGCGATAGCCGGTCCTCCAGTACATGCGCGCCGCGGACTCGTACTCGACCCAGATGTCGTGGCGCGTCCACATCATGGTCGTCGGCGTCCCGGTGGTGCCGGTCGACTGCCCGACCCGCACGCACTCGCGCAGGCTCGTGAAGCGGTAGTCGCCGATGGGAGGCTGCGCGGCTTCGCTCTCGCGCAGCTCCTGCTTCACGGTCAGCGGGATGTGCTGGAGATCGTCAAGACCCTTGATGTCGTCCGGGCTGGTGAGACCCGCGCCGCGCAGCTTGCGCGCATAGAATGGAACTGGCGTCTCGAAGCAGCGCCGCACCAGCGCGCGCACGCGCTCGTCCTGGAGCTGCCGGCGCAGGTCGGGCGCCAGCGTCTGGAGCGCGGGGTCCCAGTATTTCTGCGCCGGATCGCGCGGCGCGGGAGCCAGCACTTCGGGTCCCGAGAGCGGCATCGGTTTCTCCTGCGGAAGGCGCGCCACGCGCGCAAGCCCCTGATTTCACTGACGATGCGAAATCTGACGCTATATCAGAAAGGCTCGCGAAGGCAAGCGGAATCGCCGCGCCGGCCCGCTTCAGCGCGGCAGCCCCAGCACCCGCTCCGCGATGATGTTGCGCTGCACCTCGGAGGTCCCGGCGTAGATGGTGGCGGCGCGCGACCAGAGCTGCTCGTGCGCCCAATGCCCTCCGTCGGCGGCCAGGGGATCGCCCGGGAGCAGCAGCCCGAATGGCCCGAGGATCCTGCCGGCAAGTTCTTTTATGCGCTGATCGAGCTCGCTCCAGCCGAGCTTCTGGGTCGAGCCCTGCGGCCCGGGGTGCCCCGTGCGCAGGGTCGTCGCGAGGTTGCGGTAGGCGTTCAAGCGCAGCGCCGTCACCTCGATCGTGAAGCGCGCGAGCTGCTGCCGGATCACGGGATCGTCGGCGGCGACGCCGCGCCCGCGCGGCACGCGGCGCGCGAGGTCGCGCAGCAGCGCCAGCTCCGCTTCCAGCCGCGCGTGGGGCGAGGCCGAGGCGCGCTCGTGCGAGAGCGTGGTCACGACGACGTCCCAACCGCCGCCGATCCCGCCCACCACATTGTCGATGGGGACTCGCACGCGATCGAAGAACACCTGGTTGAACCAGTCCTCGCCCGTCATCTCCTTGAGCGGGCGGATCTCGATGCCGGGCGTCTGCATGTCGACGAGCAGGAAGGTGATGCCGTCGTGCTTGCGCCTGACGTCCGGATCCGTGCGCACGATCAGGATGCACCAATCGGCGTATTGCGCGAAGCTGGTCCAGATCTTCTGTCCGGTGACGACGATCGTGTCCGCTTCGATCTCGCCGCGCGTGCGCAGCGCCGCGAGGTCCGAGCCGGCGCCGGGCTCCGAAAAGCCCTGACACCAGATGTGCTCGCCGGTGAGGATCTTGCGCAGGAAGGCCCGGCGCTGCCAATCCTTCCCCTTCGCGATCAAGACCGGGCCGGTGAGGCTGATGCCGACGCCCAGGCTGATCAGATCCGGGGCCCAGGCGCGCGCGTACTCCTCGCCCCAGATCATCTGCTCCAGGATCCCGAGCTCGCGGCCCCCGTAGGCCTTCGGCCAGGCCAGCCCCGACCAGCCCCCCTCGAAGAGCCTTGCCTGCCACCAACGCGTGAAGCGCATGCGCTGCGCAGCGGTGTCGGGGCCGCGATAACCGGGCGTCCCCCACCCCGAGGGCAGGTTCTTCTCGAGCCAGCGCCGCACCTCGAGGCGGAAGCGGGCGTGCTCGGGACTCTCGCGGAAATCCACGGCAGCCGCGCGCGCTAGCGCGCCGCCTTCGAGAAGAACACGCGGTTCGCGTTCTCGTACAGGAAGCTCTCCAGCACGCCCGGCCGCAGATCGAGCGCGAGCGCCTCCTCGAGACAGCGGTCCATCTGGATCGCCGGGTGATCGGACGCGAACATCAGCTTGCTCCTGCCGCGCGTGTTCATGAAGTGCAGCAGCTCGGGCGGGAAGTACTTGGGAAGGTAGGCCGACGTCATCATCGTGAGGTTGTGGTACTTGAGCATCAAGCGGCACGCTTCGCTCCACCACGGGTCGGCCCCGTGCGCCATCACCAGCTTCAGCTCCGGGAAGTGCAGGCAGACCTTGTCGAGGTGCATCGGGTGCTGGCACTCGCCGGGGGCCGGCGGCCCGGGGATGCCGGTGTTGATCGTGATCGGCAGGTCGAGCTCGATGCACTTGGCGTAGACCGGGTAGTAGATGGCGTGGTTCGGCGGCAGATCCAGCATGAAGGGCGTGATCCGGGCCAGCACCACGTTGTGGTCGCGCACGAAGCTCTCGAGCGCGCGGGTAGCCTTCATGCCGCGGCGGGGGTCGAGCTGCGCTCCCAGGAAGAACCGGTCAGGCCTCTTCTCGGCGAACGACATCACGTGCGGCTGTGGATGGTGCGGGTCGGTGGTGAGGATCGCCTTCTCCACCCCGAGGGCGTCCATGGTCTTCAGGATCTCCTCGATCGTGTAGTCGCGGAAGAAGTCCTCTCCCTGTTTGAAGTAGTTCTTCGCCACCTCCTTCAGGTATTCCGGGCGCCCCAGGCCGCTCATGTTGACGTTCACCCAGCAGTCGATCGCGCGCACCGTCATGGCTTCCTCGTTTCCGTCTCGTCGAAGAACTGGCGCATCCAGCGCCGGTACAAGCCGAAGGGTCCATCGCCGTCGCACAGCATCGGCTGCGCGTAGTATTTCTTGTTCTCCCAGATGGGAATGTCCTCGGACATCTGCTTCTCGAGGTCGCGGATGATCGCGGCGCCCACGCCGCGCGCCTTCTTCTCGTCTCCGGCCGTGTTCACCGTATAGGCGAACGAGACGTCCGTGGTCTCTCCGTCGATCGGCGTCGAGGTGTTCACCATCAGCGTCTCGACGATGCCGGTGAGGTGTACGGTCTGGAAGCCCGGGCCGAAGTCGGTGGTGTCGATGCCGCCGGCGACGTCTCCGCGCGGCGTCGCGAGCTGCATGCGCGAACGACAGCGCAGGATGTGGCCTTCCAGCTCGACTTCGGTCTTGGGGGTGGTCTGGGTTCCGTGCACGAAGCGGAAGTGCGCCTGATCGACGGCGTTCTCGTTCATGTCGAGCCAGCGGCTCTTCACCTTCCAGCGCCGGACCTCGAGCGGCGTCCAGTCGGGCGCGCCGATCTGCGGCAGGTCGGGCAGCGCGTAGGCGGGCGGCTTGCCACTGCCGTCGTGGTGGATCATCACCAGGCCGTTCTTCTCGACCAGCGTCCAGACGCGCATCTTGGCGCCGACGGGGATCCGCTTCGCGTACGGGATGTCGCGGCAGTCGCCGTCGCGGTCCCAGAGCCAGGCATGGAAGGGGCAGCGGATGCCGCGCCCCTCCACCTTGCCGCCGTAGCCGAGGTGCGCTCCCAGATGCCGGCAGTGTGCGTCGAGCACGACCGCCACGCCCTCGGCGTCGCGGAACAGCACGAGGTCGCGCCCGAAGAAATGCAGCGGCACGACATCGCCGGTTGCCAGCTCGTGCGTGTAGGCCACGCGAAACCAGCCATTCGGGTAGGGCGGAAAAGGGAATCGCTCGTACATGCCTGCCTCGGAGCCCCAGCAGACCTGGCGCCGGAGCCAAATCTGACGGTGCGTCAGATGCTACGCGAATTCGTCCCGGGTTGGAAGCCCGTTGCCGCCGGCGGGCCCGGATCGCGAAGCTGCCGCGTCCCGAACCCGAGCTGCCGGCGCGCGAACCCGGTGGCGCCTTCGAAGCGGCGATCCCGGGTCGCGGACCGTCACCTTCCACCCCGATCGTCGGACTCACGGGTGACGTTCCGCGTGCAGGTGCCCCGTGAATCCGAGTGCCGTGCCGACGACCGCTGCCACCGCCCGACGGGCGGCTGGCGCGCTGGCACCGCGGCTCACGCGGCCTCCCCTCTGGCTCCTGCTCGCGCTGCTCGCCGTCGGACTGGCACTGGCCGAGCTGCGCACTTCGCGCCTTCAGGCAGCGCTCGCCGCGCACGTCGCCCGCGAGATTTCCTTCCCACTGGAGGCGGGCAAGAGCCCCGTGATCCGCTTTCCGGTGAGCGGGCCCCACGACGAGCGCCTCGGCTACACCGCGCTGCCGGGCTTCATCTCGCAGCTCGAGAAGGCCGGCTTCGAGGTGAAGCTCCAGGCGCGCCCGTCGGAGCGCTTGCGCGCGCTGATGGACTGGGGACTGCCGGCGATCTACCACGAGAAGGTGCGCGCCGGCCTCTCGATCGAGGACCACACGGGTCGCTCGCTGGCGCACGCGCGCTTCCCGGCACGAGCCTACCGGAACTTCGCCAGCATCCCGCCGCTGGTGATCGAGACGCTGCTCTTCATCGAGAACCGCGAGCTCCTCGCGGCCGGCTCGCCCACCCGCAATCCCGTGATCGAGTGGGACCGACTCGCGGCCGCGACCCTTTCGCAGCTCGCGCCGCGGGGGCAGGGCCAGAGCCTGCCGGGCGGCAGCACGCTCGCGACGCAGCTCGAGAAGTACCTGCACTCGCCGGGCGGCTACACCGCCGGCACCCGCGACAAGCTGCGCCAGATCGGTGCGGCGACGCTGCGCGCCTATCTCGACGGGCCCGACACCACGGCGGCGCGAAGGCGCATCGTCCTCGACTACCTGAACAGCGTCCCGCTCTCCGCGCGCGCGGGCTTCGGCGAGCTGCGCGGGCTCGGCGACGCGCTCTGGGCCTGGCACGGCGCCGACTTCGCCGAGGTCAACGCCCTGCTCTCGGCTCCCTCCGACGCGAGCGGGCTCGCGCGCCGCGCGCGAGCCTACCGGCAGGTGCTCTCGCTGATCCTCGCCCAGCGCCGGCCCTCGGGCCTGCTGATCTCGGACCACGCGGCCCTGCGCGAGCTGACGAACCGCCACCTGGTGCTGCTCGAGCAGGCGGGAGTGATCGACGCGCGCCTGCGCGACGCGGCGCTCGCGACGATCCTCGAGTTCCGCCCGGGCGCCCCGCCCAGCCCGCCGGCGTCCTTCGCCGAGACCAAGGCCGTCGACGCGGTGCGCGCGGAGCTGCTCTCGCTGCTCGGCATCCCCGGGACCTACCAGCTCGATCGCCTGGATGCGCAAGCCACCACCACCCTCGACATGCCCACCCAGACTGCCGTGCGGCGCGTGCTGCAGGATCTGCGCGATCCCCATGGGCTCGGCGGAACGCTGCGCGAGCCGCGCCTGCTCGCGCGCGGCGACCCCTCGATGGTCGTCTATTCCTTCTCGCTCTACGAACGCGAGGGCGACGCGAATGTGCTGAGGGCACAGGTCGACACGCTCGACCAGCCCTTCAACGTGAACCGCGGCATGAAGCTCGACCTCGGATCGACCGCGAAGCTGCGCACGCTGGTTCAGTATCTCGAGATCGTGTCCCGCCTGTGGGAGCGCTGGCACACGCTGCCCACTTCGTGGCTGCGGCACGTCGAGCTGCACCGCTCGGATGCGATCGGCGCCTTCGTGCTGGAGACGCTGTGCGCGCGCCCCAAGATCGGCCTGGCCGAGCTGCTCGACGCCGCGCTCGATCGGCGCTTCTCCGCCAACCCCAGGACGCGCTTCTTCACCGGCGGCGGCTTGCATCGGTTTGCGAACTTCGACGAAGCCGACGACGAACGCGTGATGACGCTGCGCACCGCCTTCCGCCACTCCGTGAACCTGCCCTTCGTACGGCTGATGCGCGAGATCGTCGATCACACCACCTTCGGACCGGACGGCTTCGCCAGCCGCGTGCTCGACGACCCGAACGATCCGGCGCGCGCCGCCTATCTCGAGCGTTTCGTGGCCTGGGAGGGCCGGCTGCTGTTCGACCGCTTCCTCGCCAAGCACGGCAAGCTCACGCCGGCGCAGCGCAGCAGCGCGCTGTTCGAGGGCCAGCGCGTGACGCCGCGCAAGCTCACCCTGGTACAGCGCTCGCTCGACCCGGAAGCGGATCTCTACGCGCTCCGCGCGGTGCTGATGACGGAGCTCCCCGAGGAGACCGCGAAGCGTCTCTCCGAGGACCAGATGAGCGGGCTCTTCGAAGGCTTCCAGCCGGCAGGCCTTTCCTATGCCGACCGCGGCTGGCTGACGGGCATCCACCCGATCGAGCTCTGGCTGGTGGGCTACCTGAACACGCACCCCCACGCGACCCGCAGCGAGTTGTTCCTCGCGAGCGAGCCCGTGCGGCGGGAAGCCTACGCGTGGCTGCTCAAGTCGAAGCGCCGGGGCGCGCAGAACCTGCGGATCCGGATCCTGCTCGAGCAGGACGCCTTCGCGCGGATCCACGCGGATTGGCGCCGCCTCGGCTATCCGTTCGCGTCGCTGGTCCCCTCGCTCGCGACGGCGATCGGCTCGTCCGCCGACCGGCCCGACGCGCTGGCCGAGCTGCTCGGCATCGTGCAGAACGGCGGGCTCCGCCTCGCCACCACCCGCATCGAGGAGCTGCGCTTCGCGGAGGGGACGCCGTTCGCGACCGTGCTCCGGCCGCGCAGCTTCGCGCCCGAGCGGGTGCTGCGCAGCGAGGTCGCGAACGCGGTGCGCGCGGCGCTGCTGGACGTGGTCGAGAGCGGCAGCGCGGTGCGCGCGCGCGGCGCCTTCGCGCTGCCGGACGGGACGCACCTCGCGGTCGGCGGCAAGACCGGGACAGGCGACAATCGGATCGAGAGCTTCGGACCGGGCCTCAGGCTCGAACACTCGCAGGTGACGAGCCGGTCGGCGACCTTCGCCTTCCTGATCGGCGACCGACACTTCGGTGTCATCACGGCCTACGTCGAGGGCGGCGACGCCGCCGAGTTCGGCTTCACGAGCTCGCTGCCGGTGCAGGTGCTGAAGCTGCTCGCGCCTTCGCTCGCGGGCCTGCTACAGGAGCCCGCGCTTGCCGCGGGTACGGATCCCGGGCCAACGCCGGCGCCGGGCGAGCCTCACCAGAGAGGCCTGGAGCACGAGCTTCTCGCGAATTGGAATCTTCGCCCTGGACACCGCCCCAATTGAGGAGAGCGTGACTGCGTTCCAGGAGCGCGCGCCGAAATTCCATCCCCGCGACAGACTCTGCGGCCGGATGATCTTGGTGCACAGAAGCTCGGGGATGCGAACGAACCCGCCCAGCAGGCTCATGTGCAGGAGCCACGGCCAGTCGGCCGAGAATTCACCTGCCAGGTGACGTCGCAGGCCGCCGATGGCCCTCGCGGCCGGCGCGCGAAACACGCCGCGATAGGGGATCCACCAATCCCCCTTCAGCCGCGCGATCAGCGCGGCCCGCTGCGAGCGATCCGCAACTCCGTCGAGCAGGCTGTAGGAATTCTCCTCGCGGCTGCCATCCTGGTACACCACGACGACGTCCGAGAACGCCAGGATCGCCGCTGGATTCGCCTCCAGGGCCGCGACGCACCGCTCGACGTAAACAGGCTCCGGTAGATCATCGTGACCCGCGAAGAAAAAGTAGTCGCCTCGAGCGTGGTGCAGCAGGGCGTTCACGTTCCCGGTCCAGCCCAGGTTCCGCGGCTGACGGATGACGCGGAACCGGGCGTCGTGCGCCGCGTATCGCTCACAGATCGCAACCGTCTCGTCCGGTGAGGCGTCGTCGGAGACGAGAATCTCGAGGTTCGGATGGCTCTGCGCGGCAAGGGCATCGAGAGTCTCGGAGATGAAGGCCGATGCCGACCAGGCCGGAACCAGGGCCACGACCCTCGGGTGGGCGAGAGCGACCGTCACGAAGCGGCTCTCCTCGTGAGCCGTAGCGCCTCGACGCGGTCCGCGGTCTCGACGGCAAAGAGCGGCGCGGTCGTGAGCTTTCCGGTGTTCAGGGAGTGATACCCGCCTCGCGACGTCACGCCGATGCTCGACCGATCGTGCAGGGCGCTCGAGGCATCATCCACGTCGCTGCGGCCGATGGCGACGATGACTCCCGCATCGACGATCAGAGGCTCGCAACGCGCGATCCCGGGGAACCAGGCATCGATTCCAGCCAGCATCTCCGATCCGATCTCCCGCGCCAGCGCAGGTGCCACCTCGCCGCGGCAGGCCGCATCCCAAGCAGCCGGCGGCTCGACCTCGTGACTCCATCCGCGCAGCCCCGCCGGATACCAGGATAGATAGGCGGTCCCATCGGGTCGGATGACGATGTCGCCGTAGCGTCCCAGCACCATCGAGACCGACGGAGCACCGCGCAGATCCGCCGGCAGCCGAGCCACGACACGAAACTTGAGTCGGTGCAGCAGGTCCCGCGGCGGCGGAATCCCGAGCTGCTGGTCGAGCACCAGCCGTCGCTCCCAGGTGGCGTTCACGAGCTGGCGCGTCTGAACACACCACGTCCCCAGGGCCCCGTCTCCCTCGACACGGAACCCGTCCGACTCCTCCGTGAGGGTGCGGGCCACGTGCGACGGGAGGAACGTGACGTTCGGCGAGTTCGCGATGGCTCGTCGGAGGCGGGAAGCCAGCTTGTCGGTGTCGAGGGCGCGCTCGGCCGTCGAGAAGCCGGCGGCAAGGCGCTCGGGATCGAAATACGCCGCGATTTCTCGATCCTCGAGAGGGCGCACCCAATGCTCGGGGCGGGCGCCCAGATAGTCGAGCTTCGCGTCCTGTTCGAGCCGACGGCGGCACCGCTCCTCGACCGCGGCGTAATGCTCCGCCAGCCTGCTCGGAGCCACGATGGAATCGCTGGCGACGAGATAGTGGAACGGAGTGGAGAGCGCGAGCCAGTCCAGTCCGAGTCCGATCCAGCGCGCGAGGATCGCCCGGAATCGGAGCGCGCCGTCGATCTGCAAGAACGCCGAGCGGAGCGATCGATCGTTGGCGTAGATGAAGCCGAGGTGGATCTTCGCCTCGCTGCGAAGACTGGCGCGATTCATCGCTCGTGGTTCCGCGTCCATCAACGTGACGCGGATACCCCGCCGAGCGAGCTCGAGGGCCACACCGGTCCCCTGGAGGCCCGCGCCGAGAACCAGTGTGTCGGTGCGACGGACGAGCATGCCTGTTGGCTGGCTAGAGATCCTCCCCCCAGACGGTCTTGATCCTGGCCCGGCCCAGCATCTGGTCGGGGGTGTAGCCGCCGAGGTGGTGGCGCGGGCCGGGGTAGCCGACCACCTTCCAGCCGGCGAAGTCGCGGTTGCCGCCGTACTTCGGGTCGGCCAGGAAGCCCAGGATCGTGTGCGCGCGCACGGTGGCGAAAAAGGCCGCCGACGAGACGGGGCCCTCGGGCCAGCCGGGCGCGTCGCCCTGCTCGAGCGCCACCAGCACCAGGTCTTTTTCGGCCGGCACGAGCTTGGAAAAGTCCCGACCGAACCGGCGCTGCGCCACCTGCTCGGTGCCCGCGATCCCGAGCGCGTAGAGCGGACGCGCCTGGGCGTCTTCGTGGGCGAGCGCCTTGTCGATGAAGTTCACGCAGTGCGCTTCGATCGCGCCCGGCTCGTGATCGGTGGGGATGATGCGACCCGTGATCGCCTCGACCGTGACCCATTCCGCTTCGGTCAGCACGGCGCGCTGGCTCGACTCGGCGGCAGCGCGCGCCGCGTTCGGCCGCGGCAGCGAGAGCGAGATCCAGAGGCCGCCGCCATAGATCGTGGAGTCGCGCAGGAAATCGCGGCGGGTGAGCTTCGGATCCGTCACAGGGAGAGCCTCCGGGCCTGGCGCGCCACGATAAGGGAGTTGCCGATAGAATCAAGACGATTCTAACGACTTCTGGTGTGCGGAGCGGCGCGTGCGCATCGGTCTCTACATCTCGGCGGGCGCGACCACCCCGATCGACGCGATCCTCGCGCGCTTCGAGCGCGCCGAGGCGGATGGCTTTCACACCGCCTGGGCCGGCCAGCTCTTCGATCACGATGCGCTGACGCTGCTCGGCCTGGCGGCGCGCGCGACCCGGCGCCTCGAACTCGGCTCCTGGGTCGTCCCGGCTCCCCTCCGGCACCCGGCCGTGCTCGCGCAGCAGGCGCTCACGGTGCAGGCGGCGAGCAGCGGCCGGCTCGTGCTCGGCGTGGGGGTGAGCCACCCGGAGGTGGTGGCGCGGCGCTTCGGCGAGCCCTTCGAGCGCCCGGTTCGACACATGAGAGAGTATCTCGAGCTGCTGGTCCCGCTGCTCGCCGGCGAGCGCGTGGAGCACGCGGGCGAGCGCTACCGAGTCTCGCTCCAGCTCGGCAGCTTCGGCGCGAGTCCGCCGCCCGTCCTGCTGGCGGCGCTCGGGCCGGCGATGCTGCGGCTCGCGGGGGCCGCCGCGACCGGCGCAGCGATCTGGCTGGGCTCGCGTCGCTATCTGGAGACGTTCGCCATCCCGCGCCTGCGCGAGGCCGCACGCGACGGTGGGCGCCCCGCCCCCCGGATCGCCTGCGGCTTCCCGATCGCGGTCACGCGCGACCTGCCGGCCGCGCGCGACGGCGCGGAGGCGCTGCTCGCGCGCAGCGCAAGGCTCCCCGCCTATCGACGCGTCCTGGAGCGCGGCGGCCTCGCCCGGCCGTCCGATGCCGCCATCGTCGGCGACGAGGACGCCGTGGCGCGCGAGCTGGCCGCCCTCGCCGGGATCGGCGTGACGGATTTCACCGCCGTCTTGTTCGCGGTGGCGGGCGACCCCGAGGCCGTTGCTCGGACACAGGCGCTGCTGGCTGGGCTGGCGCGCGCGGGCGCCGGTTAGCAGGCCGCGGCGCCTATCCCGCGTGCGCGCGCTTCAGCGCGGCGATGTCGAGCTTCTTCATCTGCGGCATCGCCTGCATGGTCCGCTGCGACTTCTCGACGTCGGGGTCGGTCATCAGCTCGCCCATGATGCTGGGAACGATCTGCCAGGAGACGCCGTATTTGTCCTTCAGCCAGCCGCACTGCTGGGCCGTCGGGTCGCCGCCCTCGGAGAGCTTCTGCCAGAAGTCGTCGAGCTCGGCCTGAGTGTCGCAGTTGACCTGGAGCGAGATCGCCTCGTTGAACTTGAAGACCGGGCCGCCGTTCAGCGCGGTGAACGAGTGCCCGTCGAGCTCGAACGCCACGGTCAGCACGGTTCCGGGCTGCTTGCCGTGGATCTCCTGCCCCGCTTCGCCATAGCGCGAAACGGTCAGGATCTTCGAGTTCCTGAAGATCGACGTGTAGAACTGGGCGGCCTCTTCGGCCTGGTCATCGAACCAGAGGCACGGGGTGATCTTCTGAACGGACGGCATGGCTTCCTCCTCACGTAGTCGAGATCCTATCCCCATGACGAACGACGCGACGAGACTTCGACAGCTTGTGGGAGGAGTCCAGATACGCCTTGTTGGGCGGCGCGCTACGAACCGAGTTCCTCGAACTGACACTGACCTTGGGCCGGCTGGAGTGGAGAGAGCTCGACCTCCTGCCATGAGTCCTCCGGCACCGCAACCAGGGCAAAACTGTCCCATTCTTGCATGGTGGTGCCAGGAGCCGCGGTGACTTGTAGACGCTGGACGCGCGCGACCAAAATGGTGTGCTTCACCCGAAGGGGCTCGTCTGGTGACGAACGCGGCTCGAAAGTCTGGAGTAGGTAGCAGGGAGGAACTGTACGGATCTGGTTGAAGAAGCCGCGGTGCCAGCCGGGGCCCAGTTCGTTGGCTTGGAAACGTGCACCAGCGCCTATCGGAGGGACGTTGATCGCGGCCACCGATGCGACCGCGGCGCTCGCTGCGAGGAACACCACGCAGGCTGTTCTCAGTGACATCGCGCCGCCCTCCAACGGATGGCCGCCTCACACCCGAAGCTCAATGATCTCGTGCGAGAGGCTCGTCCCGATGACCTGAAGCTTTGCGACGGCAACGGGAAGTGCGAAGCGGCGTGGCCCTGCGCTGCCTGGGTTCAAGTAGAGCACGCCCTGGCGTAGGTCAGCGCTCGGGCGATGCGAGTGACCAGAAATGACGGCAGCGAACTTTGCTGACTTCGGGTCGAGGTCGAGTTCCGAAAGCTCGTGGAGCACGTAGAGGTGGAGTTCGCCGACTTCGACGACCTCGGTGGAAGACAATAACTTGGCCCATGCGCCCTTGTCGTTGTTTCCGCGGACAGCGATCGTCGGTGCGATCGCGCAAAGCCGTTCGAGCACTTCAGGATCGCCGACGTCACCGGCATGGACAATCAGCTCGGAATCGCGCAGGGCCTCGATGGCTTCGGGGCGAACGAGTCCGTGCGTGTCCGAGATGACGCCCACGGTGATTCGTTCTTGGGCCATGCTGCGTTTGAGGCCGCCTCTAGCGGACCGGGCGCTCAGCTGCGTGGCACAGGTCGCCGACCGCCGGAATGAACCTGGGAACCCGGGCGCAGTAGTCGTCGTAAGCGGCGCCGAGACGCTCGAGCAGCCAGGGCTCCTCCGCGAAAGGCATGAGTGTGAACGCAACCGCGGCGAGGCCGGACGCGATCAGTGTGAGTGAGGAGTTGCAGATCAACGCGTAGCCGGTGAAGCCCGCGATCGAGCCGATGTACTGGGGATTGCGGCAGTAGCGATAGGCACCCGTGTCGATCAGATCGCCCTCCTGTCCCTGGGACACCTGCACACCGAGCGTCCTAAATCCCCAGAGCGCCCAGAAGCCACCCCAGGCGAAGAGCAGACCGCCCGCCACGAAGCGGCCCCAGTGGTCCAGCACGAAGGTGTTCCAGTCGAGGACGCCGAGCAAGAGCTGTCCGAACACTCCGATCGGAAAGAGCGGGCCTACGATCGCCAGTAGGGGCCGAGGCCACGGCGTCGACTTCGGCGGCGGCCAGGTGCGGAGGTCCGGTCTCACGATCGAGAGCAGCATGCAGCCGATCGAGATTGCGAGACTCGCGAACACGATGCCGGCAACGACCCAGGTCACGCGTCCTCCTGGGCGATGCGCTCGCGGAGCCGCGCGAAGAGCGCTTGGGAGATCTCTGTGACGATCCGGATCTGCTCCTCGAAGGATCGGATTCCGTGTAGGTCGCGTCCGGTGAGCGCCCGCCACGTCGCGGCGCTCGCGAAGTAGCCGGCCACGACGTGGTAGATGGCGAGAACCCGAAGCGGGATCGCATCCGGGTCGAGCCCCGGCATGTCCGGAAGCCAACTCTCGGTACGGGCGACGACCGCCACCATCCAGCGCGCGACCCCGGGCGTCGGACCGTGACCGCCGGCCGTCGTCTCGCGGAGTACGAGCTGCGCCACGTGCGGATGTTCTGCGAGGTGGCGCATCACCCGTTCGATCTCTCCCTCGGTGTCCCAGAACTCGTGAAGGATGGGATGGATGGCGCGCTCCAGCACCTTGTTGTAGAGGGCCTCCTTGCCCGGGAAGTGCTTGTAGAGGCTGGGGTTCTGGATGCCGACCTGGGCAGCGATGGCCCGCAGGGTGGTTCCGCGGTAGCCCCGTTCGGCGAACAGTCGCTCGGCGACATCGAGGATCCGCTTTGCAGTGGCGGGGCCCTCACGGCGGATCTCACGGCTATCGGTTCCTGCGCTCATCCCGCCTATCCCGGGTCGATCCCTCGTGGGGGCTAGCGTCCGCTAGCCTCCCAATGGTAGGCTAGCGGACGCTAGCTGCCAACGCCCGATGAGGCCCGCGCAACACCGCCTTCGCTTCGCAACTGCAAGCCTCTGCAGCGTTCCGAGATCATCCTCTACGCGCTCCCCGCGCTCGGGCTCGGGACCGCCCTCATCCTCTCAGCCATCCTCTTCCTTCAGTTCGCGACCGAAGTCCTGCTCGTGAGCCCGGCGATCGCGGGCACGATCCTGTTCGCCTCCCGGGTAATGGGACGCGGTGTCGGATCCGCTGGTCGGACATCTTTCCGACCGCACCCGCAGCCGGCTGGGACGCCGGCGCCCGTGGATGCTGGCGTCGCTGCTGCCGATCTTCGCGACGCTGTTGATGCTCTGGTCGCCCCCGGAACGCCTCGAGGGAGTGGCGCTGACGGCGTGGCTCGCCGTCGCCGTGATCGGATTCGGCACGGCGACCACGATTTTCTACGTCCCCTACCAGTCGCTCGGTGCCGAGCTCACGCCGGACTACCACGAGCGCACCCGCCTGTTCGGCGCCCAGCAGGGGACGCAGCTCGCCGGCACCCTCATCGCCGGGGTCCTGCAGACCGTCGTCATGGTCCACGCCGACGAACCGCGCGAGGCAGCGCGCGTGGTCGCCGTGTTCCTCGGGCTCTTCGTGGCCGGGTCCATTGGTCTTACCACCTGGAAGGTGCGCGAGCGTGCCGAGCCTGAAGGGAGGGGGGGACGCTCGCTGGTCGCGGCCCTGCAGGACGTGTCGCGCAACCGCCACGCTCGGTTGCTCTACGCGGTGCTCTTCGTCGAGCGGATGGGCCTTGCATCCCTGGCATTGGTCGTGCCCTTCTATGCGAAGCACGTGCTCGAGGCAGCCGCGTACCTGCCGGTCTTCTTCGTCTTCTTCGTAGTCCCGGGCATCGCGTTGGTGCCGGTGATCGTGAAAGTTTCAAGACGGATCGGAAAGCTCTGGCTGTGGCGTGCATCGCTGTGCGCGCAGGCGGTCGGCTATCTGCTGCTGTCGATCCTCGGTCCCGGCGATCTGTGGCTCGCTTGCATCTTCGTCACGGTGGTGAGCTTCGGCAGCGTCTCGGGGCAGATACTGGCACCGTCGGTGCAGAGCGACGTGATCGATTACGACGAGCTGCGGACCGGTGAGCGCAAGGAGGGCACCTACTTCGCGGTGCAGACGTTCGTGGGCAAGGTCGGCTTCGGCGTGGGTCCGCTGCTCGTCGGCGTTCTCTTCCAGCTCACCGGATTCGACCCGCAAGGCGAGATGGGAAGGCAAGCGATCTTCGGTATGCGCATCCTCATCGGTGTACAGCCCGCCGTGGGGGCCCTGCTCGGCGCGTTCATCCTTCTGTTCTTTACCCTAGACGAGGCCGAGCACGCGCGTATCCGCCGTGCGCTGGACGGATGACGCACGCGGTCCCGCCGTTACTTTACGCCGGGTGGTGGAGGGTTGAGTGGAGAAACGGTCGGCGATGCGGGGGTTGGGAGCCGCGCAGCGAGCCGCAGGCGAGCGAAGTTCATGGAGTCAGTCCTTGTTCTTCTCCAGCTCGAGCGAGGCCGAGTTCATGCAGTAGCGCTGGTGGGTCGGCCGCGGCCCGTCGTCGAAGACGTGGCCGAGGTGGGCGTCGCAGCGTGCGCAGAGCACCTCGGTGCGGGTCATGCCGCCCGCGCGATCGGTCTCCGTGCGCACGGCGCCCTCCGCAATCGGCTTCCAGAAGCTCGGCCAGCCGGTCCCCGACTCGAACTTCGTCTCCGAGCTGAAGAGCTCGTTTCCGCAGCAGGCGCAGCGGTAGACGCCGTCGTCGTGGCAGTCGTGGTAGCGGCCCGTGAAGGGGCGCTCGGTGCCCTTGCGGCGGGCGACCTCGTACTGCTCGGGCGTGAGCTGCGCGCGCCACTCGGCGTCGGTCTTCTGGATCTTGTCGGCCATCGTCGGTCCTCCCGGGTGGTATGATGCCGCCTCGCGGCGGAGGTTGCCGCAGGAAGGCCGGTGGCGATGGGCAAGTTCAGCAAGGCGGAGCTCGAGACGGCGTTCCAGAACTACTGGCGCACGGGCGCGGTGAACGAGGACTGGGACGGCTTCGCGAACAATTTCACGCAGGACGCGCACTACATCGAGCACGTGCTGGGGACCATGCACGGCCGCGAGAAGATCCGGAGCTGGATCAAGCCGATCATGGAGGAGTACTGCGAGCTGTACACCGCCTACGAGTGGCACACCATCGACGAGGAGGCGGGTCGCGCGATCGTCTACATGCAGAACCGCCGCGATCATCCCTCGGGCGTCGGCACCATCGACTTCCCCGGCGTCACGATCCTCGAATATGGCGGCGACGGCCGCTGGAGGCTCGAAGAAGATTATTGGGCCGTCCCCGCGTCGCGCCGCGCCCTCAAGGCTTACGCCGAGGCATGTCAGAAGCACGACCCGGACCACAAGCAGAAGCGCACGCGCAGCGACTGGGGCAGCGGCCCCGCCTGGACGCGCGGCGCGAAGACCTGGTTCGAGCGAGCCGGGGCGAAGCGCTAGAGCAGACCCGCCGCCACGCGCTCGAAGACGAGCGCCGCGGCGGTCGTGCCGATCGCGTAGGCGGGTGCGCGCGCGAGCCAGGCGGGCGTGCGCGCGCTCCACGGTTGCAGCGCGGCTTGCAGCGCGAGCAGCGCGGCGACCACCGCGAGCTGGCCGAGCTCGATCCCGAGATTGAACGCGAAGAGCGCGAGCGGGATCTCGCCCGCGGGCAGACCCGCCTGCGCCAGCGCGCCCGCGAAGCCCAGACCGTGCAGCAGGCCGAAAAGGGCGGGCATTCGCCAGGGATGTGGGTGCCGTGCGGCGGCGGGCCCGCCCTGCGCGAGCCGCGTCGCGAGCCAGAAAAGACTCGCCGCGATTCCCACCTCGACCAGTCCGGGAGGAACGCGCACGAGCCCGAGCGCCGCGAGTGAAAGCGTCAGGCTGTGCCCCAGCGTGAAGCCGGTGACGGCCGCCAGCAGGTGCCGGCGGCCGGGGACGAGCAGCACCAGTCCGAGCACGAAGAGCAGGTGATCGATGCCGCTGAGCAGGTGCCCGAAGCCCATCCCGAGGTAGTCCGCCGCAACAACCATCCGCGACGGGTGGAGCGGAATCGCGAGCGTCTCCGCGCCCGGTCTCAGCACTGCGCGCACGAGCACTCCGTCCGCGAGCTCCGCGCGCAGCAGCGCGTCGGTGCCGCTCTCGCGCAGGCCGTGCACGCGCAGCGCCCCGCCGCGCAGGCCGCCCGGCCCGCAATCGACCAGCCAGCGGAGCGTCGCACTCGTGGCATCGGTCGCGAGCGCGGGCGCGCCTCGCGCACGGCAGGCCGGGGGCAGCTCTGGCCAGAGCGCCGCGCCCGGGCTCTGGACGCGCGGCGTGCGGAAGCGGACCGCGACCACGCCATCCTTCTTTTCGCGAAGCTCCAGGAGAGAAGGCGCGAGCGGGTGTGCGCCCGCCGGCGCGACGAATGCGAGCGTTGCCGCGAGCGAGGCGAGAGCCGGCGCCAGCGCTGCGACCGTCTTGCCCCGCATCAGGCGGCCTCGCTGCGCAGCCGGCGCAGCCAGTCCGCGAGCACTGCCTCGGCGCGCTCCGCGAAGACCGCCTCGCGCAGGGCGCCGCGCACCTCTTCGAGCCGCGGCGCGCGGCCGGGCGTTCGCTCCTGCACGAAGACGCGATGCAGCCCGTAGCTCGAGGCGATCGGCCCGCTCCAGCGCCCAGAAGGCAGGACAGCCACGCCGCGCGCGAAGCCATCGCCGAAGCTCGCCGCGAGCTCCGCCTGGGTGCGCGGTGAAAGCTGCGCGCCCAACAGAAACGGATCCCCGAGCCCGGACACGCGCTCCGGTGCCAACGAGGCGAGGCGCCTTGCCAGCCCGCGGTCCGCGGCTTCCAGCGCGGCTCCGTGGCGGTCCCGCGAGAGAAACACGTGTGAGAGACGCACACGCGCGGGCAGCGCGAAGCGTTCGGGCTCCCGCGCCAGCAGTGCGGCGAGCTCCGCGTCCGACGGCTCGGTCGCGCGCGCCCAGGCGAGCGCACGCAGCTCGAGACGCTGGACCAGGCGACGACGCACGACCAGGTCGCTGCGATCCAGGCCGAGCGCGAGCGCCTCCTCGTAGTCCGCCTGCTCGTCGCCGGCCCTCCCCTCGCCGAGGAAGCGGAGATTGCGCACCAGCCTGCGACGGATCCCGCTGTCGTCGCGGTCCAGCCCGAGCCGGCGCGCCTCGCGTTCGAGCAGCTCCTCGTCGGAGGGTGCGGCCATTCCGGCCGACGCCGGCGCGACGTCCACCCCGCGCCACGACTCGACGACGAAGACCAGCGCACCCAGCGCGGCGAAATGGACCCCCGGCGCGCCCAGCCAGCGCCACCTCAACGCGAGGCCGGGGCGTACCAGATCGGCGAAGTCCACGAGCGCTCCTGGATCGTCTTCGCGCGGCCCGGCTCGCAGCAGACCGCGAGCTCCTTGGGGACACTCCCCGGGTCGCCGCAATCGACACCCTTTGCATTGCAGACGAGCGTGCTCCAGCGGCAGCTCGGGTTCTCGACCACGCGTGCGTAGTAGAACGCGCGCTGGCTCGCGTCGAAGTCCGGGTCGCGCCAGACGCTGCACAGGCTGTCGCTGCCCGGGCCCTGGGGCGTGCAGCTGGCGAGATCGACGCTCGCGCCGTTCTCCGGGTCCCCCGCCACTTCGTACACCTGCTCGCGGGAGGCGCCGTTCTCGAGCCAACCCTTCACGATCTGGATGCGCTGGAGCGCCACGCCCGGCCGCTGCGAGGTTCCCGGATCGCGCAGGGCGGAGACGGCAAACGACGGCGTGTCCGCCGTGGGCGCCGGCAGGTCCCCGCCCATCGGCACGGCGCTCGCGTAGCCCGTCGCCGCGAACTCCTCCTGCCAGCAGAGGTCTCCAGGCAGATCCCAGCCGCCGAAAAAACGCACGACGTGGCGCGGGCCGCTGGTCCCATACACCTCTCGGCGTCGCATCGCCTCGAACAGCGCGTCGCGCGAGTTCTCTTCGGCCCAGATCACCGCCAGCCCGCCGGGGTTGAACTCGAAGTCGTCCGGCAGTCCCTTGGGCAGCTCCCTCGCGGCGGGCGCGCCCGCCCCGCCATGGCCCGGGTGGTCCCGCTCGTCGACGGCGCCCGGCGTTCCCAGGTGCGAGTCGGTGCTGGCGATCAGCCCATACTTGAAGGGGTTCACGCCGAGCCTTTGCTCCTCCGCCAGCCCCACCCCCAGCGCCTCGCGCACGAAACTGCGGGGCTTGGCTTCCTTGGCGATCCAGGGAAGGTACTTCTGTCCGAAGTTCGCATAGGAGAGCTTCTCGAAGCCGCACAGCTCGTCGGTCGTGTCCGGCGAGAGGCGGCATTCGGAGTCGCCCTTGTGCTGCATCACCTCGACCAGCCGCTCGAGCTCGGCGCGCGTGCTCGCCTCCTCCGCCGTGATGGGTTGGCCCTCGGGCCCCACCGTCTGGAACATCAGACCGTTGCTCAGGTTCGAGTTGTGTGGGATCAGGATCAGGTCGCAGCCGTCGCCGCGCGCGAGGCAGCTCTCGCGCAGCGCCTTCCAGAGCGCCTCCGCGCTCGACGCCTCGTAGAAACTTGTCGGCAGCTCCGGCACCCGCTGGTTTCGGAAGATCACGTTGCGGTGGAGGTTGTTGGTATCCAGCGATCCCGTCCACTCGTAGCCGACGAAGCTCGTGAAGCGACAGGCCGAGGTGCGGTCGTAGGCGCCCTCCGCAGCGGCCTGGATCTCCTGCCACGGTACGCGCGCCGCTTCCAGGCAGCGGCGGCCGCCCTCGCCGCAGAATCCGAAACGGGTCGGGTCGTGCATGGAGCTCTTGGTGTTCATGATGAAGTACGCCGCGCGCGGGAACTCGCGGAAGATCCAGCAGGTGAAGGAGCGGTGGCCCTTTAGGCCCGGCGTGCGGCAGATCTCCACCTCGCCGATCAGCTCGGCGTGATCTGTGACGGCGGCGAAGTCGAGCGGACGCTCGAGCTGCATGGACCGCTGCGGGCGTCCCTGTTCGTCGTAGGGCTGGATGCCCAGCTTTTCACCGCGCGCGAACCGATAGGCCTCCCGCGGCCCGTTGCGCGTGCCCTGCGTGCTGGCGTCCTGCGAGAAGCTGGTGTGGACGTGGAGGTCGCCGAAGAAGGGCGACCGCAGGGGAGTGCGCACTGCGCAGGGCTCGCGCGCGTCGCCCACCTCGAAGGGACTCGGGGACCCGGCAGCCGCCGCCGAGGCTACCAGAGCCGCGGCCAGGGCGGTCCGGAGGATTCCGCGCGCGCCCATCAGCCGGGGCCCTCCGCCAGCGCGTCGAGGCTGGCGCGGAACGACCGCAGATGGCTCGGCCGGCACGCGCGACCCAGCTTGCGGACCATCTGCTTCGCGACGATCAGGTGATCGTAGAGGAGTCCGCTGGCGGCGAGCGCGGCGCTGCGCGCGGCCGACACTTCGCGGAGCAGCCCCCGCCGCTGCGCGGCTTCGAGATAGCCCGCGGTGACGGCGTCGCGTTCGGCGGGCCCGAGCCAGCGCAGCAGGTGGGCGAGCTCGATCCAGGGAGTCACCCGCGACATCGCGATCCAATCCACCACGAAGAGGCGGTCGTCGGGAGAGCGCAGCAGGTGCCGAGGCTGATAATCGCCGTGCCCGAGCACGCAGGCGTCCCCGGTGGCGCCGAGATCGGCGATCAGCCGGTCGAGCCGTTCCTTGCCGAAGGCCCGGCGCCAGCCCGCGGGCACGCTTCCCTGCTGGGCCTCCCAGCGCGCGAAGCCGCGCGCCTCGATCTCGTGCCAGGCGCGGCGCACCCGCGCGGCGAGGCGTCCGGGCGCACAGGGCTCGGTGAGCTTCAGGGCACCCAGCGCGGCGGGGCGGCTGCCGTGGATCGCGGCGAGCACGCGCGCCGCGCGCAAAAAAAGCTTGACGCGAGCCTCGCCCGCCGCCCGCTTGGCGAGCGCGTCGAGCCCCTCGCCCGGAACGAAATCCTGCACCAGGTAGTGCCGGGTGGCGCCGCGCAATCGCGGCGTGTCGATTCCCTCCAGCAGATTCGCCGCCCCGAGCCGCGAGGCCTCCTGCGCCACCCGCTCCGCGCGCCAGTCGTACTTCACCACGACGCAGGAGCCGTCCGCGAGCTCGACGGCGACGCTGCGCCGGCTGCGGCGCCGCTGCAGCTCGCGCCGCGACGTCACGCGGGCTTCCGGTCCGAGCACGGCCTTCACCGCACGGGCTTCGCGGAGCGGCTCGAGCACCTCAGCCCACCAGCGCCGAGACTGCGTCGAGCCTGGCACCGAGGTCGCGCCCACGTCTGGCGCCGCGCGCCTCGCGGCCGGACCGGAGCGAGCGCCTCGCCGCGATCAGCAGGGTGTAGGCCATTCCGCTGCGAGCGAGCCGCTGCGCCTGAGCGGGCTCCAGTCCCAGGAGCAGACCGCGCGTCTGTGCCGCCGCCAGGTAATGGTCGACCGCGGCCACCCGGTCGGGCACTTGGAGCGCGAGCAGGGGATGCGCGAGGTCGCACCACGGTGTCGCGAGCGAGAGTCGCCCCCAATCGAGGACGATGAGCTCGGCATCTTCACCGACGAGCAAGTTGCCGGCGTGGAAGTCGCCGTGTCCGAGGACCGCCTCGGGCCGCTCGGCGTGAAGGTCGGCGACGAGCGTTTCGAGGCAGGCTGGAGAGAGCGCCGCGCGCCGGGCGTCCGGCGGTGCAAAGCCGTCGCCGCGCACGCGTCCTACTTCTGCCTCGATCTCTGCGCGAGCTCGGCGCAGGCGGCTCTCGAGCGCGCGGCGCGTCATCCGCTCGCGCGGCGCAGCGGCCGCGAGCACCAGATCGCGCGCGGCGTGGATCGCCACCAGAGTGCGCACCACCGCGAAGACCTGGGCCCGGTACTCCGCGTAGGGAAGCTCGGCGCGCAGGCTGCCGAACGGGCGACCGACCCGGAACTCCTGCGCGAGGTACGCCCCCTCGCAGCCGAGCAGCCGAGGACTGCGAACATCGACAACGGCGTTGATGGCGCGCAGATGGCGGGCCTCGTACTCCACGCGCGCGTTCGGCTCCTTCCACTTGAGCACGGTTGCAACGCCGCCTTCGACGTCGAACCTCCAGATGCGGGTGTGGGTGCGGCTTCGGAGCAGGACGGATCTCCCGATGCGCGCGTGCGGACCGAGGATCCGGGCCAGCGCGCGCCGCGCTCGGAACTCCGCCCAGCGGGGCGTCACGGATGGCCGGGCGCCGTCCAGCGCCCGTCGCCGTCCGCATCGACGAAGATCGGGTTCGTGAACGCGAAGGGCTTGAACTTCGGGAGCAGCGCGGCGTAGGTCGCATCCGGGTCGCCCTCCACCTCGACCGTCACGAAGCCATCGCGCTCGAATTGCAGGGGAAGCTCGAGCTGCCCTCCAGCCAGGATTGGCTCGCTGCGCACGAGCCGGCCGTCCAGGTAGACCCGCGCCTGGCGGACCGATACCCAGGGCGCGGCGCGCACCTGGAGGCGCAGCACGGCCTCGCGCCCGCGGAAGCGCTCGCCGAGCCCGGCGTTGCCGAGCGTCAGCTCGAGCAACGGCCCGGTGGTTCCGAAGCAGCGCCCTTCGCGCACGGCGCGCACGAAGGCGGCCTGATCGAAGGCGGCAATGCGATCGTCTGGAACCGACACAACATTACGTGGAGCGGCGACAGGACTCTGGAGCGTGTGGGAGTCGCTGTTGGCGGTGGCCGTCAGCACCACGCCCTGGCGCAGCAGCGAGAACCAAGCCTCGCGCAAGGCCGGGTAGGCCCCGATCCGCGCGCCGTTCAGGAGCTCCATCGCGTCGAAGTCGATGTCGCGGACGCCCGTCTTCGGGTCGGGCTCGACGAGCACGGCGTTCGGCGCCGCCGTCAGCGGAAGCGCCGGATCGTAGGGCTCGCCGACCGAGCCCAGGTGCGAGAAGAAGGCCCGCGCATGGAGCCCGCCCTCGGCCGTGAACGCGTGGTTGAGCTGGATCACCCGCACGCCGGGGAGCGCGTGCAGATCGGCGATCACGTCGCGCCAGCGCCGACCCTCGTTGGGGACCGCCCCGCCGCGATAGGCGAGCGGATCGAGGGGAAGCGGGAAGGCGTTCGCATGGCCGATCGTGAACGGCGCGACCTCCGTCTTCACCTCGCTGGTGACCTCGCTGCCCACGATGCTCGCCATGCGCCCGGCCAACCCGAGCTGGCGGATCAGAGGCGCGTAGTCCGTGATCATGTCGTGGTCGGTGGCGACCAGCACCTCGGCGCCCTCGGCGGCGAAGGAGGCGAGCCGCGCCGGCAGCGCGAGCGCGGTATCCGGGCTGGGAGCCGCGTGGACGTGGAAGTCCGATGTGATCCAACCCGGTGTCGCGAGCACGCGCCGCGGCGGCTCGACCTCGAGCTGCGCCAAAGCTCCCGGGCTCAGCTCGAGGCGCGTCTCGGTCGCGGAGAACTCGGGCCCGCGCGTGGCGATCACGCGGTATCGCCCGGGAGGGACGACGACCCGTTCGGGATCCGCGGCGGTGCCGGCGAGCCAGAGATTGCGTACACCGGCCGTGCGCCGCAGCTCGCGGCCCGCGACCGTGAAGCCCAGCAGGTCATCGCCGAAGCTCGGATCGGGCGTCCCGTCCTCACCGAGGAAGGCGAGGCGCATCGGCTCGCCGCGCGGCAGTCGCACCTGCGCGGGCGCGCCCACCTCCACGCGGCCGAGATCGACCTCGGCCTGCTCGACGCGGAAGGAGAGCGTCGCCTCGCGGCCTCCCGCGGCGACGGCTCGCATCGCGTAGCTGCCGCGCGGGAGCCGCATCTCGAAGCGGCCGTCCGCCTCCGGCCGCACCTGCATCGCCGGCCTGCCTCGATCGTCCTCGACGCGCAGGCTCGCGTGCGGATCGTCGATGCGCCCGCGCACGAGCGGCTCCGCGGCATGCAATCGCTCGGTCGCCGAAGCCACATCGGCGCGGCTCCCCACCCAGATCTCCTGTTCGATCACGAGCGCGTCGCCGACCGCCAGGTCCATCAGCCGCGTCTGGAGGAACTGGAGCGTGCCGAGCGAGCGTCCGTCGCCGATCCAGAACGGGCGCACGAAGACGGCCGAGATGGTGGCGACGTCGTCGGCGAGCAGCAGCCTGGGCAGGTCGATGCGCTCGCCCGACGCGCGCTCGAGCTTTGCGGCGACTTGCCGCACCGCGTACGCGATGCCGGGCGTGAGGCCGGCGTCTCCCACCAGCACCAGCAGATCCGCCGGCACGGCGGCGCTCGCGATCGCGTCGCGGCCGAGGCCGAAGAAAGGGAGCTGTGCGAAGCCGCGGGAAGGGCCGAGCGCTCGCGTGTCGAGCGTAAAGGGCGTGAGCGAGTTGAAGTTCGCGACGGCGGTTCCAAAGCCGAAGAGACGCTCCCCATCGGTCTCGCGTTCGATCCGGGAATGGACCCGGAGCCGCGCCGGCTCCACCAGATCGACGGCGTAGCGTGTCTCGAGCGCGAGCCCGTCGCCCGAGCCGTGGGTCACCAGGCGCGCTTCGGTCGCGTCATGCTCGGCGTCCACGCGCGCGATCGGCATCAGCGTACGCGTCGAGAGGTTCAGGATCTGCTCGAAGACCAGGAACTGGTCGTCCCCCTGGCCGCAGTGTCCCAGGTCCATCAGCGTGCCGCCGCTGGTCGAGAGATCGTTCTCGTGGGCGGGGTCGCTCACCCCCGCGCAGAGCGTTTCGTTCGAGAGGGCCCAGTCGCCCAGGCCGGTCGCGGCGTCTGGGCCGCCCGCGCGCAGCCGCGCGAAATTTCCGGAGTCGATGCGCGCCGCGCTGAGCTCGGCCGCCGCCGGCGCGAAGGGCACGCAGACAACCGCGAGTCCGGCAAGCGCGGCTTGGAGACGGGAGGTGGCTGAAATGGCGGTGCTCCGGCGGCTCGTGCGAGCCGTTACGAATAGCCCCGGCTCCGCGCGCCTGCACCTGCGTCGTCCCTGCGGGCGGTCGCCTCGGCCAGCGCCTTCAGGTTGAGCAGCTGCCGCCGCATCATCACGAGGTCGCCCCAGGGCAGGAGTGCGCGCATCGCGCGGCCCCACAGCCCGGGCGCCGGTACCACGCGCAGCTTGACGAGCAGGCGCGTGCGCTCCGGCGTCTCGGCGCGCGCCCAGTAGCTGACGCGCACGAGGCCGAACAGGCGCGCGCCCCGTGAATCGACCGGGGTCGCGAGCGTCACCTGCACGCCCGGCTCGAAATCCTCGAGCTGGAAGGTCTGCATGAAGCGCTGGCCGGGCTCGAGCCGCTCGAGCTCCGGGTCGAGCCTTCGCGGGCTGCGGCGGCCGCCGTTGTCGATCCAGTCGTAGCTGTACGGCGCGATGCGGAGCTGGCACAGCCATCGAAACACGACGGTGTGTGGAGCCGCGACGCCGACGCCGCGCCAGAGCCGATCGGCGCCGGCGTCCTCGGGCCGGTCGCCGGGAAAGACCAGGGCGCGCTCGGCGGGCGTGGTGCCCCAGTGGCGAGCGATCATCGGTTCGGCCGGTAGCGCATGGCGGGAGAGTAGTCGCTGGGCGCGCGGAATCCGCAGCCTTGGATCAGCGGCCGTGGTATAGAGTGGCGCGTGATGCTCGGGAAGCGCCGCGTGCGGCAAAGGGCTCGCGGGTGAGCAGCGACGCTCGCCCGCATCGCGCTCGTCCGCGTCGAGCTGGAAAGCTCGCCCTCGCGCTCGGCCTATTGGTGCTCGCCGCCGCCATCTGGGTCGCCGTGGCGGACGCCCCTCCGCCCGCGAAGCACGTCACGCTCACCTCGGGTGCCCCCGGCACCAGCCGCGCCGTGGTCGCGCGCGCCCTCGCGCGCGAGGTCTCGGCGCTCGGCACCGAAGTGGAGATCGTCGGGGAGGCGAGCGAGCAGGCGGAGCTCTCGGACGTGGACTCCGGGAAGATCGACTTCGCGCTGGTCTCCGGCGCGTTCCGGGTCGAGCGATTCCCGCACGTCCGGCAGGTCGCGCCGCTCTACGTCGAGGCGCTGCATCTGCTGGTGAAGCAGGAGCTGGAGGGGTCGATCGGCGTGAGCCTCGCCGGCCTGCGCGGACGCGTGATCGACGTCGGCCCGCTCGGCGGGGCGACCGCGGGGCTGGCCGCCGCCGTCTTCGATTTCTCGGAGGTGCCCCTGGCGGGCGACACGGCCTCCGGAGGTGTCGTTCTGCGCTCGCACCAGCCGTTGGCGCTGGAGGCGCTCGTGCTGCGAGGCGATCCCAGGGCGATGCCGGACGCCATCTTCCACCTCGGAACGGTGCCCTCGAAGGTCGCGCAGAAGCTGCTCGATTCGGGGATCTATCGCCTCGAGCCGCTCCCGTTCGCCGACGCCATCCGCATGTCCGCGCTGGTCCGCCAGGATCCGAAGGACGGCCTGGCGGCAGAGATCGAGCGCTCCAGCGTGGTGGACACCGTGATTCCCGGCTTCGTGTACGGGACGGACCCCGCCTCGCCGCCGGCGACCCTACACACACTCGGGACGAGGCTGCTGCTGGTCGCGAACCAGCGCGTATCCCCCGAGACGGTCGCGCGCATCCTCGACGCCGCCTTTCACTCACGGTTTGCGCGGATCGTAGAGCCTCCCCTGGACCGCTCCGTGCTCGCCCTGCCTCGGCGGCTCCATCTGCATCCCGGGACGATCGACTTCAGGAAGCAGGACCAGCCGGTCTTCACGGCGGACAGCGTCGCCGACCTCTCCAACACGCTGAGCGTCCTGGGTGCGCTGGTCGGCGGCTCCATCTTCCTGTGGAGCGCATGGCAGCAACGAAGACGATCCCGCACGGACCAGCTATTCGGGGTGTACATGCTGCGCGTGGCCGAAGTCGAGCGGAAGGCCGTGGAGATCGAGCTCACCGCGGGCCTGGAGCTCGAGCCGCTGATCACGCTCCAGCGCGACCTGCTCCAGCTCCAGAGCGAGGCGCTCGAGCGCTTCGCGGCCGGGGAGCTGGGCGGCCAGGCGGCGCTCTCCGACCTGCTAGCGCCCGTGAACGCGGCCCGCGACCACGTCGGAGATCTCCTGCTGCACGTCCGCGAGAACATCGAGGAAGGGGCGGAGGCCCAGGGGCGAACGCCCGCTGCGCTCTGGCTGGAGGCCGTCGCGAAGGCCACCCGGGCCAAGCCGGTCTGAGTGAACTTCGCTCGCCTGCGGCTCGCTGCGCGCGGGCTTCGCCCGCTTGCTCAGTCCCCGTCCAGAGGCGCCGCCTCGTAGAGCGTCGCCAGATTGCGCTGCGCGACCGTCGGGTCCATGGGCGTCAGGGTGGAATTGATCCAGACCGGCGAGCTGATCACATTGAACCGCACATAAGAAGTCTCGCCGGGCGCGAGCACGATCGCGAGGGGCTGCGTCGGGGCCTGGCCTCCGAAGGCAGACACATTCGGCTGCTTCTTCACCCCGATCTCGTGAACGCCCGGCGATCGATCCAGGTAGAGGAAGGTCCCGACCGGCAGTTCGCCCACGGCCTCGCCATCGACGGTCAACTTCGGATGGAACAGCTTGAGATCGGTGTCGTTCGTGTGGTACAGAACGAGCCGTCCCAGACCCGGGGCGAGAGCCGGGAGCCCGGCCGTGCCTTGCGGGCCTGGGGGACTGCTCGCGCACGCCAGCGCCGCGCACGCGAGCACCACCGCCACCGCCGAGCGACGGCTCATTGCTGCTGGATCCATCCCTGCTGCGCGAAGTAGCTCTCGAGCTGCTCGGCGACGCTCGAGGCCGTGCGCCGGGCGTCCGCCTCCACGTTGACGCCGAGCGCCTCCGAAGCGATCGCACCCCCCGCCGTCACGGCAGCCGAAACCGCGAGCGTGCCCGCGGCGGCTCCCATCCCCATCGTCTCCGCCGCACCCGGCTTGTAGCCGCTCTTGGCGCTCGTCGAGAACTCCTCCAGGCGCGCCATCCCGGTCGGCTGCGCCTGATAGACCTGGACCAGGGCCTGAACGTCGCTGCGCCCGGCCCCGAGTCCGATCACCGTGCGCTCCGTGCGATTGCCCGCGTCGATCGAGAGGAACTGCCCCTCGATCAGGATCGCGTTCGCCCAGTTCATGGGAGCGCCGGCGACGCGTCGCGCGGGCAGGCCCATGGCGTTGATCCGCTTGACGAGCTCGTCCGAGAGGGCGCGCGCGGCCTTGTGTCCGAGCTGGATCTCCTGCTCGGTACGCGAGCTTCCCTTCGCCATCTCGACGAGCTCCGCGCTGAGGCCGCGATCGAGCTGAACCTCCTGCGGCGACACGGAGAAGTCGTAGACCAGGACCTGCTCCGGCCGCGGCATCGGACCTTCGCGCTGGTAAGTGGACTGTACCTGGGTCGGCGCACAGCCGACGACCGCGAAAGCAGCTGCGAACGCCACCACGACCCAATTGATTCCTTTCATGACCTCACCTCCATCGAGACTCGTGCGGGTTTCAGAAACGCAGTCCCAGGCCGAGCATGGTGCTGGGCCCGGCAGACTGGGTCGAAGACGACACACCCGTCGGCGGATCCGAGTCTGCCGCGGGCTCAGCGTGCGCCGCGCCCGAGACCAGGTCGAAAAAAGCGACTCCACTCAAGAGCGCGACGAGCTTCATGCAGCCAGACGCTACCCGCGAAGCTAACGTCGGCTTGTGCTTTCGCGCCAATCACCCCCGCGAAGCACCAGGAGACCTCCCGGATGAAGGGCGTGCCGCTGATCCGCGCCAGCGCCTTCATCCCGTTCGTCGGCTTTCTCGAGGAGATCGGCGTCCGCGTGGACCCCCTGCTCGCTCGAGCTCGGATGCCCGAGGCGATCCTCGCGCAGCCGGAGGCCCTGATCCCCGTCCATCAGGCCTGCCAGTTCGTCGCCGAGGCCGCCCGGCGCGAAGGCATCGAGCACCTCGGCTTCGTCGTTGGCCAGCGGATGTCGGTCGATGCGCTGGGCGCCTTCGGCCGGCTCGTCTCCCGATCGCTCACGCTTCACGAGTTCTTCTACACGACGGTGCGTCTACACCCCTTCTACAACACGGGCGGGCGACTCTGGCTCGAGCCCGACGGCGAGCGGACCTGGCTCCGCTACGGGCAGGACCGGCGCATCGAACACGGCTGGCAGCAAGCGGAGCAGCTGAGCGTGGTACTCACGCTCCAGACCCTCCGGCTGGCGTCGATGCCGGCGCAGGGCCCCATCGAGGTCCAGCTGCGTGCGCAGGCAGCGCCGGGCTTGCGAGACGTCGAGCTCTTCGCGAACACGCGGATCAGCTTCGGGCACCCGTCCACCGGCGTTGCCGTCCCGCGCTCCCTGTTGAGCCAGGCGCTCGCCGGATCCCGCCGGACCTCGCCCGCGTGGGTGCATCTCGAGCGGTGGCTGCTCCTCACCGGCCCCGCCGCCGATTTTTCGGGCTCCGTGCGACAGGCCGTCCGGACGCTGCTGCTGGATGGCTACCCGGACGTTCGTCTCACGGCGGCGGCGATCGGAATGAGCGTGCGTACGCTGCAACGCCGGCTGGGGGAGAGCGGCTTCAGCTATTCCCGCTTGATCGAGCAGGAGCGCTTCCGGACCGCGGTTCGCCTGCTCGCCGATCCGAGCATCAAGGTCACCAACGTCGCGATCGAGCTCGGCTACACGGATCTCGCCAACTTCACGCATGCCTTCCGTCGCTGGACGGGCGTTTCGCCGAGCGAGTTCAGGCGCGTGGAGTAGGGGACTCAGCCCATCGGGTTCTGGACGACCATGTAGACCGTCTCGTTCCCGCTGTAGAAGGCGCGGAACCAGGTGCTGCCGTAGGTGTAGTACTTGGCGCCGCTGACGAGCTGGCTCTGCGCTCCCTGCGGAAGCGAATAGACCGAGGCGCCCATCGGTGCTTGGACCACAGTGTAGCTCATCTGACCGCTCGGTGTGTAGCTCCCCTGGTAGAAGATCCCGTTCAGGTATTCGTAGGTCTGCCCGTTGGCCTGGACGGCGACCGCCGCCGGCGGCAGCGACGTGAGGCTCGCTCCGGGCGGTGCCTGCACCACGACGTAGCCGGAGCCCGAGGGCGCCGGCTGGTAGTAGACGCCGTTCGCGTAGTAGTAGGGTGCGCCCTGGACGTAGACCGTGGTCGTTTGCTTCGGAATGGATGCGACGGCCGCTCCGATCACCATGCCGGCGGCCAGGCCTCCGACGGCCGCCCAGGCGGCGCTGCTGCTGCTGCTGCAACAGCCGCCGCCCCCGTAGTAGTTGTTCTGCGTATAGCTCGCGCCGTGGTAGCCGGAGTCGTAGCTCCCTCCGTGGTAGCCGTAGTCCTGCGCGCTCGACTGCATGCTCTTCGCGGTCGAGCTGCGGGTGTCCTGCATGGACTCGGCGGACCCCTGGCGCTGCGACTGGTTGGTATTCACGCTCGACTGGCGTTGGGATTGGTTCTGGCTCATGTCGGAT
>Ga0184637_10000315_pt1 | contig 35909 bp, 31 predicted proteins | sample PLM3_127_b2_FD_133143 | JGI IMG/M metagenome (GOLD analysis project Ga0184637, IMG submission 133143) | Groundwater sediment microbial communities from an aquifer in East River, Colorado, USA - PLM3_127_b2 | ecosystem: Environmental > Terrestrial > Soil > Riparian zone | place: USA: East River... | reverse complement strand
CGAGCCGACTCGCGCGTTTCTTTCCACGCCACCAGCGCCACCTGACCCACCGGCCCCGATACACCGACGTGCGGTATGACGAGTGCCGGCTTGCCGCTCTCGAGGACCACCGACTCGACGAAGTCGGGCGGCACGTCGGCCGGCAAAGCCTCGCTCGGCTCGCGTTGACCGAGCACCAGCAGATCAGCGTAGTACGCGTGCCTCGTAAAGCAGCGCACCGGCAGGTCTGTCGCCTGGGCCCACTTCACACGCTTCGAGCGGGTACCGATGGTCACGTTGAACAGCGCTTTCGCACGGGCAAGCCGCCCAGATTCGGACTGGCTCATTTCCGCCACGGCTTCCATGCCGACCGCAAACTCGCTCGGGTACATCCAAGCTTGCGGCGTCACCGCGTACAGCGCTGTCAGGTCGGCATCGAGTCGCCGCGCCAACTGCTCGGCAATCTGCAGGCGGGTCGCACAACGAGGGGTGCTGTCCACGTGAACGAGGATCGATTTGTGCGGACTCATCGTCGGGCTCCGGAAGTGGCGTGAACAGGCAAACGGTAGGCCACCGGTTCAGCGCGCGCGTTGACGATTGTCAAAGGAGCCATCTCGGATCGACGAGGACGCCCTGCACCACGGCGGCTTTTCGTCGCCCATGCGATCGAGGCGCTCGCTCAGTGTGCCATCAGCACCGGCACCGTCATCGACTGCAGCACGGTGCGCGACGCCCCGCCGAGCACCAGTTCGCGTGCGCGGCTGTGGCCATAGCAGCCCATGACCAGCAGATCGGCGCCGATATCCGTCGCCAACGACAGCAGCCCGTTGCCGACATCGCCGCCAGCGAGACCATGGTGCTCGCGGGCCGAGGCGATGCCATGCAAGCGCAGGTACTGTCCTATCTGCGACAGCGCCTGCTGCGTGTCGATCATGTTTTCGGCTGAACAGACCACATGCACGTTCTTTGCCCTCCGCAGGAAGGGCAGCGCGGCCGTCACCGCATGCGCCGATTCGCGCGTGGACTTCCATGCGACCAGGACCGTCTGGGGCTCGGCGCTCGCCCCGCCCGCGTGGGGCACGACGAATGCGGGCCTGCCGCTGTCGATGATCACCGCCTCGACAAAATCGGCCGGCACGTCGAAGCCCTTTGCATCCGAGGGATCGCGCTGGCCGAGCACCAGCAGGTCGGCCAACAGGGCGCGCTCGACGAAGCCCTCGATCGGCGGCTCGCCGCTCAGCTCGTGCCAGCTGCTGGCCGGCGCGCCCGTGGCCACGGTTCGTTCGAACAGGGCCTTGGCGCGTGCGCGGTGCTTGGGATCGATTTCATCGAGCAGCGGCGCCGCGGGCACGCCATCGCTCAACGGCAGCGGCAGTGGCACGAAGCGCGGTGCTACTGCGAACAACGCGGTGAGCATCGCGTTGTGGGTGGTTGCCAACTGATGCGCGATGCGCAGCCGGCCTGCGGCGGGCGCGGTGCCATCCAGATGGACCAGGATGGAGTGTATGGAGTTCATGCCGCCAATCTAGTCGCGGCGCGGCGGCATGACTTGAGATAGATCAGACCAGCGCCTGGTGATCTGCTGTCATCGCGCTATGAGGCCAATCGCTTGAGCAGCTTCGGCTCCACGCAGGCGGCGGCCATCAAGCCCCCCATGAAGGCACCGGCGACGCCCGGGCTGGTCACATCCTGTCCCGCGAGCAGCAGGCCCGGCACGGGCGTGCGCGCGCGCAGCGCAGGCGTCGTCAGCCGCTCGCCGCTCATCTCGATGCCGTACATGGCGCCGTCGGGAGAGCGCACATAGCGACGCTGGGTCAGCGGCGTCGACAGTTCGTGGAATCGCACGAGCGGCGCCAGTCCCGGGAAGCAGCGCTTGAACTGGCTCAACAGCCGGTCTTCGACCCAGCCCTTGTACGCGAGATAGGCTTCGCTGCGCGGCGTGCTGTCGCGAACTGCGAGCCACGACGAGAACGCCTGAGGGTCGCACACGGCCACCACCTCGGCGGTCGGCGCCGCATGCGACGCGGGATCCTTCAGCGACGGGAAGCTGACGAACAGCGACGGCGCATCTTCGTCGGCAGGCGACCTCCACAGCCTCCCGATGTCCTGGCCGTCGTAGAACCAGTGGTTGCCCGCGGTCGCGCCTGCCGCGGCGATGTCGCCTTCGAGGCCGAGGTAGAGCGCCACATAGGCGAGGCCGGGCTGCAACGCGTTCAGCGTGTGCTTCCACAGCAGCGCCGCCGAGGCCGGCAGCGCGCCGATCGTGTTGCGCACGCCAGCGGCCGAGATCACGGTGCCGCAGCGCTCGGTGTGCCAGACGTCATCGTGCGGGTAGCGCACGCCGACGACGTGGTCGTGCTCCAGATCGATGCGCAGCACGTTTGCGCTGCAACGCACCTCGCCGCCGGCCGCCTGGATGACCGGCACCAGCGTCTGGACGAATCGCGCCGGCCCGCCTATTGGATAGTAGGCGCCGTCCTTGTACGAACCGGTGACGAGCGCGTGCTCAAAAAAGGGTGCGCTGGCCGGCGGCGCGCCGTGGTTGCCCCAGCGTGCGCCGAGCAATGCGCGCAATTGCGGGTCTGCGATGCGCGAGAGCCGATCGGCCAGCGTCATCTGCGTCCAGTGCGAGAGCGCCCGACCGCGCCATTGGTGCATGGCCCATGCCATCAGCGGCGGCAGGGCGCGCATCGCGAACAGCCGGCTCGCCATGCCTTCCGCTTCGGCGCAGTCGGCGAACCAGGCATTGATCTCCGCGTGCTCTCGCGGAAAACGTTGCAACAGATCGCTGCGGTACGCCGCCTGCGGCGCACGGATGCCGAAGGTGTCGTCGCCCAGGTGCACGATGTCGTAGGGATTGCCGGCTTCGGCGAAGCGCAGTTCGCCGTTGCTCAGCCAAGCCAGCAGGCGCCCGAACTGCCCGGTCGGCCCCGGCTGCGGACCCACCCCGCCGATGTAATGAACGCCGGTGGCGAAGCGCCACCCCTGCCGCTCGAAGGTCTGGGTCAAGCCGCCGGCGCCGTGATGCTGCTCGAGCACCAGCACGCGGCGGCCGCACAGCGCGAGCGAGGCCGCCGCAGCGAGCCCGCCGATGCCCGAACCGATGACGATGACGTCCCACATGCTGCAACTCCTTCGACACCACCCGTGATGATGCAAAGCGTAGGCGCGGGCGGCGCTGTCGTGATGACGCAGATCAAGCCATCGACGTTGATGGACATCAAGCCCAACGGGCGGTTTCGAAGCCACGATCGGCGCCATGCACCACCTCAGCATTGCACTGGCGCTCGTCATTGCCCTCAGCGGGTGCGCCACATGGCTTGCCAACCCGCCGGCGTTGCGCGACCGCCCTGACGCACCCGGCACGTTCGCTGCCGCGCTGGCGCGCGGTCTGCCCGCGGCGGTCGGTGTCTACGGTGTGAGCGTGCCGACTGAGCTGGCGACGAACGCCTCGGCCGCCGGCGCCGTGGCACTGCGGCGGTCGACCGACCGTGGCGAGCGGCCGCCTTGGACCGACGTCGACACGCGCACTCGCATGGGCGCCGGTTTTTTCGTCTCGGCCGACGGCCTCATCGCGACGGCCGCCCATGTGGTGACGGATGCCCCCAGCATCGTCGTCAAGCTGCCCGACCAGCGGGTGATGACGGCCGAGTTGGTCGCGGCCGACGCTGACACGGACATCGCCTTGATCAGGATCGCGGCGTCACTGCGGGCACCTCCGCCCCTTGGCAGTTCCGCGTCGCTGCGCATGGGCGACTGGGTGCTGGCGGTGGGTGAGCCGTATGGCCTGGATCGATCGGTCGTTGCCGGCATCGTCGGCGGCCGCGGCCGCCACTTCGCCGAGGACGGCGAGTTGCTGTTCATCCAGACTGACCTGTCGCTGAACCCCGGCAATTCCGGAGGGCCGCTGCTGGACATGCGCGGCAACATCGTCGGAATGAATCTGCGAACGATCGTCGGCCCGTTCGGCACGCCGGGGTTGAGCCTGTCGGTGCCCATCGAAATCGTGCGACAGATCGTCAATGAGCTCGCAAGCCACGGCCGCATCACGCGGCCGCGGCTCGGTGCCGGGTTCGAAGACGTGTCGCCGTTCGCGGCGCTGGCGGCCGGCCGTACTCACGCCAACGGAGCGCTGATCAGCTCCGTGAGTGCCGAAAGCCTCGCCTGGCGCATCGGTCTGCGCGCGAAGGACATCGTGGTCGGCATGAACGGCCGGCCGATTGGTGACAGCGCCGACCTCGCGCGCGTGTTGCTGAGCTGGCGCTCCGCCAGCGGCACGAAGATCACCGTGTTTCGAGAAGGGCGGTACCAGCAGCTGGTCATGGACTGAGGCTTGGGTTCGACTCATCGAGCTGGCGAAATGAACCGGCGTGACCGCAGTCGTCCTCGCTAGCGGATGATCATGACCGGCGTCTTGCAAAGCGCCATGACGCGAGCAGCGACCGAACCCAACAGCAGGTTTACAAGGCTCGAGTGGCCGTGCGAACCCATGACGAGCAGATCGAACTTTCCCGAGATTGCCGCCTCGGCGATCACGTCCCCGGCATGTCCGACGCATTGGATCGCTGCAAGGTTCCACTGGTTCTGCACAGCGAAGGCTTGCACCGGTTCAAGCACTCGATTCGCCTCGTCGGCGTAGTACTTCTCGATGGTTGCGTTGTCGACGAAGTGAGTGACATGTGGCGGCACCGGCGCCACGACCGTGATCGCGTGGTACTCGGGCTTCGCGCCGAAAAGATCGTCATTCGCGGCAAGGTAGGCGAGCATGTGTTTCGTATAGACGCTGCCATCGACGGCCAACAAGATTTTCATAGGGGTTCTCGCAAGATTGCAAACGTGCGTGGAGCCTAGGTGCTCTGAACTGAGGCAGGTTTGATCTGTCGCAACTCAAGAGGAGTTGTTCTTCTCGAAGGACCAGTAGGGGACCCGAAGCGGCTGTACGTTGGCTGGCAGAGCCGACGTTGATCGATCTCTCGTTTCGGCCACAAGCCGCAGTTCGTGAAGCTCCTAACGCGAATCAGAGCAGTTCTTCCGGCATCAATGCGCCGAGCACGCCGGACACCAGGTGGCGCCACCAACTCGCCAATGGTTCACTCGTGTAGCGCACGGGCCTGTTGTGTTCGCGCCCGATCCATGCGAGGGCCACCCGCTCGTCTGTCGGCTCGGTCAGCTCGACGCTGAACGCCTGATCGAGCGACGTGGCCTCCTCGAACAACGCGCGAAGGCGCCCGCCGAGTACGACGCTCTCGAGGAGCACCACCACCTCGGTGTTCGACAGCCGCGAACGCGGATCGAGATTCATCGACCCGACGACGACGAACTTGCGATCGACCACGATCGTCTTGGCATGCAGGCTGGCGCCGGATGACAGCCCCGGTCGCCCGCTGCGCGAGCGCGGGGCGTTCGACCGCAGTTCGTGCAACTCGACGCCACACGCCAGCAGGCGCGGCCGCAAGCGCGCATAGCCGGCATGCACGACCGGCGCATCGGTGGACGCCAGCGAGTTGGTCAGCACCGCCACGCGCACGCCGCGCCGGGCGAGCGTGCACAACACGCCGATGCCGCGCTCGCTCGGAATGAAGTACGGCGAAATCAGGATCACTTCCGCGCTTGCATCCTCGATGCGCGGGCGCACGACCGATGCGATGCGGCCCTCTTGACCGGTGGCATCCGACCCCTTCGTGGGGTTGTCGTACAGCGCGGTCGCCGGTGCGGTGACGAGGGCCAGTCGGCCATCGTGCAGAAGGCGCGCGAAGTCCCTTGTGCGCAGTGCACGGGCGTATTCGGTTTCGTGAAAGTGCTCGGCTCGCGCCGCCATTTGCGTCAGCGCGAGCTCCAGTTGTGCGGAGGTGGGTGTGTCGCCCACGAAGGCCGCGACTGGCACAGCCGATTCGCTGTTCCAGTACTCGTCGAAACTGCGCGAGATCTGCGCCACGACCGGTCCGGCCGCGAGCACGTCGAGGTCGGCGAAGTCGCCTTCGCCGTGTGCGTTGAAGTAAGCGTCGCCGAGGTTGCGCCCACCGACCACGGCAGCGGCGTTGTCGGCGATCCACAGCTTGTTGTGCATGCGCCGGTTCAGGCGAACACCGTCCCCGATGAAATCGAGCAGCCGCGCGATCGCAAACGGGCCACGGCGCAGGAAGGGATTGAACACCCTGACCTGCACGTTCGGATGCGCGGTCAACGTGGCGAGATCGGCATCGCGGTCTGCCGCGTCCAGGTCGTCGATCAGCAGCCGCACGCGCACTCCGCGCTGCGCCGCGCGCATCGCCCGGTAGAGCAAGAGCGTGGCCGTGACGTCCCGCGAAACGCTGTAGTACTGAAGGTCGAGCGTCTGCTGCGCCGATTCCGCAAGCGCCGCCCGGGCGATAAACGCTTCCTGTCCCGAAACCAGCAGACGAAAGCCGGACTGACCGGGAGCCGCGGCGAGTTGTGGCGCGAACGCCCGACCGAGTGCAGTGGCTTCGGGGCGATCGATGGCCGAAGAGGGCAGGCGCGGCACGTCGACACGAATCGATGCGCAGCCCACGGTGAGTGCGGTGACGGCAACGGCGAGCAGCCGCAGGATCGGCGTTGTCCCGTCCAATGGTCGGTCCCGAAGCATGACGCCGAGGCGCCCTCAGGGCGGGTTGAGCACGATGTGCGCCTTGTCGAGCACTCTCACGTCCACCGGGATCGCGGCCCGAACGCTCTGCGTGACAACACAGTAGTCCTCGAACTGATCGAGGATGCGATGCAGCATGCGCAGCTCGGCTGCCAACACGCCGACGTGCAGGTCGACCGAGATCCGGCCGATGCGAAGCCGACGTTGCGCATTGCGCGTCATGCTGACCGTCGCGATCGCACGCATCGCCTCCGGTTCGTTCTTGAACTTGCGCATGGCAAAGAGCAGGCTCGCGGCCAGACAGTTGGCCACCGCTGTTGCGAGCAGACGCGCAGGGTTCGGACCTGCGTCGCCGCCGAGCGGCGCCGTCTCGTCGGTGAGAAGCGGCGGCACAGCGGGGTTGTCGAAGCGAACCTCGAACCGGTAGTCCGATTGCTGCATGAGCTCGATCGTGAACTGGCTTTCGGCGGCGTCGTCGGCAGGTGCCGATCCGAAAGGTGCCGATGCGTTTACGCTTTCAACGATCGCGAGATCCGGGCTCATGGCTGCTTCTCCGTGACTCCAGCACTCGCCGTTCGATCTCGGCGAGGCCCAGTGCAGTGAGGTCGGTATCGACTGCGAGTTGCACGCGCTTGTCGACTGCATCGCTGAGCTGCGCTTTGAGCTCACCGAGGAACGGGTTCGAGGCAAAGATCCAGAGAGCTTCGAACTCGCCGGCGGCCAGCCCCGCATCCAATCGCTCGGCGATTTCGTGCGCGAACCGCTGGTGCTCCTTGCGGCGCACGTCGCTGCGCGGCTCGAAGCGGTTGCCGCCGATGCTGTAGTCAGTGGCTTCGCGGCCGGGTCGGTCATCGGCCAGCCGGCTGGCCTTGAGGCGGCTTTCGGGGTGCTCCATCGTCGCGAGCGAGATCAGCGGGTCGGCCGGCGAATCGCGGCTGAACAGGCGGGCGTGCGAGGCGTTGGCCACAACGATCCATTGGGGTTTCATGACGCGGCTCCGATAGGGAAAACGGAATGCGGGCCGAAAGGCCGTGATGGTGCGCTGATGCTGCGCGACGTCGTTGCTGCGTGCGTTGCGCCAGCGCAAGGAAAACGCGGACCCGCCGGCGCGGCCGGCATGACGCAAAGCGCCTGGCGTGATCTGCGTCAATGGCGCGTCGGGAATCGGCCGGTACCGTTCCAACTCGCCCCACCGGAGCTGACCCATGTTGATGTTTTCACTCGATCCCGACAAGCTCTTTGCACAGGCGCTGGCCGACGCTCTCGACGTCACGCTGTCGCCGCATGAGGAACGCGTGTTTCCTGACGGCGAACGCAAGCTGCGGCCGCTGGTCGACCCGCGCGGCGGTGATGCCTATGTCGTGCACAGCCTGCACGGCGGCCCGGTCGACAGCCCACACGACAAGCTATGCCGGCTGCTGATGTTCATCGCCACGCTGAAGGACCACGGCGCCGTGCGCGTCACGGCCGTCGTGCCGTACCTCGCCTATGCACGCAAGGACCAGCAGACCAAGATGCACGATCCGGTCGGCCTGCGCTACGTGGCGCAGCTGTTCGATGCGGTCGGCGTGGCACAGCTCATCGTGCTCGAAGCGCACAACGTGGCCGCCTTCCAGAACGCGTTTCGCTGCACGACGGTTCATTTGTCGGCACACCATGCCTTCGGCGCGCTGGCGCACGAGATCGCCGGCACCCGGCCACTGGCCGTGGTTTCGCCCGACCCGGGCGGCGTCAAGCGTGTGCTGCTCTGGCGCGAGGCGCTGGAAGACCAGCTGCGCCGGCCGGTGAACTTCGCGATGATCGACAAGCGCCGCAGCGCTGGCGTGCTGGGCGGCAGCCACCTGGTGGCGGGCGACGTGGAAGGCGCCACCGTACTGCTGCTCGACGACCTGATCGCCAGCGGCGAGACGATGCAGCGCAGCGCTGCCGCGTTGCGACGTGCGGGCGCGAACGACGTCATCGGATGCGCGGCCCACGGCCTGTTCGTCGACAAGGCGCCGGAAGTGCTGGCGAACGACAGCCTGTCGCGACTGGTGGTTACCGACAGCGTTCCGCCATTCCGGCTGCCCGTGGGCGGGCCGGTGCGCAACAAGCTCCACGTCGTGTCGGCGGTGCACCTGTTCGCAGAAGCGATCCGCACAAGCCATGCGGCCTGGTGGCAATGACCCTTCCGCCGCGGAGATGTCCCTACAGCGCATCGATCGCGTCGAGGGCGGTCCCGGCGTGCCGCAGGTAACGCTCGGCTTTGGGCAACCATTTGTGCGGCGTGCGGATGTCGGCTTCGAGCAGATGTGCCACGCTAAGCCGTGCGCGCAGCAGAGCGCGCTGCGCGGTGTGAAGTCGCAGCAGTTCGGCCGGCGGATGGTCGTCGAGGGCATCGGCGCAGCGCGCCACCAGCTGCGGGCCGATGGCCGCATCGCCGGCCATCGCGCATTCCAGACCGAGGAAACACAATTCGTCGAACGGATCGACATCGCGCATCCGCGCATTGAACTCGAGCGCGTCGATGATCACCGGCGGCTCGATCAGGCAGACATGCTCGGGGCGCAGGTCGCCATGGCCTTCGACGATGCGGCGTTCACGCACGCGTGCGCGCAGCATGTCTTCGTGCTTCGCCACGGCCCGGTCCATCCGATCGAGCAGGCTGTGTATTTGTGGCAGCTCGAAGCGCGGCATGTCCAGCACGCTGCGGCTCGCGGCCAGTTCGTCGCGCATGCGTCCGAGGTAGTCGTCTTCGCCGATGCCCGAGCGCGGCGTGTGCCGGTAGAAGGGCACCAGCACGTCGATCAGCGCATCGACGTCGCTGGGCTGCAGTTCGCCGCGGCCGATCAGTCGATCCAGCATGCGCGCGGCCGGGAGCCGTCGCATGGCCACCAGCCAGTCGACGGTGCGGCCCGGCGCAGGCAGCCGTTCTTCCGGCACGAGCGTGAACACGCCGTCCTCCCACTGCAGCGCGAGCAGTCCGAGGTAGACGCTCGGTGCAAGCCGGCGGTTCAGCCGCACCTCCTCGCGCGCGTCGCGCTCACGCGCTTGCACCGTCGAGAAGTCGAGGAAGGGGTAGCGCACCGGCTTCTTCAGCTTCAGCACCTGCTCTCCGCCCAGCAGGATCCAGGACATGTGCGTCTCGAGGCGGCGCACCGGCTCGCCGATGCCGGCGGGCGCAAGAGTGGCCTGCAGGTAGTGCAGCTTGGCTTCGGTGCTGGGCGTGGTGTCGAGCGTTTCCATGCAGGCATTCGAGCACGCGAGCGAGCGATGCGATGTGATGCAGCTCAATTCGCACATCGGTCCACGCAAGTGGCGAGGTGGCCGTCATGATCGAACCGCGCGCCTTGGGTCCTCGTGCAGGCGACGCGCTGCTGGTCGTCGATGTGCAGCGCGACTTCCTGCCGGGGGGCAGCCTCGGCGTGCCGGACGGTGCGCGCGTGCTCGCGCCGCTGAACCGCTGCCTGGCGCTGTTCGCGAATCGTAGGCTACCGGTCTACGCGACGCGCGACTGGCATCCGAGCGACCACTGCTCGTTCCGCGCCCACGGCGGGCCGTGGCCGGACCACTGCGTGGCGGGCAGTGCCGGTGCCGAGTTTCCCGGAGCGCTGCAGTTGCCGGCGCGAACGGTGATCGTCTCCAAGGCGACGCGCGTCGACCAGGAGGCCTATTCCGGATTCGCCGGCACGGACCTCGAGCAACGGCTGCGCGACGGATGCGTCAAGCGTCTGTTCGTCGCCGGACTTGCGACCGACTACTGTGTCGCGCAAACGGTGCAGGATGCACGCCAATGCGGATTCGACGTGGTCGTGCTGCGCGACGCGATCGCGGCGGTGGATGCGACACCGGGCGATGGCGATCGCGCGACCGAGCGCATGGAGCAGCAGGGCGCCATCCTCGTGAACAGCAGCGAGCTGTTCAGCTGACGGCGGCGTCCACCTCGCGAGCCAACGTGCGAAGGCCTGGCGAAATGTCCACGCGATAGGCTTCACGCGCCGGTTGCAGCACGCGCAACGCAGCCGGCAGCAGCGCCATCTGCCGCGTGTGGTACGCGCGAGACTCCTCGAGGGTCGGTGCCGCGCCGACGCGCCGCCCGCCGCGCATGCAAGGGCGCAACAGCGCCTCGCCATCACGCGGCTCAACCTCCAGCTGCACGACGTCACGTTCGATGCATCCGTTGTTGCCGAGGTGACGAACCACTTGCTTGATACCGGGCCAGGTGGCCTTGCCTTCGGAGCGCTTGCGGCGCGCCACGCCGGCATACGACTGCAGCTTGTAGACGGCGTCGATGGCGGGCACGTCGCTGGAGGTGTCGAGCGCCGTGCCGACACCGAACCCGTCGATCGGTGCGGCGTCGGCGAGCAGCGCTGCGATCCGGTGCTCATCGAGGTTGCCGCTGGCGAAGATCGTCACGTCCTTCAGTCCGGCTGCATCGAGCAGGCCACGTACCGCTTTCGCATGCGCTGCCAGATCGCCGCTGTCGAGGCGCACGCCACCGATGGCGATGCCGTCGCAGGCGAGCGCCGGCGCCACGTCGATCAGCTTGGCCACTGCCGCTTCGGTGTCATAGGTGTCGACGAGAAACGTCGGTCGGTTCGGTCGCACGCGCGCGAACGCCTCGAAGGCCGCCTGCTCGCTGGCGTGCGCCTGCACGAACGAATGCGCCATCGTGCCGAAGACCGGGATGCCGAAACGCCGCCCGGCCTCGGCCGTGGCAGTGCCATCGAAACCGGCCAGGTAGGCGGCGCGCGCGGCGAGCAGCGCGGCCTCGGCGCCGTGGGCGCGACGCATGCCGAAGTCCACGAGTCGTCGCCCGCTGGCGGCCAGTACCGCGCGTGCGGCCTTGGAAGCGATCAAGGTCTCGAAGTGCGCGAGATTGAGCAGCCGGCTCTCCATCAGTTGCGCCTGGGGGAGCGGCGCCGTGATGCGGATGATCGGCTCATCGGCGAAGAACACCGTGCCTTCGGGCATCGCGTCGACGTCGCCTTTGAAGCGCAGCGTTCTCAAATGCTCGAGCACGCGCGATGAGAAATTGCCGTGCTCGCGCAGCCACGCGAGCTCGGCCTCGGAAAACGAGAACGTCTCCAGGAACCGCAGCACCTGTTCCATGCCCGCGGCCACGAGAAAGTTGCGCTGCGCTGGCAGCTTGCGAACGAACAGCTCGAACACCGCGGGCGCTGTCATGTCTTCATCGAGATAGGTCTGCAGCATCGTGATCTGGTACAGATCGGTCAGCAGGGCGCTCATGCTTCGAGCTCGCCTTACCGGTGCAGCCGCGTTCGAGCAGCGGCTACGCGCCGCGCCGGTACGGCATGAAGAACTGCGTCTCGCGGCGCAACGTCCATTGCTTCGCCTTCGCGATGCCGATGCGGATGGCGCGCCCTTCATCGTTGCCCTCGTCGAGCAACGCGTTCGCGATCCCGATCGCCTTCAGACGCACCGACGGCGGCAGCCCGCGCATGGCCACCGGGGTGCGTTCAGGCGTCCACGGCATTGGCGTCCTTTCGGCGCGGTGTCAGGCAGCGGCGCTCAGGTGAGCCAGGAACCACTCGCTCGCCAGTTCGGCCACCGTCTCGAGCGCGCCTGCTTCCTGGAACAGGTGCGTCGCCCTGGGGACGATGTCCAAGCGCTTCTCGCAACGGAGCAGCCTGTAGGCGGCGCGATTGAGTTCCAGAACCTCGGTGTCCGCGCCGCCCACGATCAGCAGTGTTGCGGCGCGCACCAGACCCAGCGCATCGCCGGCCAGGTCGGGGCGTCCGCCGCGCGAAACGACGGCCTGCACGCTGTCAGGCCGGCGCCCGGCGGCGACCAGGGCCGCGGCCGCACCGGTGCTCGCGCCGAAAAGGCCCAGCGGCAGGCTGCGCGCCTTGGCGGGCAGTGAGTCGAGCGCCTCCAGCATGCGCTGCGCCAGCAGTTCGATGTCGAACACCTTGGCTCGGTCGTCGGCCTCGTCGGGGGTGAGCAGGTCGAACAACAGCGTGCTCAGCCCTCGCCATTGCAGGGTTTGAGCGACTTGCAGGTTGCGCCGACTTGTGCGGCTGCTGCCGCTGCCATGGGCGAACGCGACCACACCGCGCGCGGGTTCGACCGTGCACAGGTCACCTTCAAGGCCTTGTGCGCCGATGATGATCCGGGAATGGTTCAGCATGATGGGCTCCTGTCGAAGCGGCGTCGTCTGTCGGGTGCGTGCCGCTCTCACTGCATCAGCACGAACTTGCCGGGCGCGTCGCCGAGTTGCACATAGCCCCTGTCGGGCGCGCCCACCGAGGGCGGCATGCCGGGGGGCGACGAGTGCGCGGCCAGCCACCCCTGCCACGCCGGCCACCATGAGCCCGCAACGTTGCGCGCGTGTGTCAGGTAGACCTCGGGGTCGACGTACTTGTCGTCCGCCGGGCGCGTGCGGATGCGGTAGCTGCGCTTGGGATGATCGGGCGGGCTGACGATGCCGGCGTTGTGGCCGCCGGTGGTCAGCGCGAAGGTGATCTCGGTGTCGGTCAGCAGGTGGATCTTGTAGACCGAGCGCCACGGGGCGACGTGGTCCGTCGTCGTGCCCAGGCAGAAGATCGGCACGCTGATGTCGCCGAGCGCGACCGGCTTGCCATCGACGCGAAAGCGTGCGGCCGCCAGATCGTTGCGCAGGAACAGCCTGTGCAGGTATTGCGTATGCATGCGGTAGGGCATGCGCGTCGAGTCGAGGTTCCACGCCATCAGGTCGTTGATCGGCGTGCGCTCGCCCATCAGGTAGTCGTGCACCGCGCGGGACCAGATCAGATCGTTGGAGCGCAGCAACTGGAAGGCGCCCGCCATCTGGCCGCGCGTCAGGTATCCGCGGTCGAACATGATGTCCTCGAGGAAAGTCACCTCGCTGTCGTCGATGAAGAGCGCGATCTCGCCGGGCTCGCTGAAGTCGGTTTGCGCGGCAAGCAAGGTCAGCGTGGCCAGGCGATCGTCGTTGTCGCGCGCCATCGCGGCTGCGCCGATCGCGAGCAGCGTGCCGCCCAGGCAATAGCCGACCGCGTGCACCTTCTGCTCGGGAACAATGGCCGCGATGGCGTCGAGTGCGTCGAACAGTCCGATGCGCAGGTAGTCGTCCATGCCGTAGTCGCGCTCGGCTTCGCCCGGGTTCTTCCACGAGACGCAGAAGACCGTGTGGCCGTGGTCGACCAGGTACTTGATCAACGAGTTGTGCGGCTGCAGGTCGAGGACGTAGTACTTCATGATCCACGCCGGCAGGATGAACACCGGTTCCGGATGCACAGTCGCCGTGGTCGGCGTGTATTGGATCAGCTCGATCAACGAGTTGCGATACACCACGCGACCCGGCGTGATGGCCAGATTACCGCCGACGCGGAACGCCTCGGCGCCTGCCGCCGCTCGGCCGGCTTGCGAGCGCTCCCAGTCCTCGCACCAATGCAGCCAGCCCTCGCGCAAATTGCTGCCCATCGTCTCGATAGTGCGGCGAAGCACCTCCGGGTTCGTTGCGACGAAATTGCTGGGCGAGATCATGTCGAGCAACTGCCGCGTGATGAACGTGACCACCTCTTCGTGATGTTTGGACACGCCCCGCACTTCGGTGGTCGCGTTGTGCCACCACTGCTGCGTGAGCAGGAAGGCCTGCGACCACAGATTGAAGGGCAGGCTCTTCCACGCAGGGTGCGAGAAGCGGCGATCCTGCGGCAAGGGCTCGATGCAAGGCGGCTCGTTGGGCGACGTCGCGTGCGGCAGGTACAGCGCCAGGCGATAGGCCTTGCGCCAGGCCTTCTGCACGAGCTCGGCCTGTTTCGCGGGAGACAGCGCCAGGTGCGCCAGCCAATCGGTATACGCGAGCAGCAGGGCGGCCGGAGACACCCCGGCGGTACGTTTGCCGATCTGCGCATGCAGCCAGCGGTCGAAGCCTTCGGTGGGCTCGCTGGTGCGGATGTCGGGCGCTACTTCGGGCTCGACCGCGGCGATCGGGGTCACCGTGGCCGACTTCGGCAGCGGGTCGAGCACCGCGCCGGCGATATTGAGTTCGGCTCGTTTGTTCATGGTCGTCGAGGATCAGTACATCTCGGGGGAAACGCCCTGCAGGGATTCACCGGCTGCCGGCTTTTTCGGTGCGTTCGCGACCATGCAATCGGTGGTCAGCACCAGGCTAGCGATCGAGGCGGCGTTCTGCAGCGCGAGGCGCGTCACTTTCGCGGGGTCGATGACGCCCATCTCGAGCAGGTCGCCGTACTCGCGCGTCGCGGCGTTGTAGCCGAAGTTGCGTAGCGCCGATTCGTCCACCTTGTGCAGCACGATCGAGGGCTCGTCCGCCGCGTTGCTCACGATGCGGCGCAGCGGTTCCTCGAGTGCACGCTGCACGATCTTGATGCCCGAAGCCTGGTCCAGGTTCGGCGAAGCCAACGTCTGCAACACCCTGCCGGCGCGCAGCAGCGCCACGCCGCCGCCCGGCACGATGCCTTCCTCGACCGCGGCGCGTGTCGCATGCAACGCATCCTCGACGCGCATCTTGCGCTCCTTGAGCTCGGTCTCGGTCGCCGCGCCAACCTTGATCAGCGCCACGCCTCCGGCGAGCTTGGCGGTGCGCTCGTCGAGCTGCTTGCGCTCGTACTCGCTGGTCTGCGCCTCGCGCTCCTTCTTGATCGCGGCAACGCGCTCGGCGATCGCTTGCGCGTTGCCGGCGCCGCCGATGATCGTCGTGCTGTCCTTGTCGACCTCGATGCGGCGTGCGCGTCCGAGGTGCTCGAGCGTCGCCTTCGCGAGCGTGAGCCCCAGGTCGCTCGAGATCACGGTGCCACCGGTCACCACCGCCATGTCCTGCAGCGTCGCCTTGCGCCGGTCGCCGAATCCCGGGGCCTTCACCGCGCAGGTCTTGACGACGCCACGCACGCTGTTGACGACCAGCGTGGCGAGCGCGTCGGCGTCCACGTCCTCGGCGATCACCAGCAGCGGCGCACCCGACTTGGCGGCGGCTTCCAGCAGCGGCACCAGGTCCTTGACGGCGGACAGCTTCTGGTCGCACAGCACGATGAGCGCGTCTTCCAGCACGGCCGCCTGCTTCTCGGCGTTGTTGATGAAGTAGGGCGACAGGTAGCCACGGTCGAACTGCAGGCCTTCGACGACCTCGAGTTCGCTGACCAGACCCGAGCCATCCTCGATCGAGACCGCACCTTCGCGGCCGACCTTGTCCATCGCGCCGGCGATGAGATCGCCGATCGATCGGTCGTTGTTGGCGGAGATGGCCGCGACGTGCGCGATCTCCTGCGAGGTGGTGGACGGCTGCGCGATGTTCTTCAGCTCCTTCACCACCGATTCGACGGCGAGGTCGATGCCGCGCTTCAGGTCCATCGGGTTCATGCCGGCGGCAAGGTACTTCAGGCCCTCCTGGATCATCGAATGCGCCAGCACGGTGGCGGTCGTGGTGCCGTCGCCCGCCATCTCGCTGGTGCGCGCCGCCACCTCTCGCAGCAGTTGCGCGCCCATGTTCTCGAAGCGGTCCTCGAGCTCGATGGCCTTGGCGACGACGACGCCGGAGTTGACGATCTGTGGCGGGCCGAAGTCGCGGTCGATGATCACGGTGCGCCCGCGCGGGCCGAGCGTGACCTTCACCGCATCGGCCAGCGCATCGACGCCGCGGCGAATCTTTTCGCGCGCTTCTTCACGGTAGAGAAGTTGTTTGGCAGTCATGCCTGTCCTCATCAATGGGAAAACTCGCCGGGCGCGCAAGTCGCCGCGGAACCGAACCAGCGTAGGACGCGCTTGCCTTGGACGGATTGACGGTTATCAAGCTCGCCGCGATTGACGCCGGTCAATCGATAAAGACCTCGCGCGTTCAAGATGCGCGATGTACCTACGATGAGGCGAACCATGCGGCTGACGTTTCTCGGCGGCACCGGCACCGTGACCGGGTCGAAGTATTTGCTCGAGCATGAGGGACGGCGGCTGCTGATCGATGGCGGCCTGTTCCAGGGCTTGAAGCAGCTGCGCCTGCGCAACTGGGACGAGTTCCCGGTGCGGCCATTGGAGATCGACGCCATCGTGCTGACCCACGCACACCTCGATCACAGCGGCTTCATCCCGAAACTCGTGCAACTCGGCTTTCGCGGCCGTGTGCATTGCAGTTCCGCGACGCGTGACCTGTGCGGCCTGCTGCTACCCGACTGCGGGCGGCTGCTCGAAGAGGAAGCCGACTACGCCAACCGGCATGGCTTTTCCAAGCACCGTCCTGCGCTGCCGCTCTATACCGAACAAGACGCACAAGCGGCGCTCGAGCGCTTCACGCCGCGCGGGTTCGATGAGGGGTTCGAGCCGATTCCCGACGTGCGTGTGCTGCTGCGCCGCGCCGGCCATCTGCTCGGCGCCGCCAGCGTGCGGGTCGAGTGGGACCGCCGCTCGATCCTGTTCTCGGGCGATCTCGGCCGCGGCAACGACCTGTTGATGCAAGCGCCCGAACTGCCCGAGGCGGCCGATTGGGTCATCACCGAATCGACCTATGGTGATCGCGCGCACAGTGGCGTCGATCCGCTGATCGCGATCGCCGATGTGATCAACCGGACGGCGGCGCGCGGCGGTGTGGTCGTGATCCCCGCCTTTGCCGTCGGCCGTGCGCAGACGCTGCTGTACTGTCTTCATCTGTTGAAGCAGCAGCGCCGGATTCCCGACCTCCCGGCGTTCCTGAACAGCCCGATGGCGGCCGATGCGACGCACATCTACGAAAACCACCGCGCCGAGCACCGATTGACGCCCGAACAGTGCAAGGCGATGTGCAGCGCTGCGCACATCGTCAACAGCGTAGAGGAATCGAAGCGATTGAACGAGATACGCATGCCGGCGGTCATCGTCTCGGCCAGCGGCATGGCTTCGGGCGGGCGCGTGCTGCATCACCTGAAGGCCTTTGCGCCGGATGCCCGCAACAGCATCCTGTTCGCCGGCTACCAGGCCGCCGGCACGCGCGGTGCGGCGATCGTCGGCCGCGCACCGACGGTGAAGATCCATGGCCAGCATGTGCCGATCCGCGCCGAGGTGACGCAAATCGATACGCTGTCGGCGCACGCGGATCGCGACGAGCTGCTCGCCTGGATCGGCGCGTTGCCGGCCACGCCGCGGCGCGTGTTCGTGACGCACGGCGAGCCGGTCGCCGCCGACGCGTTGCGACAAGCGATCGAGGAACGGCACCATTGGCCGTGCACGGTGCCCGAGTACCGCGACACGGTCGAGCTGTGATGACGCGTGGCGGGACACCTGCGAACAGCGTGACGCCCGGTCGGCTGCGCGCACGCCGCGCGCTGATCGACACCTACCAGCAAGCGGTGGTCTACATGCGCAGCGACTGCGCTGTGTGTCGCGCTGAAGGTTTCGAGGCGCAGGCGCAGGTGGAAGTCGTCGCCAACGGGCGCCATGTGCCCGCCATCGTGCACCGCGTCGACGCCGCTTGGCTGGAACACGACGAGGCCGCTTTGTCCGAAGCCGCCTGGGACCTGCTGGGGCTGAAAGGCGGCGAAGAGGTCAGCGTGCGTCACGCGACGCAGCTCGAATCGCTGAGCTTCCTGCGTGCAAAGGTGTACGGGCGCAAGCTCGACTACCCGTCGATGCGTGCGCTGATCGACGACGTGAGCCACGGCCGGATGTCCGACCTGCACCTGGCCGCCTTCGTCACCGCCTGTGCCGGCGGGCGCCTCGATCAGCAGGAGATCGTGGCGTTGACACGCGCGATGGTCGACGCGGGCGATCGCATCCGCTGGCCGATGTCGCCGGTGATGGACAAGCACTGCGTGGGCGGCCTGCCCGGGAATCGAACCAGCTTGATCATCGTGCCCATCGTCGCCGCGTGCGGCGTCGTGATGCCCAAGACATCGTCGCGTGCCATCACGTCGCCGGCCGGCACGGCGGACACGATGGAAACGCTCGCGCCGGTGACGCTGGACGTGGCGACAATGCGCCGCACCGTCGAACGCGAGGGTGGCTGCATCGCCTGGGGCGGCACAGCGCAACTAAGCCCGGCCGACGACGTGCTGATCCGCGTGGAGCGCCCGCTCGAGCTCGACAGCGAGGCGCAACTGGTGGCCTCCGTGCTGTCGAAGAAAGCGGCCGTCGGCTCCCAGCGGGTGCTGATCGACCTGCCGGTCGGGCTCACCGCCAAGGTTCGCAGCAGCGCGGCAGCGCAGTCGCTGGCGGCCAGCCTCACGGCGGTGGGTGCCGCCATCGGGCTGCAGGTGCAGGTGATGGAAACCGACGGCCGGCAACCGGTGGGCCGCGGCATCGGTCCGGCGCTGGAAGCGATGGACGTGCTGGCGGTGCTGGAGCGGCGCGCCGACGCGCCGCAGGACCTGCGTGAACGCGCCCTGATGCTGGCCGGCGCGGTGCTCGAAATGGCAGGCCGCAGCGCGCCGGGGAGCGGTTTGGCGTTGGCCGCGCGCACGCTGGACAGTGGCCAGGCACTGAAGAAGTTCATCGCGATCTGCGAAGCGCAAGGCGGCATGCGCGAGCCGCCGCACGCGTCGCACTGCGAGGTGGTGCCGGCGACCAGCGCTGGCCACGTCGGCGCCATCGACAACCGCCGGCTGGCGCGTGCCGCCAAACTTGCCGGTGCGCCGCAGGATGCTGCCGCCGGCGCGGTGATCCATGTGCGGCTCGGCGATACCGTGGCCACGGGTCAGCCGCTGTACACCTTGCACGCGCAGTCGCCGGGTGAACTCGCTTATGCGCTGGCGTATGTGCACGCTCAGACGCCCATCGTGACGATCGATCCGCGATGAATCTGTGCGTCAGCTTCCAGTGATGGGATTCGTGCCGCCGACAACCGAAGGGCGAACACATAAGTGATCGCCGAGCCGGGGGTCACTCGTGGCGCGACCCAGGCGCCGGCTCTTTGGCACGCACCAGCAGCACAGGCACTGGCGACAGGCGAACGATCTGCTCGGCATCGCTGCCGAGCAAGAGCCGGCCAACGCCGCGCCGGCCATGCGTGCCGATGACGATCAGCTCCGCGCCCCAACTTGCCGCCTCGTCGACCGCCAGGTCGCACACGCGGCCGGCGAGGCTGTCGACAAGCCGTGTTTCGGCTTGTCCTCCAGCCACTTCCACGCGCGCCCGGGCCGCGGCCAGGATGCCCTGGCCGCCTTCCTTCAGCAGCGTCAGCAGATCGGGGGTGGCCGCCATGCCGGCTTCGGGTGACGTGGCGAACGACAACATGTTCACCACGTGCAGGAGCTTCAGGCTTGCGCCTGTCAGCTTGGCCAGCTTGATCGCTTCGTCGAGACCCTGGTTGGAGGTGGGACTGCCGTCGACGGGAACGAGGATCTTCGAGTACATCGCGTCCACCTTTTGCCCATCAAGCCGGCAACGATTGCGGTCTCAAGCGACGTGCAGCTCGTTGATGACGGTGCGCACGCCGGGCGCTGACCACGCCACGCCTTGCGCCGCCTGGCGTTCGTGCCACGAATGCACGTTGCCGGTGAGCTTCACCGTCGTGCCGTCGACAGTGATCTGGATCTGCTTGGCCTCGCGTATCGCCTGGCGTGTCAGCGCCTCCTCGATGCTGCGCGACAGGTCGGCCGCCTTCGCTCGCGCGCGCAACGTGATCTCGTTGCTGATGCCCACCACGCCCATCAACGGCCGAATCGCCTTCTCGACGTTGCGCCGCTGATAGTCCCACTCGACCTCGCCTTGTAGCGTGACCCAGCCGCGGTCCACCGTCAGCCGGATCGCGTCGAACGGCACCACCGTGTTCCACTTCAACGCCTGCTCGGCGCTGGTTGCGATATCGGTGTCGCTGCGCTTGTGATCGGGCGACAGCTTCACGTCGAGCTCGAGAGCCGTCGCCTTCACGCCGGACACGCGCTGCACCGCGCGGGTGGCTGCGTGCTTCTCGGCGAAGGTCTCGAGGTGACCGGTCAATGTCACCACACCATCCTTCACCGCCACACCAATGGCGGTCGATTTCACAGCCGGGTCCCAGCTCAGTTCGGCTATCACTTCACTCTTCAAAACAGCATCCGTTTTCACGATCACGATGACTTCCTTTCAGTCGGGTTGTATGAACACGGCTCGCGAAGCTGCGACCGCTACCGTTGAATCTATGCGTCTGCGCGCGCAGGTCTTTGAGATAGATCACGGCATGGCGAAACAAGGGGCGACGTCGCTCGTCGCATGAACGCGGCCAACGTGTACGAATCGGTGCTTCGAAGCGTCTTGCGCGCCAGCGTGCTCAACACCTCCACCGTCTTCGGCGTCGCCACGTCGAGGCCCAGCCCTGCGTCGGCGGGCCAGTCCGCGTCGAGACGCAGGTAGCGATCGGTCAGCCGGTCTTCCACCATCGCCTTCGCGTGCTGCTGTTGCACCGAGATCATCGTCAGCGCGAGGCGGCCGTTCGAAAGCCAGCCCACCGCGCCCGCGTCGTCGTGCACGCCCTCGGCGGGCCGGTAGCGCGCGGTGGCGGTACCGATCGACAGCATCGAGACGCGGCTCGCAGCGATGCCCATGAAGTGCTCCAGCTCGTGCAGGGCGATCTGATCGGGCGCGACCGCATACAGGCCGCCGTCGGCATACAGACGACGGCCGATGCGCACGCTCGGAAAGTAAGCCGGCGCCGCACACGCCGCCATCGCCACGTCGACGGCGCGCAGATCGCCGTCGCCCTGCGAAGCAGCCGCATGCGGCGTCTTGAAGACCTTGGTCCGGCACAGGCTCACATCCACGGCCGGCACGACGACGCGGTGCAAGGCGTCGGCCAGCCGCCGGTCGCCGATCTCGGCTTGCAGCGCCTCGCGCAGCGCCGCGCCGGAATACTTGGGTCCGAGCACCGAGCGGCTCAGGTCGAGCAGGCGACTCATCTTGCCGCGGGGCAATTGCCGGCTGGAGAATACGGACGCACCGTTTTCGACGAACAGCCGCACGAGCTGCGACATCGGCACTTCATAGGCGAGCGCGAGTGCCAGCAGCCCGCCGATCGAGGTGCCTGCGATCAGGTCGAAGCGCCGAGCGAGCGGTTCGCCGGCCCGCGCCTCGAGGCCTTCGAGCACGACGGCGGTGTAGAGACCGAGAAATCCGCCGCCGGCGAGCGAGAGAACCCGCAGCGGACCATCTGGGGCGAGTGGGGGCATCGACATCGCCGCAGCTTCGCGCATCGGCATGCGTCAGCGTTTGATCCGGCGCAACATGCGCCACACCGGGCGCCGGGCTCAAGCCGGCGTCGCCACGGCACCTTCCTTCGCCGCCAACACCGCTTCGTCTTTCAGTTTTCGCCGCAGCACCTTGCCGATGGCCGTGCGTGGCAGCTCGCTGCGGAACTCGATTCGTTTCGGCCGCTTGTACGCCGCGAGGTGCCGCTCGCAGTGTTGGCGCAGCGCCTCGGCGCTGAGCGATGAGTCCTTGCGGACGACGAACAGCACGACCGCTTCGCCGCTGTGCGCGTCCGGCACACCCACGATGGCAGCATCCTGCACGCCAGGATGCAGTCGGACCGCGTCCTCGATCTCCGCCGGGAAAGCTTTCATGCCGGAGACGACGATCAGGTCCTTCTTGCGGTCGATGAACTCGACGTAGCCTTGCTCGTCCATGCGGCCGATGTCGCCGGTGAGCAACCAGCCGTCGCTGGTGAAGTTGCGCGCGGTCTCCTGTGGAGCATTCCAATAGCCGGCCATCACCTGCGGGCCGCGCACGGCGATCTCGCCGACCGTGCCGATGGGCACCGGCAACCCCTTGTCGTCGAGGATCGCCACCTCGGTCGACGGGATGGGCAGGCCGAGCTTGCCGCTGCAACGGGTGGCATCCACCGGGTTCGCGCAGACGATGGGCGAGGTTTCGGTCATCCCGTAGCCTTCGACGATCGGCCGTCCCATCATGGCCTGCCAGCGATCGGATACCGAGGGCTGCAGCGCCATGCCACCTGCCACCGCGATCTTCAGGTGCTCGCGGTTTGCGGCGGCCATGTCAGCGAAGCCGGGCGCCTTCATCAACGCATCGAACAGCGTGTTGACGCCGGTGATCGCCGAAAAGCGCGTGCGCTTGAGCACGGCGATGAAGCGCCGCATGTCGCGCGGGTCGGGAATCAGCACGTTGCGCGCGCCGAGCTTGAGGAACACGAGCAGGTTCGCCGTCAGCGCGAACACGTGGTACAGCGGCAGGGCCGTGAGATTGCACGAACGCGGTGTCGTCGGGTCTGACCTCGACATCCTGCATGGCGTGTGCGGCGCCGGACCGCAGCGCGTCGAGCAGATGCCAGGCGCCCGGCAGATGCCACGGTGGCACGGCGTGCTTCACACGCTTCAGCACGAAGTTCACGAGCCAGCGCTTGCGGGCCGGGAACAGGTCGCCGAACCGCGTAACGACCGTGTGGCGCACCGCAGTGCCGGGCAGCGCTTCCTGGACCGTGTGCGCGAAGTTCTCCAGCACGACGATGACCGTCGCGCCCGAGTCCGTGAGCTGATGCCGCAATTCCGAAGCGGTGTAGAGCGGATTGACGTTCACCACCGCCATGCCGGCGCGCAACGCGCCGAATACGGCCACCGGATGCTGCAGCGTGTTGGGCAGCATCACCGCGACCCGCTCGCCCTTGGCGAGGCCCTGGCGCTGCAGCCAGGCGGCGAAGTTGCGACTCAGCTCCTCGAGCTCCGCGTAAGCCAAGGTCACGCCCATGCTCGTGAACGCCGGCTTGTCCGCGAAGCGGCTGCAGCTTCGTTCGAACAGCGCCTTCAGCGACGGGCAAGCCCGCCAGTCCACGTCGGCAGGGACGCCGCTCGGGTAGGAAGCGAGCCAGGGGCGATCCGCCATCGGAGAGAGTTCACGTTTATTCATGGAGGGTCTCCGAAGCTGCGTCGTCACACGACGCGAAAGTTCTTGAACTGCCAAGCGTCGTCGCGATCGATGTCCTCCTCGAACAGCCACGAGCGGCCGCGCAGCGGCGTCCAGTCGCTGTAGACGCCGACCACCTCGCCCAGATAGGGGCGGGTCAGTCGCAGCATCTCCTCGAACGGCATGTCGTCGGGCTCGATGACGCCTCGTGTCGGGTTCTTCATCGCCCACACCACGCCGGCCATCACCGCGGCGGTGACCTGCAGGCTGGTCGCGCTGTTGTGCGGACACAGCTCGCGCGCCTGCTCGACCGAGAGTTGCGAGCCGTACCAATAGGCACCCCGTGCGTGGCCCATCAACAGCACGCCAACCTCGTCGATGCCGCCGACGATCTCGTCCTTCATCACGCGGTGGCGCGGCTGCACATGCCAGTTCGATGCGGCGAGTTCGTGAAGCGACAGCACCGCGTCGTCGCAGGGGTGGTAGGCGTAGTGCACCGTGGGCCGGTAGAGCGGCGAATCGGGGTCGCCAACGGTCAGGTGGTCGGCGATGGAGATGGCCTCCGCATGCGTGATCAGGAAGCCGTGGATCGGGCCCGCCAGTGGCGTCCAGGTGCGCACTCGGGTGCTGGCGCCGGGCCGATGCAAGTAGATCGAGGCCTTGGAGCCCCACGCGTGGCGCGCTCCGTCCGCGGGGAAGTGGCGTTCGTGGCTGCCCCAGCCGAGCTCTGCGGGCTGGCAGCCTTCGTCGACGAGGGCCTCCACCGACCAGGTGTTGACGAACTCGCCCGGCGCCTTGTGCGCGGCGCTGACCTGCGTGTCGCGCTCGGCGATGTGGATGCTGCGGATGTTCAGTTGCATCGCGAGGCCCGCCCATTGCTCGCCCGTCGTCGGCCGCGCCGTCACCACGCCGGTGTCGCGCGCGATGTTCAGCAAGGCCTGCTTGACGAAGTGCGAGACCAAGCCGGGATTGGCCCCGTGCGTCAGCACGGCGGTCGGTCCGCCGCAACTGCGCATCTCCAGAGCCGCTTCGCGCAGCGCGTAGTTGGTGCGCCGTGCCGGCGAAAGTGCCGTGTCGATGTAGCCGCCCGCCCAGGGCTCGATGCAGGTGTCGAGGTACAACGCCTGTTTCTCGCGGCACAACTGCATCAGCGCCGTGCTGCTGACGTCGACCGAGACGTTGAGCAGGAAGTCGCCGGGCTCAAGCCGGGGCGCGAGCACGTCGCGCAGGTTCGAGGGCTCGAGGCGCACCGCCAGTGTTTGCGCACCATGCTTGCGCGCCAAGGCCAGCGCCATCTCGTCCGGCGCGATGACGAGGATCTGGTCCGGCCGCATCTCGATGTGCCGCAACAGCAGCGGCAGCGTGCCCTGGCCGATGCAGCCGAAGCCCAGCATGACCAGGCGGCCAGCGAAAGCATGCTCCTTGCGAAAGCCACTCATTGAGTTTGCGCGCTCCCAACGATGAACCGAGTGTCGGCAGTGGCCTGGACCCCGTGTTGATGCCAGTCAAACGCTGTGCACTGCGTCGGCCGCCTTTGCGTTGGCGCAAGGCGCGCTGGCGGCAGGCCCCTAGGCTGCAAGCATGTGAAACGCGGGACACGACATGCCGGTACGCAACGCAGAAGTCGCCGCGGCGTTCGGCGACATCGCCGATCTGCTGGAGATCCAGGGCGAAAACCCGTTTCGCGTGCGCGCCTACCGCAATGCATCGCACATGCTGGGCGAGCTCGGGCACAGCGTCCAGAGCATGGTGGAGCAGGGTGCCGACCTTGATGCCTTGCCCGGCATCGGGCCCGACCTCGCCGGCAAGATCGCCGAGGTCGTTCACACCGGCACCTGCCCGCTGCTCGAACGGCTGCGCAAGGAACTGCCGCCGGCAATCTCCGAACTGCTGAAGCTCCCGGGCATCGGCCCCAAGCGCGCGCGCCTGCTGCACGAGCGGCTGGGCGTGCGAACGATGGAAGACCTGCACCGCGCCGCGCAGCAAGGGCGCGTGCACGACGTGGCCGGCTTCGGCGAGCTTACCGAGCAGCGCATTCTCGAGGCGACGACGGCTCACCTTCATGAGCCGCACCGATTCAGGCTCATCGACGCACAGCCGGTGGCCGACGACCTGCTCGCTTTTCTGAAGACCGTGCCGGGTGTTCAGCAAACCCTGGCCGCGGGCAGTCTGCGCCGCGGGCGCGACACCGTCGGCGATCTCGACCTGCTCGTGACGATCGCGCCCGACAGCCGCGTGATCGAGCGCTTCATAGCGCAGGCCGAGGTGCGCGAGGTGCTGTCGCATGGAACGACGCGCGCGAGCGTGGTGTTGAAGAACCACATGCAGGTGGACCTGCGCGCGGTGCCGCCCGAAAGCTTCGGCGCGGCGGCCGTGTACTTCACCGGCTCGAAGGCCCACAACATCGCGCTGCGGCGCCTGGCGCAGGAAGCCGGCCTCAAGATCAACGAGTACGGCGTGTTCCGCGGCACGCAGCACATCGCCGGCGACACCGAGGAATCGGTGTACCGCACGGTCGGTCTGCCCGTGATTCCTCCGGAGCTGCGCGAGGACCGTGGCGAGCTCGAGGCCGCGCGGCAAGGCCGCCTGCCCCAGCTGGTGCAACTGGCCGACCTGCATGGCGACCTGCATGCGCACACCAAGGAAAGCGATGGCCACGACACGCTGGAGGCGATGGTGGAAGCGGCGCGCAAGCGCGGACTGCACTACCTCGCGATCACCGAGCATTCGCAGCGCCTGACCGTGGCGCGCGGGCTCGACGCCGTACGCCTGGCCAAGCAGATCGACCGCATCGACCGCTTGAACGCGACGCTCGAGGGCTTTACGGTGCTCAAGAGCGTCGAGGTCGACATCCTGGAAGACGGCACGCTCGACCTACCCGATTCGATCCTCTCGCGTCTCGACCTGGTGGTGGGCGCGATTCATCATCGCTTCGACCTCGCGCGCGCGAAGCAGACCGAGCGGCTGCTTCGCGCCATGGACAACCGCCACTTCAGCGTGCTCGCACATCCCACCGGCCGCCTGATCGACGAGCGGCCGGCCAGCGACATCGACCTGCTGCGCGTGATACGCCGCGCGAAGCAGCGCGGCTGCTTCCTCGAGCTGAACGCGCATCCGGCGCGTCTGGACCTGAACGACACCGCGTGCCAGATGGCGAGGTCGGAAGGCGTGCTGGTGAGCATCGCTTCCGATGCGCACAGCGGCTTGGAGCTGGACAACCTGCGCCATGGCATCACGCAGGCACGGCGCGGCTGGCTCGAGGCCGGCGATGTGCTCAACACGCGCACGCTGGCCGAACTTCGGCCGCTGCTGAAACGAACGATGGGCTGAGGAATTCGCTATGGAAAAGAGGAAATGGCCCCACTGGGCTTCGCTGCTCGCAATGCTGCTGGTCCTGTGGGCCATCAGGTCCGGGTGGGACGAGAGCCGCACGGTCGAGACCGTGCCCTACAGCGTGTTCGAGCAGTACCTGCGCGACCGCAAGCTGTCGGAAGTCAAGGTCGGCGACCGCATCATCACCGGCAAGCTGGGCGCGCCGCATGACGGCAAGACCACCGTCGTGTCCACCGTCGTCGAGCCGGCCATGGCGGAGCGCCTGTCGCGCTACGACGTGCCGTACAGCCGCGTGCGGGAATCGAACTGGCTGACCGACGCCATGTTGTCCTTGGTACCCGCGCTGATCTTCTTCGGCCTGTGGTTCCTGATGAACCGCAAGCTCGCCGGCAAAGGTGGCGCCGGACTGCTGGGCATCGGCCAGAGCAAGGCGAAGGTCTACATGGAGAAGAGCACCGGCGTTCGCTTCGACGACGTCGCGGGCGTCGACGAGGCCAAGGCTGAGCTGCAGGAGATCGTCGACTTCCTGAAGAACCCGAAGGAACACGGCCGGCTCGGCGCACGCGTGCCCAAGGGCGTGCTGCTGATGGGGCCGACCGGCACCGGCAAGACACTGCTCGCACGCGCCGTGGCCGGCGAAGCGGGGGTCGCGTTCTTCTCGATCAGCGGCTCGGAATTCATCGAGATGTTCGTCGGCGTCGGCGCGGCCCGTGTGCGCGACCTGTTCGAGCAGGCGAGGGCCAACGCGCCGGCCATCATCTTCATCGACGAGCTCGACGCACTCGGAAAGACACGCGGCGCCTCGACGATCCTCGGCGGGCACGACGAGCGCGAGCAGACGCTGAACCAGTTGCTGGTCGAGCTCGACGGCTTCGACCCGAGCGTCGGCGTGGTGCTGCTGGCGGCAACGAATCGTCCCGAGATCCTCGACCCCGCGCTGCTGCGCGCCGGCCGCTTCGATCGACAGGTGCTGGTCGACCGGCCCGATCGCCGCGGCCGCCTCGCGATCCTGCGCGTGCATGCGAAGAAGATCCGCCTCTCGCCCGACACCGACCTCGATCAGGTGGCAGGCATCACCGTCGGCTTCTCCGGCGCCGACCTCGCCAACGTCGTCAACGAAGCGGCGCTGGTCGCCACGCGCCGCCGCGCCGATGCCGTGCTGCTTGCCGACTTCACGCAGGCGATCGAGCGCATCGTGGCCGGCATCGAGAAGAAGCACCGCCTGCTCGGCGCCGAAGAGCGGCGGCTGGTGGCCTACCACGAGCTCGGCCACGCGCTGACGGCGCTGGCCTTGCCCGGCACCGACCGCGTGCACAAGGTGTCGATCGTGCCGCACGGCGTCGGCGCGCTCGGCTACACGCTGCAGCGGCCGAGCGAGGACCGCTACCTGCTGCGCCGCGGCGAGCTGATCGACAAGATGACGGTGTTGCTCGGCGGGCGCGCGGCGGAACGGCTTGTGTTCGGCGAACCGTCGACCGGCGCCGCCGACGACCTGGCGCGAGCCACCGATATGGCGCGCGACATGGTGCTGCGCTACGGCATGGACGACGCGCTCGGGCCGGTGACCTATGCCGATGCGCAGCCGAGTCTGCTGCTGGGCGAGGCAGGTCAAGCCAGCCGTGCCGATCACACGAGCCCCGAGACGGCCGAGCGCATCGACGAGGCGGTGCATCGCCTGTTGCAAGGCGCTCTAGATCGCGCGCTGGCCATTCTGCGGGAGAACCGCACTGTGCTCGACCGCAGCGCCAATGCGCTGCTGGAGCGCGAAACGCTCGACGAAGCCGAGCTGCGGGTGCTGGCCGCCGAATTGCGCATGCCGCTGGCGACGCCACCCGTCCTGCAGGTTGCTTGAGAGCCCGCTTCGGCGCGAAGCAGTCGTGACTGCGCGTCGATACAGGGCTGATGCCTCGCGTTCACGCAAGACACATGATCCATGTCAATGCAGTGGGCGCGTGGCCCACTAGATTTGGTTTCAGGCCACCGTGTTGAGAGCATGGCCGCTGCTGCGGATAGGGCTCGAGGCACGATGGTCCCTTCTCGGTGCATGACATGAAGCAGCGCGCTGTTCTGGCAGTCCTCGTGTCGATCCTCGCCGCATACGCGGCGGTGTCGTGCGACAAGCTCAAGCCGCCTTGGCCACCGCTGCCCACGACCGATGTCACGGTGCCCGCGCAGCAACCACCTGCGCCGAAGGAGCAGCAACCGGGCGCCTCTGCAGTCCGCTGAATCCGAAGGAGAGGCTGCGATGGCGACCTACCCGATGAACCCCGTGGATGCGGCTTGGTACCACATGGACGGCCCGGCCAATTTCGCGATCGTGACGGCCATGCTGCTGACGAAGAAACCGCTCGGCTTCGCCAAGGTCCGGGCCGTGTTGGAGCACCGGCTGGCGGTGATCGATCGCTTCCGCCAGCGCGTGGTCGAGCGCGGGCTGCCCCTTGCGACGCCCCACTGGGAGGACGTGCCGGACTTCGACATCGGCCAGCACCTTCATCACGTGGCCCTGCCCGCGCCGCGCGATCAATCGGCGCTCACGGCCCTCGTCGACGACATCGCGAGCTCGCCGCTGCCGAGGGAGCGCCCACTGTGGCAGGCGCACGTGGTCGACGGCGTCGAGGGCGGCAGCGCGCTCATCATGCGCTACCACCACTGCATCGGCGACGGCGCCGCGATGATGACGGTCGCCCGCCGGCTGTTCGATGACTCGCCTCGTGCAAGGCCGGTCGATCCGATCGGCGTCGACAGCGAGGCGGGCAAGAACGTGTTGACCTCCGCCTTCGAGGCCGTGGAGCGCTCGTCGCGCGAGATGCTGGCCGCCACGGCGGCGGCATTGGACGCGGTCACGCATCCGCAGGTGCTGATCGACAAGGCCGGCCTCGCGCTGGAAGGCGCCGGGGTGCTGCTCGCGGAACTGTTGAAGTCTCCCGACCCGAAGTCTCCCTTCAAGGGCGAGTTCGGCATGCGGCAGCGCGTCGCCTGGTCCAAGCCGGTGGCGATCGCGGACGTGAAGGCCGCGGGCGCACCGTTTCGCGCGAAGGTGAACGATGTGCTCGTGGCCGTCGTCGCGGGCGCATTGCGAGCCTATCTGGCGCGGCGCGGCGTGGACGTGGACCACACGACCGTGCGCGCGATCGTGCCGGTGGACCTGAGGCCGCCCGAGCGCGCCGGCGAGCTCGGCAACGAGTTCGGTCTGGTGATCCTCGATCTGCCGGTCGCGATCCACGGCGGAATGCAGCGCATGACGGCCACCAAGGCACGCATGGACGCCCTCCAGCGCTCGCCGGAAGCAGTGGGAATGCGGCTGCTCCTCGACATCTTCGGACGTGGCCCCAAGCCGCTGGAGGACGTGGCCCAGAGCCTCTTCGGCAGCAAGGCCAGCCTCGTCATGACGAACGTCGCCGGCCCCACGAAGACGCTTTACCTTGCCGGCGTGCCCATCGCTCGCATGATGTTCTGGGTGCCGCATCCCGGCGATCAGCTCGGCATGGGCATCAGCATCATGAGCTACGGCGGGATGGCGTCGCTGGCCCTGATCGCCGACGCCCGGCTGGTGCCCGACCCGCAGGTCATCACCGACGAATTCAACCGGGAGTTCGCGCAGATGCACGAGCGCCTGAAGGTCGGCATGGCGAAGCTGGCCGAGAAGAAGCGCAGGGGCGCACGGCCGTCAATCCAGCCACGGCGCAGCGACACGGCTTGAGATGGATCGGCGCGGGCGTTGTTCCAGTACGGTCACAGGAGAGAACCGCTACCAGGGGCGACACGCGTATGAGCCGCCGCGACCTTCCGCTCGATAGGTTGCAGGATCTCGGGTCCTCGGCGCACGGTCTCTCGTCGGCAGCGGTGGAGCTGCGCCGCCGCTATGGCTTCAATGACATCGTGCAGGCGCCCTCGAGCGGTTGGAGGGTGCTCGCGAAAGATACCGCGCGCGACCCGATGCTGTGGTTCCTGGTGGGGACGTCGGGGCTGTTCGGCCTGCTGGGCGATGCCGCCGAAGCGCTCACGCTCCTCGTTGCGATCGTGCCCCTGGTGGGCATGGATGCCTATCTGCATCGGCGCACGCGCGCATCCACCGAGGGATTGGCCAGCCGCCTGGCTGCCATGGCGCAGGTGCTGCGCGACGGCGCTTGGACAAGCATCCCTTCGCGCGAACTCGTACCGGGCGACTTGCTGCGTGTTGGGCCCGGCGAATACTTCGCCGCCGATGGTGTGATCGTCGAAGGCCACGAAATTCAGGTCGACGAATCGACACTGACCGGGGAATCGCTGCCGGTGCGCAAACAGGCGCTCCAGGAACATGGAGGCCTGCCCCCGAGTGTGGCTGACGTGCACTGGGCGGCCGCAGGCACCCGCCTGCTGACCGGGGAGGCCTCGTTGCGCGTCGTCTACACCGGGGCCGAAACGCAGTACGGGGAGATCGTTCACGCCGCCTCCGCGGGCAGTCATGCCCGTACGCCGATGCAGCTGGCCATCGGGCAGCTCGTGTCGGTGCTGCTGACGGTGGCGCTGATCATGTGTCTCGTGCTGGCCGGCATCCGAATCGGACAGGGCCATGGTTTCGTCGATGCCACGCTGAGCGCGGCGACACTGGCGGTCGCGGCAATCCCCGAGGAGTTTCCGGTGGTTTTCACCTTCTTCCTCGGCGTGGGTGTCTATCGACTCGCGCGACGCAAGGCGCTGGTGCGCCGGGCGGTGGCCGTCGAGAACATCGGTCGGATCACTTGCATCTGTTCCGACAAGACCGGCACCATTACGGCCGGTGAACTGGTGCTGGCGCATCGAATGGCTGCACCCGGGTATGACGATGCCGCCCTGCTGAAGCTTGTGGCCTTCGCCACGCGCGCAGACAGTAGCGATCCGCTGGATGCCGCCCTGACGGCTGCGATCACCGATCGACCTGGAGCGGGAGAACGACTCGCGGTGTTCCCCTTCACCGAGCAACGGCGGCGCGAGACCGCGGTCTGGCGCCGGAGCGCGGGCGACCTTCTGGCCGTCACCAAGGGGGCCCCCGAGACGGTACTCGCCATGTGTGATCTGCCGCATGAGCTCGCGGTGCAATGGTCCAAGCAGGTGGACGACTACGCCAGCCAGGGGCACAAGGTGATCGCCTGTGCTTCGCGCTCGCTGCCGGACCATAGTTGGGCCGGCGGAGAACCAGACCGAGGCTTTGCCTTCGCGGGACTGTTTGCTTTCGAAGACCCCGTGCGCGAAGGCGTCCGGGAGGCAGTGGCCGAATGCGTGGCCGCCGGCATTCGCGTGATCATGGTGACGGGTGACCATCCCGCAACGGCTGCCGCGACGGCTCGTGAGATCGGCCTGGGCGGTGGGCTGCCGAAAGTGGTTTTGCTGGAGGCGGGGAATGTCGCAGTCGCTTTGCCCGTCGACGTGCATGTGGTCGCACGCGCCGCGCCGTCTCGCAAGCTGGAACTCGTCCGTGCCTTGCAGGCCGATGGCGAAATCGTGGCGGTGACAGGCGATGGTGTCAACGACGTCCCGGCGCTGCAGGCGGCGGACATCGGCATCGCGATGGGGGAACGCGGCACCCGAAGCGCGCGAGAAATTGCCTCCATCGTCCTGCTCGACGACAACTTCCGGACCGTCGTGAACGCGGTCGCAGAGGGGCGACAGCTCTTCTACAACCTGCAGCTCAGCTTTGCCTACCTGCTGATGGTGCATATCCCGCTGGTCATCAGCGCCGCCGTGGTGCCGCTGATGGGCGCGCCGCTGCTCTATCTTCCGATTCACATCGTGTGGTTGGAGCTGCTCATCCACCCCACGGCATTGCTGGCCTTCCAGGATTTGCCACGCTCCGGGCAGCTTGCGCGGGTCGAACGGCACGCCGAGCCGCGCTTCTTCTCTTCGCGCGCCTGGCTGACGATCGCGCTGGTGGGGGGACTCGTGACGGCTGTCGTGGTATGGGGCTACGACATGGCGCTCGGCGGCGGCAAGGACGTGGCGCACGCCCGCGCCATGGCGATGGCTTCGCTCATCATCGCCAACGCCGCCATCACGGCCAGCTTGAATCGGCTGCGCACAGCGGTCGCTCGAGCAGTCGTATTCAGCAGCCTGCTTTCGTTGGCCATGCTCGTTCAGATACCCGTGCTGGCCCAACTGCTGCATCTGCGGCCTCTGCACCTTGGCGACTGGGCCATGGCTGCCGCTGGAGGTCTGTTGGCGGGCCTGGTGACCAACGGTCTGGTCCTTACCGGCCATCGTTCGTGACGCTCGGGGGCCTTTGTGCGTGTCACTGCTTCGCGGTTGCGCTGGTGCTGAGGTTTGCGCAGACGCGGCGCAGGCGCTGCTCGGCTTCATCGGCCACCGGCTTGATCTCGGGCCTTTCGACCAGGCCGACCATCGTCTGCGGATCGAGAAAACCAACCACCACGCGGCCCGGCGTCTCCTCGCGCACGATCACATTGCACGGCAGCAGCAGCCCGATGTCCGGCTCTGCCTGCAGCGCGCGGTGCGCGAGCGGTGGATTGCACGCACCGAGGATGCGGTAGGGCCGCATCTCGGCGCCGAGCTTCTCCTTCATCGCACGCTGCACGTCGATGTCGCTCAGCACGCCGAAGCCTTCGGCCTTCAGCGCATCGATGGTTCTCGCAAGGGCCTCGTCGAAGGACAGGCCGGTGAGCAGGGTCGTGAATCCATACATGGCTGGTTCCTCTGTTTTGCGAGTGCGCGGTAGTCGGCGCGATGCCGTGCGGCCTGCAGCCGCTTGAGAAGCGGGTTGGCGTGCCTCAGTGCACCATCAGCACCGGCACCGTCATCGACTGCAGCACGGTGCGCGACGCACCGCCGAGCACCAGCTCGCGGGCGCGGCTGTGGCCGTAGCAGCCCATGACGAGCAGCTCGGCGCCGATGTTGGTCGCCAGGGACAGCAACTCGTTTGCGACATCGCCGGCGACGAGTCCGTGATGCTCGTGGGCCACTGCAATGCGGTGCAGTTGTAGGTACCGCCTGGCCTGCGCCAGCGCCTGGCGCGCTTCGACGATGTTCTCGGCCGCGCAGACCACGTGCACATTGTTGGCACGCCGCAGAAAGGGCAGTGAGGCTGTCGGAGCGCGCGCCGATTCGCGCGTGGGTTTCCAGGCAATCAGCACGGTCCGCGGCTCGGCATTCGCCTCGCCCGCATAGGGCACGACGAGCGTCGGTCTGCCGCTGTCGAGGATCACGGATTCGACGAAGCCGGCCGGCACATCGAAGCCCGTCGCATCGGTGGGATCACGCTGGCCCAGGACGAGCAGGTCCGCGACCAGCGCATGCCGGACAAAACCCTGAATCGGTGGCTCCCCCATCAGTTCTTCCCAGCTACTGGCTGGCGCGCCGGTGCCCACTTCTCGTTCGACCAGGGCCTTGGCGTGTGCGCGGTGGGTCGAATCGATTTCGTCGAGCAGCCGCTGGTTCGGCATGTCATCGCTCAACGGAAGCGGAAGCGGGATGACGCGCGGCGCCACGGCGAACAATGCGGTCAGCGCCGCCTTGTGGACAGCAGCCAGCTCATGCGCGATGCGCAGCCGGGTTGCGGCACGCTGGGTACCGTCCAGATGAACGACGATCGACTGTATGGAGTTCATGACTCCGATCTCGGTGGAGCTCATGTCTTGCCCGACCGACCATCGAGCAGTCGCTCGCGCACGAACTTGCCGACGAGGATTGCCGCCGGGTACATCACTTCCTCTTCGGTGCGCGCGTGATGAATCAGTTGCTGCGCGAAGTCGACGATCTCGTTACGCCCTGCGCGTTGAGCCGCGTCGCGCAGCCGCTGCAGCGCTTCGACGATGGTCTGGTGTTCGGCCAGCATCGCAGGAAGGTCGGCTTCGAGCTGGTCGGTCAGCTTCAGCACGCCCGCCATCTCCGGTGTCGCATCGCCGCTGGCCAGCGCGGCCAGTAGTCCGAGCGGCGGCATGGCGATCCGATCTTCCTTCACGAAGTGCGGATGCATCAGCCGCGCCAAGACCTTGGCCAGTTCGCCCACCTCACCTTCAACCTGTGTGGCCTGCCGCAACTGATCGTGCAGGGCTTCATGCTCCTGCTTCAGGGACAAAGGAATCGCGTAGTTCATGACTTGGCTCCTGTAGCTTGGCTGTACGTTGCGGATCGCGTCGTTCGGTCAGGCGTACAGCCGCTCATCGAGAGGCCAGCGCTGCGACAAGTAAACGAGCACGTTCTGGTCGGCGCCGGGCGTGTCGTAGCGCCACACTGCGGGCGACGTGTGCAGCTTGCTCAGCCGTGAGGCCTTGATGTTCACGTGCCGCACCGGCAGCTCGCGCGCGTTCAGGGCGCGCGCCTGTGCTTCGCTGTCCGGGTCGTCGTCGAAGAACAGCCAGTGCCGGATGAACTCGTCCTGCACGCGTGCCAGTTCATGGCATAGCGCCTGCGGCACCGGTGGCGGATGCGACAGCTCGCTTTGCCCGCGCGCGGTGACTTCCACCCAAGTGCCGTAGAGGTCGTCCTCGAGCGAGCGATACAGCACATCCGGCTTCGCGGTGTAGTGGTCGGGCAAGACGAAATAGCTCGCTTCGGGTACGCCATCGCGCGAGCCGATGTACCAGCCGTAGACGTTGGGTCCGTCGGCGAACCACAGCACGGCATAGAGCAGCCCCGCCCCGCGTGGGGCATAGGCCAGATGGGCATGCGCCTCGATCATGACAGCGCGCCTTCGACAGGCTCAGGCTTCGGTTCTTCCAGTCGCACCAGCAGCACCGGCACCGGACTCGTTCGCGCCACGAGTTGGGCTTCGCTGCCCATCGTCAGGAGGCTGAAGCCACGCCGGCCATGCGTGCCCATCACGATCAGGTCGCAGCCCGCCTTCTTGGCTTCGTCGACGATGACCTCGGCGGCCCTCTCATGCGTCACCTTGCGCAGCAGTGTGTCCGCCTGGACGCCTGCCTCAGCGGCAGCGCTCCTCGCATTGGCCAGCAGGCTTTCGCCGTACTGGCGCACGTCTTTCATCGTCTCCTCGAAATTCACCACTGAAGTCATCTGCATCAGCATTGGAAAGTCGTCCACCACGTGCAGCAGGCACAGCGTGGCCTTCTGCTCGGCAGCCAGGCCGATCGCTTCTCTCACACCGCGTTCGGCGGTGGCGCTGCCATCCAGGGGAACGAGGATGCGGTGGTACATGGACATGGCGGGCTCCTCGAGAGCCGGTCCTGACACTGAGCCCGCCGCCGGCCTCCGAACGGGTCAGCTGATTCTTTGCCTCGCAGCAGCGAGTGAATTTGACAAATCT
>Ga0184637_10000314_pt1 | contig 35939 bp, 26 predicted proteins | sample PLM3_127_b2_FD_133143 | JGI IMG/M metagenome (GOLD analysis project Ga0184637, IMG submission 133143) | Groundwater sediment microbial communities from an aquifer in East River, Colorado, USA - PLM3_127_b2 | ecosystem: Environmental > Terrestrial > Soil > Riparian zone | place: USA: East River... | reverse complement strand
TTCTCGACATCATCAGCCCCTGCGTCACCTTCAACAACCACGAGGGCTCGACCAAGAGCTATACCTGGGGCAAGGAGAACGAGGAGCTCCTCCACGAGCTGGACTTCATCCCGTTCTTCGATCCCATCGAGGTGGAGTACGACGAAGGCCAGACCACCGACGTGGAGCTCCACGACGGGTCCCACATCCTCCTCAAGAAGCTCAACCGGGACTACGACCCAAGGAGCCGCCGCCGCGCGATCGATCTCTTGATGGAGTCGCGGGAAAAACAGCAGTTCCTGACGGGCCTTCTGTTCGTCGATCCCGACGAGAAGAACTTCATCGACCTTCTGAACATCGTCGACGAGCCTCTCGCGACCCTTCCGCTCGAGAGGACCCGCCCGAAGAAGGCGGCCCTCGACGCGATCATGGAGTCCCTGAAATAAAGCAGAGCTCAGCGAAAGCGATACTTCAGCTCCGCGACGATCTGCCGCTTGATGATGTCGCCGAAGACGTGCTGCTGCGCGTCGTCATTGTTCAAATTGACGACCTTGATCGCCGCCGTGATCCGGTCTTCCGCGAGGCGCACTCCGAAACCGCCGTTCAACGTCGCGTAGGATTCCGTCGGGCCGTGATAGCGGGCGTCGAGGACGTCGGTCCAGAAAGCGGAGTCGGTGTAATTGAACGAGACGTTCCCGAAGAACCTCCCCCTCGAGACGTTCGCCCCTGCGTTGAACCGGTTCGCCGGAGGGATGTTGAGCTCGGAGAACTCCTCGGGATTGTCGGGGACGGGCTCGGCCTGCCAGGAGTAGTTGACGAAGAGATTCACACCGCTCGAAACCCGCGCGTCGAGCCCGAGCTCGATTCCCCAATCCCTCACCCCCTCGAAATTCAAGTACGTGAACCCCGACGGAAGCCCGCGTCCCGCTTGATTCAGTAGATCGAGAACCACCGGCGGGAGCGGCCAGCCCGGCGGAGGGTTCCGGCTCGAGTACGTCCCCGATTGGGTGAAGAAGATGTTGTCGGTCGTCTGGTTCAGGTACCAGGCGGCGCTCACCGTGTAGCGATTCGCGAGGGTCCCGGTGTAACCGACCTCATACGCCGTCAAACTCTCTTCGTTCAGGTCCTCGTTTCCCACCGCGACCAAGGGAAAGACGTACTGTCTTCCGGCGAGCGCGGGGTTGAGGAGCCCGAGGTCGATCGACTCCAGGATCGTGACGTCCAGAAAGCTGTTCACGAAAGACGGCGCCCGGAAGGCCTTGTTGTACGAGACTCGAAACGCGTGCGCTTGCGTCGGCTTGATCATGAAGGTCGTGCGAGGCGAGAACACGACCTTGTCGATCACGCTGAAGGCGTCGGCGCGGCCCCCCACGAGCCAACGGAAGTGATCGGATAAAAAGATCTCGTCCTGGATGTAGAAACCTCCCTCGGTCCGGTTGTCTCCGCGGGGGGCGATCGAGAGGTCGAAGGCGTTGTATCGGAAGTTGCCTCCGTAGGTGAGGATGTGACGGGTGCCGAGGACGGTCGAGTTTCCCGCCTCGAAGTCGTAGGTCTTGTTGTCGAAGAGGAAGGTGATGGGCCGGCCGTCGGTGCCGACGGCGAGAAGCGCCGGGGCCTCACCGTCGAGAAGGTTGGTGAAGAAGTTCACCTTCCAGTTCCCCCTCTGGTAGTTGACCTTTCCGTAGCTCGAGACGGTTCCCGACTGGATGTCGAAGGGGCCGATTCCGGTGTGGATGATTCCCTGGGTCCCGGCGAATCCTCCGGCGAAGATGAGCTTCTGGTTCCCGCCTCTGAAGTCGTAGTCGACGCGGGCGTCGAGCTTCGGCTGCGTGGTCTCGGTGTTGGGAAAGGGCGGGTATTCGCCGCCGCCCGTTCCCCGCTCGAGATCCACGGGGACCCGGCCCGTAGGCCGCGCGAACGCCTCCATGTTGAAAACTCCGGCGGAGATCTTGTAGGCCCAGCGGTCGTTCACCGCCTGCGCGTGGGTCAGGTGGATGTTGTACGTCTCGCCGCCCTGCTGGTCGCTTCCGGGCACGTCGCGATTCACTCCCCCGTAGGCCAGGGTGAGCGTCGTTCCGTCGATCTGCCTCGGGGTCTTGGTGATGACGTTGACGACGCCGGTCATGGCGTTCGCTCCCCAGACCGCGGAAGCGGGGCCGCGGATCACCTCGATCTGCGCGATCTCGCTGGTGTCGACGGGAAGGAAGTCCCAGGCGACGAAACCGAAGAAGTCCTGGTAGATGGTGCGCCCGTCAAGGAGCGCGAGCTGGGACGTCGACAGGGTCGAGGTGGCTCCGCGGGTAACGATGTTGATGTCGCGCGCGGAAGTCTGGGCCACGTTCACCCCCGGCACCGCCCGCAGCAGGTCGCCGTAGTTCGAAGCGGGAGAGCTCTCGATCGCCTCCGAGGTCACGACGCTCACCGCGGCGGGGGCGTTGATGAGCTGCTGCTCCACTTTCGAGGCGGTCACGATCACCGTTTCGGCGTAGGTGAGAGCCTCCTTCTCCTCGGGCTTCGGCTTCTCATCTTGTGGCTCTTCCCGAGGCGGCGGCTCCTCCTGGGGTTGGGCGGGATGGACCAGGACCAGGGTCAAAGCGGTGACGAGCATCCAATGGCGCTTCATGGTGGTTAAGACCTCCTGAAAGAAGAGCCGGGGCGATGGGGAGTACCGGCGGGACGACGTCAATTTATTTCACAGCAGGCCACCCTGTTTCAAGGCGTTCCTGGTTGCAGCAAAGGGACGCGCGAGTTCCTATAATGGCGTCATGTCAGAAGTGACCGAAGAAGCGGTGCTCGAGAAGCTCTCGAGCCTTCACGATCCCGATCTGGGCCGCGACATCGTTTCGCTGGGGTTCGTGAAGAACGTGCGAATCTGCGCCCCGATCGTGAGCTGCGACATCGAGCTCGCGAATCCCGCGAGCACGGGAAGAGACCGAATGCAGCAGGAGGCCGAAGCCGCCCTTCGCGAGATTCCCGGCGTCGATCAGGCAAACGTGAAGATGACCTGGGCGGTGACCGCTTCCCCCGCGCCCTCGCAGCGGGTCCTTCCCGGCGGGCAGGCGATGCCTGCGCCCCAGAAGCCGCCCGGAGTCAAGAACCTGATCGCCGTGGCTTCGGGAAAGGGAGGAGTGGGCAAGTCGACCGTTGCCGCGAACCTCGCGGTCGCCCTCCGGGAGACGGGTGCTCTCGTCGGCCTCTGCGACGCCGACGTCTACGGACCCTCCCAGGGCACGATGTTCGGGTTGACCGACCGTCCGGAGGCGGATGCGGAGAAGCGCCTCATCCCTCTCGAGTCCCACGGTGTGAGGATCATGTCGATGGGTCTCCTCACGTCGAAGGAGACGCCGGTCATCTGGCGAGGGCCCATGGCCACCAAGCTCATCCAGCAGTTCCTGTCGGGGGTCGCCTGGGGCGAGCTCGACTATCTCGTGATCGATCTCCCGCCGGGAACCGGAGACGTGCAGCTCACCCTGACCCAGAGCGTGCCGCTGACCGGTGCGGTCATCGTCACCACCCCCCAGGTCGTCGCCCGGACCATCGCCGAGAAGGGACTGCGGATGTTTCAGCCGGTTTCGGTCCCGGTCCTCGGCGTCATCGAGAACATGAGCTACTACATCTGCTCCCACTGCGAGGAGAAGACGTTCATCTTTCGCGAGGGAGGCGGAAAGCAGATGAGTGAAGAGCTTGGCATCCCGTTTCTCGGCGGAATTCCCATCGACCCCGAGGTGGTCCTCGCCGGAGACGAGGGCGTCCCGATCGTTTCCCGCAACCCCTCCTCTCCCGCGGCCCTCGCGTACCGGGAGATCGCCTCGAAGGTGGCCAGCGCCGTCGCCCGGGCGAACTTCGAAAGCGGTTCGGCGATACACCCCAAGGAGATGATCGGCGAGGCCCGGGAGCTCCGGATCGTCTGGAACGACGGTTCGGAGGCGGCCTACCCGTACGACTTCCTCAGGAACCACTGCCCTTGCGCCATATGCGTCGATGAGTGGACCGGAAAGCGCCGGAGTCTGATCCTGCTGCTACCCTCGAACTTCCGCGCCATGAAGATCGACCCCGTAGGCAACTACGCCATCCAGATCTCCTGGTCCGACGGCCACAACTCCGGCATCTACAGCTTCAGGCTGTTGAAAGAGCTGGAAGAGCTTCGAAAGAAAACCTAATACAAGGGGGATAAGGGGGATAGCAGGAGGATAAGGGGATAAGAGAAGATCGAATTGTCCCAGATTACTTCTTTATCTCCCATCCCCTCCCATCTCCCTATCGCGCATACCGGGGCGGGCAACGTCCAGGACGCCTTCGATCGAGCGGATGGACCTTGCGATTCTGTCGAGCTCTTTTACGTTGCTGATGGAGACGGTGACGTCGATGGCCCCCTTCCGGTCGTCGAAGGTCTTGGCCTCGATGGTGCGGATGTCGGTGTTCATGTCGGCGATGATGGAGGTGATATCCGCGAGGATTCCCTTGCGGTCTTCGACGTTCACCGAGAGGGTGATGTCGTACTTCGCGTCTTTTTCGCCCTGCCAGGACACTTCGACCCGGCGCTCCGGATCCACCATCAGCTTGAGGAGATTGGGGCATTGGGCGGAATGGACCGACACGCCCTTCCCCCGGGTGACGTACCCGGTGATGCTCTCGCCGGGAATGGGGTTGCAGCACTTCGCGCGATAAACCATGAGGTCGTCCAGGCCGTCGACTTTGATCTTGTCGTCCCCGCCCTTCAGCACGCGCCGAACCGCGCGGGCCAGGCTGGCGCCGGCGCCGGTCTTCTCTTGCAGCTGCTCGGGCGGAACGAGCCGCACCAGCAGCTTTCTCGGGGAGAGCTTTCCGTATCCGATCGCGGCGAACAGGTCGTCGTTCTTGGAGAAGCCGTACTCCTTCAGGATCGCTTGAAGCGGAGTCCCGTCGACCGCCTGCTTCAGGCTGAGATCGAATCTCTGCGACTCCTTCTCCAGGAGCTTTCTGCCGATCTCGATGCTTCGCTTTCGCTCGGCGGCGTTGAGGACCAAGCGGATCTTGTCACGCGCCCTCGAGGTGGCGACGAAGGCAAGCCAGTCGCGGCTGGGGCGATGGCCGCGGGACGTGAGGATCTCGACGATGTCCCCGTTCTTGAGCTTGTACCGAAGGGGGACCATGAGACCGTTGACCCGGGAGCCGACGCACTGGTGGCCGATGTCGGTATGGATGGCATAGGCGAAGTCGACCGGGGTCGCCCCGCGGGGGAAGGACTTCACGTCCCCCTTGGGAGTGAAACAAAACACGTCCTCGGGATAGAGGTCGACCTTGAGGTTGTTGAGGAACTCGTGGGGGTCCTTGACTTCCCGCTGCCACTCGATGATTTGCCGCAGCCAGGCGAAGTTCTGGATGTCTTCCTCTCCGAGGGGCTTTCCCTCCTTGTACTTCCAATGAGCGGCGATTCCCTGCTCGGCCACGCGGTGCATCTCCGCGGTTCGAATCTGCACCTCGAACGGGACGCCGACGTCGGTGATGACGCTCGTATGGAGCGAGCGGTATCCGTTCGGCCGGGGCATGGCGATGAAGTCCTTGATCCGGCCCGGCACCGGCCGCCAGGTGTTGTGGATGATGCCAAGCGTGGCGTAGCAGTTCTTGACGCTGTCGGAGAGGATGCGGAGCGCGATGAAGTCGTACACCTGATCGAGCTCGATCTGCTGGCGCTTCATCTTCAGGTGGATGCTGTAGATGCTCTTGGTGCGGCCGGTGATCTCCGCTGGGATTTCGTTGTCCGCCAGGTTCTTCTCCAGGATCCCTTTGACCTCGGCGATGAACTCCTCGGTCCACTTTCGCTTCGCCTCGACCCGAGCCGCGAGAACCCCGTAAGCCTTGGGCTCCAGGTTCTTGAGGCAGAGATCCTCGAGCTCGGTCTTGATCTTGCCGATGCCCAGGCGGCCGGCGAGGGGAGCGTAGATCTCGAGCGTCTCGTTGGCGATATGGACCCGGCGCTCCTCGGAGAGGTGCTGAAGGGTCCTCATGTTGTGCAGCCGATCGGCGAGCTTCACCAGAATGATGCGAAGGTCGTCGACCATCGCCATCAGCATCTTGCGGAAGTTCTCCGCCTGATGCTCCTCCGCCGAGGAGAACTGCATCTTGCTGATCTTCGTCAGCCCTTCGATGATATGGGCGACCTCTTTGCCGAAAAGCTCTTCGACGCTCTCGATGCTGGTGAGGGTGTCTTCGACGACGTCGTGGAGAAGGCCGCAGGCGACGGAGGCCTCGTCGAGCTGCATCTCCGCCAGGATGTTGGCGACCTCGAGAGGATGAATGAGGTACGGCTCCCCCGACTTGCGAAGCTGGTCGCGGTGCTCCCGGGCCGAGAACACGTAGGCCCGGCGCAGGAGATCGAGATCTCCGTCCGGCTGGTAGGCACGGACTTTCTCCAGGATGTTCTCGAACCGGATCATAGAGGGGGGGCGGGGGCCTTGAAATGAGAGCCCCGAGAGCCCAACGATTCCCATGATAGAGAGAGGGCGAAGCCGGATCAAGGTGATGGGGGCATGGGCTTACCGGGCGATAGCCCTCTTCTTGACTGACCTGGTACCCCATACTATACTTCGCTCCCCAATGGAGATTTCTCCATGGGAATAGGGGGTTTTTGGTCATGCACACCCATCGTGGGAAAGTAATCGCAATCTCACTCTTTGCGCTCGTCGCGCTCGGCGGTTGTGCGCAGAAGTGGAACATGCTGAAGTCGAGGCGGGCTTTCAAACAGGCCAACGAGGCCTACGCCGCCAAGGAATACGAGAAGGCTATCGAGTTCTACAACAGGACCCTCGAGCTCGACCAGAAGCCGGATCCGCGCGTCGAGGTGACCACTTATTTCTACCGGGGAAGCAGCCATCACCTTCTCTATAAACCCTCGACTTTCGATGACCCGGCGAACGACGCGCAGCTCGAGGCCGCCATCGTCGACTACCAGAAGGCGATCGAGCTCTCGAAGCAGCATACCCTGCAGTTCGAGATGCTGAAGCCGTACCAGCAGTACGGCATGGAGCAGCTCGCCGCCATTTACCGGGACAATCTGGACGATTTCGAGAAGGCGGAACAACATTTCAAGGCCCTCATCGAGTTCGACCCCAGCACTCCCGAGCGCTATTACGCCCTTGCCGACGTTTACGAGCGCTTCCATGACCCCGAGGAGCTTCCCCTCCTGGAGCAGGCGGTCGAGACCTACAAGAGGCCGGTCGACCTGAAGCCGGACGATCCCATCGCCTACCGGCAAGTGGCCAGTCTCCTCAACAAGTACGGGCGATTCGACGAGACCATGGAGTGGCTCGGAAAAGCTCGTGACGTCCAGGCCACCAATCCGGAGGGTTACTATCTGCTCGCGGTCCACTACTGGGACAAGGTCTACCGTGACACCGAACTGACGACTGACGACAGGAAGGAATACATCGGGCTTGGCATGACTCAGCTCGATAAGGCTCTCGAGATCGACGACCAGTACGTGGACGCACTCATTTACAAGAATCTGCTGCTGCGCGAGCAGGCCAAGGTGGAACCGAAGCGCAAGGCCGAGCTCGAGGCGATGGCGAACGAGCTCAGGGACAAGGCGATTGCCCTGAAGGAGAAGGAAGAGGCAGCGAAGAAGGCCGCTAAGGCCGCGGACGAAGAAAAGCCGCCGCCGACGCAGCCTCCATCGAGTCACTGAGGCACAGACGGCTCGGGCCAGCCAAAACCCTTCTTAGAATTACGGGCGAGGCAGCGAATCGACGCTGTCTCGCCCTTCGTGCTTTCCGGCCCTCGGTCGCAAGCTTCGGAAGAGTCTAAAGAAAAGGGGGATCGGGAGATGGGAGGAGATGGGGAGACGAATCAGGACCTAATGGCCAAATTCTCTCCCCATCTCCTCCTATCCCCCTATCCCCCTTGCATTTGGATTGAACGCTGGACCTAGGACGTGCTCTTCGGCTTCGGGATCGTAATCTTCTTGGGATCGGCGACCTGAATGAACGGGGTGCCCCGATACCCGATTCCGGCGGCGTTGGTCCACACGTCCTCGACCTTGCCACTCACCCGAACCCGGCGATTGTTGAAGCGTGCGACGGGGTCGAACTTGAAGCTGGCCAGTGCCTTTTCCGGAATGATTACCTGAAAGCGCTCGGCGAGCTTTGGATCGAAGTAAAGGAAAACACCGCCCGCTTTGCGCTCGACTTTCAACACCCTCCCCTCGATGGTAACTTCCTTTCCCAAGTGCTTTGTAGCGTCTTCCCAAGCGATGACGTTCCCATCTTCTTTGGCGGCTTTGTCCTCTTGGCTGAGGCCGCCCGAGACGAGTGTGAGGCCGATGAAGAGATACAAGAGGCCCATGATTAACCCCCTTTTGATGAGGGAGGCTCGGAGCTGAGGCACACCTCCAACCTCCAGATTGCCACGTTACTCGCCCGCGAGAGGATTTTCAAGAAAAATTCCCGAGCGTTCGGAAGGCCCAGCGACCGACCACTCACAACCGGCAGACACACGCTCTCGAAGCGCAGACGCGCCCCTCTCGAACCTCTTCAGCACCTTCCCCGCCACGCTACGCCTCCAGGCGCGAGCAACGATGAACCTGCGACAAGGCTCGCCCTCAAGGACGACGAGGCGTCAGAATCTCAGTCGTCCTCGTTTACCCGCCGGGATCCAAGACGCCTTCTCGAACGCTTTCTCTTGCCGGGATTATAGGCTCAGAGGGCGGTGCCAAAGTCGTCTTGCTGTAAGCTCGTTCCTCCAGCGCTAAGTGGCCGCAGCGTCTTTCGGCTTGATTTCGGTGATGATCCACCGGGATTGCGCGATGCGGTTAGCCGTGGGAGAGGTCAAAGCGTACCTCAGCAACGTAAAAACGTAGGGTTTCTCCTTGCCGTCCTTCAATGTCACGCTGACCCCCACTTCCTTGATCAGCACGTCGCCGGCAGAACTTTGAAGGGTCTCCTTATCGGAGGCGCCCATGAGCGACATCCCAACCAGCGCCAGCTCTTCCTCGAGCCGGCGCTCGGCCTCGTTGAACTGGCTCTCTGCCTCGCGACGCTCATCCCGGTGCTTCAGCCAGGCCGCGTGCACATCCGCCAGCTTCCCTTTGAAGGTGGCGTTCGCGTCTTTCTTCATCCCATCCTCGATGGTCACCGTGGCGTCGATGTTTTCGTCGCGGAAGGCGATGAACTCCTCGTTTTTCTTGTCACGGGCTTTTTTCGTGTCTTCGACGTCTTGGGCAAGCTCCTGCAACTTGAATGGCTCGCGCCGCTCGTCTCCCACCTGCGTCACCTTCCAGGTCGTCACCTGCCCCCCCTCCTCCTTGGGGAAACCGACGCGGGTCATGCCGGTCAAGCTGGCGTTGTCGTTGCTCTTGGTCGCTATGAAGAAACTGTTGATGACCTGACCTTCCTGACTGCCGCAGGCCGCGAGCGCGAGCCCGAGCATTACGATGCCGAGAGTCGACTTCCTTGTCACGTATCACCCTCCTTTTGCCGGTGGACCGGCGAGCCTCCCCCGGGCGCAGCCCACGTCGCGCCAAAACAGGAACCTCCGACCTCCAAGGGAATACCACTTTGCCGGGCGGGAGGTTGTCATGGACTAACCCGTCGGGAACGCTCGCACGCCCCGATGCGACCCGTATCTTATCCATGTTTTGGCTCGACGGGAAGCCCGCTTTTCGGGCGGGTCTTTTCACGACCGGGCGCGCAGGGTTACCCCCCGATTGTGAGCTTCTACGAATCGCGACCAAGCCTCGAACCGCGCGAAGAGGAGTGGGGCTCGGGCTCGCACTGGTGCGAAGGCTCTTGAGGCTACGAGTGAGGAAACCGTGCCTGTCGCGGCCGGTACCGGATGACTTGTTCGCGCCTTACGTCACGAAGAGACAAGGAAAGCACCGAGAGAGAAGGTTCATTTCCATCTCTCTCTGTGCCCCCCTTCGATTCGCAAACGAGACTGTCTGTCTCAGGGCTCAGCGGCTTTCGCCGCCGATGCCCATGTCATCCCTCTGCTGGCTCAACGATCCCCACGCGCTCGACCCCGTTGCCTTTGGCAATGTCGAGAACCGCTACTACGTCTCCGTACGACAAGCTGGGAGCGGCCCGCAAGAAGATCGTCTTGTCGGTGCGGGTCTCGAAGATGTCGCGGATTCGAAGAGGAAGCTCGTCCATATTGATAGGTTGCTTGTTGATGGTCACCTGACCGTTCGCGTCAATGTCGAGAACGAGCTGGTTCGGGTCCGGCGGTTGGGGTTCGAGATTCTCCGCCTTTTCCGGCAGCTCCACGTCCAAGCCCTTCTGCGTCAGCGGTGTCACGACCATGAAGATGATGAGCAGCACCAACATGACGTCGATGAGGGGTGTGACGTTGATGTCGGAGCTCGGTCCGCCGCCTTTTCCGGTTGCCATAGCCATTTCAAGTGCTCCTTCACATACGGGCAAATACGGGCAAATACGGGCGAAATACGGTCAAGCTCAAGTCCCGGCTTTTCTCTCGGTGATGAGGCCGATCTCGTCCGCCCCGGCGTCGCGGCAGAGGTTCATGACGCGAAGAACTTCTCCGTAGTCCAAAGCCTCGTCAGCCTTGAGAAAGAGGATCTTCTGGGCTTTACCTTCGAACTCCTCGGTAAGCTTGGTCGTAAGCTCCGCCTCTGCTATCGGAACCATGTTGAGGTAGACGGTATTGTCCTTACGGACGGCGACGGTGACGGCGTCTTCGTTATCCGGATGGTCCGCTGGATGCTCGGCCTCCGGGAGTTTGACGTCGACACCTTTCTGGAGGAGAGGTGTTATCACCATGAAGATGATGAGCAACACCAGCATGACGTCCGCGAGAGGCGTCACGTTGATGTTGGCGTTGACGACCTTCGGATCTCCTGAACCACCCATACCCATGACTTGGTTCTCCTTCGTTCCTTGGCGTTTGCCTGGCGCTTATTCGAAGAGGCCCGCTTACGAGGCCGTCTTCTTGGCCATGTAGTCGAGGAGCTCCGAGGCGCTGTTGTCCATCTCGACGGTGAAGCTGTCGACGCGCGTGGTCAGGTAGTTGAAGGCCCAGACAGCGGGGATGGCCACGAACAGGCCGACCGCGGTCGTCACCAAAGCCTCGGCGATGCCCGCGGAGATGGCTCCAATACCACCGGAACCGGTGAGCGCCATGCCGCGGAACGCATTGATGATGCCGATGACCGTTCCGAGCAGACCCACGAAGGGGGCGGTAGCGCCGACGGTGGCGAGACCGGAGAGGCCGCGCTTCAGGTCGGTCACATTCAGAGCCGTCGCGCGCTCGATGGCTCGATGGGCCGCTTCCATCATGTCGTCGCGCGTGCCGCCACCGCTCTCCTTCTGGTACTCGTACTCCTGGAGGCCGGCGAGGAGAACCTTGGCAAGGTGGCTGCTCCTGACTTCCTTGTCACTGCTGATTTTGATGGCTTCCTGAACCTTGCCATCCTTCAGGAGCTTGGCCACCTTGGGAGCGTAGGCCCGGGACTGCTTCTTGGCCTTACGGTACGTCAGGAACCTCTCGATCATCACGCTCAACGAGTAGACCGACATTAGCGCCATGACGAAGATGATCCCTTTCGCGGTGGGACCCATGGAGTAGTACATTTCGATCAAACTGAACGACATCATTTCCTCCTGATATTTACGCTGGCGGGGTGCTTTCGACTCGATGAATACTCAACTCCAATTAGCTCAACTGAAAGTTCACGGTCACCGTCATGACGATGGGAACGGGAACCCCGTTCAGTAGTGTAGGCTCGTATTTCCAACTCTTGACCGCCTCGATGGCCGACTGGTCGAGCAGGGGAATGGAGCGCAGCACACGCACGTTGGTGACGTTGCCCTGGGGGTCGATGATCGCTTCCAGGATCACGATGCCCTGAACCCGGGCTTGCTTGGCGATGTCGGGATAGACCGGCGTGCTGTCCTTGATCTTGTTCGGGGGACGGATGTCACCCCCCACCCGCACCGGTTCCACTTTCGCCTGCGGCGGAGGCGCATCCGGCAGTCCTCCCACGATTCCGCCGACCACACCACCCGGGACGCCACCCGCGACGCCTCCGAAGTCGATGCCCAGGTCGTCCATGCCGATTTCGTCCGGGATCTCGACCGGCGCGACGAACACGGGTGTTGCCGCGAGAACCGGTCTCGGGGCTGTAGGACGCGGGCGCGGCGGGGGAGGCGGTGGCGGTGGCGGTGGAGGTGGCGGTGGGGGCGGCGCCATGAAGGTCATGATCCCCTCGGGCGTCGGCAGATTGTCGGTCGCCATGAGGGGGATGATCACAAACGCCGCCAGAATCCCCCCCTGAATGAGGAGGGAAGTCATGAAGCTGGTAAACGATCTCCCTGCGTAGCCGCCCTCAGGCACCAGCGCAAGATCAAACAATTCTTTGGCCACGGCGTTCGGCGCTCCTTTCGCGAGAAGTTATGAACGACTTCCGCTATCAAAAACTCGCGTAACACCCTCGACGACGACCGAGAAGCTGTGAGGGAAACCCTCGGTCGAGCCCTTAGACACCAGCCTCCGCGGAAAAGTTCCGCCCGAATCGACTACGTCGTCGAGCATGTCCCGCGGTTCGCGATGACCCGGAGATGCCGCACGGAGTCGAGACAGTGACTCGCCCCGTAAGCCTCGTATGCATATCCGGACTCAGCGTTCCTTGTCAAAACCATTCCGCGGGAGACTTGGAGGAATCTCCGGCGCCAACGAGTTCGGTATGCTATTTCGACCTAGGGGCTCTGTCAAGCGCCAACGTCGGAAGAGTGTAAGAAGGGGGATATAGGGATAATGAGGAGATAGGGGGATAATATTCCGGAACCTTGATCCTTCTTATCTCCCTATCTCCTCCTATCCCCCTTATCCCCCTTGTATTGGATTTGTGCGGAGCTCTAATGAAGGTTGAACCGAACGATGAGATCGGAGAGGGCTTTTATCGGGCGTCCGTTCTTGGTCGCTGGATGGAAGCGCCACGACGATTCGACCACCCGGATGGCTTCCTCGTCGAGCTCGGGAACGGAACGGAGGATTTTGAGGACCCGCACCTCGCCGCGCTCGTCGATCACCACGCGCAGGACGACCGCGCCGGTCACGTTGTCCCGGATTGCCTGCCGCGTGTAGCTCGGCTGCGGCAACCGGATCGGGCTCGGGCCCACGTCGGGCTTGGGAAAACGGGGGAGGTCGTCGCCGGTTCCCCCGATGACGCCGCCCGGAATGCCGCCCGGAGTTCCTCCGACGACACCCGCCGGAATACCGCCCGGCAAACCCTCGGGGCTCCCATCGAGGAATCCAGCATCGATTCCAGCGATCTCGAAGACCGGCGCCAGGATCTCGTCCGGGATTCGCGCGAAAGTCCGGACGATCTCGCCGGAGAAGGCCACCCGCGTTTCGCCTCTCGGTGTCCCCGCGATCTCGACGCCGGCACCGCTTAGAGACAGAGGGGGTGGTGGCGGAGCCAGGTTCAGGGCAATCGCAGGGATCCTGGGCGGCACCGCGTCCACGGGGCTGAAGAGCGCCGTAGCGACGAGCGCTCCGAGCGCGAGGAAATGGAGACCGAAGCCGAGGGGAGCGCTAACCCAGGGCGAGCCCGGTGGACATCGTTCGACGAGGCCCAGAGTCGTCGCGAAGGAGTCTCCGGGCCGTGAAACCTCGGAGCTCGTCTCCCGCAGGGACCGCTCGTAGTCGATGGTGGCCTCCGTCGCCGGTCAAATTCATCTTACACCGGCCGAGGCCGAGAAGGTCAAACCCGGGCGTCCGCCCCTGCCTCCGGCTTTGCTTTTTTTCTTTCTCCGGCGGGTTTGTCGCGGTACTCGCGCCACCACACCACGACCGGCGCCGCGATGCCGATGGTCGAATAGGTCCCGGCGATGAGCCCGACGACGAGAACGAAGGAGAATCCGCGAAGAACCGCTCCCCCGAAAAGAAACAGGGCGACCACCGACAGGAACGTCAGCCCGGAGGTGAGAATGGTGCGCCGCAGGGTCTGGTTCAAGGAAAGGTTCAGGATCTCCGCGAGCGACTGCCTTCGCGCCAGCTTCCGGTTCTCCCGCACCCGGTCGAAGATGACGATGGTGTCGTTCACCGAGTAGCCGACGAGGGTGAGGAAGGCGGCGATGACGTTCAAGCTGATCTCGTAGTTGAAGATCGAGACCAGGCCCAGAGTCACCAGAACGTCGTGGAACACGGCGATGGTCGCGGCGACTCCGTAGATGGGCTCGAAACGGAAGCCGATGTAAATCAGCATCGCCAGGAGCGAGAACAGCGTGGCGTTTCGGGCCTGCCGCCGGAGCTCTTTTCCCACGACCGGGCCCACGATCTCCGTCGAGGAATCGGCCAGCCGATTGCCTTCGATGTCGCGCTCCAGGATCTCCAGGATCCGGTTGGCAGCGGTGTCGAGGTCGGTTCCGCCTTCGCTCGCGCGCTCCACCCGAATCATCACCAGGTTGAGCTCTTCCCGGTCGAAGCGCTGGATTACCGCCTCCCCCATGCCGCCTTCCGTGAGCTTCTGCCTCACCACGTCGATCTGGGGGGGCTTCTCGAACTTGGCGTAGACGATGGTCCCTTCCGAGAAGTCGATCCCGTAGCGGGGACCTCCCTTTCTCGCGATGTCGAGAGCCCCGAGCCCGATGACCAGGAGGGAGAAGCCGATGAAGTGCCAGCGGTATTTCAGCCAATCGATTTTCGTGTCGCGAATGATGTCCATGGTTTTCTCTTTCGCTAGCTCTAGATGCTGAGGGACTCGACTTGTCTCTGGCTCCTGTAAATGAGGTCGAAAAGGAAGCGCGAGACGAAGATAGAAGTGAACATGTTCGCGATGAGACCGATGCTCAACGTCACGGCGAACCCCTGCACCGGGCCGGTTCCGAACTGGAACAGGATCGCGGCCGCGATGAGGCTGGTGAGATGGGAGTCGAAGACGGTCAAGAAAACCTTGGAGAAGCTGGCGGAGATCGCGGTGCGCACCGTCTTGCCGGCGCGGACCTCCTCTTTGATGCGCTCGAAAATGAGGACGTTGCTGTCGACGCCCATGCCGATGGTGAGGATGACGCCGGCGATGCCCGGAAGGGTCAGCGTGGCGTCGAAGTAGGCGAGCGCCCCCAGGAGGATGAGGAGGTTCAGGATCAGCGTGACGACGGCGTTCACGCCCGAGAGCTTGTAGTAAACGAAGACGAACACCACCACCGCCGTGAGTCCCACGAGAGAAGCCAGAATGCCGCTCTTGATGGCATCGGCACCGAGGCTCGGACCTACGCTTCGCTCTTCCAGGTACTCCAGAGAAGCAGGAAGCGCACCCGAACGAAGCTTGATCGCGAGGTCTTGGGCCTCTTCCAGAGTGTAATTGCCGGTGATCTGGCCCTGGTCGTAAATCGCGTTCTGGATGGTGGGGGCCGAGACCACCTGGCCGTCGAGCACGATCCCGAGCGGGCGGCCGATGTTGTCCCCGGTCACCTGCCGGAAGCGGCTCGCGGCTTCCGGCTTCAGAGTGAAGTTGACGTTCGGGGTATTGGTGGCGTAGTCCGTAGAGCGCCGCGCGTTTTTCAGGTCCCGTCCCGTCACGACCGGCGTACGGTCGATGAGGTAGTAGGTCTTGTTCCCGCCGGCATCGGCTCCGGGAAGGATCTCCGTTCCCGGCGGCTGGGGGCGCCCTCCAAGGACCTGATCTTCGGAGAGCCCGGCCCCTCGCACCAAGCGAAGCTCCAGCCGCGCGGTCGAGCGGATGAGCGCCTTGGCGCGCGCCACGTCGTCGAAACCCGGAAGCTGAATGAGAATCTGGTCGCCCGTATCGCTATGGGGCACGATGACCGGCTCGGCGACTCCGAGCTCGTCCACACGCCTCCGGATGGTGTCGATGGCCTGGGTCACCGTCTCCGCCCGCATGACCGCGAGCTCCGAAGGCCGCAGCGTCAGCTCCCAGTTGCCCGAACCGAGACTTCTCGCTTCCCAGGCGGGAAAGCGCCCCTCCACCAGCCGGCGGAAGTCCGCATCCTTGTTGATGTCGGCCCCGGTCACGGAGATCCGCTGCGGCTCTCTCCGTTCCACGCTCGCGAACGCGATGCTCTCGTCGTCCAGGAGCTGGGTGAGCATTCCCGCGACCTCGTCGGTCACCGCGAGGATCGCATCGTCGGTGTTCACCTTCATCACCAGGTGGATCCCGCCTCGCAAATCGAGACCGAGCTTGATCTTTTCGCGGGGCGGATAGAAGAGAAAGATCGACAGGGCCGTCACCACGAGAATGAGCGCGGTTTTCCATTGCAAGTTCTTCATGAAATTCGTTCTCCGAATGCCATCCCCGAGATCGAGTGTGAGCGAGCCGGCCACTCCCGTCCCTCCGGTCGTTCCAGGCTCACGAGCGCTTGGAGCTATCCTCGACGAGCTGAGTGACCGCGGACTTGGCCACTTGAATCTTCACGTGCTCCGCGACCCGAAGCTGAACCTGGTCGTCGCTCACCCCGACGACGGTTCCGTAAATCCCGCCGCTGGTCAGCACCCGGTCGCCATTCTTGAGATTCCCGAGCATCGTTTCCGTCTGCACCTGCTTCTTTCGCATCGGCCGGACCACGATGAGGTAGAAGACGCCGAAGATCAGCACCATCAACAGAAGCTGACTTCCGAGAAAGGAAGTCGACCCCTGGAGCGGCGCGACCCAGGCGACGAACATCCCACAATCATAGTGCAGCGAGCGGGAGAGCTTCAAGCCGCGGGCTCGTCGAGTCCCGTCTTCGAATCGGCGAGAAAGGCGGCGAACCGGTCCTCCTCGATCGCGAGCCGGATGCGCTTCATGAGGTCCAGGTAGAAATGCAGGTTGTGAATGGTGTTCAGGGTGGAAGCCGTCATCTCCCGGGCCACGAACAGGTGCCGGAGGTACGCGCGCGAGAAGCTCGAGCAGGTGTAGCAGCGGCACGCGGGATCCAGAGGACTCTCGTCCGAAGCGTAGCGCGCGTTCTTGATGGCGATTTTCCCCGCACTGGTGAAGAGCGTGCCATTTCGCGCGTTTCTCGTCGGAAGCACGCAGTCGAACATGTCGATTCCGAGAGCCACCGACTCCAGGATATCGACGGGTGTCCCCACTCCCATCAAGTAGCGGGGCCGGTCCTCGGGAAGCTCCGCCGTCGAGACGGCGGTCATCGCCCTCATGAGCTCCTTGGGCTCGCCGACGGCGAGACCTCCGACGCCGTATCCGTCGAAGCCGAGCTCCACCAGCGCCCGGGCGTTCTCACGCCTCAGGTCCTCGAAGGCCCCTCCCTGCACGATTCCGAAAAGCGCCTGGTCGGGCCGCGACCGAACCCTCTTCGAGCGCGCGGCCCAATCGAGGCTGCGGAGCGCCGCGGTGCGAGCCTCAGTTCGGTCCGAGGGATAGAGCAGACACTGGTCGAGGACCATGGCGACGTCGGAGCCGAGCTTCTCCTGGATCTCGACGGCCCGCTCCGGGGTCAGGGAGTGCAAACTGCCGTCGAGGTGAGAGCGAAAGGTCACACCCTCGTCGGAAACCCGCCGCAGCGCGGAAAGACTAGCGACCTGGAAGCCGCCGCTATCGGTGAGCACCGGCTTTCCCCAGCTCATGAATCGGTGAAGCCCGCCGAGCTCAGCCACAAGGTCCGCGCCCGGACGCAGCATCAAGTGGTATGTGTTGGAGAGGATGATTTCGGCACCGAGCTCTTCGACGTGCTTCGGAGTGAGCGACTTGACCGAAGCCGCCGTCGCGACTGGCATGAACGCGGGCGTCGAGACCTCGCCGTGAGAGGAGGTGAGCCGCCCAAGGCGAGCTCCCGCCGAACGCGAGAGCCGCTCGAATCGTGGCCTTTCATCGGCTCCCGCTTCTAACGCGTTCATGGCAAAAGCATAACTCCCCTCGCCCGTGCGGAAAAGCCTTGACAGGCCGTTTTCCCTTCCATATGCTACATCTAGTATGCCAAGCTCGGACTCAAGCGACCTCTAGTTGTTACCCCTTCCTCGGGGCCGGGCTACGGCTCGCGGGCTGGGCGCAGGAAGAGGCCGAGAGACGGGCCGGCGAGCGGAAAAGGCTGAGAAAACCGTGAAACATTTCGAGTTTTCGATTTGCGGAAAACGGCCCGGCCAGAACCGCTCTAACCCCTGAAAGAGAGGAGGCGAAAAGCATGGCCAAGAAGAAAACGACCGCGAAGAAAGCCAAGAAGAAGTAAGAGACTTCCTCAGGGGTACCGAGAGCGGGGGTGGCATCCACCCCCTTTTTTTTATGCGTGCCGCGCATCATCCCAGAGCCCTTCCGCCTCCGCCCTTTGGGCTTCGGCGGACCCGCCGAAGCTTCGCGAAGGCGGGCCGGGCCCGTTGCCGGGGATTTGAGATCCCGTTGCCGGGGGTTCGAGATCTCGTTGCCCGGGATTCGAGATCACAGCAGATACTTTTCTATTGCGTTGGCGACACCGCACTCGTCGTTGGTTCCCGTCTCCGCGAACCCTCGACTCCGTAGCTCGGGGTCGGCGTTTCCCATGATCACGCCGAGCCCTGCGGTCTCGAGCATCTCGAGGTCGTTCCAGTTGTCGCCGACGGCCATGGTGCCCGAGAGATCGATGCCGAGGAGTGTCGCGAGAAACACGAGCGCCTTTCCTTTGGTCGCTTCGACGCCGAGAACGTCGAGGAGCGCGAGATCCTCATCGGGATATTCCGTCCTCGCGAGGCTCGCTCGATGTCCGCTCGCCGAGAGCCCGAGCGCGAGCGCCGTCTCGAAGCTCCGCATCTCGTTCACTCCGCCGGTGAACCCGATCTGGACCGGCGATCGATCCACCCGCAGGGATTCGACCCAGTTCGGCGGAGGCGACGTCTGGTGGAGGTAGCGCCCCATGGCGGCGACGCTCCGCGCCGAGGTCCTCAAGACGAGATGGCCCTCCGCGTCCGGGCCGTCGTGGATCACAGGCTCCATTCCCGCCTCGTCGGCGAGCTCGAGGACGCGCTCGGCGCATTCGCGCGGGAGAAGGCTCCTTCGCAGGATCGGACCCTCGAGCCCCTGCCGGACGATGGCGCCGCTGTTGGCGACGGCGAAGGTCTCCGGGCCGAGCGGCGTGAGGTACCGGCGAACGGAGGGGAACCTCCGGCCGGTGACGAGGGCGATGACGACGCCCTCGCGGACCGCCGCCTCGATCGCTCGAAGGTTGGCTTCGGGGATCTCTCGCGCCGCGTTCAGAAGCGTACCGTCGAGATCCAGAGCGAGGAGTCGATAACGTGGCAAGACGGGCTCACCGCTCGTACGGCGAGGTCACGCCGTCCCAGATCGTCACCTCTTCGATAAAGTCCGTGGGCTCGAGGCGATCGACCACCTCCATGCCGGAGGTCACGAGACCGAACACCGTGAAGCGGCCCTCGAGGCCGGGCTCGGGCAGATGGGTGATGAGGAATCGGCTCCCGCCCGAATCCCGCCCGTCCTCGATCATGGCCAGAGTTCCGCGGACGAAGGGCCTTTCGTTGATCTCGGATCGAATGACGTAGCCCGGACCGCCGCTTCCGTCGCCGCGCGGGTCGCCCGAGGCCACGTGGCCGTTCGGCACCACCTCGTAGAAATTGTTGCCGGCGAAGAATCCCTCGCGAGCCAGGCGGATGAAATTGCCGACCGTCCGGGGCGCGTCGGCGATGAAGAGCTCGATCTCGATCCTTCCGCGCGAGGTGCGGATAAAAGCCTGCGGCGAATAGGGCGCTCCGACGCTCGCCAGGTAGTCCTCGAGACCGCGCTCGCTCGACCGGGGCCGGACGCTCGCCTCGATGCCCGATCGGGCCAGGATCGCGGCGGCGGTTGTCCTCAGGAAGTGGCTCGGGTCCTCGAGCGCTCGAGTGGCGACGGGCGCGGCCTTCTCGGGGTCGATCGACGAAAGGGCCTTCAAGAGCGCCGCCCGGATTCGCGGGTCTTCGTCCTTTTCCGCTAGAAACGCCCCTTCGACGGGCGCGAACGCTTCTTTCGATCCGGCGGCCGCCAGGGTCTCCGCGGCGGCCACTCGCTCGAAGGGATCCGGCGACGCGAGATGACGGATCGAAACGCGCGCAGCGTCGTCGGACGAGACCACTCCGAGAGACCTCAGAGCCGAAGCGCGGACGCGCGCGTCGGGATCCTCGATCATCTCGCGGAGGAGCTGGCTCGGCCGATCGCCCGGCAACCTGGCGAAGAGCTCCGAAAGCCTCCGCCTGACTCCCCAATCCGCGTCGGCTCCAATCCCTGATAGAAGGAGCCAGAAACTCTCCGGGTCCTGGCGGGCGAGGGCTTCGAGCGCGAGGCCGCGAATCCACGGGCTCGGATCGCCGATGCGATCGATCAGGGGCTCGACCGCCGCCTCGCTTCGAAGCACGAAAAGCGTTCGAAGGACCTCCGTCTGCACGTAGTGCGTGTCGGCTTCGAGGTGAGAGAGCAGATCGGGGATGAGCTCCGAAGCGGAAAGACGCGCGGCCGCTCGAATCGCCTCGATACGGACGTTCTCGCTCGGGTCGAACATCAGGGACCGCAGGTGAGTGCGGTCGCGCTCCGGGCTGAGATTTCCGAGTCCCCGCGCGCCATAGAGACGCAAGACGGGATCCGGAGAGCCAGCGTAGAAGAGGTGCAGAGGCTCGAGCTCGTCTCCGGGAAGCTGGCTCGCGGTCCAGGCCGCGGGCCACCACGAGAAACGCGGAGTCGCTCCTTCGGTCGCGATGGCGCTCCAGGCGGATCGGGAGCTCCGAGAGAGTCCGAGCGCGATTAGGCCGCCTCTCACGTCCGGCTGCGGGAGAGTCACCGAGGAGAGGGTGAGCTCCTCGGCCCATTCGTAGGGCTCGGCTCCGCGCGGAACCCACTCCGCGAGGGCCGACCCGATGGACTCGGCGGCGCTCTCCCCCTGCTTGCGGGCGAGAGCCTCCGCGACCCTGCCACGGACTCTTGGGTTCTCGTCGCCAAGAGCTTCGGTCAAACGCGCGGCGGCTTCGGTGGAAATCGCTCCGTCGAGAATCCCGAGGGAGAAGGCGGCGGTCGCCCGCACGTAGGCCGAAGGGTCCGAGAGAAGGAGAGCGAGCCGGCTCGACGCCGAAGGCGCGCCGAGACGGCCCAACGCGAGGGCCGCGCGGGCGCGCACGCGGTCGTCGCCGTCCTGAAGCAGAAGCTCGAGCTCTCCATCACCCGTGGAACGCTCGTCTTCGAGCTTCATCGCCCGCGCGAGCTTCGTTTCCGTGGACGGCACCGCGGAGACGGGCGCCTTCGACTCGGGGCAACCGCTGAGGAGGAGTGCCGAGAGAGCGGTAGCCTTCAGCCGAGCGTTCCGCATTCCTACGGCTTCAGGACGCGCCGGGACACGAGGTGCTTCTCCACCCGATCCATCCGCACCTCGTAGCCGATCCCCGGCCCCTCCGGGACGGCGATGGTGCCGTCCTTTCGCACCTGGACGGTGGGCTCGATGATTTCCTCCACGAAGTAGCGCTTGCTGTCGGCGACGTCGCCGGGGAGGGTGAAGTTCTCGAGGGTCGAAAGGTGCACGTTATGGGCGCGCCCGACGCCGCTCTCGAGCATCCCGCCGCACCAGACGGGGATGCCGTGCTCGGCCGCGAGCTTCTGGATGTTCCGCGCGCTCGAGAGCCCGCCGACGCGGCCCGCCTTGATATTGATGATGCGGGTCGCCCCCATTTCGATGGCCTTCTGCGCGTCCTCGACGGAATGAATCGACTCGTCCAGGCAGATCGGGGTCTCGATCTGCTTCTGGAGCTTCGCGTGATCCCACATGTCCTCGTAGTGGAGAGGCTGCTCGATCATCATCAAGCCGAACGCGTCCATCTTCTGGAAGAGGGGGACGTCCGCGAGGCTGTACGCGCTGTTCGCATCGACCATCAGGGGCGTGTCGGGAAAACGCTCCCGCACCTTCTTGACCACGTCAACGTCCCAGCCGGGCTTGATCTTCATCTTGATGCGCCGGTAGCCGTCGGCGAGCTCCCCCTCGATCTTGGCGAGGAGCTCCTCGACGCTGTCCTGGATTCCAATCGAGACCCCCGAGGCTATCTCCCGCCTCGTCCCTCCGAGCGCTTTCGACAGCGACTCGCCCCGCATGCGGGCATAGGCCTCCCAGAGACCCATCTCCACCGCCGCCTTTGCCATGTTGTGTCCCCGGATGTTCCTCATCGACGGGAGGAACTCGTCGGGATGCGCGTACTCGGTCCGAAACGCGACCGGGGCTACGAAGTCCTCGAGGACATGGAGCGCGCTCTTGACGGTCTCGTACGAATAGCTCGGCCCCTCGTCGGCCACGCACTCGCTGATTCCGACGACGCCGTCCACCTGGACGCGAAGGAGGAGAAACCGCTGGTAGGTGACGCGGGAGAAGCTGGTCTCGAAGAAGTGCTTGAGGTCGAGCTTCACCTCGAGGATTTCGATCGATTCAATTTTCATGGACCCTAACTTCCTCGCGAGATACTAACAGATTCCTCCGGGCGCTTCGGGGCTCGAAGCTCACCAGGGAAGATATTTGCCGATGGCCTCGATCTTCGAGAGGTCCACGTAAAGCACGGTCACCATGAGAAGGAGGAGCATTACGAAACCCACCTGGAGAATGCGCTCCTTCAACTGGAGGCTGAAGTCGCGGCCCGCGAGCCCCTCGAGGGCGATGATTGCCATATGCCCTCCGTCGAGGAGCGGAATCGGCAGCAGATTCAGGACTGCCAGGTTCACGCTCAGGAGCGCCATGAACCAGAAGAGCACCTTGGGGCCCTGACGCGCGGTCTCGCCCGAGGCCTGGGCGATGCCGATGGGCCCCGACACGTTCTTCATCGACGCCCGGCCGGTAACCAGCTTTCCGAGAATGACGAAGGTCATACGGGTGAATCGAACGATCTCTTTCGACGCCGCCCCGAAAGCCTGAAGGGGGCTTCCGTAGCGTTCGATCGTGGTCGGCGGGGGGCTGAACGTGATCCCGATGAGCCACTGCCCCTTGTCGTCCCGGGGCTTGAGGTTGAATACCACGGACTCCTGCGCGCGCAGCACTTCGATCTCGACTTCGCTGCCGGCGCGCGCCTCGATGGCATCGATGAGCTCGGCGTAGTGGTAAATCGGCTTGCCACCGACCTTGGTGATCACGTCCCCGGGCCGAATCCCCGCCTGCTCCGCGGGAAAGCCCGGCTTGAGGCTCCCCACCTCCGGCTGAATCGGGGGAAAGAGTCCGGCGACTCCCGCCCCGTCCTCCTCCCGGACGGCGACCGAGAGCTCGGTCTCGACGCGCTCCCCGTTTCGAAGGACCGCGACCGAGAGCTTTTCGTTCGCGCTCACCATGACGCGATCGAGGACGTCTTTCCAGGTCTCCGTCTTCGATCCTCCGATCTCGAGAATTCGATCCCCCTGGGCGAGCCCGGCCCTTCCCGCGGGCGAGTCCTGGGCCACGTAGCGGACAACCGGTGGATCCTCGAGGCCCGCCGGTCTCTCGAGACCCACCATGAACAAAACGGTGAGAATCACGACCGCCAGCACGAGGTTCGCGAACGGGCCCGCGAACCCAATGGCGAGCCGCTCCCATTTGGAGCGGCTCAGGAACTCCGCCGGATCGCCGCTCGACTCGGCGGGGTTGTCTCCCGCCATCTTGACGTAGCCCCCGATGGGGAGGAGTCCAATCACGTACTCGGTCTCGCCCCACTTCCGGCCTACGAGCTTCGGCGGAAACCCGAGCGAGAACGTCTTGACCCGCACCCCCACCCACTTGGCCGTGAGGAAATGTCCCGCCTCGTGGAAGAAGACGAGGACCCCGAGGACGAATACGAAGGCGAGTAAAGTCGTCATGGTGCTTCAGGAGTCCTTACCCGATCGCGATCGGCGCCGTACGCGCGACGAGGCGCTCTGCTTCCTCACGCGCGCGCGAGTCCGCCTCGAGCACCGACTCCAGATCGCCCGCGGCGCGGGTCTCGATCCGCGACAGCGTCTCCGCGAGGATCTCCGCGATCGAGAGAAAGCCGATGCGGTCGTGAAGAAACGCGGCCACCGCCACTTCGTTCGCGGCGTTCAGCGTCGCCGGCGCCGTCCCCCCCATCGCCAGGGCGCGGTAGGCGAGCCCGATTGCGGGGAACCGCTCGTGGTCCGGCGGATGGAAGTCGAGGCTCATAGGGGAGCCGAGGTCGAGCGGCGGAAGATCGCTCTCGACGCGCTCGGGGTAGGTGAGGGCGTACTGGATGGGGAGCCTCATGTCGGTCACGCCGAGCTGGGCTACGAGCGACCCATCCTCGAACTCCACCATGGAGTGGATCGTGGACTGGGGATGGACCACCACCCGCACCCCATCGGCGGGTACGCCGAAGAGCCAGTGGGCCTCGATGATCTCGAGCCCCTTGTTCATCATCGTCGCCGAATCGATGCTGATCTTCCGCCCCATGTTCCACGTCGGATGGTTCAGCGCTTGCGCTTTGGTGGCCCGCCGCATGTCCTCGAGACTCGAAAGGCGAAAGGGTCCTCCGGAGGCCGTGAGCCAGATTCGCTTTACGTGATGCTTGCGGCCGTCCAGGCACTGGTGCACGGCGTTGTGCTCGCTGTCGACGGGAAGGAGGGCTCTCCCCGAGGCTGCGATCGCCCGCGTCATGAGCTCTCCCGCCATGACCAGCGTCTCCTTGTTCGCGAGACCCACGTTCTTTCCCGCCTCGATCGCCCGGAGCGTGGGCACGAGCCCAACCGCGCCCACCGTCGCCGACATCACGAAGTCGCAGTCGGGGTGGGTCGCGACCTCGACCATCCCCTCGATGCCCTGGAGCACCTGGACCTCGGGGAACTCGGAGCGCACGCGCGCCCGGTCCTCTTCGGGCGCCTCGGCCGAAAGACTCACGACTTTCGGGCGATGACGGGCGATTTGCTCCAGCAGGCGATCGGTTTGTCGTCCGGCGGCGAGCCCCACCACGTGGAACCGATCGGGAAAGCGCTCGACGACCTTCAGAGTATTGGTTCCGATCGACCCCGTGGAGCCGAGAATGGAGATGCCTCTGGGTTGCATGGCGGCAGCTTTACTCATTCTAGCGAAAGGTCTGGGACTTCCAAAGAGCCCGCGCGGGCCCGCCTCAGAGCGCCGCCCACTTCACGTATAGAAAGAGGAAGGGGGCGGCGAACAACAGGCTGTCAATCCGGTCGAGCACTCCGCCGTGGCCCGGGAGGAGTGAGGAGGCGTCCTTGATCCCGGCGGAGCGTTTCAAGAGGGACTCGAAGAGATCTCCGACGACCCCCAGAAGCGCCATCGAGAGACCGAGACCGACGGCGGTCGCGAGAGCGAGCTCGGGGAGCGACGTGTACCGCAAAAAAACCGCCGTCGCTACCGAGAAAACGATGCCGCCCCCGAGCCCCTCGACGGTTTTCTTCGGACTGAGGACGGGAGCGAGGGGGCTCCTCCCGAACGTCCGGCCTACGTAGTAAGCGCCCGCGTCCCCCACCATCATTACCGCGAGCAGAAAGACGATCCGAAGCCGACCGAGATCCTCGGGCGGTATCATCCGAAGCCCCACGACCGTTCCGAGAAGGGCACCGCTGTAGAGAATCGCGAACACCGTGGCCACCACCGAGCCGAGAGTCTCGCGGCTCGGCTCGCGGGTAAAGACCGCCGCTAGCCCGACGACGAGGAGAATCGCGATCGCCGTGTCCTCAAATCCGGGGAAGCCCGGATAGAAAGCGGCCACCGAGAAAGCCACGAGCGGATAGCCGACGGCGAAGAGCGTCCACCCCACCTTCGACGCCAAGCGAGAGAGCTCCCAGAAACTCGCGAGCGCGAAGACCAGAGCGAGGGCGAGAAAGAGCCACGGAGGACCCTTCAGGATCAGGAGAAGCAGCAAGGGGACGGCGACGAGCGCCGTCAGAATCCGAGACATGCTGGACCCGGACACCTGGTGTAAGAAGCGGGATATGGAGATTGTGGGGATGTGGAGATAAGGCAGACCGTCGGGAGACGCTTAGACCCTATCCCCTTATCCCCTCCGGTCTCGCCATCCCCCTTGTATTTGGGGTTCAAGTCTGAGGACACGTGCCGGTTCGACGCGCGGGCTACGCCGTGCTTCGGGTGGGTGCCGCGGCGATGCCTCCGTAGCGGCGCTCGCGCTTCTGGAAGGAGAGGATCGCTTCGAAGAGGTCGCGCTTACGGAAGTCGGGCCACAGGGTCTCGGTCACCCAGATCTCGGCGTAGGCGATCTGCCAGAGGAGAAAGTTCGAGATCCGGAGCTCGCCGCTCGTGCGGATCAGGAGGTCCGGGTCCGCCATCCCGGCGGTATATAGATGCCGCGAGAACGCCGCTTCGTCGAGCGGAGGCGGCTCGCCCTTGGCGAGCGCCTCGGCGACTACGGCACGGCAGGCATCGACGATCTCCGCCCGGCCGCCGTAGTTGAGAGCGATGTTGAAGAGAAGCCCGCGATTGCCGCGCGTGCGCTCCATCGCGGACTCGAGCTCCGACACCACGTCCGGGGGAAGCTCGTGGAGGCGTCCGAGGACCTGGAAGCGGATGTCGTTCCGGATGAGGGTCGAGAGCTCCAGGCGCAGATACCGCTTCAGAAGCTTCATCAGGACGTCGATCTCGCTCTTGGGCCGCTTCCAGTTCTCTACCGAGAACGCGTAGAGGGTGAGGACCGGAAGATCGAGCCGCGCGCAGGTCTCGACCGCCTCGCGCACGGAGGCGATTCCCGCCCGGTGACCCTCCACCCGGGGAAGCCCTCGCCTTTGGGCCCAGCGCCCGTTTCCGTCCATGATGACCGCGACGTGCTGGGGAAGCCGATCGAGCTCGATCTGCTCGAAGAGCTCGCGCTCGACCGAGCCCTCTCGGGTAACTTCGAAGATGTCCTGGCGGCTCATGCTCTTCGCGTCGTACTGTACCATACCGTTCGCGCGCATCCCATGCTATCGTCCCGAAGGTGAGTCGCCTAAAGAGCGCTCTCGCCGCGTTTTTCTTCCTGCCCCTTGTCTCCCTTCCCTGGGCCTCCGACCGCTTCCTCGTGGACGAGGTGCACTTCCTGATCTCGTCCCGGGAGCGCGGGGAGCTCGTCGCTCTCGAAGGTGCTTTCGACCGCGAGCGTTTCATCGACCTCTTCTGGGCGAGGCGCGATCCCACTCCCGGCACTCCCCGGAACGAAGCTCGCGAAGATCAGGAGCGCCGGCTCGTGGAATGCGACGTCCTCTTTCGTGAGGGGGCGGAGCGCGGCCGTCACTCGGAGCGGGGAAGGATCCATCAGCTCCTCGGCCCTCCTCGCTTCCGGGAGAGCTTCGACCGGTCTCCTCTCGTTCCTCTCGAGCTCTGGCACTACACGGGGGTCGAGAGCCGTTTCCTTCCCGAGTCCTTCTACCTCGTGTTCTTCCGCCCCTCGGGAGACACCCGCTACCGGCTCTATCGAAAGGCGACCGACGGTGCCGGAGCGCTCTTGCAGGAGAACGAGCCCGGGCGCCACCTTCTTCAGTCCGGGCTTCAATCCGGGCTTGCCGAGGCCGCCCGCATCGACCTCGAGCTAAGGTCGGCGATCGAAGCCCTCGCGCCCGGCGGCGAGTCGGCGAACGTCCAGTTGCTGGCCTCGCTCGATGCCCTTCCCGATCTCCTGGACCGGGATCGTCGCGCGACGGCCTCGGTCCGTGCCGAAGCGAGCTTCGGAAGGATCGGGGCACGGCTCGAAGCAGCGCTTCTGTACGACGACGCGGGGGTTTCCGAAATCCACTACGCGCTCGAGCTAGCTCCCGAGGCAACCAAAGCGATCCTCGCGAGCGGTCGCAAGCGATTCACGCTCCAGGGATCTTTTCTCGGTCCTTCGGGCGAGCTCGATCGGTGGGAGGACACTCTGGCGGTCGAGATCGCGTCCGAGCCTCTCGCGCCCGGGATTTTGAGCGTTCAAGGCCGGCGCCTGGCGCCGCCGCTCGCGGAGCGCGCCGAGGTCGCTCTCGTCGACGAGCAGGGCGAAAGCGCATTCGCATCGGCGGCGGTGAGCCGGCTTCTGCTCGCGCGCGACGTTCGAAAGCTCGAGGACTTCGAGCAGGACCTCCCGTTTCGCGTGGGAGACCGGCTCTTGAGCCCGATCGCGGGCGGCGCGATCGCGGATCGACGTGTGCTCGCCTGGGTGCAGGTTCCAGAGTTCGAAGGCGACGTCGTCTGGGAGCTCTTCGATGGCGAGAGCCGGCTCTGGCAGGCTAAAGGCGAGACCATGAGAGAGCTGCCCCTCTCGGCCCTCGAGGCCGGCTCCTATCGCCTGGTCGTCGGCGCTTCCAAAGACCGGTTCGAGAAGACGTTCGAATGGAGACCCGGCGAGGGCGGGACGTCCCACGTCCTTGTTCTCTCTCGCGAGCGTACCCCTCGGGAGGAAGCGTCCTATCGGCGCCGGCGAGCCTCCTCGTTCTCGGAGCGAGGCGACCGTGCGCGCGCCACAACCGAGCTTGCGCGAGCGGCCGCGGCGCTTCCAGAAGACGTCCGGCTCCAGCTCGAGCTCGCCTCCTTCCGATACGCCGCGGGGAAGTATGGCGAAGTCGTGGACCAGTTGAGCTCGGCAAGGGTCGACTTCCCGGAGGAGATCGACGTCCTCATCCTCTTGGGGGCCTCGTTAGAAGCCCTTGACCGCGTCGACGAAGCCGTGGGGATCTACGAGCGAGCCGTGGCACTCGCTCCGGAGAACTCGAGACTGCGGGAGTCGTTCGAGCGAGCGCGCGACAAGCTTTCTCGCTCCAAGCCGCGTCGGGATCGCTGACAGCAGCGGACGCAGCCGCGAAATCGTTTGCTCGCAAAGAATTGCGCCGAACGACCCGTGTGCGGGGGATCGAGATGAGTCGGTTTCGCTTACAGGTGAAGCCGAGGGGCCACGACACGGGTGTTCGCGGAAGATCTTGCAGTTTATGGAATTACCGAAAAATACGGGCTTGGCATACGGGTTGCACACCGGGAGGATCGCGCGATTGGTTGCGACGGGAAGGACTCGAAAGCTCGGACGGTGCCGGTCCTGAGTTCGGTCTTGCGCATGGCGCAGACTGCCGCCGGCTCTACTCCTCGCCTTTGAGCCCACGCTTCTGCACCCTGATCAGGGAAGCAACAGAAAAGCGCAGAGTTTCCTCGTCCGGGACCAGCCTGAACCGCCGAACGCCCGAGCCCCCTCGGAAGCCCCTCTCCTCTCCGGAGGAGAGGGGCCACCAAAACTCGATGCTATAATGCTCCCCGTAATGTGTAGTGGGTTCTTGTCTTTGACGAGCATTTTCGCTTTTGCCAACGCAAGGTCTACACCTTACCCACCCGCCGGCATCGACACGGGTGAAATCCGCGAGAGAGGTAGATCGGCATGGCCAAGGGAACGGTAAAGTGGTTCAACGACTCGAAGGGTTACGGCTTCATTCAGAGTGAAGATGGCCGTGACGTGTTCGTTCACTTTTCCGGGATCGCCGGCAGTGGATTTCGTTCGCTCCGCGAGGGGCAGCAGGTGGAGTTCGAAGTCACCCAGGGCCCCAAGGGCGATCAAGCGTCCAACGTAAAGGCGGTTTGAAAAATTACTAAGACGCCGCTTCGACCCTCGTCCCCTCGAGGCGCTCCCGCAGAAACCTCCCGGTTTGTGAGCGCTTTTGCCGCATCATCACCGAAGGCGGACCCCAGGACATGAGCCGGCCGCCGCGATCGCCGCCTTCGGGTCCGAGATCGACGACACAGTCCGCCTCGGCGACGACGTCGAGGTTGTGCTCGATGACGACCACCGTCGCCCCCGAGTCCACGAGCTCGTGGAGCACCCGCACGAGCTTCTCGATATCGCCGAGATGAAGCCCGGTCGTGGGCTCGTCGAGCACGTAGAGCGTTCCCGCCCGCGAGGGCTTCGAGAGCTCGTACGCGAGCTTGATGCGCTGGGCTTCGCCCCCGGAAAGAGTGTTCGAGGGCTGGCCCAGGGTGAGGTAGGAGAGGCCGATCCCGTTCAGGAGCGACAGAGGCCGGTGGATCGACGGGATCGGCCGGAAGAGCTCCTCCGCCTCGGCGAGCGTCATCGACAGCACCTCGTGGATGTTCTTCCCCCGGAAGGTCGAGGAGAGCGTTTCCTCGTTGAAACGCCGGCCGCGGCAGCTCTCGCACCGCACGTAGACGTTGGGAAGGAAGCTCATCTCCATCTTGATCGTGCCCTGGCCGGCGCAGGGCTCGCAGCGTCCCCCGCTGACGTTGAAGGAAAAGCGTCCCGGGGTGTAGCCCTTCATCCTCGATTCGGTGGTCGACGCGAACAGCCGCCGGATCTCGCCGAAGAAGCCGACGTAGGAGGCGGGAATGGACCGGGGCGTTTTTCCGATCGGCGTCTGATCGACTTCGAGAACGCGCGAAAGCCGCTCGACGCCCGATATCCCGTCGTGCTTGCCGGGAAGGGCGCTCCCGCCGAGCGCCCGGTACACCCCCCGGTAGAGCACGTCCTGCACCAGCGTGCTCTTGCCCGAGCCGGACACCCCGGTGACGACCGTCAGCCGCTCGAGAGGAAACCGCACGCCGAGGTTCTTGAGGTTGTTCTCCCTCGCGCCTCTGACCTCGAGAAACTCCGCGCCCTCGAGAGGGCGCGGCTTCCGCAGGCGCGCCCTCGGCCGGCCGAGGTGCCGTCCGGTGACGGAGGCGGGGTTTTCGACGATCTCGGCCGGCGTTCCCTGCGCCACGATCCGCCCGCCCTCGCTTCCTCCGCCAGGGCCGAGGTCGATGACGTGATCGGCGCTCCGAATCGTGTCTTCGTCGTGCTCGACGACCAGGACCGAGTTCCCGGCGCCTCTGAGCTCCCGGAGCGTCGCGAGCAGGAGGGCGTGATCGCGCGGGTGGAGTCCGATGGTGGGCTCGTCGAGAACGTAGCAGACTCCGCGCAGGCGCGATCCGAGCTGCGCCGCCAGGCGAACGCGCTGGGCTTCCCCTCCCGAGAGGGTCGTCGCCTTTCGAGAGAGCTGCAGGTACGAGAGGCCCACTTTTAGCAGCAGTTTCAATCGCGACTCGAGCTCCTTCAGGATCGGGGCCGACACCGCCTCCGCGCGCTTCTCCGCTCGAATCTCCGTTCGCCGGAACCTGTCGAGAAACGCGAGCGCTTCACCGGGAGTGAAATCGGAGACCTGGTGGAGCCCGAGTCCTCCGATCGCGACCGCGCGGGCGACGTCCCGGAGCCGGGCGCCGCCGCACGAGGCGCAGTCTTTTTCCGATCGGAACTGGAAGAGATACTCTCGGACCTCGCCCTGAGAGTCCTGGTAGAGGGGCTCGAGCCAGGAGACCAGCCTCGAGAGAAGCGCGGCTCGCTTCTCGGAGGCGATGCGCCCCCACGGGCGGTTCGGGTCGATTCCGAGCTCGGGGAGAACGTGCCGGAGCCTCGTTCTGACGAGCCCGGGGAGCCGCTTCGGCGCGGCCGCGAGGACGGCGAGAGCACCTGAAGCCAGGCTGCGGCCGGGGTCGGAAACGAGAAGGCGCTCGTCGAAGCTCTCCTTCGATCCCATGCCCTCGCAATCGGGGCAGGCGCCGTACTTGCTGTTGAAGGAGAACAGGCGCGGGTCCGGCTCCTCGTAGCTCCGCTCGCACCGCGGGCAAGCGCGGTTCTTGTTGTAGTACGCGCTCCGTTTTCCGGCCACGGCGAGAAGGGCTCCGTCTCCGAGAGCGAGCGCGCGCTTCAGGACGTTCTGGACGTTCTGGACGTTCTGGACAGCGCCTCCGATCGGTCCGCGCGTCAAATCGATCTCGGCGACGAGGGCCTCGATGTCGTGCTCCACGTAGCGCCGGAGCGGACGCGCCTTCGAAGTCGCGACGACTCTCCCGTCGATGCGGAGCTTCGCAAATCCGCTCTTGTGCGCGCGCTCCAGGACCTCGCGATGGGCGCCCTTCCGCGCCCGGATCCAGGGCGCGAAGAGCGACACGCGGGAGCCCTCGAACCGGGACTCGATCGCAGCGAGGATCTGGTCCTCCGTCTTCGGCGCGATCGGGAGGCGGCAATCGACGCAGTGGGGGACGCCGATTTTCGCGAAAAGGAGACGGAGGTAGTGATAGATCTCCGTCACGGTCGCGACCGTCGACTTCCTCCCGCCGCTCGTGAGCCGCTGCTCGATGGCGATGGTGGGCGGCATTCCCGACACGAGATCCACTTCGGGCTTGTCGAGGACCTGGATGTACTGCCGCGCGAACGCTGAAAGGCTCTCGAGAAACCGCCTCTGCCCCTCGGCGAAGACGACGTCGAACGCCAGGCTCGATTTCCCCGAGCCGGAGAGGCCGGTCAGGACCACGATGCGGTCGCGAGGGATGTCCACGTCCACCCGCTTCAAGTTGTGCTGCCGGGCCCCGCGGATGCGGATGCACTTCTCTCCCGAGGGCGCCGCCGGAAGGGGAGACGCCTCGATTCGGGGCGGAGTCATCTTCAGGTACGGCTCGAGGAATCTCCCGGTGTGCGAGCGCGGCTCTTTCGCGATCGCCTCGGGAGGGCCCGTAGCGACGACTTCCCCTCCCGCGTCTCCCCCCTCGGGACCGAGGTCGATGACCCAGTCGGCGCTCTTGATCACGTCGAGGTTGTGCTCGATGACCAGGATCGACGCCCCCTTTTCGAGGAGCCGTGAGAAAGCCTCGAGGAGCACCCGGATGTCCTCGAAATGGAGCCCGGTGGTGGGCTCGTCGAAGAGGAGCAACACCCCTCGGTAGTCGGAGCGCGACATCTCGGAGACGAGCTTCAATCGCTGGGCTTCGCCGCCCGATAGAGTCGAGAGCGGCTGTCCGAGCCGCAGGTAGGAGAGGCCGACCTCGGAGAGGGTCTGAAGGGGCCCCGTTATTTTCGTCCGTCCGGAGAAAAACGCCAGAGCTTCGGATACGGTCAGAGAAAGCACGTCCTGGATGGACTTTCCGCGATACCGAACGGAGAGCACCTCTTTCGTGAACCGGGCGCCCTGACAAGCCTCGCAGGTGACGTAGACGTCCGAGAGGAACTGCATCTCGATCTTCTCGAACCCCTCTCCCGAGCACCGCGGGCACCGGCCGCGATCGACGTTGAAGCTGAAGCTCGAAGCAACGAGCCGGCGCCGCTTCGCTTCCGGAGTCGCGGCGAAGAGCTGCCGGATGTGGTCGTAGACCTTCAGGTACGTGACGGAGTTGGCCCGCGGAGTGCGTCCGATCGGGGATTGATCGACCAGGACGACGTCGCTCAGGAGATCGAAGCCCGAGATCGACTCGCAGGTGGAGGACCGGCTCGCGCTCCCCCCCTTCGAGCGCCGGAACGTCTGGTAGAGGACGCTCTCGACGAGCGTGCTCTTCCCCGACCCCGAGACTCCGGTCACTGCGGTCAGCACTCCCAGAGGGATCTCGACCTCGATCGACTTCAAGTTGTTCTCGCGCGCCCCTCGAATGACGAGGGCGCGTCCTTGCTCCGGCCGCCGCCTTCGGGCAGGAAGAGGAATGGCGCGCTCTCCTCGCAGATACTCGCCTGTGAGGGAGGACCCCTTGAATCGAGGGTCCGCGAGCTCCGCGGTCGGACCGAAGAAAACGATCTCGCCTCCGCGTTCGCCCGCGCCCGGCCCGAGGTCGAGCACCTGGTCGCAGCGCCGGATGACCTCGGAGTCGTGCTCCACCACCACGATGGTGTTGTCGGAGTCGCGGAGCTTTTTCAGGATGTCCATGAGCCTCGCGGTGTCGCGCGGGTGGAGTCCGATGGAGGGCTCGTCGAGAACGTAGAGCGCGTTCACGAGGGACGACCCGAGGGCGGTCGTGAGGCTGGCTCGCTGCACCTCGCCCCCCGAAAGCGTCCGCGACTGCCGGTCGAGCGTGAGATAGGACAGGCCCACCCGCTCGAGATAGTCGAGCCGGTTCTCGATCTCGTCCGCGAGCATGGACGTCGCGGGGTTCTCCTCGGGCCGGGGGAGACCCCGGAAGAGCTCGAGAGCGCTCGCGACGTCGAGGGCGTAGATCTCGGCGACGGTTTTCCCCGCGATCCGGTAGAGGAGGCTGTCCTTGGAAAAGCGGGCGCCCCCGCAGTCCTCGCACTCGCGATAGCTCCGGTACTTCGAGAGCAGCACCCGGACGTGCATCTTGTACGTCCGGCTCTCGAGCCATTCGAAGAAGCCCTTGATTCCGTAGAAGCCCTCGTCCCCCTCGTAAATCCGCTCCCGGTCTTTCGGGGGGAGCTCCTGCCACGGCCGATCGAAGGGGATTCGGAGACGGCGGCAGAAGGCCTCGAGATCCTCCTGGGCCTCGCGGTAGCTCGGGGTCGTCCAGGGTTTGACCGCGCCGTCTGCCAGAGTGCGCCTCCGATCGGGAACCACGAGATCCATGTCGATCCCGATGGTCCGGCCGAACCCCTTGCACCGCGCGCAGGCGCCAAGGGGGCTATTGAACGAGAAGAGGTTCGGAACCGGCTCGGAGTAATCGAGGTCGCACGAGGCGCAGTGCCGCTTGTCGCTGAACTTCCGCTCGGCGAAGACCGAGGGCCCGGTCTCGAGAAAAACGCTCGCTCGTCCCTTTCCGTGCCGCAGGGCCTGCTCCAGGGATTCGACTAGACGGCTTTCCGCGCGCTCTCGCATCTCGAGGCGATCCACGAGAACCATCGGTTCGGGGGCGGAAAGCGCATCTGGCGTGAGCTCCGAGATTGCGCCCGCGGCCGAGACGAGCCTGCGGAAGCCCGCCTGCACGAGCTCGAGAGCGACCTCCTCGGGAGAAAGCCGGCCTAGATCGAGAGGAAAGCCAACGAGCGCAAGCTGTCTTTCCCCCTTTCGGTCCGCCGCGAGCTTCCTTTCGATGGTGGCCGGGTCGTCGTTTTCGACTCGCTTCCCGCATCCGCGGCAGAAGAGCTCTCCCATCTTGGCAAAGAGGATCTTCACGTGGTCGTTGATCTCGGTCATCGTGCCCACGGTCGATCGTGAGTTCTTGACCGGGTTCGCCTGGTCGATGGCGATGGCGGGCGGTATTCCGTCAATCTCCTCGACCAGTGGCTTGTCCATGCGATCGAGGAACTGCCGGGCATAGGTGGAGAAGCTCTCGACGTAGCGCCTCTGTCCCTCGGCGTAGAGGGTGTCGAACGCGAGGGAGGATTTTCCCGAGCCGGAGACTCCGGTGACGGCGACCAGGCTTCCGAGAGGGATATCGAGGTCGAGGTTCTTCAGGTTGTTCTGCCGGGCTCCGCGGATACGGATGACCTCTCGCGACATCTCAGTACGTCACCTTCATTAGATGAAGCCCCTTGGCGGGTGCGGTGGGGCCGGCCTGGCTTCGTTGGCGCGAGGCGAAGACGGACTCGAGAGACGAGGGGGCGCGTTTTCCGCGTCCGACCTCGAGGAGGGTGCCGACGATGTTCCGGACCATGTGATGGAGAAAGCCGCTCGCTTCGATCTCGTAGACCAGCTCCTCGCCTTCCTCCAGCAACGCCGACGCCGTGCATCTTCGAATCGTCGTCCGCGCCGCGCACGAGGAGGCGCGGAAGGCGGCGAAGTCGCGCTCCCCCAGGAAGCGTGAGGCTCCGTCGTCGAGCGCGTTGCGGTCGAGCGGGTACGGGTAGTGGAGGGTAAAGCGGCCCCGAAAGGGCGAAGGGACGGCCGAGCGATCGAAGTAGTAGCGGTAGGTCTTCGAGCGCGCGTCGAAACGGGCATGGAAGTCGTCCTCCGCCTCCAGCACTTCGCGGATGCGTATATCCTCCGGCAGCATCGAGTTGAGTCCTTCGAGGATGCCGCGCGGCGGAATCGGCCGCGGAAGACGGAAGTGGGCGACTTGCCCGAAGGCGTGGACGCCGCTGTCGGTCCGCCCCGCTGCCGTCACCCGGATCGGCTCTTTCGCCATCTGCGAGAGCGCCGACTCCAGCCGGGCCTGGATGGTGTCTTCCCCGGGCTGCAGCTGAAATCCGCGGTACGCGGTCCCGTCATAGGCGAGGGTGACCTTGAGCGTTGGCACGGCAGGATCATTCTAGAGCGCTTCGCTCTGCGACAGCCGAAGGCTCTCGCCCGAGGTAGAATGGCGCTCGCCCCGGAACTTCGAGCGCGGGCTCCGCGTAACACCTTTCTACGAGGTCCGTTCGCTCTTCCGGGAAGAGAATGACGACCTTGAACCCGCATCCATGAGGACAGGACACGCTATGAAACCCAACCGGCCTTTCGTTCTTTTCTGCATGTTGTGCTTCAGCCT